>Ga0209597_1001751_pt1 | contig 14056 bp, 14 predicted proteins | sample M_140625_MF_Meta_FD_187316 | JGI IMG/M metagenome (GOLD analysis project Ga0209597, IMG submission 187316) | Freshwater microbial communities from Lake Montjoie, Canada to study carbon cycling - M_140625_MF_MetaG (SPAdes) (version 2) | ecosystem: Environmental > Aquatic > Freshwater > Lake...
CGGGTAAGATTGCGAAGCCTTAGAACGTCCCCATCGTCTAGGGGCCTAGGACATCGCCCTTTCACGGCGGTAACACGGGTTCGAATCCCGTTGGGGGCACGCAGTACCAGTTTTAAAGAAGTAAAGGCTTTAAGGTGACATAAGAGCCACTTATGTTTATCAATTACTTAAGGCCCGGTAGCGCAGTTGGTTAGCGCGCCGCCCTGTCACGGCGGAGGTCGCGGGTTCAAGTCCCGTCCGGGTCGCAAAGGTTTTGGTGTCGTGTGTCTTGAGGTACATGACGCTGAAACCTTGTTTGGCTTGGTAGCTCAGTTGGTACGAGCGAACGACTGAAAATCGTTAGGTCGCCGGTTCGATCCCGGCCCAAGCCACAGTAGTTACAAGTCTTATTTTCTCGTGACTGTTAGAGTTCAAACATGACAGTAATCGTTGCTGGTGCAACAGGCCTAGCCGGTTCTGCAATTGTTAAAGCTTTTGAATCCAAGGGTAAATCAGTAATTGGGATCAATCGTTCAGTGGTTGACTTAACGGATGAGAAGGCAACATCGGATTTTATCGCTAAAGCAAAACCTTCTTTAATTGTTGATGCGGCTGCAAAAGTTGGAGGAATTAGAGCAAACAATTCGTACCCGGTGGAATTTCTAACTGACAACCTAACCATTCAAGGCAATTTAATGAGTGCCGCACACAAAGCTGGAGTTCCGAACTTTGTGTTCTTGGGCTCAAGCTGTATTTATCCACGTGGCTGTGCTCAGCCAATTAAAGAAGAGTATCTAATGACAGGGCCACTGGAAGAAACAAATTCTGCCTATGCAATCGCAAAGATCGCTGGCATTGAGTTAATCAATTCCTACCGTAAAGAGTATGGAACTAAATGGATCTCGCTGATGCCAACAAATCTTTATGGGCCAAGAGACAACTTTGATTTGTCCGCTTCACATGTCCTGCCGGCTTTTATTCGACGTTTTATTGAAGCTGCAGAAAGTGGCGCAAAAAAAGTAACTTTGTGGGGTTCTGGTACCCCGTTAAGAGAATTCCTGCATGTAGATGACTTAGCTCAAGCGGTTGTGGTTGCATCTGAAAAATACGATTCAAGCCTTCACTTAAATGTTGGGTCAGGTGCGGATCTCTCGATTAAGGATTTAGCTGAGAAAGTTGCTGCAGCCGCTGGCTTTACAGGAAAAATAGAATGGGACTCCTCTAAACCTGACGGAACCCCAAGAAAATTCCTAGATGTATCCCGTATTAAGGCACTGGGTTGGAGCCCAACAATTACACTTGATGAGGGAATTGCTTCAACTATCGCCTGGTACAAAGAGGCGAACGCTCGAGGAGAGGTTCGTAAATGAGTCGAAAGGTTGCTTTGATTACTGGCGTAACGGGCCAAGATGGTTCCTACCTTGCAGAACTTTTACTAAGCAAGGGCTATGAAGTTCACGGATTGATTCGCCGTTCCTCGACCTTTAATACTTCTCGCATTGATCACATCTATCAAGATCCACACGAGACAGATCCGAAGTTATTCTTGCACTATGGGGATTTAATTGACGGCGTTGGACTTACAAATTTAGTGCGTGAGATTCAACCAACTGAGGTTTATAACTTAGGTGCCCAGTCACATGTGCAGGTTTCCTTCACAATGCCTCAATACACAGGCCAGGTCGATGCTGTTGGTGCTGTTGGACTACTTGAAGCAATTCGTTCAGCAGCTATCGATACCCGCTTCTACCAAGCAAGTACTTCTGAGTTATTCGGCTCTACCCCTCCACCTCAAAACGAGGAAAGTGTTTTCAAGCCTCGCAGTCCCTATGCAGCTGCAAAGTTAATGGCTTACTGGTGCACAGTGAATTATCGTGAAGGTTACGGAATGCACGCAACCAATGGAATCTTGTTTAACCACGAATCTCCTCGTCGCGGTGAGACTTTTGTGACTCGCAAGATTACTCGCGCTGTAGCTGAGATTGCTAATGGATCAAAGAAGAAGTTGTTCTTGGGTAACTTGGATGCTGTGCGCGACTGGGGCTATGCAAAAGAGTATGTCGAATCAATGTGGCTAATGCTCCAGCAGGACAAGCCTTCAGATTACGTAGTAGCAACAGGAGTTGGAGCAACTGTTAAAGACTTTGCAGATGCTTCTTTTGCGCGGGTTGGGTTAAATTGGCAAGATCATATTGAGGTTGACAAAAAATACATTCGTCCCACTGAGGTAGACGCACTCATTGGTGATCCTTCAAAGGCAATTAAGCAATTAAAGTGGCAGGCACAAACACATTGGAAAGAGCTTGCAGAATTAATGGTTGATGCAGACCTTAAAATAGAAAAGGGAGTAAGCTAAAATTCTAAAAGTCCTCAATCCAGTTAAAAAAATTCCAAAATATATAAAACGCAAAAAAGATCATAATACTTTGGCTACAAATTGCCGTGGGAAAAGGCAATTTAGAGAACTTGCATTGAAAGAAATAATAAAATTAGATCTAGGTTCGGGACCAAAGTATGGTAGAGACGGTTGGACAACAATTGATTCCTTCGGTTCAGATATTGTTTGGGATTTGACAGATAAAATTCCTCTTCCTAATTCGTCCGTTACTGAAATATACACTTCACATTTGCTAGAGCATCTTGACTTCAATCAAATAACTAATTTGCTGGAAGAGATAGAAAGACTGCTCAAAGTCGGGGGGAAATTGAGAATTTGTGTCCCAGATGCTTCAAAATATATTCATGCATACATCGCTGGTTATTTGTTACGTGACCCAAATGATTGTTACCCTCCAGCTCTTACTATTACAAATTCACTCATTGACCAAGTTAATTACATTGCATATATGGGCGGGGAACATAAATTCATGTTCGATTCACAAAATTTGCGAAATTTGCTGCTACAAGCCAACTTTAATTCTGTTAAAGAGAGATGTATTGAACTTGACGTTGACTCCCTTGATCGTGAAGTTGATTCAATTTATTTTATCGCTATAAAATAGCGAATCCTCAAAGTTCAAGAATTATATGAGCTTTCACCCTTGAGGATAGTGCCCCAATTCTGTCTCCACCTCGCCAACATAAATTTAGAAAGTATGATTGAAATTTTATTACGCGAGGCTTCCGCTTCAATTTTACTATAATAAAAATTACGAATTTTTGATTTGTCAGTCAGCCTTAACCAAAGTTCATAAATCAAGTTTCTTAATTTTAGTTTATCTATTACTCGCCAAGTAAAATATTTAGGATAAACCAAGCTAGTGTTGGTAAATATTGGAATACATGTGCTGTACCAATTACCAGCAAATGTTCTCTCAAACCAGAATATTATTTGATTGTCTAAAGGCAGTCCCATTTGGCTGTCAATGCTAAAATAATTTGCTCTCGCTTCTGTGCTTGTCGAATATTGACCAGTTGTTAGAGCGGATATTGGCCAAACTTTCACCTCAGGTGCAAGTGTTATCGTAGGATAACCAAGTAAGAGTGATTCGATTGCAACGGTGGACCAGAAAACGCAGATAATGTCCGATCTGGCCATAATTTTATGTGATGAAATGTTTTCGTGTGCAAGAATTACGAGAACATTATCTGGTGTCCTGTGTTCTGATAATAATTTTTTAATAAGCTGATATTCTTCTGATTCTGTTTTGGATTTTTTTGAAACACCTTGACGAGGATGTATCCGAATAATAGTTCCCACTTTTGGATATTTGTTGGATTCTTTAAGGATGAACTCCAGAAAATTCAATTGAACAGATATCTGTTCCGAGTATTCTTCAATATTCCCAAATGCGTATTGGTGCGCTAGCAGTTCCTCGGTGCTTGAGAGAAAAATACTTCTTATTGATTCATGACTTTGCTTGAAAATATTCAATTTCTCAACAAGCTGAAGGTCACTTTCTAAATTGGTATATGCATTATGGGCATTGCCGTTGAAACGATTTTCAAATTGCTTTAGCACGCTTTTGAAGTTTCTGATCTTATGTTTATATCCTAGATAATTGTCAACAGATCGATGTGAAGAATTCAACGAGATTCGATCTGGGATATATTTATATTTTATATAACCAGAGTTCGTAAATGGTTCCATTTCTATACTGTAAAAAGGTATCTTGTTTATTTGGCAAATTTCACGAAAAATTCCGTTGATCATGTAATTTCCATTGCAAGCTAGGATATAACTAAATTTTTCAAATGGAATCGAAAGATATGCCCAATCGATTAATTGGCAAACATCTTCCAAACGATGATAAATATCTACAGCAATTTCGGGTGGGAATTCATTCAATTTTCGATCCAATTTTAAGGTTCTGGTATTCATAATTAAATCAAAACCCACTAACCTGAATATTGGAACACCTCTGTACTTGTATTCTCTAATTTCCGAGGAGATAAATTGATATTTGTATAAAAGATTTTGCACTTCTTCAGGTAAAGAAAGAAGGTTTTGCGAAGTTTTCCTGAAATTGATACTCATATTTGGAGTTTTAATTTTTATTTGATTATGAATACAAGTTTTGCAAACTGATTCTTTGGATTTTTTATCAATTAATTGTTTGGGTAGGCATGAATTTAAGCCTCCTTCGCATCCAACTCTGACAACTTTACGTCCATTTAAATTTTCTTCTGCAACTACAAATTCTTGTATGTTAGAGAAAAGACCTCCATCGAAATTCAATAGAAGAATACTTTCATTACTCTCTTCCATCTAGTCTCGATCTACCACTGCAGCGGATTCTCTCTCAAGAATTTCCACGAGCAAAGTTGAATCTTTGAATGTATTTATATCTAGTGCCTCTGCAGGTTTGACCCAGTAAGGTCTCGCTATATTTGGGACCAGAGTGTTTTCTTTTTGAAATATATTTCGAGAAGACCAGTAAATTGTTCCATTGCTATATGCAACTTTTGGATAATCTTGTGACTTTTTATGCCTCCACATCGGTGAGAACTCACCTACTATCATGTCATCTGAAACTATGAGCGCTTCGGCAGGATGATATTCCGATTCAGATACACCAACTATAGCCAAATCAGAATTAGAAAAAAACATTTCTGAAGACTCACGTATTGACTCTGGGCTTAGAAGTACTGCTGTGGCGTAAATACAGGCAAATTCTTGTATATCCTCCAATTGGACCAATATATCTGAGATAACTTGGTCGACTGTTGCATCATCCGCTGCGAGCATAGAACTTCTTTCAATAATCTTTGCACCATACATGCTAGCAATTGCAGCAATCTCAGGATCTTCCGTAGATACGTAAATTTCACTGAAAATTTCTGCATGTTTGGCATTAATAATTGTTCGAGCCAGCATAGGAATTCCCAATATATCCATTATGTTTTTACGAGGCAACCGTTTAGAACCACCTCGAGCAGGAATTACGGCAATTGGTTTGTTAGTATTCAATTTAGTTTTCAAAATTCTCTTTAGCGAAAGCTTGACCTTTCTTGATTGGCCTTAGCAATTTTTTACCAACATAACTCTCGAATTCATTTGGTTCAAAACTTATTGCAGGCCTTTGATAAATGACATCACTAATCTCTACAATCTCACCTGCGCTCATATCTGAAATAGCATACGGAGATCTACGAACATTACGCATTTTAATTTTCGAATTCTCATCGATTGTTCTAATTCCAGGCTTTAAGGCAGACTCAACAGATCGAATTTGCTTTACAAAAATTGTCGCTTCTTCTGGAGTCAGAGAGAACATGTGTTCCGGACTTCTCGTCTCCTTATTTAAAGTGAGAGTTTTTTCAATTAAACTGACACCTTTACTTAACGCTGCTATATCCATGTGCCATCCTGGGGAGTGATCTGAAAATGCCGCCTCCACGTCAAATTTTTCTTTAATATAAGACAGAGTCTCAATAAATACTTCATCGTCTCTTGCGGGATAGCCAGGAGGGCAATGATGAACCAGAATTGAATTATTTCCACAACTTCTTATGACATTGATTGCTTCTTCGATCTCTTCCATTGTTGCATTACCGGTGTCAATTTGGACCAACAAGCCTGACTTCGCTGCTTCCCGAATTAATTGATGGAATGTGATATCTCCTGAAGCAATTTTTATTGAATCGACTCCAGCTACTAACGCAAATTCCAACTCTTCTAAGGTAGTGACAGTCGTATAAAATTCGAGACCTTTCATTTTTGTAAATGAAATGATTTCAAGCCATTCATCTTTAGTTAATTCTCTGCGCTTCAAGATTTCATATAGCGATTCTGATACTGTTTCGTATCTACCAAGATTATTCAAAATCCCATAACTAAATTCTTGATGTGGGTTGTTCATTAATTTGTCAGCATCTATCATTTGAAATTTAACTGCATCTGCTCCTGCAGCAGCTGCAGCACCAATCAAACTTAAAGCAGATCTTAATCCAGAATGAGTTGGACCAATTTCAAAAACAATTTTACACAATTTGTTTTCCACTCTACAACTCCAATTCTGATTAAATACTTCCCAACTTATCCTACTGTCTATTCGTAATACATTCGTCCTATTTTAAGTCTTTCGGCATACTTAAGTCCAACGATACTCCCTCTTTGCATATGACTTGCATTGATTGCCTCCCACGATCGCGGATGAGGCCAATTTCTCATTTCAGACCCGTAGGCATGAAATAGTTTTTCTTTTTGCTTAATCACTTTTTCTATATCGACGAAAAAGTTCGCAGAAAAATCCACATTGACTCCGTCAAGCCTCCACTCTGTCGAGGAAGGCACCTCAAAAAATAAAGTCGTTTTTACACAAAAGCCAGGCGTAGGTCGAGTAGCAGTCAAAACCGCATCACAAGTTTTTTGATGATCGATATTCAAGTCTCTAGAGTAATGAGTAATAACGGTGTCGGGTTGAAACTCTAATATTACTTTTTCTATAGATTTTACCAATTCTAGAAGCGCTACGGAGTCTAACGAATTGTCGGGATAATTAAGGAATGTGGGTGGCAAGGCATTCATAATCTCTGCTGCTTTTTTTGCCGATTCCCTGCGCAAGTCTATTTTATTTAGTATATCGATATCACTCTCATTACCAATCCGAGAGGACTCGCCATCTGTCATAAATACTGTTTTTATCTCAGATCCTGAGTTGCCTAAAATTGACAGAAATCCACCGCACCCCAAAATTTCATCATCTGGGTGAGCTGCAACAACCAAAATTCGATTCACTGTGGCTTCCTCGCTACAAAATTAAAAGACGCAAATTTTTTTCCGTCATTTTCTATAACTATCTTTTCTGAAAGTCTTAAGACTTCGAAGGACTGCAAAAAGCTTTCTAGTTCAAATTTATCAGTAAAGTGAATTTTACCCATCCCTTTAAACTGCCCTTCTACAAAAGACTCTTTTGTCCCGATTTCAAGTGTTTTTGCATCGAGCAACCAATCAGAGTGATTTTTACTAAACCAATCAATTCCAATGAAAATTCCACCCGGTTTAAGGTGGCTGTATATTAATTTTAAAGCTACAGAAATATCCTCAAGCGTATTATGAATGACTGATGCTCTATCAATTATAAATTCGTAGTTTCCATTTGGAAGTTCTCTCGTAAAGTCCATCACATGTAATCTACTCTTTAGAGTTGGAAACTTTTCTTTCGCCCTTCTAATATTTGTGGCACTAAAATCAATTCCGATATATTCCAAATCTTTACTTTCAAAATACGGAATATTCGCACCTATACCGATACCTACTTCCAATACTTTGAATGGGTCATTACTTTTTTCAGATAACAGGTGCGGAAGAGATTGCTCAAATAAAGAGATTAGATCGCTCCAAGGCCAAACGCTTCCCCATGACTTTTGACTAAGATTTTCCCAAGGATTTGTATCTGTGATCATTAAGAAATTGTACTACAGGTGATCAAAGTCATTCCAATTTGTGGAATTACCTGTGAACAAAATATTACGCGCTTCGTGACCGTGTGTGAAAAGCAAATCCAACGCGCTCATATTTGGCAAAAATGATGGGTGCAACTGCTTATAAACCGGATGAAAATATTTTTGAGTCTTGACTTGTATTCCGTTCGATTCAAATTTCTCATTATCTAAGTACGCATTCCCGTTGATTCCAGATAAATACTTGTCGGCTCCAAGTGTTTTGCATATATCCAGAATTAAATCTGATTTTTTACTTGAAACTTCAAGCTCACTACATTTGATCATTTTGACGGAAATTTCAAATTCCATCAAAATCCATTCAATTAGAGCTATATTCAAATCTGCAATGCTACCCGAAGTGTTATTCTCATATATTTGGGATAGTCTGGAGAGATATTTATCATGAAATCTGGAGCTTTTATAGTTTATTTTGATTTTATCAAGGTGCTTCTGCTGCCAATTACTGTTCCTGAACCTCAACTCACTAATTGGAATTCTGTGTGTCCCTGGCTTGATAATCTCGATATTAAGCCATTCACTTCCGTCTTTAGAGCGAATAAGATTTCTATTGACAAAATCGCCTTTTGAATACTGCACATTATCTAAAATGCAAACCATTTCAGCTGCTGCCAATTTATGGAAAAATCCTAACCAGGGGATATAGAGTGGCTGATGAGCTGTAATAATCACTAAAAAGCACCAGCATTTTCTTGTTTCCAACTGTTCCAATAATACCTCTTAAAGCCATTTGCGAATTCAATTACTTCAACTTGAGGAAATTTTGGATGGTCTCTTGGTATTAGTACTAAATCGAAAAGAGATCCATCGTGTTCGATAAAGCAAAGATGCTCTCTCTCAGCTGACTTTAAAAGTGGAATGTAATCTGAAATGGGATGAGAGATATCGAGTTGATTCATTTCTGGATTTCTCTTCTTGGATACTACAACATTTGTGGATTCTTGCTTTATTCCAATAAGTTCTTGACTATTCCAATCAGCAATTATACGCGCTCCAAAGCACATCAATTCGTTATCGATTTTTCGAATGAAATTCGCAGTATAACTGGGCAAAAGTGGAAATTTAAATTTTATCAATATGTCACCCGTGTCAACACCCGAGTCGATTCGAATACCAGAAAGGGTATAACTCTTATTTTCGTTTATAAACATATTTGCGATTGGAGCCCACCCCCGACCTTCGGGCAAGTCACTCGCATGAAAGACTATAATTTTTTGACATAACTCTCTGATCGATATTTTTTTCGGATAGTTCCACAAAATAATCAAATCGTAATTTCCTAACAACTTTCCTGAATCCGTTGAAAATTCAACTTTAAATCTAAATTTAGGAAAATACTTCTTGATCAAATATTTATATTCTTCGAAACTGCTTTCATTGTGGAGAAAAAGAATTCTCTTGCGCTTATATTTCAATCAAGTCACCTTTTGCATAATTACGAGTTGATCTCTTTCCAATAAAAATATTAACATAATTTGCCGGTATAGCGTTCTCTGAGTTTGTGCGCATTGCACCTAGATTTTGAGTTGAGAATATTTCACCAATTCCAATTTCTCTATCAGCAACAATTGACCTTTGGAAGGATTTTTTATTGCTAATCTCGTCTTTAGATGGAATTATATAAGGGGAGCCCAACATGGTTTTTGACTCTCTGATTGAGTTCGTCCATTCACTTAGTTCGTGTGGGTTGCAAGAGAACCAGTGATCAGGTCCAGGTAGATTTTTATTCAGAGTGAAATGTTTTTCAAATATTGTTGCGCCCAATGCGGATGCGATGATGCTTCCGGTTGTTCCGATCGTATGATCGGAAAACCCAACTTCTAGATTTGGAAAAGCATTTTGAAGCGTTGATACCCGGGAAATTGAGGCTTGTGAAGGTTCAGTGGGATACAAACTTGTGCATACCAAAACAGACACTTCATTACCGTCGTACCACCCAGAGGCAAGAAGAGCTCCATGAATTTCTGAAATATCGCTCATTCCACTTGAGAGAATTATAGGTAAACCGTACTTAGAATAATTCGATATTAAATTAACGTTCGTCAGGTCGTCAGAGCCAATTTTGATTCTACTTATTCCTATTTCTAAGAGCATCTCTAAGTCGGTCAGATTTTGTGGCGTCGAGAAAAACTCGATTCCTACTTCTTCACTACGCTTTTTGATTAGATTCCAATCTTCTTTTCTCAGTTCAAAACGCTGAAACATATTAAACATGGATTCTTTTACAATTTTACCTTGTGATCTGTACTCGAACATTTGATTAGGGTCACCGCAAAATTCACTAGCTTTAAAAGTTTGGAATTTAATAGCATCTGCGCCACATTCTTTAGCAACTTCTATCATTTTCAAAGCATCATCTATATTTCCATTGTGATTAATTCCAGCCTCGGCGACTATAAATAATTTATCCTCTGGGGATGTGGCCATTTTATTCAACTCCATTTCATTATCTAAATTCCTATTTAAAATTAACCAATAAATTTCCGGTGAGCTGCTGAAAATATCTTGACCACTTTATCAATGTGACTCTGATTAAGCCAAGCACTCATGGGAAGTGAAATTTCAGTTTTATAGAAATTTTCGGAATTTGGAAAATTACCATAGTCTATTTTATATTCCTTGAAAACTGGATGCCTGTAAGCTGGAATATAATTTACTTGAACTCCAATATCATTCTGCCTCAGAAAATTAAATATTTGTAATCTGTTTTCGCTTGGAACATGTATTGGATACAAGTGCCAATTTACATCAACATATTCTCTTTTTTGAGGCACGGTCACCAGATTCAATTTGCTGAAAAAATGGTTGTAATAATCAAATATTTCATTTTTAGATTTCATAAAACTGTCTATGCGTTTAATTTGACTAATACCAAGCGCGCATTGCAAATCGGTGAGTCTATAATTTAATCCAGGTTCTGATACTTCATAGTACCAAGGTTCTTTGTTTATTTTTGAATCAAGTCCAAATTCTCTTACAACGCCTTGTCTTGCAAATCTGCTTGCCTTATTCAATAGTTCTAAATCAATCGAACTGACAGCTCCCCCTTCACCAGTAGTTATGTTTTTTGTTGGGTAAAAGGAAAAGGTTGTCAAATGGGCGATTGACCCAACTTTTCTTCCGCGGTAAGTAGATCCCAAGCTATGTGCGGCATCTTCTATTAAGAATATATTGTGCTTGTCAGCAATAGATTTTAGAAGGTCCAAGTCACAGGGATGTCCAGCAAAATCGACAGCGACAATTGCTTTAGTCCGCGCTGTTATTAATTTTTCAATTTGATTAGGGTCAATATTTCCGGAATCCAATTGGATATCAGCAAATACTATTTTTGCGCCAAATAGCATCGCAGTTGCTTGGGTTGCTATGAAAGTTATAGGAGGCGTGATGATTTCATCATCTGGTTTAACGCCAATAGCAGCAAAAGCACAATGTAAGGCAGCGGTACCCGAACTCACTACAATAGTCGGTGCTCCAATTGATTCACTTAGTAAATTTTCGAAATCTTCGACGAGGGGTCCAGTTGTTAGCCAATCACTCCTTAGTGCTGAGATTACAGCACCTATATCGCCTTCATTTATATTCTGTCGACCGTAAGGGATCAATTGGGTTCCATCCCTTTTATAAACTCTTTGATTTTCTCAGTGGAGATCCAATCTAAGTTTGTATCGGATCTGTATGCCTGACCTTCAGGCATGTTTTTACCTTTTGGTAATTCAAAACCCCATTCTGCCACCACAGGAGTAACGACGAAACGATTTTCTAAGATAATTGTCCGCCGACTATCGTCAGCAGAAATCATCTCCTCATGTAACTTTTCACCTGGTCTCATACCAATCTCAACATGTTTAGCGTCTGGAGCAACTGCGTTTGCTAGATCAACTATTTTCATACTCGGAATTCTAGGTACATAAAGTTCACCACCCTTCATCATTTCAAGGGAATCAAGAACGAATTTCACAGCGGATTCAATGCTGATCCAAAACCTAGTCATTCTTAAATCTGTTATTGGCAGTGGTTTCCCTTTTGCTGCGATCTCCTGAAAAAATGGAATAACAGAACCACGGCTTCCCATCACGTTTCCGTAGCGCACTACCGAGAATAAAGTTCTATAAGAAAAACTATAGTTATTTGCAGCAACAAAAAGTTTGTCTGCTGTCAATTTAGTTGCGCCATATAAGTTTATCGGAGAAGAAGCTTTATCAGTTGACAAGGCAACCACTCGCTTCACACCTGCATCAATTGAAGCGTCAATAACATTTTGACTTCCCAGGACGTTCGTCTTGATGAACTCCATTGGGTTGTACTCACCCGTGTCTACCTGCTTTAATGCGGCGGCATGAATAACATAATCTACGCCGTGGAATGCTCGTTTCAAGCGATCAAGGTCACGAACATCGCCTAAGAACCAGCGTAACCTTGGGTCATCTTGAAGTTCGATGCGAAGGTGTTGTTGCTTCAACTCATCGCGAGAGAAAATAGCAACACGTCGAACTTTCGTTTCCCTTAGCAAATGTTCAACCAGGGACTTTCCGAGGGAGCCGGTTCCGCCTGTAATCAAAACCGATGCACCATCTAGTTGAGACATCTAACTCTCCTGTGTGTCTGAGCGGTATTACCGCAATTCAATGAATGCAGCATACCCTTTGACACTATGAGATATGTTATCCGAGCTGATGCTTCTCTTTTAATTGGGTCTGGGCACGTTATGCGCTCCTCAGCCATCGCTGAAGAGTTAATTGAGCGTGGCCAAGAAGTCATATTCGTCGGCACTTATTCGGATGTCCCTTGGCTTTCCTCACGGATAAATAGTCTCGGATTTTCCGAAATCTGCCAGGCTCCAGAAAAATTTATTTCAAATCCTTCTAAGGATGTTTTGATACTTGATTCATACGTCGTACGCGTCGATGAAGAATTCATTCAACGGAGAAAATGGAGATCGGTGGTAACTATCATCGATGAAGTTACGCCCAACTACGAATCTGATCTAAAAATACATCCAGGCCTCTCGCTTGATTGGATGAAAAATCCAAGCAAAAGAATTTTAGCTGGTCCGAAATACATTCCTTTTAGGAAATCAATTAAAAAAAACAAGAGCTTTACAACTGAAAAATCATCGCCTGAAATACTCGTAATTGGGGGTGGCACTGATTCCTTCAATTTTGTTAGAGCGGTAACCGACGTTTTGAAGAATCTTCAGGACGATTTTAAAGTCCACTTATTTAGCGACAGTAAATCTTTAGGGCACCCAGATCCAAGATTCACTTTGGTTCCCATTGGTTCTGAACTTGATGAATTGGCCGCTACTGCTGAACTCGTTTTCACAACTGCAAGCACAACAAGTTTAGAATTCATTGCTCGGGAAGTTGCAGTTGGTATTGGTTGTGCGGTTAAAAATCAGCAAGATTACTACGAGACTCTATCTGTGGCCGGTGTTGCTACACCTATTGGAACAATGATGGAAGGGCGCTGGAAGCTTGACGAACCTAAAATTATTAAACTTGTCCGATCAAAAGATGTCCGTGACTTCCTAAGGCAAAAGTGCGCGGATTTAATTGACCTTAAAGGCGCTGAAAGAATAGTTGATGAGATCTTAAATCTTTAATCAAGAACAACAGAACCTGTTGGTGTCGTTAGCTGCACTGCGACGATTCCATACTCGCCATCATTTGTTGACGGATCAACGAAATCAACTGAAGCTCCATTTAATCCATCAAGAATCTCTGACTTAAACCAAGAATCAGCAAGATGATTAGTGTCAGCAATCGTGATCTTTTCAATTGCAGCAACAGCCTTTCCATCTTGTGATGGGTGATCCGCGGTTAACCATTGGATAAAAAATGGAAGTTCGCGAGAATCGGTAATTTCATTAACTCCGATTTGCTTCCACTTAAGATCGGTACCATCTGGACGTGTGCGGTGACCTTGGGTTGCGCTGCGTCCAAACTTCTCTTCAACCTTTGAAATATCTTCAGTCGCAAAAACCCACGTAAGCCAGCCGCCGCCTTCTTGTGCTTTCTTACTAACAGCTTTACCCCAAGGAGTTTGCTCTGTTGCGGGGTGATCTAGTGGACATACAACTTCGATGTATTGACCGTTTTGAAGAGGCAGTGTGAAGTTACGTGTTCCAAAGCGTGGGTGGACACCTCCATCAACGAAGGTGGAGCCAAGGCGT
>Ga0209597_1001754_pt1 | contig 14039 bp, 10 predicted proteins | sample M_140625_MF_Meta_FD_187316 | JGI IMG/M metagenome (GOLD analysis project Ga0209597, IMG submission 187316) | Freshwater microbial communities from Lake Montjoie, Canada to study carbon cycling - M_140625_MF_MetaG (SPAdes) (version 2) | ecosystem: Environmental > Aquatic > Freshwater > Lake...
CGTTCACGTGGTGTTCCAGGCAGTCGGCGCCGTAGAGACGCACGGTGTGCTCCTCGCCGGCCGGGGTGCGGACCCGAAAGCTGTCGCCGTCGGCCCAATCAGCAGCCACCAGCATGCATCCCGGAATCGCGACGAGTGCGTCAGCGGCGGTGGCGACCGTGGCGACAAGGACCGCGGCGCAGGCAACCGCGGGCGACAGGGCTCTGAGGATCCTCACGGCGACTCCTTCTTCGGCCGGCTGTCCGGGAACAGTGGCTCCGAGTAGGGGTTGGCATCCATCACGGGAAAGGCCCGCCAGCCGGGTGCGTCGAAGTGCCACCACTCCGTGGCCAGCGGTAGAAAGCCCTCAGACCGCATCGCCTTCTGGAGCGTCTCGCGGTTGGCGAGCAGGTCACCATCCGCATCCACGAAGGCGAGGTGCGACCGCTCGCTGAAATCGTCGAAGGCCGACGGCATCGGACGTTCGCGGCCTTCTGCGTCAACGAGCGTGACATCCACCGCCGAGCCGCGGTTGTGCCGGGAGCCCTGCGCCGGATCAGCCACGTATCGCGGGTCGGGCTTCACCTTCCAGAGAGCTGTTTGGATGGCGAGCGGCCGGTAGCCGTCGAATACCTTCAGGCCGAGTCCTTGCCCGCGAAGCGAGGCCTGCACGCGTGCGAGCCGTTCCGCGGCCGACCGCTCCAGGTAGATGGTGTTGGCGGGATAGAGCCGGATGCCGGTGACGTTGTCGGTGGTGGCATAGCGGTTGTCGATCACGAACGACGGGTCGATGTCGGCGAGATTGACGAGTTCGCAGCCCGGGGGCGGGGACGCGGCTGTTCGTGAGCCACGGTGCGGAGGCCGCTCGGCGATCGCCGCCGCAAGGTCGCGGAGCATCGCCACCTGCTCGGTGCGATGGCCGTGCTCCGCCTCGACATTCACATAGGGGATCTGCATCCGTCCGCACCAGACCGAGAGCGACCCGTCGTCGTTCACGGTGGCCTCGTTCTGAAGGACGACGGAATGGCCGCGAGCGGCGAGGGCGTCGAAGAGCCCTGGGTCGGTGACGAAGAAGAAGTCGTCGGCGTCGCCGCCCGGTCGGAGGTTGACCTTGGCGGCGTCGGCCGCGAGTGAACCGCCTGGGGCGTAGTTCGCCGCCGTGTAGCGGTCGGGCGTGTTGTTGTGGAGGGCCACGATCACGTCCACGTCGTCGATCGCGAGCGTCGAGAGCAGTTCGTCGGTGAAGGCGGCCACGACGTCGTCGGCGGGTTGCGACCAGGTGGAAAGAGCCGCGAGCGTCGCCCGGCGACCGGCAGGCGTGAAAATGCGGTTGGGATCGATGCGATGCTCCGTGCTGCCGAGCCGGAACACCACCTCGCGGTCGCCGCTATGCCGCAGTTCGACGAGCCGTCCACCAAGGTCGCGGAGCACGTCACCGGCGGCCTCGACCGCGGTCTGTTCGTTGTCGTGCACGCTCACGGAGGCCACCTTCAACGGCTCGGTGGTCGCCGGAAACACGGTTGTGACCACATCGATCCGCGCGTCACCCACGACGAATGATCGGGCGTTGATCGACACGTTGTCGGCAGTCGCCGATTGCATCAGCAGCATCAGTGCGGCCATTGCCACGGGCACGGAAAGACGTTGTGAGGATGTCATAGTCCACTCATGGTATCGCCGCGCCGCCGCTCGAGGCGACCGCGAGGGGCTGCCCATGCCCCGTCGCCGGACGCTCGCGGATGCCATCGTGGCATCCGCTCGCTGCATGTCCGCTGCGCTTCGCCATCCTGGCTACGCTTGCTTCCATAGCCCGGCTCCCGGGCACGGGCAGCCCCTCGCTCCCACCCGTAGCACAGGTTTTCAACCTGTGTGCCTTCCCGGTTCGCATTGGGCCCGCGGCCTTACGGCCGGTCGGCTTCCTGAACCGTAGGCAACGTCCGATGCGTTTCACCCCGTTGCTACACTCGCTTCATGGGCTGCAGCTATGAATATGACGTGCTCGTGATTGGGGCCGGCCATGCCGGGGTGGAGGCGGCCTGCGCGGCGGCCCGGCTCGGGGCGCGGACGGCCCTGCTGACGACCAACTGCGACACCGTTGGTCAGATGAGCTGCAATCCGGCGATCGGCGGCGTCGGCAAGGCACAGCTCGTCCGCGAGGTGGACGCCCTCGGCGGCGTGATGGCACGGGCGATCGACGCCACCGGCATCCAGTATCGCGTGCTCAACCGCTCGAAGGGGCCGGCGATGCACGGGCCGCGGGCTCAGGCCGATAAGAGGCTCTACCAGATGGAGGCGAAGCGACTCGTTGAGGAGACGCCGAATCTCGACCTGCGGCAGGAGACGGTCGAAGAGCTCGTGGTGGAGCCGCTCGCGGGCGACGGCGTGACCGCTCCCGCGTGGCGGGTGACGGGCGTGCGGGTTCGCGGCGACGCCGAGTATCGCGCAGCGGCGGTCGTGCTCACCACCGGCACGTTCCTTCAGGCGGTGATGCATACCGGCGAGGCGCAGACGACCGGCGGCAGGGCAGGGGAGGGCACCACGTCGGGGATCTCGGCGGCCCTCCATCGGCTCGGCGTCGTGGTCGACCGCTTCAAGACGGGCACGCCCTGTCGGCTGTCGGCGACGAGCATCGACTTTTCGCAACTCGACGAGCAGCCGGGTGATCCCGAGCCGCAGCCGTTCTCGTTCCTGACCGACACGATCGACCGTGAGCAGATGGTCTGCTGGATCACGCGAACCACGCCCGAGATCCACGACCTCATCCGCGCCAATCTCCATCGCGCGCCGATGTTCACCGGCCAGATCGAATCGCGGGGGCCGCGATACTGCCCGAGCATCGAAGACAAGGTCGTCCGTTTCGCCGACAAGGAGAGCCACCAGCTCTTTCTTGAGCCCGAGGGGCGGCACACGCGGGAGATCTACGTCAACGGCATATCCACGAGCCTGCCCCGCGACGTTCAGGACGCGATGGTGAGGATGGTACCCGGCCTCGAGCGGGCCGTGATCATGCGGTACGGCTACGCCGTCGAATATGACTACTGCCCGCCTGATCAGTTGGTGGCGACGCTCGAGAGCAAGCGGGCCAAGGGCCTCTTCTTCGCGGGCCAGATCAACGGCACGACGGGTTACGAAGAGGCCGCGGCCCAGGGGCTCGTGGCGGGGGCCAACGCGGCGCTCGCCGCCGCCGGCCGCGAGCCGCTCTTGCTCGAACGCGAGGATTCCTACATCGGCGTGCTGATCGACGACCTCGCGACTCGCGGCGTGGATGAGCCGTATCGGATGTTCACGAGCCGCGCGGAGCACCGGCTGGCGCTGCGGCACGACAACGCCGACCGGCGGCTCACGCCCGTGGCCGAGCGTCAGGGCCTCGCCGAGCCGCATCGTCTGGAGCGGCTGGCCGCCAAGACAGCCGAGATCGAGGCCACGCTGGTGGCGCTGGCGGCAACCCGCGTGCAGGGAACGTCGCTCGCCGACCTGCTCAAGCGGCCGGAGTTCACCTGGGCCCATGCGGTCGAGGCGGCGCCGACGCTGGCTGCCGTGTCGCGGGAGGCGGCGGTGCAGATCGAGAACGACATCCGCTACGCCGGCTACGTCGCCCTCGATCGCGAGCGGATCGAGCGGCAGCGAAAGCACGCCCAGCGGCCGATCCCAGACGGCTTTGATTACCTGGGCGTGCGGCATCTCCGCGCCGAGGCCCGCGAGCAGCTGGCGCGGATCCGGCCGCGAACGCTCGGGCAGGCCGGCCGCGTGAGCGGGATCACGCCCGCCGATCTCGCGCTCGTGCTCGTCCATCTCGAAGGCCGCCCGTCGTAGGTGCAGGTTGACGGTTCGACGCATGGTCCCACGTAGGTGCAGGTTGGTAACCTGCACAGGAAGCGATGTCGGCGGTGGTGCCCCGCAGGTTGCCAACCTGCGGCTACGGGAGTGAGTAGCACAGGTTTTCAACCTGTGCCCACCGCAGGAAAAACCTGCGGCTACCATGTCAGGCATGAAAATCGTCCACATAACCGCTGGGGCTGGCGGCCGCATCTGTGGCTCGTGCCTCCACGACAACGCGCTCGTGCGGGCGTTGCGAGCCCGCGGTGGCGACGCGATCCTCGTGCCGGCGTTCGTGCCCACGACCACCGATGAGGAGAACGTCGCCGAGCAGACGGTCGTGATGGGGGGCGTGAACGTCTGGCTGCAGGAGCACGTGCCGCTGTTTCGGCACACGCCCACGTTCCTCGACGCCCCGCTCGATTCGCGGGCCCTGCTCGAATGGCTGTCGTCTCGCACCGGCGGCGCCCGGGCGACTGATCTTGGGCCGCTCACCGTCTCGACCCTCGAAGGAGAGCACGGCCGGCAGCGGAAGGAAGTCGCGAAACTCGCCCGTTGGCTCGCCGGCGACGCGCGGCCCGATGTCGTCCATCTCTCCAACGTTCTGCTCCTCGGTCTCGCACGGTCGATTCGCGATGCGACCGGGGCGCGGATCGTCTGCAGCCTCTCGGGAGAAGACGTGTTCATCGATGCGATTCCTGAGCCGCACCGTGCGCGGATCGGCGACCTGCTCCGTGAGCGGGCGGCCGACGTGGACCGGTTCGTCGCATTTAATTGCTTCAACGCAGGCTTCATGGGAGGTCGGCTGGGCGTGACGCCGGAGCGGATCGCCGTCATCCCGCACGGCGTCGATCTCGCGGCGTTTCCGGCTGAGCCGCCCGAACTCTCCGCGCGGAGGCGGGCGCGAGGCGGGCGAAAAGTCGTGGGCTTCGTCGCCCGTGGCTGCCCGGAGAAGGGGCTTGATCAGCTCGTGCGGGCATTGCCCCTGGTGGTGGCGCGGCACGACGTGGAGGTCGTAGCGGCCGGCGCGACAATCGACACCGAACGCGACTACATCGCCTCATGTCTCGCGTTGGCACGCGACCTTCACGTGGCCGACCGCTTTCGCTGGCTGGGCCAGATCGACCGGCAGGCGAAGCTCGACCTGCTCAACTCGCTTGACGTGTTCGTCCTGCCAACGCCGCGGGCCGAGGCAAAGGGGCTTTCCGCGATCGAGGCCCTCGCGGCGGGCGTGCCGGTGGTGGCCTCGAATCATGGCTCGTTCCCGGAGCTCCTCGACGGTGAGCGGGCCGGCCTTCTCCATGCCCCGGGCGACCCTGCCGACCTCGCCCGTGCGATCGTCGCCATCCTCGACGACGAATCGCACGCCAGCCGCCTCGGCCGCCATGGCCACGCCCTCGCCAGATCGCGGAACTCCGCCGACTCCATGGCGGCCGCCCACGAGGCGATGTACGCTTCGCTGGCACGCCCATGAAAACGTCTACCTCCACCACTGGCACGCTGCGAATCGGCGACCAGTGGAACGCGATCACGATCATCGCCCACTCGCAGACGCATCCGCTCAAGGCGATCTGCGAGTTCACGGAGAACGCGATCGACGCGGGTGCCATGCACGTGCGGATCTCCCGCCGCCGCTCGCAGGGCAAGACCTACCTGGAGGTCGCCGATGATGGCCGCGGTGTGGCGTCTGACGAATCCGGTGAGCCCGACTTCGAGCGAATCGCCACGCACCTCTGTGACTCGATGAAGCGGCACCTCGACGCCGCCCAGCGGCGGGGCGTGCACGGCGAGTTTGGCATCGGGTTGCTCTCCTTCTGGAGTCTCGGCGAGGAACTGCGGATGGTGTCGGGCGGCTCTGCCGGCCTCCGCGAACTGCGGCTTGTCCGCGGTGAGCGACGATACGAGATCCGTCCCGTGAAGAGTCGCCTGGTGACCGGTGGCACGCGAGTGATCGTCGGCCCGCTCCTGGAGGCGACGAAGAACCTCGTCACTGGTGAGAAGGTGGCCCGCTACCTCTCCGCCGAACTCCGCGACCGCATTCGTCGGTCAGGCGCCACGATCGAGGTGATCGACAGCGTCTCCCGCAAGCAACTCCCAGTGGTGCCCCGGGAATTCGACGGCGACCGTCTGGAGATCCCGCGCCGCTATCCAACGCCGCTGGGCGACATCAACGTCGAGGTGTACGTCCGAGGCGAGCAGGCCACGGGCGAGCCCGGCATCGCCGTGTGCAAGGACGGCACCCGCGTGCTCAAGGACGTCACCGAACTCCTGCCCTTCCAGCACTCCCCTTGGACCGATCGGCGGCTGGAGGGACTCGTCGACTTCGAGCCGCTCACGCTCGCCCCGGGCACCCGGTCGGGCATCGTGCCCGATGCCGCACTCGACGCGCTCGTCGAGGCTGCGGCCGCGATCGAGGAAGACATCCGCGAGGCGATGGCGGGTCGGGAGCAGGCCGAGGCCGAGCGGGCGAGCCGGCAACTGCTCAAGCAGGTTCACAAGGCATTTGCCTCGGCGCTCGCCGACCTCCCGGCTGAGGAATACCTGTTCTTCGACATCCCAAAGGCGGCGCCGGCGCTCCAGGGCCGGCCCGGCGTGGCAGGGGAACTGCCGGCGGAGGGTGACGGCCGTTCGCGAAAGGCCGGGAGTTCGACCCCGCGGCCGCTCCTGGCAGCCGACCCTGGGCCGCTCGCCGCCGTGCGGATCTCACCGCGAACGCCGCGGCGGCAGCCGGGCGACTCCTGCCTCTTCTCGGCGACGGCCCGCGATGCCGTGGACATCCCACTTGCCGCCGGTGTGCTGTTCACCTGGAGGATCCTGGCGGGCTCGGCGGCGATTGCCACCGATGGTTCGTCGTGCCGTGTGGCTTCGTCATCGGCGGGCGTGGTGACGGTGGGCGTGATCGCGCGGCAGGGTGAGATCGAGGTCACCGATCAGGTCGAGCTCAAGTTCGTAGATGATCCGCTAGCCGACGCCGCTGGTGGCCGCGGCCTGCCTGGGTATCGCCTCGAGGCGGAGCACGGCCAGCCCTGGCGAAGCCGCTACGACACCGCGCGGAACGAGATCGTGATCAACTCGGCCCACCGCGACTTTCTCGCGAGCCGCACCGCGGCGGCCAGGCACCGCCGCTACATCGGCAAGCTCTATGCGAAGGAGGTCGTGCTCACGAACTTCCCGCACGAGTCGCCCGCCGAGGTGATGGAGCGGCTCATCGAGGTCACGCTCCGCACCGAAGACGCGCTCTGATTGACGGACTTCGGCACTCGGCTGCACAGGTTGAAAACCTGTGCTACGACTGGGCGGCACAGGTTGCCAACCTGTGCTACGACAGGCGATCGCCGCAGCAACACGTAGCCGCAGGTTGGCAACCTGCGGGAACTGAGCCACAGGTTGAAAACCTGTGCTACGGGTGCGCTATGAATGGCCAGGCTTTGAGCCGTCGCCCGCGATCTCGCTGCCATCCCGCCGCTCGGGGAAGGCGAGCGACGCCGCCACGCTGGCGCCGATCAGACCCACGATGATCAAGAGCGACACCGCTGGATGCACGAGGTGCCCCTTGGCGTGGGCGTCCCAGCCACCCTGGGCGGCCAGCCATTCGTTGTGGCGGGCCGCCTCGGCGATCATCTTGCAGCCCACGAACACGAGCACAGCGGAGAGGCCGTAGTTGAGGAACCGGAACAGGTCCATCACGCCGGCGAGCAGGAAGTAGAGCGCCCGCAGTCCGAGGATCGCGAAGACGTTGGACGTGAAGGCGATGAACCGCATGTAGTGCGTGCCGGGCGATACCACGCCGAGGATCGCCGGCACGCTGTCCACCGCGAACAAGACGTCGGTGCTCTCGACCACGAGCAGCACGAGGAACAGCGGCGTGGCCAGGAGTTTGCCGTTCTCGCGGACGAAGAACCGGTCGCCCGCCTGTTCCTTGGAGACGGGGATGAACCGGCGGAAGAAGCGGATCATCGCGTTCTCACCCGGCTCGTGATCGCCGCCCCCAAACGCGAGTTTGATGCCCGTGTAGACGAGGAAGCCGCCGAACAGCCACATCACCCACTTGTAACGCTCGACCAGTTCGGCTCCGAGGAGCACGAACGTGAGCCGCATGATCACGGCGCCGAGGATGCCCCAGAAGAGCACGCGGTATTGGTACTTCAGCGGCACGCCGAAGTAGGCGAATACCACCGCGAACACGAAGACGTTGTCCATCGACAACGACCACTCGACGAGGTAGCCGGTGAGAAACTCGATCGCCGGCTTGCCGCCGAGCCACCACCAGACGAGGCCGTTGAAGGCGAGGGCCAGGGCCGACCAGAAGATGGTCCAGAAGGCGCTCTCGCGGAGCGACGGCTCGTGCGACTTCTTGTGAAAGACGGTGAGGTCGAGCACCAGCATCACCGTCACGAAGATCGCGAAGGCGATCCAGTGATTGATCGTGATCTGACCGGTGAGTGCGGGGGCGGCGTCAGCGAGCAGGAACACGGGCGGATCCGGGGATGAGGGAGGGGGCGGCAGGGTGCGGTCCGCCGGGTGACCGACGGAATAGTAGCAATTTGGGCGGCCGGCGGCCCCCCCAATCCTCCCGACCTGCCTGGTCGGCACTGGCGAAAGCGTTTTTTTGCGGGTGGTGGTCCGGCGCGCCGCGAGCGACGTACGGTGATCATGCCGTGGGTGGTGGACCCGCGGTGGGCCCGGCTGGGTCGCGGACCTTAGGCATGCGTCGCTCGGGTGTGGCGACAATCGCCCCGGACTATCTCCGGGGCACGGCCATCTTTCCGCGACCCGCCGGCATGGGCCTTCAGGCGCCTCGTCGATGGGCCCAGTTCAGTCTTCGTCGTCGCCGTCATCCTGCGTTGGCGCACGGGCTGCCGCCACGAAACTCGTCGTCATCGCGTCGAACACGGGCGAGATCTCGTCCCACTCGCGGTCCTCAGCCTGGCAGACGATCAGGTAGATCGCGTCGGGCGTCTCGAGCGTCCGTACCCGGGCCGTGTTGGTGAGATCGAGGCAGTAGAAGTTCATGTCGAAGCCGGGAAGTTCCTGGGCGCCGACGTCGTCGATCGCCTCTTCGCTGTCGAGGTCCTGATACTCCCTCTTCATCTGCACGACGACCGCGGCGGAGAGTTCTCGCGGATCGCCACCAGGGGCGTGGCCGCTCACCGACCAGAAGCCACCGCCGGGCGCGTAGACCGTCACGGTCGCATAGCGATCGACAGAGTCGTCGGTGTCGACGGTCCAGTTGTCGGGATAGTCGAAGGAGAGTCCGAAGCGATTGAAGTGCATGATCAGTGATGTTCCGTGGGGCGTCTGCCTGCCGATTCCGGCCGGCCCGAGGAATATGGTCGCGGCAAGACTAAATTCTAGCCGGATACACGATTGTGAGCGGTCTGGACTCGCGGCGGCGGCCACCGCTACCGTCCCGCCTCCCGTTGGGCCGGTGCCCGGCGGGGTCACCCCCGGTGTTTTTGCAGCGCATGGCACAGTCATCCGGCGCGGCGGCGGCCCTCCGTCGGCCCCTCGCCGCCCACATCATGGACTTCGCGATCCCCGCGGCCATCCTCCTGGCCGTGCTGGTTGTGCTCGCGCCTGTGCCGGCGCCGTTGGTAGACGTTTTGCTGGCGATCAACCTCACCGTGTCGGTGCTGGCCCTGCTCGGGGCGCTTGCGGCCCGCACGCCCCTCGACATGAGTGTGTTTCCCACGTTCCTGCTCGGGATCACGCTCGTCCGACTCGTGCTCAACATCGCCACCACTCGGCTGATTCTCTCGCGGGCGGCCCTCGACGGCACCGCCGCGGCCGGCGAGGTGGTGGAGGCTTTCGGCCAGTTCGTGGCCGCCAACAACCTGGTGGTCGGCGGTGTGATCTTTGCGATCATCGCCATCGTGCAGTTCATCGTGATCACGGCCGGTTCGACACGGACGAGCGAGGTGGCCGCGCGGTTTGCGCTCGACGGCCTGCCAGGCCGGCAAATGGCGATCGACACGGAAGTCAACGCCGGCACCGTCACCCGTGAGCAGGCGCGACGGATGCGGCTCGATCTCCAGCGGCAGGCCGACTTCTTCGCCGCCATGGACGGTGCCAGCCGGTTCGTCCGCGGCGAGGCGGTGGCGAGCGTGATCATCACCGCGATCAACATCCTCGGCGGCCTGGCGATCGGCGTCGTGGAGCACGGCATGCCGGTCGACAAGGCCCTCAACGTCTACTCACTCCTGACGATTGGCGACGGTCTGTCGTCGTCGATCCCCGCGCTCTTCATCTCGGTCGCCACCGGTCTCCTGGTCTCGCGGTCGAGCCAGTCGGTCGATCTCTCGCGGGAGTTCAGTCGGCAGTTCACCGCCAAGCCCCACGTGCTGGCGATCACCGGCGTGTTCCTCGCACTGCTCTCGCTCAGCGGTCTTCCCTTCTTGCCGTTGGCGGGCATGGCGGCGGTCACGCTGACAGGGGCCGTGGTGCTGGGGCGTCGTCCGGCGATCGAGGCCGATGCAGAGGACGAGCTCGATCGTGAGCTACCGTCCGTCCGTCCGGCCAAGACCTCGACCAAGGCCGCGACCCAGAAGTCCACGCCCGCCGCCGACGTCCTGACTGATGACCGTGTCGTGGTCGAGGTCGGCCGTGGGCTCGTCGGCCTCGTGGCGGGAAATGGCCCGCTGCTCGAGCGGGCCTCCGCCTTGCGGACCTCCCTGGCCGCCGATCTTGGGCTCGTGCTTCCGCAGGTGGCCTTCCGCGACGACCTGACACTCCCCGGTCGCGGCTACCGGATCTCGGTGGCCGGCGACGCGGTGGTCGAGGACGAGATCCCGGCAGGGCGACTGCTGGCGGTGCTTCAGCCGGGGACATTGTCTCCGGTTGATGGCGACGCTGCGATCGATCCGCTCACAGGCCGCACCGGCACGTGGGTTGGACACGCCCAGGCCGAGACCTGCCGGCTTCGCGGTGCCACCGTGCTCGACGACGCAGGCATTGTGGCGCGATCGCTCGAGTCGGCCGTCCGGCGGCGGGCCGACAGGCTGCTCACCCGCGACGCTGCCAACCGGCTCGTGGAATCGCTGCGAACGGCACAGCCGGCGGTGGTCGAACAGATCGTGCCGGGCGTGCTCACCGTGGCCCGGATTCAGCGAACGCTCCAGTGCCTGCTTCGCGAGGGCGTGCCGATCCGGCCCCTTGCCGAACTCCTTGAACTCATGTCGGACCACGCCGCCGAAGCGGCCGAACCGTGGCAGCTCGCCGAGATTGTGCGGCGCCGGCTGGCAGGCACAATCTGCCGCCGGGCGCGCGATCCACTGGGCAGGCTCACCGCGGTGCGGCTCGCCGGCGGCGCGGTCGACGCGATCACGAAGACGGCCCGCGGTACGGCACCGCGGATCTCCACGAAGCTCGTCGCCGACGTGCGGCGGGCGGTGCGGACGGCCGTGGAGCGCGGGGGGCAGCCTGTGCTGCTCGTCCCGGCGGCAACGCGGCGGCTTGTGCGCGAGGCGGTCGGTCGCCATCTGCCCGATGTCGTGGTGCTCGCCGACGAGGAAACGCTCGACGAACCGCGGCTCGAGGTGTTCGCCACGGTGGGCATGACGGAGGCGGCACGGGCTGCCTGACGGCCCTGGTGAGCGACGCACACCAACGGATCACACAAGGAATGACGATTCGGGAACATGGAGAAACAGCGAAGAGTGCCGGGGCACCCCGGATTTGAGTGAAGAGATCACTGTGCGGCTGCCGATGACTGAAAGTTGGTCGGTGCAGCATCCGCGACGGTGAGAGGCGGTCCGCCCACGGGGTGGGCCGCGATGTGGAGGCAGGCGGCGGAGCCGCGGCCTCACGCAGAAGAGATCGAGAACCTGTCAAGGAGGATGACGTGGCATATCACGCGACGCAGCTGTCGGCCGAAGAAGCCTTGGAACTCTGGAAGCGGTTCAAGGCCGACCAGTCCGACGAGGATCTCCGGAACCGTCTGATCGAGCAGTACCTGCCGCTGGTGAAGTACAACGGTGAGCGGATCTGGTCGCGGCTCCCCGACGGCGTGGAACTCGACGACCTCGTCTCGGCCGGCACGTTCGGCCTGATGGATGCGATTGACGCCTTCGACATGTCGCGGGGCGTGAAGTTCGAGACCTACTGCGTGCCACGAATCCGCGGTGCCATGCTCGACGAGCTCCGCACCATGGACTGGGTGCCGCGGCTCGTGCGGAGCAAGGCCAGCAAGCTCAACGAAGCGCTCAAGCAACTCGAGGCGAAGTTTGGCCGCGCACCGGCTGATGCCGAGGTGGCCGAGCACATGGGGCTCTCCCGCGAGGAGTTTGAAAAGCTTCTCATCGAGGCCAACGCCGTGAGCCTGGTGAGCCTCAACAAGAAGTGGTGCGAGACCGACAGCTCGAAGGAGGTCCACGAGATCGACATTCTCGAGGACAAGAAGGGCGAGGATCCCACCCGGCGGATCCAGAAGTCGGATCTGATGCGGCTAGTCACCAAGGGCCTCAACCGCAACGAGCGGCTGATCATCATCCTTTACTACTACGAAGAGCTCACCATGAAGGAGATCGGGGCCACCCTCGACCTCTCCGAGAGCCGGGTCAGCCAGATGCACAGCGCCATCGTCGAGAGGCTGCAGGGGCAGCTTGGTCGCCGGAAGCCCGAGTTCGCGATGTAGGCGGACCGGGAAGGCTGGGCGGTCCGGGCGGCTGCCGAGGCCGTGTGGATCGGTAAGACGGGAAAAACTGGCAAGAAAAAATTTCGGTGAAGTTTTCCGTGTGTTCGGTCGATGAAGAAAAGTTAGCCGCGGCGACCGGGTCGGCAACACGACCGGCCGCTGTCCGACGACTGGAGTCGCCGGAACGCGGAAGCGCGGCAACAATGACGGCAGGAAAGGAAGCAGGTCCGGAATCGCGAACGACTCGATGAACTCTCCACCGGTGTGCCGCGTAGAAGCGGCCGTGTGGGGATCACGGGGGTTCAGAACAACGGTCTGCCAAGGAGTGACATCATGAACATCTTCGGTGTGTTTTCGACGCAGGGTTCGCAGGGGCTCGGTGCCGTAAAGGGCGTCGAGGCGGCTCAGTCCGCCCAGTCCGCCGCCCGCCAGGAAGGCGTCGGCGAGGTGCATGACGCAGTGACGCTGTCGGTCGATGCCGTGAAGGCTGCCGGTGCGACAAGCGACATCCGCTTCGACCGCGTTGCCGCGATCAAGGCGGCGATTGCCGACGGCTCCTACGAGACGCCTGACAAACTCGACATCGCCCTCGACCGTCTGCTCGACCGGCTCGGCTGAGCCTCTGGGCCGTCGGGCGGTGAACGAAATCTGACGTGACCGCACATGCAGCGGCCGGACCGGCAACGGTCTGGCCGTTCGCATTTGATGTCGGGTCGTGGCCGCCCACCCGTAGCACAGGTTGTCAACCTGTGCCAGGTTTTCCGCAGGTTAAAACCCTGCGCTCCGGGAGCCGTGGGGGCTCGGCCAGTTGCGGGCTACAATGGCCGCCGAGGTGTGCGGATGGCCATAGGTTCAGATTTCTCTCTCGGCAGTGTCGATACGGCGCTCACGCCCGCCGAGCGGTTCGCCGAGTTTCTGCAGACCCGCGGCAAGCGGATCACGCGGCAGCGGCGGGTGATCGTCGATTATGTGGCGAGCCGTCACGAGCACTTCGACGCCGAGCAGCTGCTGGCCGACCTCCGGAAGACCCGCGAGGGAGCGACGGCCAGCCGTCCCACCGTCTACCGCACGCTCGCCGAGATGGTGGACGCCGGCCTGCTCAATAAGATGGTGCTCGACGGTCGGGCCGTCTACGAGCACGACTACGGCTACCCGCAGCACGACCACCTCTACTGCACCGGCTGCCGTAAGCTGATTGAGTTCTCGAGCGACGAGGTGGCGAAGATTCGCGACGCGGTGGCCGCCCGGCACCAGTTTCGTGCCCAGTCGCACCGGCTGATCGTCACCGGCCTGTGCACCGACTGTCGGTCGAGCAAGAGCCGCACGCGGCATCAGGACCGGATCTGAGCCGGTACCGAACGCCCACGTCGGGCCGCAGATGTCGGCAGGGACGAGATATGGCAAGATGGTCGGCACTCAAGCCCTCCGCAGCCCCGCCCGCCTTGCGGATCGTTAGCCCCTCCTCGAGACGCCGCCTCATGCAGACCGCCGCCGGTGCACTCGTTCCCGCTGACCCTCCGTCGCGGACCGCCTTCAGCTATGTAGGGGTTTGTCAACCCGCGTCGCTTTACTTTGTCATCGCGTACCTCCTCGGGAGCCGGCGGGCTCGTGG
>Ga0209597_1001760_pt1 | contig 14022 bp, 8 predicted proteins | sample M_140625_MF_Meta_FD_187316 | JGI IMG/M metagenome (GOLD analysis project Ga0209597, IMG submission 187316) | Freshwater microbial communities from Lake Montjoie, Canada to study carbon cycling - M_140625_MF_MetaG (SPAdes) (version 2) | ecosystem: Environmental > Aquatic > Freshwater > Lake...
GTCATTTCGATTCCGGCTTAATGCGATAAGATTGAATCTTCAACGCAACGACCGCACCAGAAATCCGCAATTCCGAACGAATACCAACGCTTACCAAAGCCGATGTTTTGCGGGCGAAATTCACACATTTTTGTAACAGGTAGCCTGGCCACCCCAAGGCAGCAGCAGGACCCATCCCCAACAAAAAGTACGCAGGCGGAGCGGGATGGGGCCGGAGCAAGCATTGGAACGTCCACACCCCTAAGCCCCCTCGTGCGCCAGCGCGAAAGCCCCATCTATCCCCACGTTCCCTGCGAGCGCAGGCCCCATCCCGCGGAGCCCCTCAGCGCCAACCCACTTCGCTAATGTCTAGGTGCCAGTCACTGCCGTCGCTCACACGAACCGCAGATCCCTCCTGTCGGTAGGTGATCTTTGAAAGATCCACCGACGCGGGAATCACATTCACGATCACCTCACCACTCACCACCGAAACCACCCGCGTCCGCTGTTCTGGACGACGAATGAACTGATAGGTCGTCGTATCCACCGCATACACGTGACCCGTCATCCGCAACACACCCTCGCGGTAGTCGTTCACTACCCCTACAAAATGACGATGAGGCTCTTGATCGAAACGACGTCGGTGAATGACGTGAATCTTCTCACCCGGAGCAAGTATCGAATCGAGCATGGATATCAACTTTGTCGATGCCACCCAAGGTTGTCCAGTGCGGGTGATAAACCGCTGCGATAACAGCAAATACCGGAGACTAAACAGCCCCACCAGCACGTCCCCGACGCTCAGCCAGCACCCGCCAAGCACGGCCCGGATTGTTTGTGATCAGCCCGCCGATAACCCAACTCAAAATCGCTCACCCCAACCACACACCGCAGGTCAAGCCATCGAAACAAACTTCACCCAGAGCATCGAACACAGTAATCGCCATTCTTCTCCTTTCTGGACTCCACGAGCGGCCCTGAACACGCAATGCTCACCTGCGTGAATCGGATTCGGCTGCTCCCAGAACAGGTGGCGAACCAAATCGCCGCAGGCGAGGTGGTGGAACGCCCGGCCAGCGTCGTGAAGGAGTTGGTCGAGAACTCCCTGGATGCCGGCACCACCCGCATCACCGTCGAAATCGGAGCCGGCGGGCGCAGCCTCATTCGCGTCACCGACGACGGCCGGGGCATGAGCCGCGACGACGCCCTGCTCTGCCTGGAACGCCACGCCACCTCCAAGATCACCCGCGCCGAAGACCTCGCCTCCATCGCCACCATGGGTTTCCGCGGCGAGGCCCTGCCCAGCATCGCCAGCGTGAGCCGGTTCGTCATCACCACCCGCGAGCGCGAAGACACTTCCGGCGAGGCCACCCAGGTCGTGGTCAACGGCGGCAAGATCGTCGAAGTCAAAGCAGCAGCATCGCCCTCCGGAACCACCATCGAGGTGCGGCAAATCTTCTTCAACCTGCCCGCCCGCCGGAAATTTCTCCGCGCCGAAGAAACCGAACGCGCCCACATCCAACATTACCTCACTCTGGTGGCCCTGGCTTGGCCCCAGGTCGGCTTTAGTTTCGTCACCGATGGCCGGCAAGCCTGGCAATTGCCACCGGTGCCTTGGAGTTCTGATGCCGACCGCTTCACCGCACTCAAAGAACGGCTGCGCCAATTGCACGGTGCCGAAACCCCCTGGTTGCCGCTCGATTTTTCGGCCGGCATCGAAGAGGCACCTGATGCCGGAATTGAAGACGCTTGGGTGCTGCGCGATTCGGGCAAACTCTCGCGGTTCCGTTTGTGGGGATTTATCGGAGCGCCCGGTGTCTCGCGCAGTTCACGCGACGAACAACACCTCTTCGTCAATCAACGCCCCGTCGAGAATCGAGGACTCCATTTTGCCCTGGCTGAAGGCTATCACACAGCCTTGATGCGTGGACGTTATCCCGTCTGCTGCCTGTTCCTGGAGATCGATCCGGCGGCCGTCGACGTCAACGTCCACCCGCAAAAACGCGAGGTGAAGTTCCGGGAAGAAGCCGCTGTGCGACGTCTGGTAGCCAAGGCTGTCCGAGACACATTACTGAAGTTTCACCAAGCACATCCCGAGGCCGAGAGGTTCACCCCCGATCTGCGACTCCCGATGCTAGTCGGCGAGGCCACGCGGTACCCTTCGACTCCGCATGCCCCGGCCACCCCCCAATCCACCCTGCTGCCGGGATTCTCCGGCACGGAACCGGCCGAGCTGAACTCACCGGGCGTCTCCGCAACCACGAGGTCTGCCCTCGAACTCCGAACCACAGAGACCGATGCGGCTCCGGCCGCGGGGTTGCCCGAACCCGATTCCATCGCGGCACAGCGATTCGCCGAATCTGCGTTCATCCCACCATCGGCGCCGGCCGATCGTCCCCTTCCGGGCACTCCACCGGCCGCGGCGACCGAGAGCCCAATAGCGCCCTCGAGTCCGAGCAACCTGATTTCTTCGGCTCACCCTGCCCACCCTACCCATCCCAACCTGCCTGCCGCCCCGCTCCCGTCGGGTATGGGTGCGCTGCCCGTCGCCTTGCTCCAGCGGCCGCTGCGAATCATCGGCGTTGTGGGCCGTCTGTATGTGCTGCTCGAATCCGAACGCGGGCTCGTGCTGCTCGACCAGCATGCGGCCCACGAACGCATTCTCTTCGAGCAAATGCTTCAGCGGCTCGAGGCCGGTCATCAGGCGGCCTCCCAACGACTCCTCCTGCCGGAGACCGTGGAACTCTCGGTGCGCGATGCGGAATTTGTGCGCGGCAATCTCGAGACCCTGACCCGCATGGGCATCGGGCTGAGCGAGTTCGGTGACCGCACCTTCTTGCTCGATGCACTCCCGCCCATGGTGAAGTCCAACCACCCCAAGCGCTTCACCCTCGATCTCATCGACGCCCTCAAAGCCGCGGGCTCCGGTGTGAACTTAATGCGACTGGGCGAGGACGTGATTGCCAAGACTGTGTGCCGTCACGCGGTCAAGGCCAACGACCCGCTTTCGGGACGAGAACTCGATCAACTCATCGTCGACCTCAAGAAGTGCTCCATGCCCTACACCTGCCCGCACGGTCGTCCCACGATGATCGAGATGGGCTGGCGGGATTTGGAAAAGCGATTTGGCCGCACTGGCTAGAGAACCCTCAACCCCACCCTGCGCCTTCCGCCTCGCGAGTTCTGACCAGCGGGACTTTGCTCTGTGCCCCAACAAAGCAACCCATACCCGCCCAGAGACTGTCGTATTAGCCCGAGGGCTCGGTGCCCCGTTGGGGCACTCCTAACGCCCTCCTTCCAGAAACAGACTCATCCCAATTCCATGCCTCCGCGGAAAGATCCGGAGGGAGGGTGTCTGTCGGCTTGGCGAAGCCGGCCGTGTCGTGGAGACTCTCACTCCATGAACTCCCTGCGCGTCGCTCTAGCCCGCCTCGTATTCCTGGGGGCCACTGCCGGAACCCTGTGCGCAGCCCAATGGCCCTCCTGGCGCGGACCCAACCAAGACAACACCACGCCCGAGACCCGCTTTCCAGAACACTGGAGCAAGACCGAACACGTGCAGTGGCGCACCGAACTACCGGAGGCCGGAAACTCGTCGCCGATTGTCTGGGGCGACACAGTGTTCATTACCCAGGCCCTGCAAGACGGCAAGCAGCGGACGCTCATGGCCTTCGACCGGAAGACCGGCAAACTCCGCTGGCAACACGGCGTCCCCTACGAAGAAAACGACCCTCGCCACAAGACCAACCCGCACTGCGCCGCCTCGCCGGTCACCGACGGACAACGGGTCGTAGCCAGCTTCGGCTCCGCCGGGATCGTGGCCTACGACTTCGCGGGCAAGACCCTCTGGAAGGCTGACCTCGGCAAGCAGCGCCACGAATGGGGACAAGGCTCCTCGCCCGTGATTCACGGAGACCGAGTGATCGTCTACCACGGGCCCGGCGAATTTTCCGCATTGTATGCATTGGACAAGAAAACGGGGAAAGAGCAGTGGAAGGTCGCCCTTAAAGAACAGCATCCCGCGGAGCGTTTCGATGGATTTGCTGGGAAGAACGACGGCGCCCTCGGCACCTTCAGCACCCCGCTGGTGATCCGGACCAAGGGACGCGACGAACTCATCCTGCCCGTCGCCAACAAGATTCGCGCCTTCGCTCCGGCCGACGGCCGCGAACTCTGGTCCACCGACGGCATTAATCCGCTGGTGTACAGTTCCACCACCTTCGGCGAGGGCACACTCCTGACCATGGGCGGATTCTTCGGCGGCATGGTGGCCATTGCACCCGGCGGCGAAGGCGACCGGACCGGCCAGCGGCTCTTCCACGAGCAGCGCATGAAGAAGCACACCATCGGATCGCCCATTATTCATGAGGGTCACGCCTATGTGAGCGTCACCGACGGATTCTTCCAGTGCTACCGGATGTCCGACGGTAAGATGGTTTTCGAGGAGCGTCTCCCGGCCTCCGGAGGAGCCAGCGCCACTTGGGCCACGGGCGTCCGTGTCGGTAACCGAATTTACCTCGTCAATCAGTCGGGCGACACCTTGGTCCTCAGGGCCGCGCGGAAGTACGAGCTCATCGCCTCCAACCCACTGGGCGAACTCTCCAACTCCACCCCAGCCTTCTCGGGCGGCGAGATCTTCGTCCGCACACACAACGCCCTCTACTGCATCGCGCAGTGATGGCCAGGATTTGGAGAGCCCGAAACCAAACCGAGGGGACTCCCTGAGATTTTCGTTTCCCGCTTGCACCCCAGCCGGTGTCCCGGGCGCAATCTCCCCGCAATGCGACCTTACGCGGCGGTGATATTCGACATGGATGGAGTGATCGTGGACAGCGAACCGCTGCACGAAAAAGCCTTCCAGGTGGTCTTCGAGGAAATGGGCTACGGACAAACCCACGGCTTCCACTTCCCTGATTATTACGGCCGCTCCGACAAAGCGCTGTGGCTGGACTTCATCGCCCGGCACTCACCGCCCCAACCCTTCGACGAACTGATGGCTTGGAAACAGGGTCGCTTCATGACCTTGCTCGAGGCGGCTCAACCCATCTTCCCGGCTATCCCTGCCCTGGTGTCCGACCTCGCTCGACAAACCCGGGTGGCTTTGGCCTCGGGATCGAACCACGAGGTGATCGCCGCCGTACTGGCGATGCGAGGGCTGCGGCCCCATTTCGAAAAGGTAGTCAGCGCCCAGGATGTGACCAAAGGCAAACCGGCGCCCGACATCTTCTTGCACACTGCGAGCCTTCTCGGAGTGGCCCCGGCCGACTGCGTCGTGATTGAAGATTCGGCCGCCGGAGTCGCCGCTGCCCGCGCGGCGGGCATGCGCGTCATCGGCATCACCAACACCCTGCCGGCCGAGAAGCTGCAAGACGCCACCGCCGTGATCAGCGACTACGACGCCCTCCGCCGACTGCTCCTTCCCTAAACTTCCCCGGGGGCTCAACGCCCGCCTGGGAGCGTCCGACCTGCTCCCGAGACACGGACCCCGAGAGTTCCGCTTCCGCCGACCGGGGCCCCTCTTCAAAACCCGCAGCGGAGGGGAACCCCAAGCGGCAGCAGAACCGGGCCGAAGCGAGCATTGGAACGTGAACACCCTATTCCCCCTCGCGCGCCGGCGCGAAAGCTCCACCTCTTCCCACGTTCCCTGCGAGTGCAGGCATGGTTCTGCGGAGCCATCGCAACGGCAGCTGTGTAGTAAGGAGTGTCCCCTTTTGTGTAAATAGGTGGGACCGACCCCGCAGCGGAGCGGGATCAGTCCGCGGCGAGCATAGGAACGTCGACATCCTATTCCCCCCAGCGCGATAGCGCTGGAAAGCCCCTCCTGTCCCAACGTTCCCTGCGAGCGCGGACTGATCCCGCGGAGCCCCACTATACTTCGTCGAGCGCCTGTCGGGCGTCGCCAAAGGTGCCAGGCCGGACGTCCATCTTGTCCATCATCGACAAGAACAACCGGCACATTTGGCGATTGGGCTTTTCCTTGTAGTCGAGAACGCGACCACCTCGGATGCGACCGCCGCCGCCACCAACCAACACCACCGGCAATTGGTTGGCATCGTGGTTGCCGTTTAGCATCGAGGAGCAATACAGCAGCATCGTGTTGTCGAGCAGGGTGCGTTCCCCTTCCTGAATGGCGTCCAGTTTGCGAGCGATGTAGGCCAATTGCTTCACGAAGAACTGGTTCACCTTGAGCCAGTCGGCCGAATCGCTGTGCGAGAGCAAATGGTGGATCATGTAGTCCACACCAAGATTCGGAAACCGCAGCGAACTGTGGTCGTTGTTGAGCTTCAGCGTGGTGATCCGCGTCGTGTCGGTTTGAAACCCGATAACCAAGATATCGCACATGAGCTTCATGTGCTCGGCGATGTCCTGCGGGATGCCGTCCGCCGGGCGGGCCATGTTGGGCTTCGACAAGGTCGGCCGCCAGCCCTGCAGTTCGCCCTTCTTGCCGGCAGTGTCGATGCGCTGCTCCACGTCACGAACCGAATCGAGGTACTCGTCGAGCTTGCGGCGGTCGTTGATGCTAATTTGCCGGCGCAGGCTTTGCGCGTCGGACAAGACGGCATCGAGCACACTGCGGTCACCCTTTTCGTTGGAGTCCTTGAACAACCGGTCGAAGGCCAGCGCCGGATAAATTTCCAGCGGCGTGGGAGTCGTCGGCGAGGTCCACGAGATGTGCGAGCTGTAAAGCATCGAGTAGTTCTTGTGGACCGACGGGTTGGACTTCTCACAGCCCAAAACCAGGCTCGGCACCTTGGTGGTCCGGCCCTGCGCCTGCGCCACGAACTGGTCCAAGCTGGTGCCCGAACGAATCTCACCTCCCGAGGCCAGCGACGCGCCGGAAAGCAAATTGCCGGTTTGCGAGCTGTGGATGTTTCCCTTGAGCGCCTCGGCATTGTAAAGGCCTCGAACGAATACCGTCTTCTGGCGGAAGTCCTGCAGCGGAGCCAACACCTGGCCCAACTCCATCTGCGCACCCTCGCCCCGGGCCCACCATTCCTTGGAGTGAAACCCATTGCCCGAGAAGAGCACCGCCATGCGGACGGGTGCCTCGCTAGCCGGACGCTGGCCTGCCGGCGGCGTGTCGCCCCAGACCGTCAGAGATTCCATCCAGGGCAACGCCATGGAGACGCCGACGCCTCGGAGAAACGTGCGCCGATTCAGTGAATGTTGGGGCATGGTAGTCGATTCTGGAGGGTTGGGGTTATTCTTCGGATTTGCGGTCCATCCCACGGATTCGGACAAATTGAGGACTAGCGACAATAGTTTCAACGGCCCCCTGGACCCGGGCATCCCGGGAGGAGAGTTTCCGCTGCAAATCGCTCAACAGGGGCTCGTCCGATAACAGCACGCCGCGACCCAACGAGTAGCCGAGGAGCTTGCGACTGAATTGCCGCAAGAAGGCCTCCTTACGTTGATGAGACAAATACCGCCGCAACCCGGCCGCGCCTTCGAGCACGGTGCCGTCGAGGACCTTGGCCCGGACATCGAGGGCCCGGCCGCCGAGATCCCGCTCACGGAATCGGCCCACCGCATCGAACGATTCCAACGAGAACCCGTAGGCATCGATCCGACGGTGGCAGCCCGAGCACTTTGGATCCGAACTGTGTTTCTCGGTGAGTTGCCGCACGGTGAGTTGATCGAGCGACTCGTCTTCAGGCAACCGCGGCACATCCTTCGGGGGCTTGGGCAGTTTCTCGCCGAGGATCACCTCGCTAATCCAATTGCCCCGAAGAATGGGGCTGGTGCGTGAGGCGCCCGATTGACGCGCCAAGGTGGACGCCTGTCCCAGAATGCCCCCGCGCGCGATCGGGCGAAGGCCCGTGACCCGTTTCCATTCGTTGGATCGAGTGAAGCTCACCGACGTCACGCCATAGAATCGCGCCAGATCGGCGTTCAGGAAGGAGTGGTCGGCGTCGAGGATGTCGAGCACCGGGCCATTGTTCTGGAAGAGGTCGGTGAAGAAACGGACCGTCTCTTCACGCATGGCGCCGCGCAGTCCGCGGAACTCGGGGAAATGCCGCTCGCTCTTTTCGTCCAACGTTTCGAAGTCGTACAAATGCAGCCAAGCCAAGGCGAACTCTGTGGCCAAGCGTTCCACCTTCGGATTCTTGAGCATCCGCCGGGCCTGGGCACGCAAGACTTCTGGCCGATGAAGGCGCCCAGCGACAGCCTCGGCCATCAACTCGGCGTCCGGCGTTGAAGCCCACAAGAAATAGCTCAAGCGCGTCGCCAACTCCACGTCACTGACCCGAGTGGAGGCCACTCCAGGACCGGGTTGCTCGGCTCGGTAAAGGAACGCCGGCGACACCAGCACCCGAGCCAGCACCCCACGGACGGATTCCTCGTGGGTAAGACCGTCGCCACGGAGGCGTCCATAGAGACCCTTCAATGCATCGACCTCTCCGGCTTGCAGCGGCCGGCGATAGGCCCGAGCCGCAAAGGCGAAAACCGATTGCAAGTGAGCCGGTTCAGTGTCGACCAGCAGACGCCGAAACTCGTCGGCACGGCGGCGGATGGGCTCCCCCATCGGGGTAAAGGCACTGGGATCGGCGTCTTGGGTGGCGAACTGCCATAACTGCTCAAAGGCATCGACCAACTTGAAGGCATCCTGACTAATGTAGTGCAACTCCGACCAGAGGCGCTCCAGTTCGGCCGTCTCCGCCGGAGTGAGCATTAAGCGACGCAGGGCATCGTCTTCGCGATGGTAGAGAGTGAGCGTAACCACCTCGTCGACCGGTACAATCTTGGTGTAGCACAGCGCGGCCGGGAACAGTGCGCGGAAGCGCTCAAGCCCTTGATCCCAACGACGGCGCGCTGCCCCTCCGTCCGCTACCAGCACCGGCAGATCCGACTGCGTCGGCAACTCGCCATCGGACCAAGTGCCCTTTCCGCCCTTCGTGCTGACCGCTCCCGGCACTAGCGCGAGTGAGGCCGGGCGCTGCGGCAAGAGTTGCATTTGGACACTCGCTTCAGAACCCGCGGAAGCATCCAACGTGGCCGTGGCCACCAGTTCGCCACCGACCGCCCATTCGGCCGGCAGGCGAACTTCCACCACCGACGGCGCCTTCACGCAGAGATCTTGTGGGGCGACGCGAGAAGAAGCGGAAAGGGGATTCTTCCCAAAGAGGGCAGGCTCGGGCCCCGGGCCCTCCGGGGCTGCGGAGGCGGAGAGTGCTGGCTGTTGCACAAGGCCGCGGAGTACCGCCCCGAGCAACGGTCCCTGGAGGGAGGTCCACTGGCGTCGCAACACCGCATCGGGAGCATCCTTACCCAAGCCCGCCGGCTCAGAAGAGAACAAGGCCTGAAGATCGGCAGCCCACCGGCGTTTCTCTTCAATGGAGCCGGCCGCGCGCCAACGGGCCAAAAGAGAACCCTCGGGGATCGCGGTTTCCAGCGCACCGCCGCGCGCCTCCGGTTCACTGAAGAAATGCCAGACAGCGGGGTGGCCCAAGCGATCGGCGTGCGGATTGCCCGCCAAGATGGCGGGCGAAACGTCACCGGAGAGACTCCAGACCTGTGCGGCAATTGCGGTCTCGGTCAACTGCAAGTCCACGCGGGTGAGGTCGCACGAGTGGTTGCCATCACGCGGCCCCACCGACAGGCACACCACATCGCCCACGCCCACCGTCACCGAAGGCAGCGGTCCGAAACGCACTTCCTTGGATCCTTGCGATACACCCGAGGCCAACGTCTGGCGCGTGGCACCCCGACGGAGTTCCAGCACCCAACTCACGCCATTCCCGCATTCGGTGTGCGAATGCTGGACCAGACCTTCGATCTTGAAGGTTCCCGCCACCGGCCCTCGCCATCCCACGATCACGCGACGCGAGGGCGACGGATGCACGGCGACACTGTGGGGCCGCATCAGGCCCGGCACCCGGACCTCGCGATCTGAAGAATTGGCCGTGACACTCAAGGCATCCGCAGCGGTCCAGCCCTGAATAAACGAATACCCCTGCGCACTCTCGAGCGTGGAGGTGATCAGTCCCTCAATGCGGGTGCCTCCCGAACGCATCCCTAGCGCCTCCAACCAAGCCGCAAACGCCTGCGGTTCGAGATTCTTGGAGCGGGCCAGCGCGTTCAGCGCCTCGCCCGAGGGAACTTCGGTTAATTCGGCTGCGGCATTCAGACACGCCGCCGCCTGAGAGAAGAGCGGACCCCGGGTTTGATCCAATCGATGAATGACCGAACGCAACTGACTCAGCGGCACATCCGGTCGGCCCGGAACCACCAAACGCGGATTAGACCACAGCGCGATATCCGAGGCCGAACCATCCCCCGCATCGGCGGCCACCAGAAAAGCCCGAACCTCCCCAGAGGCATCCGGAGCCGGCAGCTTGAGCCGCGTCTCACGAGCAGTGGCCAGAGGAGAGATCGGCACTTGCCAGGCACTGGGACCATCCCGCTTACCAATGTGACCGACCGTAGTGAATCGCCAAACCGAACGCTGCCACGACTCCACCACTGCGGCCACGGCAGCGCCCTCACCCGGCTTGGCCTCGCGCCAACGGGCACGAACTGTATCCAAGAGCGGAGACGACTCGGACTGGTTCAAATCGGCCCACAGCCGGCTCAAATACCGAACATTGAGCCCCCGAAGGCGGGCCAACGCCTCGAGGTCTGTGGCGCTGCGAGAACGCCCCGCCGCCCGCAGTTCCAGCGTCGCGTTCAAATACCGAGCCAGCGGCAAGACACCACCGTCACGCGTGTCAAACTGAATGCCCTGGAGGTTGACCGCAGTGCCCCCGCCGTTCTGGGTATAGCGCCCGTAGAACTGCCGAATGGCCGCGAGGCGTTCCTCGGTCCAGTCACGCGGTGAGGTGCTCGAAGAGAACCGAACCCCATCGGGAAGAAGGACGGCATGGCGCGCCACCTCCTTGGCCGCATCCAGGTATTTGGTCACCAACGAGGGCGACATCACCAGCGACTGTCCCACGTTCATGAACCCCTCGCCCGAGGCCGAATCGACCGGGAATTCACGAGCCGGATCGAGAGACTCCACGCCCGTCAGATCGCGGATCGTGTAGGTGTACTCCGCATTCGCCAAACGCCGCAGCACCACCGGTCCGGGGTCCCCGGCATTTTTCCGGGCCCATCGATCGAGCAACCCACGTACTCCCGCCATCAATTGCTCCCGGGCCTTCGCGTCCATCACCGGCTGATCCTTCGGAGGCATTTCACCGACGGAAACCTGCTCGAGCACTTGCTGCCAGACCTTAGGATCGGTCGACTCCGCACCCGGCTGAAGCACCCGCTCCAAATCGAGGTCGCCCTTGTGCTTGGCTGTGGAATGGCAATTGAGACAGTGACGCTCGAAGAGCACCCGCGTCTTGGCATCGAGCACTTCGGCGGCCACGGACCCTGCCAGCGACATCAATGCCAGTGCCGTTGCCGTGATCCATCCCACGGCATGACCCAGTTTGCGCACCGGGTAGAGCACCGGTGATCGTACCGACCTTTGGAATCCTGCCTTCATCTCTCCTCGTTTCATCCTGTTGTCTACTTACCCACACCCATCGCCAAACCACTGACCCGTCAAATGCGGATAAAGAGACGCTTCTTCCACAACCACCAGCACATCGCCCAGAAAATCGAGAGCACCGCCGCCCCTTCCACCGCCGGCGCATACACCCCAAAGTGATCCGGCCAGAACGTCTTGCCCAGATGGGTCCGCACGTTGTCACGGAAGAAGCCATCCCAGAGGTGGCTGGTGACGTACATGAAGATGGAGTTCATACCTACTACCTGAAGCGGGAAGGTCAGCCAAGACTGTTTCAGGCGATCGGCCACCCAATAAAAGCCCGTGATGAGCAAGCAGCACCATCCGCCGCTAAAAAGCACCCAGGACGGCGTCCAAATGCGTTTGACCACCGGAGCGATTCCGGCCCGATCGAGAAACCAACCGGCTGCCAATCCACACACTCCGGCCAGGGCAATCCGGAATAACCGCCGGCCAATCGGAACGTCCTCGCGGCGGAGCCATCCACCCACCAGCAAACCGCAAATCATCGTACCCAGCGTGGGAATAAAACTCAGCGTCAGATAGCCGCCGCCATTGAAGAGGAACGTCTTAGCGCGCGGGAACAAATTGAGGAACCACACCTCAAAGTGGTGAGCCGGATTGGCGTTCTTGTTCCAGTGGGCTGCAAAACCGCTCAGGCCGTGCTGCTTCATCCAATCGGCCGAGACACCGACGCTCGAGGGGTCAAACTCCGGACCGGGCAACGGAGCCAAAGCAAACCATGCCCAATACCCCAAAAGAATAGCCACCAGTCCAACTACTTGCGTCCGCACACTCCGCCAGGCCAGAAGCCACAAGAAGGTATAGCCCAAACCAATTTGGGTGAGCGTGTCCTCGAAGGTGAAATTCGTTTGCGACGCATGCGTCGACCGCAGCGCGATACCCAGCGCCGACAAGGCCAGGGCCCGCCACACCGTGTGGAAGAACATCCGCAAGAAGCCCTGATCCGACTGCTGACGCGAAGCGATGGACCACGGCAAGGCCAGACCCACCAGGAAGGAAAAAGACGGTTGGATCAGGTCATGGAGCGTGCACCCCTGCCAATCCACATGATCCTGATGGTGCGCGAAAAAATGCCACACACTGTCGGCGGGCATGTTGGCGGCCACGGCTCCGAAACGAACCATTTCGCCAGCCATCAGCAGCATCACAAACCCGCGGTAAGCATCCATCGACGACAATCGCTGCGGCATCGCTGGGGATTTCCCAGAACCGGGTGAAGGAGGCATCCCTGCGTTGTGACAAGGTTCTAGGATCAGCGCAATCCCGTTGGCGGAGTTCCGTTAGTGAGCCTCGAATCATCCACCTACAAAGATCGACTCCACCTCATGACAGACTCCCTGAGCGAGAAAGCCGTCGGTGCCCAGAACAACGAACTGGCGAACCGGACATTGGCGACCGAGCCCTGCCGAGGCACCGTACGCAGCATGGAACCGGTCCTCCCCGAGACATTGGCTGAGCGGTTGTTTTCGGGCGACTCCTTTGCCTTTGGCTTCGGCATGCAGCGACCCCGTCAAGAGTGGTTTGGTTGGGACGACCCGCGCCAAGAAACCCTGCAAGATCGCCATCACTGGTTGTCCCAAGAACCCCAACGTCACTTGGCCTGGACCGACGAAGCTACCCCCAGCCTGCTCGAGGCATTGGCCCTCTTCCCCAACGCGCCCTTTCCCACGGAGAGCTTGCCTCACCTAGACCCGCGACCCGACGGACTGCTCAAGAGCCTGTCCCTCAATTGGGAGCCCGACCTACTGCTCCTGCGGCGGGATGCGTCTGGCCAATTCAGACTGGTCGCCGGAGCAGTCTGCTTTCCATCGGCCTGGGACCTCCGCGAAAAGCTCGGCAAAACCGTCGATGCCATTCACGCCGATGTGCCCACCTTGAACGCCACGCTGGGAGCACGGATCCGAACCTTTCTCGATCGGCTGCAGCCCGGACAAACCTTCGAACGCGACAATTGGGGCCTCGCCGCCCACGGCGAACGCAATGCCCACCCCGATCGCAACCTCCCCCGACTGACGGACGACGCCACCCTCGACACCACCTGGCTACGGCTCGAACACCAGGCCTTCCGGGCCCTACCGAACAGCGGCGGCCTCCTCTTCGCCATCCACCTCACCGTGCACCCCCTGGATCGCGTGCTGCAGGCCCCGGCCGCCCGCGATCAACTGGCAACCCAACTCCGCTCGATGCCTGAAGCCATCGCCGCCTACAAAGGCATCCTCCCCGCCCGCGAAACCCTGGTTCGCCAACTGGAGTCCCGATGACGCCTCTCTAAGCCCTCCTCTCCGACCGGGAGACCTCAAGGAACCTGAGGACCCAATACTAGCCCAAGGCAGCCGCGTCTGGGCAAAGCACACCATCCACCGTAATGCACCCCAAGGCAGCAGCGGGACCGGGCCGGAGCGAGCATAGGAACGTCGACACCTATATCCCCCTCGCGCACCAGCGCGAAAGCCCCACCTGTCCCAACGTTCCCTGCGAGCGCAGGCCCGGTCCCGCGGAGCGCCCGGCTTGCCAGTAGA
>Ga0209597_1001762_pt1 | contig 14020 bp, 12 predicted proteins | sample M_140625_MF_Meta_FD_187316 | JGI IMG/M metagenome (GOLD analysis project Ga0209597, IMG submission 187316) | Freshwater microbial communities from Lake Montjoie, Canada to study carbon cycling - M_140625_MF_MetaG (SPAdes) (version 2) | ecosystem: Environmental > Aquatic > Freshwater > Lake...
GGGCGAAGCCTCTAGGCTGCCGGGATTCGAGTCGCGCCGGAGAAGGACGACCGGGTCGACCCTCACAAGGAGGCCATTCTGATTGGCGTAGCGGTCACAAGCGCCTGCACGACCTTCGGTGATTTGGCAAAGCACCGGGCAGGCATTGCACTCAACCTTGGCGGCAGGCGAATCTTGAGTTAGGTTCATCGCTCTCGATTGAACCTCAGGGAGACGGTTTATGGCAACTGCGACAACGGAAGTTCGATCTGGCAAGGTCGTGATCCGAAATGTGGGTCTGATGCTTTCAGGCGATATTGATCGTCCCGTGCTTGAGGCCGATACGGTGGTCATCGACGACGGTCTGATCACCGCGGTCGGCCGGGAGCGTGATTGCGATCTTGAGGGAGCGACGACAACGGTTGATGCAAGACAAACCTGCCTGGCGCCGGGGTTGATCGATAGCCACGTCCATCCGGTTTTTGGCGATTGGACGCCGCGTCAGAATCAGATTGGCTGGATCGACTCAACGCTGCATGGCGGCGTGACCACGATGATTTCGGCCGGTGAAGTGCACCTGCCGGGGCGGCCTCGCGATATCGTCGGACTCAAGGCACTCGCAATCACGGCCCAGCGGGCATTTCAGAATTTCCGTCCCAGCGGGGTCAAGGTCCTCGCAGGAGCGCCGGTTATTGAGCAGGGCATGACCGAGCAGGATTTTGCCGATCTGGCCGCGGCCGGCGTTAGTCTGTTAGGTGAAGTTGGACTGGGTTCGGTCAAGGCGGGTTACGAGGCCGCTCAAATGGTTGCCTGGGCCCGTAAACACGGCATTCAGAGCACAATCCACACGGGTGGGCCGTCAATCCCAGGATCTGGTTTGATTGATAAGGATGTGGTGTTGGAGGCGGATGCTGACGTCATTGGCCACATTAACGGAGGCCATACCGCACTGTCAGAGGCGCATGTTTGCGAGCTTTGCGAGCGATCTACTCGCGCGATCGAGATCGTTCATAACGGTAACGAGCGGGTTGCCCTGGCGGCCGCCCGCGCGGCGATTGAATTGAAGTGTCCTCATCGCGTGATTCTTGGGACTGACGGGCCCGCGGGCTCAGGTGTGCAGCCGCTGGGAATGCTCCGATTGATCGCGATGCTTTCGAGCCTCGGGAATTTGCCGGCGGAACTCGTTTTTTGTTTTGCCACTGGAAACACCGCCAGAATCCGCGGGTTGAATAGCGGTCTGATTGAGGTGGGGCGGGCGGCCGATTTCGTCTTTATGGACCGGGCACAGCATTCCGCTGGCCGCACCCTGCTGGAAAGCGTTCAGCTGGGCGATATTCCAGGGATTGGGATGGTCATCATCGATGGAATCGTGCGGTGTGGGCGTAGCCGTAATACGCCACCTGCCCAGGAAATTCCGGTCGTAGCCGCTTGATGCATTGACCCCCCGTGACTTAACCCGCCGCGCCCAATGGTCAAAGGGCGCAGCGGTGGGGATGGGTCGGGTTTATTTGGGTTTGTGTGGCGGTACGAACCAGGATTCGTTCGCTTTGCCGATCCACGCGGTCAGCTGCTTTTCAGCCTCTTCGCGAGCGACGCCATAGCGCTCCTGAATTTTTCCGCTGAGTTGGTCGCGCTGACCAGCGATGCGGGTCAGATCATCATCGGTGAGCTTGCCCCATTGTTCCTTTGCTTTGCCCGTTAATTGTTGCCAGTTGCTTTGAATGCGGTTCCAGTCCATTGCAGACTCCCAGTGACGTTGCAGGCCTCGTGACTCGAGGGCTTTAGTCCCTGAGCACTCGGTGTACCCGATGCTCTTCGTGTACGCCATCCTCGAGTTGCCAGGCGTCGCGCACCAGTAACCCCTGTCCAAACCACAAACCCAGCAGGGGCAGCGCAATCATCGCGGCGACGAAGACTTCTCGTGCTGCGCCGTGATCGATCGCCCAGGCTTCGACGGCAACGCCCACCGATTGGCCAATGAAAAAACAGGCTGCGAAGAGGGATACCGACGTGCCACGAATCTGGGGCAAGAGCTGCGACGCGTTGGCCTGGAGGGTGTTGTGCATCATGTAAAGGCCGCCACCGCCCAGCAGACAACCCGCGGCTGCCCACTCCCATCTTGGCCCAAAGGCGACGAATCCCATTGCGGCCCCGACGGCGCAGCCACCGACGATTGCCATTCCGCGCTCGCCAAGATGACGGATCAGCGCCTTCGAAAATCCCGTGTAGACCAGCCCGCCCAGACCGAACAGCGCCATCACGGCGCCCGCCCAGGTGATGCTCAAACCGAATTCGTCGTGCAAAAAGACCGGGATGAACGAGAGGGTGGCGAAGGCAAACCCGCCCTCGATGGCGACGACTGCTAACACCCGCCGCGCCCACCGCAAACGGATCAGGCGTTGGATTTGGCGCACCATGCTTGGGTGGGGGGTACTTGGGGCGCTATTGCCCGGGTTGCCTGGATCGGGCATGTCTGAAAGCGGCGCTGAGCGGCGCGACTGATCGCGGGTGACCCATCGCAGGGGGAGGGCGATCGCTAAAAACCCTGCGGCCAATCCCAGAAATAGAGCGCGCCACCCCGCCCATTCGGCAATCAGCCCGCCGATCCATTGGCCCGCAATCAGGCCTGTGATCGTCACGATCATGAGGCGCGAGAGGGCCTCCTGGCGGTGCTCGTATTCGAACGAGTCGCCCACCAGGGCGATACTCAGGGGGATGATCCCAGCGCCCCCGATGCCCGCGAGGGCTCGGCCCAGGGTCATAAGCTCGAGCGACGGAGAGATCGCAGTCATGAGATTGGCCAGGGCGCAGACCGCGACCGCGACCGACATGACCCGCAGCTTGCCAAGCCGATCGCCCAGCGGACCATAGAAAAACTGGAGCGCCCCGTAGGCGATGGCGAACGCTGACATGGTTTGGGCTGCGACGCCCGGACTTACCGCGAATTCTTTGGCCAGTAGCGGCAGAATGGAGTCGCACGCCCGCATTGACATCATGCTGGCGAAGGCGGCAAAGCCCACGAGCACCAAGGCGCTCGTGCTGGCCTTTAAGGTATTGGACTCCAGGGGGCTAACCTCTAGGGCAGTCGAACGGGTCAAAGAAGGGGTTCCATGAAGTTATCGGTTCTCGATCAGTCCACGGCCTCAAAGGGCAAGACGCAGGATGTTGCGATTCGAGAATCCCTCGCGCTGGCGCAGCAATGCGATGCACTGGGCTATCACCGCTATTGGGTCTCGGAGCATCATAACGCCAGCAATATTGTCGGGACTGCCCCCGAGGTCTTGATGGCTGCGATTGCAGCCACCACACCCCGAATTCGGGTGGGTAGCGCGGGTGTCATGTTGCCGCACTATTCCGCGCTCAAAGTGGCCGAACAGTTTCGGGTCCTGGAGGCGCTCGCACCTGGCCGTATCGACCTCGGCATTGGGCGAGCTCCAGGGTCCGATTCCCTGACCGCCCACGCGCTCAATCCAGCCCCGCAGCCCGTCGAAGACCACTTTCCCCGCCAGGTTCAGGAACTCCAGCATTGGGTGTCGGGGCAGCCTTTACCGGAGGGGCATCCATTTCGGCGTGTCGTCGCCCATCCAACGGGACCGACATCGCCTGACCTCTGGATTCTGGGTAGTTCGGATTACGGCGCCCAGTTGGCGGCGTACTTCGGATTGCCCTATGCCTTCGCGTATTTTTTCAGTGAAGGCACGGGCGTCGAACAGGCGCTTGCCCTGTATCGGGAAACGTTTCGACCCAGCCCAGTCTGCCCGAAGCCCTATGCGACGATTTGTGTGGCGGCGCTTGCAGCCGACACCGAGGAAGAGGCTCAGTGGGAGTTTAAAACTCGAGAACGTTCTACGATTGATCGTGAATTTGGTATCCGCCTGCCTTTGATCTCTCCCGCCGAGGCCGCTTCAAGGGTTCTCACGCAGGCCGAGCAGCAAGTCGCGCAGCGTCTACGGCGCAAAGCTCTGGTCGGTTCGGGTGAACACGTGGCCGAGCGTCTGCAGGAACTGGCGACTCGGTTGGCGCTGGATGAGTTGGTCGTAGTGACCTGGACCTTTGACCCCGAACCTCGCTTGCGGTCTTATGAATTGCTGGCGAAAGCGTTTGCAATCAAGGCCTGAAGACGACCGAGTCGGTTGGTGGTAGGGTGCGGAACCATGCAACACACAACCATATTTCGGTCCCAACTGCTGACCCGGTTGTTGCGATGGATTTGCACGGCGATTTTGCGGGCGGATGGTTGGCAAATCGAGGCGGGGCTGCCACCTGGCCTGTCCAAGTGCGTTTTGATTGCGGCGCCACACACGAGCAATTGGGATTTCGTTTACCTGTTGCTGGCTTCGTTTGCCCTCCGATTGAATATTTACTGGATGGGCAAGGCTTCCTTGTTTGCCGGGCCCTTTGGCCCGGTCATGCGATGGCTGGGTGGCATCGCGGTCATTCGAGAACAGTCGGGCAATCTGGTGGCGGCCTCGGTCGAAGCCCTCAAGAATGCGGAAGGGCCGGTGCAACTCGTCGTGCCGCCCGAAGGAACCCGCAGCCGAGTTCGGCGCTGGAAGACCGGTTTTTACTACATCGCTGTGGGCGCAGAGTTGCCAATCCTCCCCGCCTATCTGGACTTCGGCCAACGGCGGCTCGGCCTGGGGCCAGTGTTCCATCCGACCGGCGATATTGAGCGCGACATGCCGCAGATCCAGGCGTTTTACGCGCCAATGCGGGGCAAGAATCCGCAACAGTTTGACCTGGGGTCCTCCGGTTAGGCACAGCCATGCAGCGATTCACGATTTCACTTCAGGACGAACTGGCCGAGCAGTTCGATACCTGGATCTCTCAACGTGGTTACGAAACCCGTAGCGAAGCGGTACGCGATATGCTGCGCGCCGAGCTTGAGCGCGATAAGCAGCAGGCCGCCCAGTCACTGCACTGCGTCGCGAATTTGAGTTACGTCTATCGATTTGCTCAACGAGAGTTGGTCGAGCGGCTCGCCCGTCTGCAGCACGATCATCACGATGTCGTGGTCTCGACAATGCACATGCAGCTTGACCATGAGTACCGCCTCGAGACGGTGATGCTCCGGGGAACAACGGCCATCGTGTCGACTTTGGCTGACGCGATTTGCGCCGAGCGCGGTGTGCATCATGGTCACGTCAATCTGGTGAGCGTCACGGAGCACCTTTCGCACGTTCATCCGCATCATGAAGCGCGCCACCAAGCGCACCAAGAAGCGCACCACGAACCTCACCACAACGAACATCGGCACATTCATTTCAAGCCGACGCATTGATCCTGGGTGTGCACATGAACGTAAGAAAGTTTTGTTAAACTTCTTACGTTATTCTATGCGAGCGTTGATCCCCATGCGGACTTTCATGCGGGCTGTACCCGCCACTGCGGGGTCTGTTTTGAGTTCCTGCGGACTCGCCTTCGTTGCGCTTTTCGCCTTTGGATTGAGTGGGCCAAGCCTTGCACAGCTCGATTCTGTCGAAATTCGAGGCCACTATGACAACGCGGTGGGCACGAGCGACGCCGCGTCTCAGGGCACGATTCGCGCCGAATTGCTTAAAAGCCGCCCGGCGCAACGACCGGGCGAAGTGCTTGAATTCATTCCAGGAATGATCGTTACCCAGCACTCGGGCGATGGCAAAGCGAATCAGTATTTTTTGCGTGGTTTCAACCTTGATCACGGGACTGACTTTGCGACATTTCTGAACGGCATGCCGGTCAACATGCCAACGCATGCGCATGGGCAAGGTTATTCCGATCTGAATTTTTTGATTCCTGAGTTGGTCGAACGGATCGGCTATCGCAAGGGGCCGTACTTTGCCAACATCGGTGACTTTGGCTCTGCCGGTGCTGCTGAGATTCAGTACCGTTCAAGTCTTGATGCCCCATTTGCACAGGTCACCTTGGGTGAGCGGGGATATCGGCGGGGGCTGTTGGCGGGGTCCCACGAAACCTCCGGCGGCGTGACCTGGCTGGGCGCTCTCGAGTGGATGGGCAACGATGGTCCCTGGACGGTTCCCGAGAACCTGAAGCGCCTGAATGCCGTATTGACTGCTTCGGGTGGAACGCGTGCAGAAGGCTGGCAGGCCAGCGCGATGGCGTACGACGCAAAGTGGACCGCGACGGATCAGATTCCCCAGAGGCTGATTGATGCTGGCCGTTATCTTGGCAAACCCTTCGGGCGCTACGATTCGCTCGATCCGACGGATGGCGGCGGAACCTCTCGGTACAGCCTTTCAGGTCAATGGCACAAGGTCGATGACCTCAGCGCGATCCGGGTGTCGGCTTATGCGATGCGTTATGCGCTCGGGCTGAATTCCAACTTTACCTTCGCGATGGATCGACCCGAAACCGGGGACCAGTTTGCGCAGCGTGACCGCCGTACCGTGTTGGGTCTGAATGCCGTCCAGAGCGTCAATCATCAATGGCTCGGGCGCTCTGTGCGCAGCGAGATGGGTTTACAGATCCGTCGTGATGGCATTTCCGTCGGGCTCTTCGATACGGCTCAGCGTCGGGTCACGAGCGTGACGCGTGACGACGCGGTGACCCAGACGCTGCTTGGCTTGTATGGTCAGAGTACGGTTGAGCTCACGCCCTGGTTGCGCACCTTGGTCGGCGTGCGGGCCGATCGCATGGACATGCAGGTTACGAGCAAAACCCTGAGCGCCAATTCCGGAACCTCGGGCGATCTTCAGGTCTCGCCTAAGTTCTCATTGATTGCGGGACCGTTTTCAAAAACAGAATTGTTCTTGAATACAGGTCGTGGTCTTCACAGTAACGATGCCCGTGGCACCACTGCGACGGTTGATCCGCGTTGCGCGGGTGACTTGAGTTCGTGCCCGGTCAATAAGGTGCCTGTTCTGGTCGGCTCACGAGGTGCCGAACTGGGTGTCCGAACGGAGGTCGTTCCGGGGTTGCAAAGCTCGCTGGCACTTTGGCGCCTACATCTAGATTCAGAGTTGCTGTACGTGGGCGACGCGGGAGTGACTGAACCCAGCCTCGCGAGCATTCGTCGTGGCATCGAATTCAACAACCGCTGGCAGCCCCGGCAGTGGCTTTTGTTCGATGCCGATCTGGCTTGGACCCATGCCCGATTCGACAATGGCGACCGGATTCCGAATGCCGTCGACCGCGTTGGTTCGGTGGCGGCCACCCTGCGAGACCTGGGGCCCTGGAGTACCAGTTTGCAGTTTCGCTACCTTGGTTCAGGCGCGCTGATCGAAGACAATAGCGTGCGTTCAAATTCATCTGTGACCACCAACTGGCGCCTGAGTCGGCGCACGAACGAGTGGTTTGGACGGGGCAGCGAGATCACGCTGGATGTGTTTAACGTCGGAAATCGCAAAGTCAATGACATCCAGTATTTCTACGAGTCGCGCCTTCCGGGCGAGACCGCCGCGGTCGCAGATCGTCATGTGCACCCTGCAGAGCCACGAACTGTTCGGCTGACACTTCGAATCCCATTGTCACCATCTTGACACGGACGCTCTGCAGAATCTCGGGCAGTGACGGGGCACCCCGCCGCATTGGCCCGGAGAATTCATGCAAGCGACTGAACCTTCCAACCTGCTTTCGGATGCCGTTTACGGGCACCGTTCGGAAGGTCAGGTCGGCCTGTTGGACCGGCTCTTTGCACGGTGGTTCGAGCGTCTCGTCTACACCCAGATTTGGGAAGATCCGGTTTGTGATCTCGAGGCGATGGAAGTCGAGCCTCATCATCGAATCATCACAATCGCTTCGGCTGGTTGCAATGCCCTGGCTTATTTGCTCGCCGATCCAGCCGAGGTCATCGCAGTTGATCTGAATCGGGCGCACCTGGCCCTGCTCGATTTGAAGGCTGCAGCGGTTCGCGCTTTCCCGAACTATCCCGACTTTCTGGAGATGTTTGGGCGCGGTCATTCAAAGGCGAACATCGCGCGATTTCGCCAGCAGATCGCGCCATTACTGTCGGTCGAGGCGCGTCGTTGGTGGATGGCACGCGATGCCTTTGGGCGGCCACGTATCAGCATGTTTACTTCGGGGCTACACCGGCACGGTCTGACCGGACGATTCATCGGAATCATTCATGCGTGGGCGAGGATCCGGGGCGTACGTCTTGAAGACTGGACGCTTGCCAAGACGACTCAGGAGCAGGCGGAATGGTTCGATTCGAAGGTTGCACGCCTGTTTGACGGTACGCTTGTTCGGCGTCTGGCAGCTTCGCCTCCGGTGGTCTGGAATTTAGGGATTCCGCCCTCGCAGCACGATGCCCTGTGCGAAGGACAAGTGCAGACCATGGCCAGCGTCTTGCGTGAACGTGCGCGCCGATTGGCCACCATCGCCCCGGTTGCGGACAACTGGTTTGCGTGGCAGGCCTTTGGGCGTCGTTATAACGTCGAGAATGGCCCCTTGCCTCCGTATCTCGAGCCGCAGGCCTTTGAGGTGTTGAAGGCCCGAGTTGATCGTCTGCAGATGGCGCATGAAAACCTCCGAATCGTATTGACTGGTCGCCCCGCCGTCAGTCTTGATCGCTTTGTGTTGCTGGATGCACAGGACTGGATGTCCGATGATGAACTCGTTCGCTTGTGGCAGGAGATCACTCGAACGGCCCGCCCCGGTGCCCGCGTAATTTTTCGAACGGCCGGCATTGGATCTCCGTTGAAGCGCGCGTTGCCCCAAGCAATTGCTTCTCGCTGGCGTGTTGACCAGGTGACGGCAGATCGACTCCATGCGCGGGATCGTTCGGCAATTTATGGTGGCTTTCACCTGCTGCATCTCATTTGAGCGCTGATCTCGCGGTGGGTGCTGGCAACGCAATTGCGTTGCGGCCATGGATCAGCAATGCGGATTCGACCCTTCAGATCATGCCGACCGCGTCGGGTGATGTTCCCGTTCTGGTTCCCGATCCGCTGGTCAAGCCGACCCCGCTCGCGCAGCGGGCCTGGGTGACGTGCCTCTGGTCGGGCTCGGCGGGTTATGCAATCGATGAGTGGGTGGACAGGGCCGAAAAGGACTCAGGGGCGGTAACGGCAGAACACCATTGGCATCGTTGGCGCGGCGGCCTCAGGCCCGTTGCACGTTTGAGTGCCCGACTCAGCTGGGGACTAGGCCCATGGCGCGGCGCAGTTCAGGTCGGAAGCTGGCCCTTCTCGACGACACTTCGCGAGACGCTAAGCGATGAGGATCTAGTCGCGGTACTTGATTCGGTAATCGAGCGCTACCCTGATCGGCCCATCGCGCTCCGACACGTGTTCGAAGATAGCCCCCCCGCTTTATTGGCAACCTTGGCTCAGCGGGGCTTTCAGAGACTTCCGGCCCGGGTCGTTTACACCCTGGATGCGTCTCAGGCCATCAAGCCCAAGGCCTCCCATCTGAAACGCGATCTCGCGCTGCTGGCGCGTTCGGATTTGACAGTTGTGGCGGACGCTGACTTTACGGCGCAGGACCTCGAGCGGGCACTACGCCTCTATCAGATCATTTACCGACATCGCCACAGCCTGCGGAACCCGGATTATTCGATCGAATTCTTACAATGGGCCAGGCGCCGCGGGTTGATTGAGTTGCTGGGCTTGCGCTCGTCAACCGGACAGCTTTGCGCCTTTGCGGCCCGACACAATCAGGGAGCGACCACCAGCGTGCCAATGCTTGGATACGACCTCGAAGCAGATCGACGCGACGGACTTTATCGACAATTGGTTGCGGTTCTGGTCCGTGAGGCTGGTTTGCGTCAACAGAAGTTCGATTTTTCGAGTGGCGCGGGAGACTTCAAGCGCAAGCGTGGGTTCGAGCCTCGTCTGGAGCTCACCATGCTGCGCGCGCCATCTCGTTGGCCTCAACGATGGCCAGGGCGGATTGCATTGCGCGTGGCGTGCGCTGGGACCTCGTTCCTGGATCTGAATCGACTGATCGCCGCTGGCGCCTGAAGACGATCGACACCGTGATTGATCGTGGCCTAATTGATCATGGCCTAATCACTCAGGCGGGGACGAGCATCCTGCGGTCGAGAATCTCGAACTCTTCGCCGGGTTGCCCGCCGGGTTTGCAATGAAGGATCTGCAGTTCCCCCTCATGCGTCTCGACCAAGGCGGTCAGGCTTTCGACCCAGTCGCCGTCATTGCAGTAAAGAATGCCGTCCAGGTCGTGAATCGCCGGGCGATGGATGTGTCCGCAAACCACGCCGTTAAATCCACGACGACGGGCCTCGCCCGCTAACGCCTGTTCAAAGTCAGAAATGAACGACACCGCGTTCTTAACTTTGTGCTTGAGGTACTGCGAGAGCGACCAGTAAGGTTGCCCTAAAAAGCTGCGCAGACGGTTGTAGTGACGGTTGAGCCAAAGAGAGAGGGTGTAGGCGCGGTCCCCGAGATGCGCAAGCCACCGCGCATGGCGCATGACGCCGTCAAACTCGTCGCCGTGTACGACCCACAAGCGCCGACCGTCGGCGGTCACGTGAACCGTCTCAGTGAGGACCTCGATCCCACCGAAGGCGAGCCCGCCGAACTGTCGAGCGGATTCGTCGTGGTTGCCTGGCACATAGACGACCCGGGTGCCTTTACGGGCTTTTCGCAAGAGCTTCTGGATCACATCGTTGTGGGCCTGTGGCCAGTACCAGCGTCGCTTCAGGGCCCAGGCGTCGACAATGTCACCCACCAGATAAATGGTTTCGGCTTCGTAGTCACGCAAGAACGAAAGGAGTGCATCGGCCTGACAGCCGGCGGTTCCGAGGTGGACGTCCGAGATGAACGCTGCCCGCAGTTTCTGGGGTGCTGAACCGTCCTCGCGATCAGACGCGACCGATCCCGCTTCGACCGGCGGCGCTGCGAGTGCTCCTTGCGCCAACTCCGCAGACACGAACTCGTGAGCGATCAAATCTTTGATGAGATGCTGAGCGAGGGGTGCATTCATACCGGTTCCCGGTGTTCGTTTACCGCATTAAACAGACCCCCTTTGACGGCATCATGACAAAGACATTTCTCAAACAAATTTGTCGATTTTTCGCATCACTGTTTGATCTATTAAGCCGGCAGATGCATCAATGCCTGTCCCATTTGAATCCGTTCCCCCGTGGTGATGCCTTGAGCGAGTTGAAAACCTTTTGGGGCAAACACGATGATGGTCGAGCCATGCTCGAACCAGCCGAGTTCTTCGCCTTTTCTGAACGATTTTTCGCTGGGGATTTCGTGGGGGCCTGACCAACCCAGGTGCATGAACACGTTGATGGCATGGAGGCGAATGCTGGCGACCAGAACCGCCGCTACTGGGACCAAAGCCAGCGGATAGCCGGCCGCGCCGACCCGGCTTCGCAGCACCGCGCGCTCATTCTTGCAAAACAAACGTTCGACGCGTTTAAGGGCGATTGGGTTGACGTTCCAGACGTCCCCGCTGATGTAAGTCACATGATCCAGTTGCCCGTCGTAGGGGGCATGAAACCGGTGGTACATCGCCGACGTTAAGCGCAGAGTGACATAGGTGCCATCGGTGAAAGGAGTGATGTCCTGCGACGGACCAAACAGTTCACGAATCGAGTATGGATAGCCCTTGGCCTGGAAGACGTCGACGCCCTCAACGGTCCCGCACGCGCCCACGATCGCGTCGCAAGGGCTCGTTAAAATTTGTGGATCAGGGTCGACAGTTCTAGCCCCTGGTTTGAGTTCGCGGATAAAGCATTCGCGCAAGCTATTGAAATTCTGCTGGCGGGCTTCCGACAGGTCGAGATCCGTAAACATGCGCCAGACCGCAATCGAAAAACGCGTCAGCAACGGGCTCTTGATTGCGCTGTAGCGCCCCATCAGCCGCGTGAGCAGGATTCTTGGAATTCGGTTGGTCAGTAGAAAGTTCAGATCTTCCTGAAGAAAGAGTCGGTCGCGCAGTCTGGGGGGGTTCATCGTTTCGTCAAATCCGAGTGTTATAAAACAGTGACAACTTTGCAGAGGCATTGAGCAGAATGGAAACCTTAGCCATGTCAGCATTGGCGCTCGGTACGATGGCTGCGGCCTGGCCTGCCGCCGCCCAACGCATCGCGCTTTCGCGGGCCAAACATCGGTCGCTGGCTGGACATTCCAGAATGGCCAAGCGCGTGGCTTCGCTAATTCCGGGTTACAGCTACGACGAGGCGACCTTTTTCGCAGCAGACGACGCCCCCCCCGAAATCGTGGCACACCGGCGGTCGGGCTTTGCGGACCTCTGCCAGTTGTTGGGCGAGCGCCACGCCAAGACCATCGCGATGAGCGATCAAGCCCGCGATTATTTACCGGACATGCAGTTTACCGGTCGCTATCGGGTGCCCTTCCAGTTCAGCCCTTATTTGCGCAGCCATCTCAAGCTGGGGAGTTTTGTTCAAAGCTCTTCGGGCGTCACCCTGGAAGATCTGGATGGCCAGCGCTTTATGGACTTGACGGGCTCCTACGGCGTCAATGTTTTTGGTTATGATTTCTATAAAGAAACGATTGCCGAGGGCATCGCGCGCGTCGCTGACCTGGGGCCGGTGCTCGGTACGTATCACCCGGTGGTCCTTGAGGTAATCAAGCGTCTGCGGGTCATCTCCGGGCTCGATGAGGTGAGCTTTCATATGTCGGGTACTGAGGCGGTGATGCAGGCCGTTCGAGTCGCGCGCTATCGGTCCAAGCGCACCCATTTGGTCCGGTTTTGCGGTGCCTATCATGGCTGGTGGGAGGACGTGCAGCCTGGTCCAGGTAATCCGTTACCGCCGCGGCAAACCTACACACTGCAAGACCTTTCGGAGCGGTCCCTTCGCGTCCTTGAGAAGCGCCGCGACATTGCGTGTGTGTTGATCAACCCGTTGCAGGCGCTCCATCCCAATATGAGTGCGCCTGGCGACTCCACCCTGGTCGATAGCTCGCGTCGGGCTGGTTTCGATCGCGCCGCGTACACCGCCTGGTTACAAAAATTGCGCCGGATCTGTACCGAGCGTGGCATCGCGTTGATCTTTGATGAGGTGTTCCTTGGGTTCCGGTTGGCCCCGGGAGGTGCTCAGGAATACTTTGGCGTCCAGGCCGATCTGGTGACCTACGGCAAGACCCTGGGCGGCGGATTGCCCGTCGGGGTGGTCTGTGGCAAGCGCGAGTGGATGCAGCGCTTTGATGAAAAGCGTCCGGCCGATCTCTGTTTCGCGCGCGGGACCTTCAACGCGTTACCGCAGGTTGCGGGGGCGATGCTGTCGTTTCTGGAGCGCCTTGAGACGCCGCAAGTTCAGGCCATCTATACCGATCTGGACAAAACCTGGAACGACCGGGCCGAGTTGATGAATAAGCGACTGCAACAGGCTGGTGTGCCGGTTCGGGTCACCAATATGTCGACCGTTTGGACGGTCCTGTATGACACGCCTTCGCGCTACAACTGGATGTTCCAGTTCTATCTGCGCGCCGAGGGCTTGCTGCTGAGCTGGGTCGGTAGCGGCCGAATGATCTTCAGTCTGAACTACAGCGAGACCGATTTTGAGGAAGTGACTGACCGGTTTTGTCGAGCGGCCCAGGCGATGCGTCGCGATGGCTGGTGGTGGGATGGTTCGCAGCTCAGCAACAAGGAAATCCGTCGGGGCATCTTCCGGGAAATGTTGGGACGGCTGCGCAGCTGAAGGGCTAGGTTCACTTCGGAGGCGAAAAAAAAGGCGGAACCGAGTTCCGCCTTTTTTGTTTGACCGGGCGACGCTCAGGCGTGCCGACTCTCCGGATCGGTGACGTGATCCATCGGATCAATTCGCTGGCCCCGCAGCAGGAAGAGGGGGGCTGCGTGATACATCTTGATATCGTGAAATGGATCTGTAATGATTTTGAAGGCCCAAGAGATCGCGGTCATCGCATCACGAATGATCAGCAGTTGAGCCACACGGAACAAAAGGCCGCCGACGCCGATCGCGAACCAGACCAACCCGACCGAGTGCCAGAACTCGGCCATTGTGGTCCAGGCAGGCAAGGTGCCAAAGAGATCGCGTTCGAACCAGACCACCAGCGGACTAGCCGCCCAGAGTCCCATCAGCACCACTTTGCGCATCAGGTTGTAGCCGACCTTAATTTCTTCTTTGTGTTCGTGGGTGGCTTGGTTG
>Ga0209597_1001767_pt1 | contig 14010 bp, 18 predicted proteins | sample M_140625_MF_Meta_FD_187316 | JGI IMG/M metagenome (GOLD analysis project Ga0209597, IMG submission 187316) | Freshwater microbial communities from Lake Montjoie, Canada to study carbon cycling - M_140625_MF_MetaG (SPAdes) (version 2) | ecosystem: Environmental > Aquatic > Freshwater > Lake...
GAAGTGCGCCCCCCGGGGCTCGAACCCGGAACCAATTGATTAAGAGTCAATCATCTATAGGCGTTACGCTTTGTGCCGAAATGATCCCAAAAGCGTTGATAAAAGTATTGCAAATCAATATAAACAAGGTAATATACAAAACAAAAGCAACGGAACAAATTGGAACAATGTGATGCAGGTATGAACATAAAAAGTGCAAGGAAAGTGCAAGGTGAAAACGCAACCCGTTCTAAAACGGACTCTCGCTATTGGCTCAAGGGGAATAGGCTTTTTAAATGGCAAAAATCGCCTACCTACTCCTTTCTTATTCGGCACAAGGGTCAACGGCATTCATTCCCACTTGGAATTCCAAATAAAGAAGCGGCTGCGAGGCTCGCTGCTGGCATTTGTAATGATCTTTTCACACTTGGTTGGGATGCTACGCTTACAAAGCACAAACCGAACCTAGCGAAAGAGACTGCGAGTGACCGCGTCGCGAATATCGGGGAATGGATCGATGCTGCTCATCATGTTTCATCAGTCAACGCTTCAACTTTTATTTCCTATGCCCGTGCTTTAAGAAAGATAGCTGGTGATCTTTTGGTTGTTAAGCGCACCAAAAAGCGTTTTGGACCACGAAAGGGTGGGGCTGCTGGTTATCGCGCGGCTATTGATTCCGCAAGTTTGGATATTCTTACTCTGTCAGGACTACAGCAGTGGCGTTTGGAGTATGTGAAACGCGCAAAGACACCAGCAGAAGAAAGCTCTCGCATGACCTCCTGCAACTCTACCATTCGTCAGGCTCGAAGCCTCTTTGCAGCGAAGATCGTCAAGTTCTTGCCCGACCTGCGGCTTCCCGATCCTGCGCCGTTCCATGCTGTCGAGTTTTTCCCGCGCCAAAGTGCAAAATACTTTTCTCGCATCGATGCCAAGGCTCTTTTGCAGGAAGCCCGAGCTGATCTGTCTGAAAATGATTCGCCCACTTTCATTGCTATACTTCTGGCTATTGGAGCGGGTTTACGAAGAGGAGAGATTGATTCTTTGCAGTGGCATCAAGTGGACTTTCAGCGGCAACTCATCCGAGTCGAAATCACGGATGCTGCAAGCCTCAAGACTATTGATGCCCGCGATGAAGTGGGGATTGATGAAGACATCGTTGGCATCTTGCGTGGTTTCCACGCAAGGAGAACGGGTGAATTTGTTATCGAGGCAAAAGGCATGAAAAAGAAAACTGCCGTACACGAACCCTTGCCGTGCGATAAAAAGCCAGAGAAGGTCCTTGTTGGTTGTGGTCCGAAAAAATGGGGTCAACATTACAGAGCGGGATTTGTTTTAGATAAGGGTGTGGCATGGTTACGCCAACATGGGGTAACTGCTCGAAAGCCTTTACATGAACTTCGCAAGGAACTTGGCGCTATTTTTACAGCGGAGCATGGTATTTACGCTGCATCACGAGTAATGCGACATTCTGATGTTTCGACAACAGCTAGGCACTATAGCGATTTGAAGACCCGTCCTGTAGTCAATATAGGCGGATGGCTTACTGAAAGAGAAAATGTCACCGAATTTCCAAGTCAGGACAAACCAAAAGTCGAGAAACCCTCAAAGGGCCGCAAGAAAAAGGTCGCGAAATAATGAAAGCCCCGAGCATGAAAAAGAGAACTGCCGAACCCTTGCCGAGCGATAAAAAGCCTCAGATGGTGCGCGTGGAGCTTGAAATAGGCGCTCTTGACCCAGAGATCGCAGTCATTCAAGAACCGAAGAAAATTTCGGAAGAAAACCGCAGCAACTGGCGCAAGCTACAAGAGACTGCTGACCGCTACAAAAGGGAGGTTGATGAGCTTAAAAAAAGTCTCCATGAAACTCAACAACGGCTTGAACCATTCCTGCATTTGGAGTCATCCAGTGATATTCTTACAACAACACCTCCCCAAACAATCGCGATGCTTGCCGCGACTCTTTTCAAAGAAAACATGTCATCTGAAGCCTGTATTCAAAAAGCCCGAGAGTTTTTACAACTCGCAGCAGAAAAACCAGCGGATGATATCTCCAAACCAGATTGGATTGAGTTTGATAGGGAAGCTGAGTTAAGTGAAAACCTGTCTTTCGAGAATCAATTATCCTTAATCTTTCCTCATAACAATCCAGACGATAAGAAAAAGAAACTGAAAGACTGGCTCCAATCGGATCGGAGTAGTTTCCTTGAAATGCCCGACGAACTCAAGCATGGACGATTTACCCTTCAACCGACTCCGATGTGCGTGGATTTTATTGCTGCTGGGGAGCTTATTGCTGAATGGGAGAAGGTTGGTGCCATGCCCTACGAAATTTTTGCAAATGCCATGCAAACACGAGATGAATGGTGGGAAGTCCAAAAAAGCATCCATGCTAAATCTGCAGGAGCAAAGGGAGGTAATGCGAAGGCGGTAAACATTCGGAAGGGGAAGCAGGGGCAAGTTAAATCAAAAAACGATAAAAGAATTGGCTCAAAAACATCAATTGAAGATGCTTTTGCAAATCTACCTCCAGATGATATTTGACACGCTTTTTTTGAAGTTTTGCTAATGACCACCAGTCGGAATACCAGTTTTTGCTAAAACGCACTGCTTACCCCCCTGATTTTTGCTAAAAACGACCCGTTAAAAACGTAAAAGCCTCATTTGTATAGTTATGCCAGCACAGAATGGTTCTGCGCTGAAAACAATAATAACTATGACAAATATAAATCAGTTCATGCTAACCCGCAGGCTTCTCGCCGAAAGGTGGAGCGTATCACGTGAAACACTAAAACGCAGGGAACGGGCAGGTCTTCTGCCTTTTCTCAAATTGGGCAGAGATGTTCGTTATCGTCTGGACGATATCGAACGCATTGAGATGGAGGCTCGTGTGTCCTTATGAGTGCTTCTAATCTCACCCCGCAAAAACGAAAAAGCCTGTGCGCTAACACAGGCTATAGTTCGGTGAAGAAACTAGAATTAATCTACACCATAGGACGGGTATTGCAAGATGCAATCGGTCGCGTCTTCTGGTGCATCGCAAGTCACCTCAACAGGCTTGAGATGGAGATTGAAAGGAGAGCATCCAAATGATTGCCGATACAATTACCGAGCGTCTTGGAGATTGCGTCTTGATCCCAGTTTCGAAGGGGGAAAAGGGGCCGAAGATCAAGGCATGGCAGAAGCTAACCTTATCCGATATGACAGCGGAGCATGATGCAAAGCTGGAGGGGCAGAATATTGGTGTCCTTCTTGGCTCTGCTTCCAATCATCTTATCTCGATTGATGCTGATAGTGATGACTTTCTGGATTCATTCCTTTCAGTGAATCCATCGCTTCGTGAGAGCTTCATCAGTCGTGGCGCAAGAGGTGGCAATGTATGGCTTCGTCTGGTTGGGGATTATCCCAGATCAGGAAAGATCAAAAACGCGGATAGCTCATCATGGGGGGAGTTTAGAGCTGATGGCTTGCAGACGGTCGTTTATGGTCAGCATCCATCAGGGTGCAATTATACCAATAATGGAAAGCAACCGCTCTCTGTAGAGTTTGCCAGTATTGTGTGGCCTGAAGGGCTGATTCTGCCGTGGGGCCTTTCGCTAGTGTCTCAGCCAGAACTTCAAGTCATACCGAAGCTCTCTGGAAATGAAGTCTCCACTGGAAATGACGAGAACGATGCAGGACGTGCCGCGATTTTCTGTCATAGATTCATGAATGAAATTCGCTATGTCCCAGAGCGAGACTACTGGCTTTGCTGGGAAGGACGTTGGATAAGAGACGCTGATCATGGGCTTCAGCGCCGCGCCATTAAACTAGCAAACGAGCAAATGGTGAGGGTTGCTGTAAATTCATCGAATAACAACAGTGAACTCGAGCAGCAATTCAAGGCCCTTAAAAAATCCCTCCTCTGGGGAAACAAAAGGATCATCCAGCCAATGCTGGAGTTGGCCAAGGCACACAGAGAAACTCAAGTCTCCGTCAATAAACTCGACGATGATCCGTATCTGTTAGGTGCAAGAAATGCAGTGATTGATCTTCGCACAGGTATCGCGAGGGAGCATGCTCCCAGCGATCTTGTTACAAAGTTTTGCAACGCTGATTTTGATGAAACTGCAACTGCGCCGCGATGGATTCAATTTTTAGAGGAAGTCTTCCCTGATCCCGAAGTGAGGCATTTCGCGTGGAAGGCTGCTGGATACTCTATCAGTGGCGATATGGGGGAGGAGGTCTTCTTTTTCCTTTACAACTCTGGGAGAAACGGAAAATCGAAGTTCATTGGCGCGATCTATGAGGTGCTAGGAGACTATGCCGAAACAGGTGGGCAGAATCTCTTCATTACCAATGTTCAGGGATCAGACCCGAAGAATGAGAAAGCAAAAATAGTTGGTGCGCGATTCCTTCGTGGGCCAGAAACGGAAGGTAAGCAAAAGCTCAATATGAGAGTGATAAAGGACATCACTGGGGGAGATTCATTGGATGCCGAAGCCAAGTATGAACACCCTTTTACATTCAAGCCCGTATGTAAGCTCTGGATTGTTGGGAACCACAAGCCAGTGATCACCGATACAGGAGCTGCGATCTGGGATCGTGTCAGATTAATTCCATTTGAGAGGTACTTCGAACCACATGAGCGCGACCCCGATCTTGAGCAAAAACTCCGCGCAGAGTCTTCAGGTATTCTGAATTGGCTCATCCAAGGTTGTCTTCTTTGGCAAAAGGAAGGTCTCAACGCGCCAGAAAAACTAAAAAACGCTGTAGCCGAATACCGACGAGAAGAAGACACCCTCGCTGACTTCATCGAGCAATGCACAGAAACAGATGCGTTCTCTGAATTGCCGCAACCGCAGTTATTCAAGGTGTACGAGGATTGGGTTGCAGAGAATGGAATCCGCTATCCGCATACCTCACCAAGTTTGGCAAAGGCAATGCGAGATCGTGGTTGGGAATCCAAGCGTTCAAACAAAGAAAGGAACCTATGGCAAGGCGTGAGACTACTGAACTAGTGACGAAAGTGACGAAAAAACAGAGTTTCCCCCAAACTTTCTCTAATAGAACTCTTATAGGGAACTTTAGGGGAAAAAGTTTAAAAGCGTCACTAGCGTCACCAACTACAGACAGAGCTAGGCAATATGTTGCCAAGATACCATCCAGTGTCGCGGGTCAGGGTGGCCATGAGCAGACATTTAAAGTGGCACTTGCCCTACTCCATGGATTTTGTCTCGATGAGAGTGATACGTGGCACATCCTATGCGAATACAATAATCGATGTGAACCACCGTGGAGCGAACGGGAGCTTCGACACAAATTAGTTTCAGCACAAAACGCCACGCGGCACAGCAAGCCTAGAGGGTGCCTTCTCGAATCAACTATCGAGCCGAAGGTGGAACGTCCAGCTCCACGGATTATAGGGCAGGTGAAGTTGCCGGAGGTGTACCTACCTGCTCCATGTGCGATTGGGAAAAATGCGCTGCCACCCCCTTTATCAAAGGAGCCAGTAGCAATCAGTATTGCGACTTCAGCTCAAGATATCGAGGCGCATCGCATGGCTGCTGAACTAATGAAACTCCACCAGTTGGGAATTATTTCTGGAGCTGATGACCCGGATGCAAGGTTCTTCGCCAAGGTCATTCACCAATTCCACGGAACCATCCAAAAACAACCGCAAATTGCCGCATGAAGGGGAATCTGCATTCCAGAGATAAAAACCCCTACAACGAGCCTGTAGCGCAAAGAAACAACCAACCATGAACATACAAACATCCAACGTCCCCTCACCAAAACCGAAAAACAAATCCTCTACTTGGGCTAATGCTGGAATTCAGCGCATCAAGAGAGCAAGGGCTGATGCATTTATCGGCGCACATCCTGACTTTTCAGACAGGACACTCGCGAAACTTGCTGGAGTTTCTCACACGTTCATTGCGATGAGGAGGAAGGTCAGATCTTAGACTCGATGTATGGGTGCAGCACTGGCAACACACTTTTGGGATCGAGCGTGACTAAGAATCCTTCAACCGCCGCGATTACATGCACGCCGTCGATGTAGGCAGGGAAGCAAGCCACATCCAGCAGGTCTAAATTCATTCTTTTCCATAGATCATCCTGTGACTCGCCTCGCTTGCGGTAGATCGGATGCCATCGGTGCGAAGGCTTGTGCCTTACAAGCTAGATCTTTGCGACTGTTTATTTTCTTTCCCTGTTGCAGATTTAGCTGAGGTTGTCGCATTCACAAAACAAATAGCCCCTACAAAAAAACACCCAGCAAAAATAAGTCCCTTAGCAACAAATCTGCCTTTAAATTTCTTAGACAGAAATGGGAAAGCCAAAAATGCAGAAATAAGAAACATGGCAAAACCAAAAAGAGATTTTGAGATTGTTGCAATCGCAAGAATTGTGATGATAATCCCGATCACGATTCGGACTGAGTAAACGAATCCATTCAAAACCCCCATTATCAGATTCGACCCTTTCCCTCTCGTTTTTTGAGGCGGTTTAATATCGCCGTCAATTTCACAAACAATTTTTTTCCATAATTGGTATTGTTCTTCATCGTGAAGAGGCTTGTTTTTTTCGATTAATTCTATCGCCTCTTTTTTGCTGAAATCACCACAGATTCCGTAGAACGTCAGCCGCCGGATTTGGCCCTCTGTTGCTGGGTCCTCTTTACGTAAAATCTCTGTGATAAGGTCGCTTGCCTCACCTTTGGTATCAGGTGCTTGGTAGCCTTTATCCTCGATCAATTTTTGTTGCCGGTCCGTGATTGGTTCATCCCGCCAATCGTAGTTGAGAGGGTATTTTTTAGGCATATTAAAAGCATAAAAGCCCGACGTTAATGCGCCAAGATTTTTTCAAAGCTCCAACCGTTTTTTTTTGCAGGGTTGGGTTATTAGTCAACAGGCATTCTTGAATCAGAATGGGAAAGTAATCTAATAGAACGAAATTAAGTGTTTTGCTTTTGGTTGCTGTAATTACTCGGATCATTCATCTCCATTTTCTGAATTTTCTTCTCCTTGAGTGGCATCGTCTAATTCAATATGCACGCTATCTCCACCCGAGTTAGTTCCATCAGCCTCCCCATTGTCGATATCCCCTCCATTTACTGTCATATGGCCCCCGTTTGGCCAGATAACGTGCGTCACTTCCCCATCTTCGACCTCCACTGGAACTTGATATGTGCCGCTGTCTGTGGTGACAGTTGCATCAACTTCCTCACCATTCAATGCTGAAGCGAAAAAGACGCAGGTGGCTATCACTAAAAGTGAATGGATACTCATAAAGAATCTATGCATATTGTGGTTGTGCTATGATGTCAATCTGTACTGCAAAAGGATTCGAACAGCAGAGTCAAAGGATCTTCATCGTGTCGAACATGGTTATTCAAATCTCCCCAAAGTGGCACCATTGTTCTTCTTTGAGTGAGCGGAGATAGGTTCCTACTTCCGTAAGTTGATTCTGATTTTCTGCCCACTGCAAATGCTCTTTAAAGCGTAAAAGTTTCTCGATCGGTAACGAATGGTGCCATGCGGCCAAAATGAGAGGCAATGGTGGAGTCCACCCACCCGAGTGGTTCTGTCGCGTGTTTTTAAGCAATTTAAAAAGATCAGCCCAATTAGGTGGCATTGGTACAAGACGATTATTTGCTGTGCAATACTTCCACAGAGAGTCGAAGGTTTCTGGTTGCAGGTTCATACAAAATGTTCTCCAACTTCATCTAAATTCATTTCAGGTAATGCATTATTGTAGCGCCTTTTTGACTTGATCGCCGGTAGTGCAGACGAAGTAACAAGAAATGAGATGCGAAAAAATACAAACTTTAATCTGACTAGTTAATGTAAGTAATTGTATAAAAAGTATTAATGCTTCACTATCCTGAAACTCTCCGGCTTGCGACCTCCTTTTTCAGCTTCTTCTTTTTCTGCAATCTTTACTATAAATTCAGCAGCAGGATAGTTATCTGCATATCCATGAACAAGAATCATTGGTTGCCATTCTCCAGTAATAAAATTTTTCATTTCAATAGTGCAGTCTTTTCCCTCTCTCGGTTTGATGCGCCTGTCATCTTTGTTTGCTATCAATAAAATGTTTGCTGCTAATGAAATAAAGAAGATGTATTGGATGCTTTTTTTTAACTAGAGTTTTCATTCAGATTATTATATTAGATTTCTTTTATGCGGCATACGCAAGCGCTTGCTTCTGCAGTTTTGTTTTCATTTCAGTTTTGAGATTGCGTTCAAAGCAATTTTGCGAGGCACATTTTTGTAATGGCATAGATTTACTCTCCTTCGATTTCAGCAATCGATGCAGGGTCACCCTGGCTTGCTCCACTGGCTAAAAAATGAGCTTCTTCTGGAGCATCTTTTTTGACTCCGTAATATGTAATCCCGTCTGGTCTGGTGTAGACAACATAATCAAATTTTTCCAATTCTTCGATGTCGGTGTCTTCATCAAATTTCCTTATGTATTCATTCAATCGTTTCATTGTATTTTTATGTCAGATGCTTTAAAGTGGGTGTGAGGTTTTATGTAGTTACCTCACGGAGCTTTATGATGACCAGCAAAACATAGTTGCCGCTACAATCCCCAATTCTTAAAAGATTTATTTGAGATTATATAATTTAGAAGTAGATGCTTATTCAAAGCCCATACTGACTTTCAGTTTTCCATTTGAATTATTCCATCCTGAAACCAGACCATTTTTGAAATTGATTCTGTTGTAGTATCCATAATCCCAATTTTCTTCGTTGATAATAGAAAGGTCTTCGATTGTTTTTGGTGTTCCTTGGATTCTCGCGACATCGTTTCTGGTGGATCCTATCGTAATGAAGTTTGATGCGCCTGAAACGGTGCCACTACTAGTTGGTTTACTTGCCAGTTCAGCAACTCGGACTTCAGGGTAAGTCGCAAGGTGTTGCTGTGATGATGGTATAGTATCCCCAGAAGCAGAAGCTTCCTCCACGGTGGTTGTAGATGTAATCCCACCATTGGGCTGGCTTGTAACCCCTACAGCCATTTGACGCGCTGTATAGGTTTGATTTGTGCTGCGTGGCGCGTAAGTACAGGAGACTAGGAATAAGGCAGCAATTGCGGTGGTAACGCGAATCATAAGTAGTTTATTTAGAATTATCCTCGCTATCAATCTGTGCTTGCATTTCCTTTGTTCTACGTTGGCCAAGGGCTTTCTGCTCCTTGGTCAGCTGCCCTTCGATTAAATCACGTTCTTTTGGTGCATCCTCATGCGTATCACTGGCCAAATTAAAGTAAGCGAATGCCTCGACGAGATCCTGTTTTACTACTGTCCCATTTTTGTAACGCAAACCCATAATGTATTGCCCCTCGGGAAGACCATTAAGCGCGGATTCCTGATACCACTTGATTGCCTCTGCATCGCTCTTTTTAACACCCCAGCCCTCTGAGTAGCAATGAGCTAAGCAAAATTGACCATCAGGGAGACCATTAAGCGCGGATTCGCGAAACCATTTGAACGCTTCAGAATGGTCCTGCTTCAAGCCACGTCCAGATTGGTAGCAGAAACCTAGATTTCTTTGAGCGTGTGGAAAACCTGCTTCAGCTGCCTTGCGAAACCAGTTAACAGCTTCGATCGCATTTTTCTCCACCCCTAGACCGTTGAAATAGAGTAATGCCAGATTGTGTTGGGACGCTGCATGCCCTTTTTTAGCGGCAGCAGTCCATAACGCAAATGCTTTACTATCATCTTTCTTTACCCCCTTGCCCTTGTGGTATCTCCAACCTAAATCGAATTGGGAAACAAGATCACCTTGCTCTGCTTTCTTTGTGACGGAGGCAAGTGGTTGTAAATCTAATGCAATAGCAGTAATGCTAATGCATTGTATTGATAGTAAAATAACTGCAAAACTGGCTGTGGGTTTTTTTCTCATATTTTAAATCGCTTTATTCAATTGCTGGCTTGGGAACTTTTATTTTATCAGATTTGTAATTTTCAAAATTACGTACGATGCGAAAGCCCCCGCTTGGGCTTCGTCCATGCGCTGGGCCTGAATCGCAATTTAGCACCTCAAATAACTTGCCATTAGGTGAAGCAAGATAACTTCCCCCTTTGTCTGAAGCAAATTCCCAGCACCATTCCCATACATTGCCACACATGTCATAGATGCCTAATTCGTTAGCTGCTTTCTTTCCTACTGGATTTGTTGTTGCTTGATCAATGCTCGATGATCGAAGTTGCCCTCCATGCCATGCCACTTCCTCTATATTATTGCTGCCGCTATATTTAAAACCCTTGCTTTTGATGCCACCTAACGCTGCCCATTCCCATTCCGCTTCCGTTGGTAGTCTATACCCATTTGCATTATGGTTAAATTCTGGAATTAATTCCCCTGATTTATAAAAAAACTGCTTTCTTTGAGGAGTTTTGATTGCGTAACAAGGGTTCAGTCCACTCATCTCACTTTTTGCATTGCACCACTTCAATGCGTCGTACCAATTAACAGATTGAACGGGATGCTTGCTTCCGTAACCTTTTCCATATGTGCCAATATCGTAGCCATTGGAGTTCGCCCAATTTTGAACATTTTGCCACTCTTCCCATGTGACTTCGATGGGACATATATAAAAAGATCTTATTTTAGTATTTGCGAATGTTGAGGCTTTTGGAAGTACCCCACCTTGGACAAAAACCATATTACTATCTTCTGCATCCGATAAAGAATTTTCCGCATCGATTAATCCATATTGAGATGCTTCACCTTCCAAATTTAGAATTAACTCTTTAGTCTGCTTGCCGTAAGAAACTATCGCTCTCAAACCAAGAAAATCATACTCAACATAATCGAATTGAGCTTCAGTTTCTCCCATCAAAGCTATGCTTGCCCTTGTTTCAGGGTTTGTCACTTTTAAGTACCCTAATCCATTTAAACATATATAATTTGTAAAATGCCCGCACGCAACCTTTAATACCTCGCGATTATCTTGTGATGCCCAATAGTATCGATCCCCAACCTTGTGGATCACGCATTTCATTTCTAGGGCTTCCTTCCGGCTTAAAGTCTTGTTGCAAGGTAAATCAAATCCTACGGATTTTACTCGTTCAGGAATGCCAATGAACTCGATTTGGGGTTCTTTCGCAGAAGTCAAAAAATTAAATGACAATAAGATAGCAAGGGAGACTACTGTGAACAGATTGCGTTTAGTGTATTTATTCATATCTCATCCATTTGCATTTGTTGAATTTCTTTTCTTCAATTACTCAATCATCCATCAAACCGCGTCATCCATTTGCTTAAAATTGGGTCGGTGACGATGTCGGGCGCAGAGGCACCTTCTGGCAGGTCTCCCATCAGAGCAAAAACACGTTCTTCAAACGCGCAATGCCCCTCAAGCAGCTCAAGGAGTTCGGCAGGAGAATCAAAGCAGAAAATCTCGAGCAGCTTTTCCCAAGGTATATTCTCTGTGGTGAGGTCGATGTTGATGGTGTCATTGTTTCCATCCCAGTCATCAATCTCCCAACCCTTCCGTGCGCTTGGCTTACTGATTGTCCAAATGGTGCGGTCGAAGGTAAGGGTGAGATCATCTGTAACAAACCCCAACCAATCCTCCACAACCGTGGCATTCAATGGGTCATTTATAGTTACAATCGGAACACTGATCACCTGATTGAGAAGACGCTCTCTATCTGCGTCCTCATTATATTCCTCGATTAGTTGGCAGATCTTCTCTTCCTCGTCTGGCTCTGTATCACTCATGGTTATTGTTTTTGTTCCGAATAGCGTGTCGATTTTCCCAAATCAAATTCGCAATTAAGTCTCGCAACTCCTTTTTAAGGGACTCTGTGTCCCTAGTTGTTGCAGTCATCCATACTCCGCTTACTCCGGGGGAATTACCTCCCCAACGCTCATTCGCAATGTCGATGTGGTCAGATTGCGCGGCCAAGTCCATAAAGTCTTCGTATTCGCTTAAGTGGTATTTCTCCCAAATCGATTCCAACCCAGACCACTCAAGAAGCTCCGTGGAAATGTTATCGTCACCAGAGGCTATCTCCTCAACTCCTTCGATCATTTTGATCGATTCAGGATCTCCCTGACTGGCTCCGCTGGCTAAAAAGTGAGCTTCTTCTGGAGCATCTGAGGACACTGCATAGTAGGTTCCATCTCCGCATGGATAGACAGTGTCACCGATTTCTTCCGACAGTTTTGAAGGTCTGTCCGATTCCTCCCAATATTCAATGCCAGTCATAATTTAAAACCCCTGCGTTGCCGCTATCGCTTCCGCTTTTTCTCGCGTAAGTCCAGAGTGCCGCTTCATTGCCCGTGCGATTTCGTCTAGCGGTTGTGACTGCAACGTACTGCTTGAACTTTTGCTTTTCTTTTCCAACAAACCCTCCAGCACTTTTCTGCTGTCTGGGTTGAGCGTGATGCCTTTTGCCATTTTCTGGTCGTGTAATTGTTGTGCGGTCATAATGGGTTTTATTTTGATTTTTCGGCTTCAACCTGAAGCATGTATTTTGTCATTTCGGAGAACATTTGCTCTGCCTCTCTTTGTAAAATGCGAGCAGTCAGCTCATCCGTTTCATCAGGTGAGGAAAATCGTCGCACGATGTTATCGACCTCATTGGGTGTGAGCATTCGCTCCAGTCGTTTCTCTTCGAGTTCGATCATAGACTGGATAGCGAGATCGCTATCGGTTCTGTCTTCTGTGGAATCGACTCCTGATTGTGCAAGGTGATGCTGGGATGTCTTGGGCATGTATGGATGTATTCATAGATTCCATACAGACCACATCGGGTGGGGGAAACGGGGGTAAGTGATTTTTTTTAAAAAATATTTCGAACCTACATCGCGCTAAATAATGCAGCGAGGAGAGTGAGCGCAACGAGTCCCATAATAACGATCATCGCGACAACGAACGTAGTTATCGACTTCTCTAATGGGGGAGTCGGTTGCAGGGGCTTCCGTGTCCCTGTATATGTCTCCTGCGTCCCTGAATATGTCTCTGCTGGCATGAACTGAAGCGTCCCGCTCATGCGTAACTGCGGTCGCATCTGATCTGCTGCTCTCTCTGCCATTTGCCTCACAGCAGCTTTGCTCACACCCTTATCTCTTGCGATATCTGCGTAGGTTTTTCCTTCTGCGAAAGATTCCATCACCTCTCGCTGCGATGGTGTAAGTGCATCCAGACCCTCTCTAATATTGGATCGCACATCGACTCTCTCTGCCTCTAACAATGGAGAGGCTTCTGCCGATGGGATAATTTCTTTCAGTGTCTTCGACGCAGAATCTTCATCATCACCAATGGCAATATCTAGAGTCGTGACCTCAACGCTTCTGCGCTTGGCCTTGTTGTAGGCATTGCGAAGGTGATTGCGGATCACGGTCGAAGCGAATGGTGTAAACTCCCCTTTGGATGGATCGAACGCTTGTGCGGCAGTCCAAAGCGCAATGCGAGCTTCCTGCACGCATTCATCTGTAGAAGCATTGGCCATTGGGAAGTTGCTTCCAATCTTTGCGGCAAGTTCCAAGTGGGATTCAAAGAGGGTTTCTGGTGTGGAGTCGCTCATGGATCAATACGTGGAAATGTGAAAAGGCAACAATGCCAGAACGGCCATGACAAGAGACAGCCAGTAACGCATGGCTACTATTGTAGTTTGCGATCATAGAAAAGGCACGACTTTGTGGTGACGTTGCCGTGAATACGAGACGGAATGAAGTGGCGAGTTTCTAGAGCAATACGCGCACGAGACGGGAGAGTTGTGCAATAATTCCATGAGAGGGTGAAAAAATATCGAAGAGCTATCACTTCAAGCCCTCCAGAAAAAACACACTCAACTCAAATATCACAACAAGCAGGACGTGACGTGAAACTCAAAAGTGCAAGGAAAGTGCAAGGTGAGCGAAATACACTTGCGCTTCAAACTCATCGCAACTCCTTCTTGCAGAAGAAGTGCGCCCCCCGGGGCTCGAACCCGGAACCAATTGATTAAGAGTCAATCATCTATAGGCGTTACGCTTTGTGCCGAAATGATCCCAAAAGCGTTGATAAAAGTATTGCAAATCAATATAAACAA
>Ga0209597_1001771_pt1 | contig 13997 bp, 12 predicted proteins | sample M_140625_MF_Meta_FD_187316 | JGI IMG/M metagenome (GOLD analysis project Ga0209597, IMG submission 187316) | Freshwater microbial communities from Lake Montjoie, Canada to study carbon cycling - M_140625_MF_MetaG (SPAdes) (version 2) | ecosystem: Environmental > Aquatic > Freshwater > Lake...
CTTCAAGTTCCGACAGATGCGGATGAATCCCAGATTAAAAAGTCATATTTTAAATTATCAAAAATATGGCATCCTGATAAACATCAAGTTCAAGAACCAAAAGAAAAAGAAGAGGCTAGTAAAAAATTTCAAGACATAAAAGAAGCATATGATATTCTTTCCGATGAATCAAAACGTGGTTTATATGATCAAATTGGTATGGATTTTCTTAAACAAGGACACGGTCAAAATCAAGGAACGGATCCATTTTCAAATGGATTTCCATTTGGTGCTGGATTTCCAGGAATGCCTTTTGGTGCTGGGTTTCCTGGAATGCCTTTTGGTATGAATCAAGGTCGACAAGGTGAACGTGTGGAACCAATTGTTGTTGAAATAACTGTCACATTAGAACAAGTGTGTAAAGAAGAATCTGTATCTGTTACCTATCCATGCTTGTATTCGTGTTTATCATGTAATGGTGAAGGAACCATGTCAGGAAAACCAAATCCGTGTAATTCATGTAATGGTCAAGGGAAAAAAGTACAAGTCGTTCGTATGGGTAATCTGATTCAACAGAGTGTGACAGATTGTCCTCAATGTCATGGAAAAGGTACCGTGATTGATTTATCACGTGCTTGTAAAGAATGTTTTGGAGAAGGAGAGCATAAAAAACAAAAAACAAGATCAATTCAATTAAAAGCCGGACTTGATAATGGTCATAAAATGAATTTACAAGGAAAAGGTCATTATTTAAAACATGGTGCTCGTTCTGATTTACATGTAGCTGTACATGTTCTTCCTCATCCTACATTTAAACGTCATGAAAATGATTTAGTAACAGTGATACCATTAACTATCTATCAACTGCTTTTTGGATATACCAAGTACCTTACATTATTAGATGGTCGTACCATTACATTACAATATGTTGGACGAACAGAACCTAATTCTGTACGATGTATTTCAAAAGAAGGTCTATCACATATACAAACGGGAGAACGTGGTTCATTATATGTACTGTTCCATCTTCAGTTACCAGAACTACAAGTGATTCCTGAATGTAGACCGCTGTTGGAATCATTAGATCCTACTGAAGTACAGCGAGAAAGAGAAGTAATTGCATCGGAATATAAACTACCCGTGGTACATGATCCAATTTCAATTCATTCTCTTTATTATCAATTGTTGCAACAAGAACAGACATCATCTCGTGAAACACAAGGAGAACACCCATCACAACAACGTGGACAACCGCAATGTGTACAACAATAACATATAGTATTGTAAAAAAAATAAAAAAAAATATAATCTTGTATTGTTATAAAATGAACACTCCCCATAAACGTTCTAATCCCAAATCCAAGGAAATGTGCAAAAAAGCAGGTATGAAATACGTGCCTGGTAAAAAGAGCAAACGTGGAAAAGTACAACGTAAAGGTTATTGCCGTAAAAGTAAAAACAGTAAGCAATAAATGATTCGAATCAATTTCATTTCATAATAAGTTTATTATGAAAGTCCGAAATCAACACTAATTATAATTATGATTTAAGTAATCCTATCATACAATATGACACGTTTATGTACATTATCTGAATTCAATAAAGAATTTGGTCTATTATCTAGTGAAGCACTAGATATCGTTACTCGTCTGTATCCATTTTTATTATTTCAAAATAAAGAATTTATTTATCATTTTAGACTAAAAGATATTTTTTCGGAAGCAATTGATTTATTTACAATCGATCCTTCTTTACTTACTGATTCATTTATTATTAATAAAATGTTTGCAGATGAATCCATTCATACTGATATCACGATGAACTTATCTGAACTTGTTCAAAATGGACTCGATTATATTCCAATTACAGAGGATGGTGAATTTTGGATGACATTTGCTGACATTCGTACTTGTCATGGTACCGAAGCATTTGATCGTGAAATGTACGAATTATTTCCAAATGAATATAAATTAATCTACAATTATTTTATGGAATAGAAACAAGGCCTTTTCACAAAAGGCCTTACCCCAAAACTTCCTATAACAGAATGTCAATTAATATAATGGTTCATTCAGTACATTTATTGTAACATCATACATTCTGTTATAGTAACATTTTTGGTACGGGTTTTTGTGAAAAAACCGTGAATAAAAACATGATTGTATCAATTATTTCATAATAAATAATTATGAAAAATAAATGTATATATGAATACTACAATATCTACTACTTTTTATTACAAATGGAGTATAATCTTATTTATTCTACATAGTAATTTGTAATCAGGACCTTAAATAGTACATAACAACCTTTCTTTCAAATCGACATAACAACCTTTCTTGCAAAAACAAAAGTTTATCTTTCAAATCGACATAGCACACAATTCTTCACATCGTTATTTCACAAACCTAAGTAGTACACAATCTTTATAGTCGACATAGCACACACTATTCTATTTTATCTTGTCGACATAGCACACAATCACACAATTCTTCACATCGTTATTTCACAAACCTAAGTAGTACACAATTTTTCTGGTAAAAATAGAACACAATCTTTTCACAACCGTTACTAATACACTCTTTTTTTTATAGATAGGTAAAAAATGGATGAAATAATTGAATAAATGAATCAATCTCTGGATATTGTGTTTTTCGTTGATATTGACGAATTGCTTGTACAATTGTTTTTTCAACGGGGTGGTTAGGAATCAATTCCCTATAAAATTCTGAATACGCAATCCGTTTTTGTTCACAAATGTATTTAATGGTTTCCCATTTCTTTCTCCATTTTTCCAAGGCAATTTTAACCTTTGTAGAAATGGTAAACCAATGTGGTGCTTTTTCTCGTACCAATAAGGATACCGATTCATACAATCGATGTGTTCCTTTTTCATGTAATGCTTGTTGATAATTATTAATTGCTACTGCTAATTCTCGTTCTTGTTTACAATCACTTCGTTGACATGGATAAAATAATTCAAATGGCACATGTAGTTCATTACTTCGTTGTTGAGCATATTCAATTCGTTTCTTCCACTTTAAAAACGATTTTTCTTCATCAGTTTGGAATACTAACCAATGTGAAAAACCATTTTTCGTAATTAAATAATTAACGCATTCATATGAACACGTGGTTCCTTTTTCAACCATACCTTGACGATAATTCGATAAGGCAATTCCAACCGTTTTTTCATTCGTATGAATACTATGTTGATTTGGATAATACGTTGATTCATTAATATTTCGTTCCTTACAAATGTCTTTTGCAATACCACATAATACAGCCCATCGTTCAATCGCTAACTCTTCTCTCGGAAATAAACCATTCATTATTGTAGTTGTATTAAAATTAGTTAATATTACTTCTTTATATTCTTTTTATTATTATATCTCAACAAGTTACAAATAACCTCGAATTGACATTTTTGAAATAGTAACATGTATGGTATACCATACATGCAAAAAAAGGTAGTATAATAAAAATAATATATAATTTAATTTAATCTGATACATGTACTAAATGAACATTAAACGTACTACAACTCATGGCGAATACGGATTATTTTCTACATGTCCGTATGAAAAAAATCAAGTGATTATGACACTTGATGGATATACAACATCGGTTCCAACACGAGAAAGTATTCATGTTGGTAATGGTATTCATATTCATGATTGCTATGGTCAATTTATGAATCATTCGTTTACACCTACTACAAAAATAAATGGAAGAAATGTTATTGCGATTAATGATATACCAATTGATACGGAACTTACATTTAATTATAATAGTTCTGAAATGAATATGGCATGTCCATTTCAAGTAGATGGTCAATTAGTATGTGGTAAGCAATCATAATATGTTTTGTATAGGTATCGTATACAAAATACAAGTGCAATTATTACTTTTCAAGGTCTTTCTCAAAAAGCTTTGAAAAATAATAAAAATAATAAAAATAATAAAAATAATAAAAATATTGAAATACAATAAGAATTATGGATATGGATATAAAAATACAACCACAAGATTTACTTTATCAGTTAACAAAAAAATACAAGTATTCATCATCTACTATGATTTTATTTAAACAAATCACGGAATTTATTTCTACCATTGTACAAGATGACATTTGTCTACGTAGAAAGTCTCATGAAAATAGATTACATGATATCTTGTGTCAATTTTCAATTGCTTATGTACCCGTTCCAATTGAAAATCAATTACAAAAATATGGATCATTAGTAAATAATAAAATAGTACTCGGAGAAGGTACGAATGGTCGTGTATATAAAAGTGGACTCTTTGAAGGAAATCCAATTGTGACCAAAACCAAAAAGAAATGGTCTGATCATACCATTTATGATATCTATGTTAATTTTGTAATTATTAATTCGTTTTTATTACGAAATCAATTACAATACAATCTTATACCATCATATGGTATCTTTTTATGTTCTACTAATGAAGATGGTACTGAAATTTGCTTACCTTCTTCTAAACAAAAACATATTTTTCTTGTTCAAAAAGAAATAAAAGGATCTACCTTGAGTAAATACTTACCTACCATAACAGTATCACGTTTTAAAGAAATTCTGGGTGAATTACTACAGGTTCTTATTATCTTTGAAACGAGTCCATATCAATTGTATCACGCTGATTTACATGCAAATAATATTATCATGGCTTATGGAGAAGATCAGATCGAACATCCAGTACTATTGGATTTTGAATTATGTTCCTTTACTGTTATGGACGAAAAGAAGAAACCACATCGATTTCGTTTAAATTCAGTGGAAAATAAATATTGTAAAAAAGAATACATTAAAAGTGGAGCACATGATATTATTCTATTGTTAGCCCATACAAGTGTATTTCGTAATCCAGAACTTCATCACTATTGTATGAAGTTGTTGCATGTATTATTCAACGAATTTTGGAAAGACATCCATGTTCCATTTGTGATTAGCGCTGAATTATTTAAAAGTCAATATCATCGTTGGATCTATGATCTATTATACGAGTGTGAAGAAAAACTGTATGAACCAAATAAAACTATGGTTCATAACCATAATATTAGTGTATTAAAAAAAATGACGTATCAATTTATTAACGATTCGCTAGGGTTTTAGATAAATCTTTTTTTATAAAAATAACATGGATGGATATTGTAACATATGTTTGGATTTGTACAATCGCCGTTTCCCTAAACATCCAATACAAATGGTTACTGGACATCCTTTTCCACAACGATATGCAAAATATGTATCACGTAATGGTTCAATTTCTACATTACAAAACGAACAAGACTCTTTTTCCATATCAGAACATAATAAGACACGATGAACATGTCCTTGAATCTTAAATGGTCCTTCTTGTAATTGAGACGCCTGATACTCTTGAAACTCAATTCGTGTCCTATCAATTGCTCTACATACTATATTTGTATGATTTTCTGATTCGTGATGCGACATCTCCTTTCTTTTACACTGAACACTACATCCATATGGTTTATACATACAATCAATACGATACTCTTCACAATGTTCATTATGTTTTTCACTACGTTTTCCTTTCCACTCACAATATAAACATGTAATTATTGTTTCAGGACATGTTTCACGGTAATGTGTTTCTTGATGTAATACTTGAATCGATGTACCACAACCTGTTGGACATGGTTCAAACCGATACGTACATTGCGTGGTATCATGAATGGTTTGTTCTGTGACACGAACGAGTTCCTTACATAATGTACATGGTTTATGATAATAACTGCATTGTTGTTGATGTAGATTAATTTCGGATAGGGATTGAATGGTGGTACAACCATATTCTTTATAGAGACAGGTGACATGAGATTTCATAATGGTGGTTCGTAATGAAAAATTAGGAACAACTATTGTAACAATTTCACGACAAGTAGGACATTTACGTGATTGAGAGGAAGAGCGAGAAATACAATAGCTACAAAAGATATGACCACAATTTGTTGACATTGCATCACGTGTCACTTCTCTACAGACCGAACAAATGAAATCTTCCATTGGTTTTATAAAACGATCAATTGACCATCCTTCCATTTGTTTTATTTTTACTTATTACATTCTCATTGTTTAATTACTATATTTTTTTATCATGCACATGTAATTAGTATAAAACGATCAATTGACCATCCTTCCATTTGTTTTATTTTTACTTATTACATTCCCATTGTTTAATTACTATATTTTTTTATCATGCACATGTAATTAGTATTGTTTCATACATGGTAGTATAAAAATATAAATAATTATAAAAAAATATTATTAATAATAACATGAAACTATCTACACTAAAACAATATTCACGATATTATTGGTATAAAACATTACCTTATGTTCATACGGGATATGATTACTATCAAGAATTATCTACATTTTACCACGAAATTTCAATAACACGATTGGTACAACAGGATCAATATTCCTTTTTTCTATAACACAAGTTTTTTCAACTATAGTAGTTAAAAAAATAAGCACAACTTTTTCATTCAGTTATCGAATAACATTTTTGGTACGGGTTTTTGTGACAAAGCCGTGATTTTATTTTGGAATCATGGATTCCACTTGTATCATAAATGATTCCGCTTCATTAAATTGATCAACCGGAATTTCTGTAAAAAATAAATGACCCAATAATGGTGCGCATTTTGTCAACATGTAATCCGTATCAATATCACTTGATTGATACCAACCTTTACATTTATGTTCCATGATAAAAGATAATCCCGATAATACACCCGCTGCTACTTGAATAATAGTCGGTGTAAAATAAGAATAGGGGTCCTGTTTGAATATCTTGTCTTTTTCAGTTACAATTGATCCACACCAAAAGATTCGTTCAATCTTACCAGTACCACAAAACAGTGTTGCACCAATACTATCTTGTCCTTTTATTTTTCCATCCCGTTGATCGAGAACACGAAAGCTATCGTGCTGATCTGCATACATCATAATATCGTTAGAAACTGCATCAGGATTCATACTAAAAAAATGTCGTATGGATTGATCCATATAAGGATTATTTTTATATACATAGGACATAAAAGGTGTATCTTCTTTAAAGTGACGTGCCATATCAAAGATTTCACCATGATGAATTACTTTACCTCGATAGGTAGTACATACAATTCGACCATTTGTTGTCATAATAGGACAAATTGACGGTAATGTCATATGTATTCCCATTTCTTTTAAAAATATCACTTCATATGGATCACGATGTTGATATAATTTCATGCGTGACGTATATGTTAATTCCTCTGGAATAGAAGGTTGAATAAATGAATTAGTACGACCTCGTACCAATTCCGTTGGATCTAATGCTTCCGATAAAAATCCAGATACACTCCATGTATTTGTAATCACATTAGGATTCATTGGGACTGGTGATTGGAGTACTTGATCATCAATTTCACTACAAAAAATCGTTCCGACCTGATACGCTCTCAAAATCTGACGAAAGGTTTCCATTCGTTGTTGTTTATCAATAATTGGATGAGGTAACATATGATTCATTTTAGACAATGCATGAAAAATATAATGTTGTATGACACCTGGATTTTGACCACATTCAGTGAGTATGGCACTTCGAAACGTATCATAACCAGACATGATTTCTGTAATTTTTTTATGTTGAATGGAAATGGATGTACCATTAAAGGAATCGGAATGATCTTCAATACTCGTATTCATATAATGTAGTCCACGCTCTACGGAACGTTTTATAAAAAAATAAGTAGCAGAATTGTAGGTGACATCAATAATAATGTCACCGGGTGACATACCAATTGTATCCATTATGTCATCAAATGTAAGTTCCGATACATGCGCAACTATTTGTTGTAAGAGAGTAACTCGTGGTCCAACAAAAGCATTCGAGTATTGATCGACAGCATATATATTCTTCATCGTGTACATAAAATACATATCAAAAAAATTCCAAACGCACTTTCCAACTGCTCCGTATCCTAAGAATACTACTTTTTTGTTCTTAATATTGATTTTGGTCATAATTCATTATGAGAATAAACTCATTATATATTGTGTTTATTTTAATTTACAAATTAAAATAAAATAAAACGAGTTTATTATTTTTTTTATTCATTTGATATTTTTAATATTGATTCAAATAATATTGTATACAATTATCTTGTACTAGTAGTACAATGTCAGTTCACTATCCATTAACTCAATATGATAAACGAGTCTATCTACATCCCTATCCAAACCCTACCTATACTAATCATCCTTTTTATGTATCTTGGCCCTATTATACAAATAATAGGAGATATAATTACTCTCCTAAAGATTCTTTTTCCTATACCTACGGACTTGTTGATCCAGCGTGTCGTTGTGGTGTATACCAAACAGTTCAAGATTGTATACAAAAAAGAAGTCACCATCATTGTCCATACTAAAATAAAATCCAAGGTCTTTTCACAAAACTTGCTATAACAGAATGTTCACGGCTTTTTCACAAAAACCCGTACCAAAAATGGTACGATAATAGAATTTATGATGTTATAATAAATGTACTCCGTATATTCACTGAATAAATAGTAAAAGTATTACTAAAAACTGTTATAGCAAATAAAATTGAGTAATAATACGGTGAGAATGTTAATTAGTATAATGGTTTATTAAGTATATTCAGTGAATAAATTCACGACTTTTTCACAAAAACCCGTGTAAAATTGAGTTATAAGACAGTGAATAAATTATATAAATACTACTATATTCTGTTATAGCAAATAAATAGAGTGAAAAAGATTTGAAAAAGTTGTGATGAATTCAAAACCTTGAATAAATATAGTAGTATTTCTGATATTTATTCAGTATATTTACTGAATAAACCATTATATTAATTAATATTCTGTTATAGTACGTTTTGGGGTAAGGTCTTTTGTGAAAAGGCCTTGATGATATTGTTATGCTTCTTGTGCTCCTTTTTCACCGTAATCTACTCGTTCATCCACTTCTTCTTCCTCATCTTCTTCCATCATTCGTCTCATTTCTTCCTCTGCTTCCTCTTCCGCTATCATTCGGTCAATTTCATCATCCGTATCAACTTGATTTTCTTCTTTTCTATTGTGATACGGTTCATTAGAAATATCAATGGTTGGAATCATACCCGGTTCTTTATTCGTATCCATACCTTGAATACGATCCATTGCTTCTGTCATGCGTCGTAGATATTCTCCTTCTCGTTCCATTCGTGCTTCATATGATAAGACATCTATTCCCATCTTTATCTTCAGATCTTTTATAATGGTTGCTTGAGCAATCCGTAAACGATTATCCATTGGTTGTGCGTTAATGGGTCCTGCAGCCATTGTATACGATAGATAACATCATTTATTGTATTTCATTTTTTTTATTTTCACGGCTTTTTCACAAAAACCCGTACCAAAAATGTTATTGTAACATTTACTCAGTATATTCACTGAATAAATAGTAAAAGTACTACTAAAAAATGTTATAGCAAATAAAATTGATAAGACGGTGTTTATTTTTCATTTCATAATGGTTCTAAATGCACTTAGTAATCCATTTGAATAGGGTCTCGTCAATAACATTCTTGTAATATCTTCCTTGGTAAAATGATAACGGGTGGTTAAATACGTATAAATGACTTTAGCAGACGTATCATAACTATCAGAATACAGTAGTATTTTTTTATGAACTACTGTGGCTTGCAACAATTCATTACAAAGGTCTTCTAACACATTTTGTGTTGTAATAGGTTGTACGTTAACGAGAACTTGTATTGTTTTTTTAGAGAGAGTATATTTTGTAATGGATCCGGAATTTCCATAACGTAATGATGATGTATTAATAATCACATCAAAAAAATCATGGTAGACAAACCCACGTAGATCAGATAGATACAAATGATCAATCATTTGATACATATATGGTGGTAAAAATAATGCTGTCATCCTATCCTATATAAGTATGATACGATATTTTATCTTACTTTGTAAAAATATTCCATGACAAAAAACATCAACTCTATAAAAAAAATAATGAAAAGATATTAAAAAAAAATGAAATACATAAAATTTAAATAAATAAAAAAAAATCTTGCGCTATAGTAATAAATAACAAAACATGGGTTGTATTTCTTCATCTCCACAAACTCCAACTGATACTGACTCTACTGAACCAAAAGGATTGGTTCGTAAAATGACCATTACTGTTTCCACTACTGCTGCTACTGACGATATTAATATTTCGAAAATCGGTATTTACTATGTCATTCAAGGTACAAAAGCCGTCATGGACATTCACAATTGTCACGTCATTGGTTATCTCGATGACAATAATATTTTTCATCAAGACGAATCTGATTATGTAACATCAATTTGTAAAAAATTTGATATTCAATTTGTACCTGTACCTACAACATCAATCTAATTTTTTCATAAGAGTGTAGTTATGAAAAGTAAGAAACATGAAAACACACGGCTTTTTCACAAAAACCTGTACCAAAAATGGTACGATAACAGAATGTATGATATTACAATAAATGCAAGGCCTTTTCAAAAAAGGCCTTACCCCAAAACTTGTTATAACAGAATTTTAATTAATATAATGATTTATTCAGTGAATATACTGAATAAATACCTATATTCTGTTATAGCAAATAAATAGAGTAAAAAAGATGTGAATAAATGTACTCAGTATATTCACTGAATAAATAGTAAAAGTACTACTAAAAACTGTTATAGCAAATAAAATTAAGTGATAAGACGGTGTGAAAACACGGTTAGTATGTCATGTAATAATTAGATAATAAATATTTTCAAGGCCTTTTCACAAAACTTGCTATAACACAGTTTTAATTATTATTCACGACTTTTTCACAAAAACCCGTACCAAAAATGTTACGATAACAGAATGTATGATGTTATAATAAATGTACTACGTGTATTCACTGAATAGATAGTAAAATTACTACTAAAAACTGGTTATAGCAAATAAAATTAAGTGATAAGACGGTGTTATTATTACTTATTTATTCAGTATATTCACTGAATAAATTTTACCACGGTTTTTTCACTCTATTTATTTTCTATAACAGAATATACTAGTATTTATATAGTTTATTTAGTGAATATACTGAATAAATAAGTAATAGTAATTAAATTTTTGTTATAGCAAGTTTTTGGGTAAGGCCTTTTGTGAAAAGGCCTTGAATTTTACCTTGTCGATTGTTTTCAATAAAATAGTATTCTTAATTATTTTAATTAAAAATATACCTAAAAACACGATACATAATGATATAATATTTGTAAAAACAATAAAAAATAAGACAAAATAAAAACGGTCGACAAGGTAAAAAATAAGTGAATGCCTACTCTACACTGCTTTTTTTGATGAGTATCTTATCGTTCCGTAAGATTTTCCAAGTCCTCCTAGTCTGTTAGCAACATAATCTTCTTGTTTTTTATCCGTAGTGGAATATTTTGTTTCATATGCTACATCATATCCGAATAATTGTGTTGCCATAATTGCAGGTCTCGTATTGTGATTTTCATTAATTGTTTTTGTAACATAATAATTATCGAATGTATTGGCGGTTTTAGTACTCGAATCATAAACCACTGTCCCATCTGGTAAAGTTACTAAAATTCTACCAGATTTTCCACTTGCTGGTCCTCCTAACGCTGAAGTAAGACCTAATACTGCAGTGTCTAATCTGTTTTTACATGAAACATACATGTTTCTATTAACAATATCGTTTACTAATTCATCAAATTTATATACCAATTTATCTGTTTTGAATAAAGCAGCCATTATGTCCCAATTTGATTGAGTATCTGCGTTTGCTCCCGCATTCTTAATATTTAACGTTATTATGTCATTGTCATTACTGGGAGTATTTATGGACTTCATATTACGTCTAATGCTACCCGAATTCGTATTAACGGTAGCTTTTGTTGAGAACCGTATTGTCCCTAAAGATGCTCCAAGTCCTCCTATTCTGAATGCAGCATAATTTTCTTGCGATCCAGTCGAAGTGGAATATTTTGATTCATATCCTTTACCATAATTGAATAATTGTGCTGCCATAATTGCAGGTCTCGTATTATGATTTTCATTAATTATTTTACCATTAAAATTAGACCATGTATTGTTGACAGTTTCTTTTGAATCATAAACCACTGTCCCATCTGGTAAAGTTACTACAACTCTACCAGTTTTTTGTAACGCTGAAGTAAGATCCGCTGTTATCTGGTCTAAATTAGATTTAGATATCGGATACCCGCTGCTTGAATCAATAATAATATTGTTTAGTATATTTACAAATGGTGTAGGTGGCGTATAAGTGTTGAAGAAAGTAGTCATACTGTTCCAATCCTCTGTAGATGTGCCTGCATTCTGATTTATAATATTTAAAGTTTTTATTACGGAATTAGGGTCAGTAGTGCCCCAATTTGCGTTAGGATGACCACTAATATACTTCGACTTAGATCCAACGCTTGAGACGAATCCTTCAACAGTGCTCGAGCATGATAACCGAAACGTCCCTTTAGACATTCCAAGTACTCCTACTCTGAATGCAACATAATCTTGTTGTTTTTTATCCGAAGTGGAATATTTTGTTTCATATGCTATACCATATTCGAATAATTGTGTATCCATAATTGCAGGTCTCGTATTATGATTTTCACCAATTTTGTTAGATTCTATTTTTGTAATAGCTTTAGACCATATATTGCCGCTGACATCAGTTTTGTTTGAATCAAAATATACTGACCCATCTGCTAAAGTAACTGTAACTCTAGCAGTTTTTAAAGATCCTAACTTTGATTGAAGAAGGTTTGTTATAGCCCTAAAGTCAACTACAGATGACTCATACGACCCGCTTGAATCAACCATTTTATCCATCAAACTAAACAAATTATATGATATATCTTTGTTATATACATCAGTCATTATTTGCCAATTTAATTTAGTAGCTGTTGTTGCATCATGATTCATAACATTTAACGTTTTCATATGATTTACGTAATTAATATCACTTATTTGTGGTGCTTCATATGGATTTTGACCACTAATATACTTCATCTTAGGTCCAAAGTTCAAGCGATTAACGTAAGCAATGACTTTATTAATATTGTCGTCGGTTTTCAAGAATGCTTCTTGAATCTTAGTGGCAGATGTTAACCATTGGGTTAGATTATTAACATCACCCGATATACCACTTATTACTGATAAGAAAGTATTTAAGTCAGAGATATCTGTACCGTGCTTATTAATGGTGTGTTGTAAATCATAGTTACGGAATAAATGACCATTTTCATCAATACCCATCGGAACAGGTCCTTGAATATCGCCTTTACCACTAACAACTCCAACAGGGCGGTTGGGGCGATAGCCGTAGGTTACTTCATTTAATTGAACAACACCACCGGCATAACTTCCATAGTTACCAGAATCAATAGTAGGATCATCATCATCTACAATTTTAAATAAATTATGAGACCCATCTGAATTTGTAATTTTAAATTGATTATTTGCGGTTTTTATGACAAACCCATTACTCAAATTAGATGACATTTGAGCACTGTGACCAGTTAAGCTATTTTTAGAAGAATCATATTGACCACCAAAAAACAAACCACCATATCCATATTGTTGATTATTTGTAATTAATAAATTATAATCACCACTAGCACCAAGTCCAGTCACATCACCACCCATTCCTTGAACAAAATTAGATCCCCAGTTTTCTGCAGCTCCGAAGTCATCTTCATAACCAGCTTGTCCCCAATCGGCAGTAGCAGCAGGATAAGAAGATGGTAAAAATTGAGTTTCAATTTTCGGATGAACAGGATTGTAAGGAGTGTAACTCATTTATTTACTAGTAACTATTATAATTTTTTTTTTTTTTTTTTTTTTTTTTTTATTTTTTTTATTTTTTTTTTTTTTTTTTTTTTTTTTTTTTTTTTTTTTTTTTTTTTTTTT
>Ga0209597_1001774_pt1 | contig 13977 bp, 9 predicted proteins | sample M_140625_MF_Meta_FD_187316 | JGI IMG/M metagenome (GOLD analysis project Ga0209597, IMG submission 187316) | Freshwater microbial communities from Lake Montjoie, Canada to study carbon cycling - M_140625_MF_MetaG (SPAdes) (version 2) | ecosystem: Environmental > Aquatic > Freshwater > Lake...
ACTGAAGCCGGGGTAATAACAAAGCAATCCGCTTGCCCAAAAAAGTCCGCGGGTAGGGCGGGCAGTCCCCTGCCCGCCGCGGCTGCCAACCCGCGCGTCCTGGTTTACCACGCCGGCGCGCACGGAGTGACGCGCCCTACCTGTCACACAGTTGCCAGGAACTACTATTCGTTTTCAGTTCCCCAGGATTTATTGGGTTGTATGCCCATCTCAAACTCCAGCGTGCCGCCGGCAGCGAGTTCTGAATGGCTGATCCACGACCGATTCAGCGGCTGGCCGTTGAGTTTGGCAGATTGAATATAGCCATTCTGGCGAGAGACACGGTGGGCGATAATGGTGAAAGTGCGGCCGGGATAATATTTGGGATCCAGCTGGATCTGCGCCTTCTCCACCAGCGGACTCCCGATTTCATACCGCCCGGCGGCAGGGTTCAGGGGGTACAGCCCCATCGCGCTCCACACGTACCACGCCGACATCTGACCGCAATCATCATTGCCGCAGATGCCCTCCGGCGAATTGTCATATTGCGTCAGCTGGATCTGCCGGACCCGCTGCTGCGTCTTCCAGGGCGCCCCGGCCCGGTTGTAGAGATACGCCACGTGATGACAGGGCTCGTTGCCGTGAGCGTACTGGCCCACCAGGCCGGAGACATCGATGAGGTACTGGTCCACCTGCGAATCCTCGTTGAAAAGCGCATCCAGCTTTTGAACAAACGCCTCCGGCCCGCCATAAAGCCGGATCATGCCGGGAACATCGTGCGGAACTGCAAACGCATACTGCCACGCATTCGCTTCGATATAGTCGTCAAACGAAACCGCTCTGGGATTAAACGGCTCGCGGAAAGTTCCCTCGGCGGTCTTCCCCCGGAAAAAACCCGTTTCGGCATCAAAGACGTTGGTGAAATTCTGGGCGCGGCGTTCAAATAGTTTTGCGTCATCGGTTTTGCCGAGGGCCGCAGCCATCTGCGCTAAACACCAGTCATCATAGCAGAATTCAAGCGTTCGCGCGGTCGCATAAAATGATTTGCCATTCACTGCCGGAACATACCCGAGCTTTTGGTATTCCTCCTGATGGTTGCGGCCGCTGCTGGCCGTAGCGCGCATCGCCTGATACGCGAGGGCCGCATCGTAATTGCGAAAGCCTTTTTGCCACGCGTCCACAATCACAGGGATGGAATGATAGCCGATCATGCAACCGGTTTCGATGCCGGCCAGAGGCCACAGCGGCAGCAAGCGCTCCGGCGACTGCTGGTAAAAGACCAGCAGCGTGCGGATAAAATCATCGACCCGCTCCGGCTGCGTGAGCGTCAGAAGCGGATGCTCGGCGCGATACGTGTCCCACAATGAAAAGGTGGAATAATATTGGAACCCCTCACCGGCATGGATTTTCCCGTCCGGACCGGGATAGGAACCGTCGGCGTTGTTGTAGAGGACCGGCTCGGTCAATGTGTGATAAGCGGCCGAATAAAACGTCTGGCGGATCTGGGGATTGGAAGATTCGATCCGGATGCGCGACAGGGCCTCGTTCCAGCGACGCCCGGCCGCAGCCCGCACACCGTCAAAATCCCAAGAGTCCATCTCCGCTTTTAAATTTTGCCGGGCCGCCTCCACGCTGGTGGGCGAAAGGCCCACTCGCAGGAGAAGCTGCCCGCCCGGCGGCAGCTGAAACTCAAACTGGCCGCGGATATTTTTGCCGCGGGCTTCCGAGGCATCCGGCGCCAGACTCTTCCCGTCGAGCTCCAAACCGTAGTTTTTCAATGGCGCCGAGGTTTCGATGGCAAAATACACCGCCTTCCCCTTCGCCCAGCCGTCGCTGCGGCGGAACCCTGTGAGGAGAGTGGAATTCTCAATCTTCAACCCCGCGTCGGTCGGCTTGTTTCCCAGGCCGTGAACCAGGTCAATCAAGCAGTGGCTCCGCGCCGAATCCGGAAACGTGTAGCGATGCATTCCCGCGTGCTCCGTGGCGGTCAATTCCGCCAGCACATCGTATTTCTCCAGCCGGACCCGGTAATAACCCGGCTCCGCCACTTCCTGGTCGTGTGAAAAGGGGGATTGAAACCGTTCGCAGGCGAGGCTGCCCGCCAGCTCACCGGTGACGGGCAGGACGAGCACATCGCCTAGATCCGCCACACCGGTTCCGGAAATATGCGTGTGGCTGAATCCTAATATCGTCGCATCATCAAAATGATAACCCGCGCAGGCATCCCAGCCCTTGGTGCGAGTGTCCGGACTCAGCTGCACAAAGCCAAAGGGCACCGTTGCCCCCGGATACGTGTGGCCATGCCCACCCGTGCCCACCAGCGGCAAAGCCTCGCCGGCCGGCTGAAGAGCCGCCCAGCCCCATGCGGGCTGGAAGATCATCGCAATCCCGAGACCCGCGCTGCGGAAAAAATTCTTCAGGCCGGTCGGGCTCATCGTAGAATAGGAGAGTGTCTTCATAAGAGGCAGCGGAAAGCTCAGAGCCGCGACGCGCTGAAACGGATAAATCCCGAAGGCGCCGGCGCCACTGGCTGGAGGGTGATGATTTGATTGGTGACCTGATCGAGCACGCTGACGACTTTTAAATAATTGGTGCCCGAAAGCCACGTGAAAAGGTTGGAGGACCACTCCGGCGTGAGCGACACATCCGCCGCGGCCTTGGAAAGCGGATAGCTTACAGTAAACAAGCCATTGCTAGATCGGGGGGAAATGAGATTCGCCTCCGCCAGCTTCGGCAGGGTTCCCATCGCATACTCCATCAGGTTGGGCGCTCCGTCACGGTCCGGATTGGCGGCGTCGCCGCTCACGGCGGCATTGGTTAATTCTGCCGCCGTGAAATTCGCGCGCTGCCAGATATTCACCGGACGATCCGCGATGACCACCGTCGCGTTGGTCAGCGCGGTCAGTGTATAATTCGCCGATGAAGTGAGCTTTGCAATCACTGTCGCCTGATTGGTCCCAAGATTATTTCCCAGCGGCGATACCATTAGATTGGTGGACGCGATGCCGACCGGCAGCGTGATGCTCCCGGGCAAGGCCGCGTAATCCACACCCGGAACAGCCGTGCCGGCCACAGAATAAGTCACCGTCACCGCCGCATTCGTATCGCCGCTGCGCACAATTGCAAAGCGCCCAGGATTCGATACACCCCCCCCCGCCGCCGCATCGCTGGCAACAATCTCAACCGTCGGCGCCGCCAGCAGCGCCGCGGCACCGACACCGAGAAAGCGAACGGCGTCGGCGACGACATAATTATTCGTCGGAGTGCCATCATTGCGGATGATGACGCCATTGGTCTGACCCTGCACAAAATTGGTCGTCACCAGCTTATACCATCCGCCGCTGCTCAGGCGCTGGTTTACCAGCACGCGGTTTGTTCCGGAAGCATGGACGATGTCGTAAATGGTATTCGTGGCGCGGTTGCTGGATTCCACCCACCACGCATAAACTTCATAGGTGCCGTTCGTCGGCAGCGTCGGCGCGTAACGCACCCAGCGAGTGGGCTTGTTCACGCCGATGCCATCCAGCAGGTAATTTCCATTCCATCCCCCGGCATTGGACCCGGGTGTCCACCCGCCCGAATTCGTGGTGCCGGGCACGGTATCCTGATCCAAAATAATTCCATTAGTGGCTGAGGTCGCTGCCGTCCATGAAAGCAATTGCCCATCTGCGCGCAGCTGAGCGGCGAGTTTGCTGTAATTCAGATTTTGGACCGCCACCGCGTCATCGATCGCAAACGACGCCGCCGTGCCCGCGCTTTGGCTTATCATCATGAAGACCGGCTCCATGCGGCAGGAGGCGAAGGCGACATGGCTCGCCGACAGCGCAAACGTGCTGAACACATTCTGGCATTCGTTGCTGCGGGGAATGATGGAACGGTAGCTGATGGGATACGGATAGGGGGGCGTCCCTCCAATGCTGCCTTCCCAGCGGGAAAATCCGCCCGCCGCCACGCGCTGGACGCCATGCGAATCAATGCTGTAGCGGGCGAGGCAGATGCCATCGGGCGCCGTCACGCGCGCCTCGCAGTTCGATTGCGTCATGACATAATCGCTCACCATGCGGCGCGCCTCGCGGACATAAATCTGCCAGGGCCAGCCGCCGTTATCCGTGAACTCATCCTTGGCCAGACCCCATAACGACGCTTCGGCGTTCAAGCTCGCAGGGACGTTTGTGCTGGTCGCATAAAAGTAAAGCAGACCGCGGAGGTAATTCTCATGCGCCTGGCGGATGACTTCCCGCCCCGCATACGTGTTCGTCGCCCAGGTATAATTGTAGCCGACGTAATCCGTGGACAGTTCGCCGTTCGCGTTGATGTCCGTCTTGCCATTGGGAATGATGGTCTGGACATCAATCAGTTTATTTAACGCCGTGGAGGCGCTCGCCGCCACGCGCGCCGCAATATAGCGGCGCACCAGCTCATAGTTTGCCTCCGAGTACCCTGAAGGCGGGCCAATGGCAATTTTGTTGGTTGCAGTTTGAGTCAGGCAGAGGCGGAAATTGTAGGCCTGCAACCGCTGATCGCCATTGCCCACCGTGCCGCCATTGGTCGTGTTGACCAGGGGCAGCAGGCCGCTCGCCGCATTCCCGGCAATCACATACGGGTCGTAATTGTAAGTGCCCCCCGCCGATCGAATGCCCGCCAGAGACTCATTGTACGCATTGGTGCCTTCGCGTCCCCAGGTAAAGGCCACGCCTGCGGCTGCCATCAGGTCGCCCTCATAAGTGGTATCAATGAACTCCTTGGCTCGAAAAACCGAGCCGTCCTGCATGGATATCTGCGTGATCCGGTTGCTGACCACGAGCGCGGATGAAAGCAGCAGGCTGTTGTAAACTTTCACGCCCGCGTTGGTGGCCATTTGCCAGAAAACAGTTTCGGCGACATGCGGCTCAAACCAGATGACCGGATTGGTGGAGCCGTAAGCCGCACCGACGCGGGTGTAAAACTCGCGCGAAATCCCCCCCAGATAGCTGTAATCATTGCCCGGCCCGATATCTGTCACGCCCAATCCGCTTGCGGACATGCCGCCGAGATGGTTGTTCAGCGAAACGAGGGCGACGGATTTGCCCAGGCGCGCCGCTGCCACCGCTGCCGCCACACCGCCAGAAGTGCCGCCGTAGACACAAATATCGGCATCCACAGAAATGGGGGCTCCGAAAATCGGCTTCAGGCAGCCGCCCAAAGCCAACGTCAGTAGAAATATTCTTTTAACCGATTTCACTTCAGACCGGCCCGACTTCTTTGGGCCATTCCAGGCGCACCCCGTCGTTGCGCAATAATTTCTGGAGCGCAGCCAGAAGCTCGGGCTTGGCCCTCACCTCGCGCGGGGTTTTTTTCTGCGCGTGACAAAATGCCGCCAGCGTGCCGGCGGACTCGCCCACATTCCACTCCACCGGATGCAGCCGGTAGCAGCCGTTGGTGAGATGGGTGACCCCGAGATTTTTGCAGGCGGGCAGTAGATTTTCCACCCGCTGCGGGATCAGCGCGCCCAGGGGAATCTGAAACGGCAGGGTGCTGCCGTAAGCCCCGTGGTCGCCGGTGGTGGTGATGTGCAAATCCATCCGGTAACAGCCAATGCCCACGGTGTCGGCAAATGGCGCGGCGCGGACCTCGTTTTTCGGGAGACCGGTTTCCTGCATGCGCGCTTCGGTCGTGACATGCTGCTCCAAAACGGTGAACTCCGCCTTGATCCGTCGCGCTTCGCGAATGTAGGGGTACTGGGCAAGCCCGTCCTCGGTGCCAACCACATCGGGGCGCAAGCGCAACCCCTTCCAGCCCGTGCCCCCATCGGTGCGCGGGGCAGCGGTCTGCAGCCAGTAAAATAAAGACAGGCTGAGCTGCTTGGCCCGGTCCAAGTGCTTCTTTGCCTCAGCCTCGCTGACATCGCAGATCAGGCCGAAGGAGTAATCGTTCTGCGGCCAATTCACGATGGTCAAATCGCCCCCGTAAAACCCCGGAGCAAAAAGGTCGCGGTCCGCGATGCGGCGATACGTCCAGAAGCCTTTGCGCGCCTGGGGATCAAAGCCGATTTTCTTGGAGTCGGCTTCTTCAAAACTCAAAAAGCGATACGGCTTTTTAGCCGCATCGGTGGTCATGATAAAGTCGCGCCAGAACGCATAATCGCGGGGCTTTTCAATCGTGTGATCCTCGCCCGCGAGATAGTCCATCGCGTAGCAATAAGTAAATCCCTGCAAATTGTGGGGCTCAGCCTTGTCTTTGGCGTGCGGCTCGTGCGTGTCCGACTTGGCTTCGGCGCCGAGGACATATTCCGTCTGGGTCAGCGGGAGCAAGTCGCCCTGCTCGGTGGCGTCCACGAAAAACGGCGCGCGCAAAATAATCTCATGACCCGATTCCAAATCTCGAACGGCAAGGGCTTCAACCCTGTCGCCGCGGGTCGCCGCGGACACGGGCTTGTGCTGGAGCAAAAGGGTGATGCGGCCGTTTCCGAGATACGGCGCGAGCATTTCATAAAGCACCGCCAGGGCCACGCGCGGCTCGCCGCCAATGCGGGTGACCCAGGAATTGCCGGGGTTCAAAAAAAGGTCGGCGCGCGCTTTTTCAGTGAGCGGATAATTCCGCCGATAATAATCCCGAATCCCGGTGCGCAACCGCTGGTAGCTTTGAGTCCCGCCAAATGTTTCAATCCATTTATTTTCATCCGGCGGCACCGCCTGCTGGGTGATTTGTCCGCCAATCCAGTCGGTTTCCTCCGTGATAATGACGCTCAGCCCATTGCGAGCCGCCGCCAGCGCCGCCGCACAGCCGCCCAGGCCGCCGCCCGCAATGATCAGATCGGCGGCAAGCTCCCGGGCGCGGGAATTCCCCGCAGGCTTGGGCGCCGAATCATTCGCCCCGGCCGCCAGCGCGCCGGGCGCTCCGGCCAGGAGCGGCAGCGCCAGTCCAGCGGTTTTAAAAAAATGGCGGCGGCCGAATCGGTTCTTAGAATCATTCATATTAGGTTCTCCAAAAAATCTTGCGTCGGGTCAGAAAATTTACCGTCACCGCCATCAGCACGGTGACGAGGGCTCCCTTGCAAAAGCCGCCCCAGGGAGTGGATGCAAGCGGCGCCAGCAGCGCGCCGGCCCCGGTGAGCGCGAGGACCGGCGTGATGAAATTATTGATGCCCGCATAGGCTATCATGGGGTTCTGTCCGTTGCCGATCAGCAGACCCAGCCCGCGCTTCCGCCGGAACACATCAATCCAGATCGAGAATCCGATGTAGGCGCAGAGGGCGAGGCCCGACGTGACAAAATAATAGCTCAGCGTCGGATGATCTTTTTTGATGCCGCCCTCATACGGTTCCAATACCAGACCCACTACCAGCCAATAAACCGCCCAGTTGAAAAGTTTCTGGTAAAGCCGCTCAGTGTCGTTCAACGGCTTTTGTAACAGCCTCCACCCGGCGGCGCCTAGCGCGATGGCAGCCAGCGTCGTTTCCATTAGCCAGCGCACTTTCAATCCTATCAGCACGGAGAAGAGCATCGCGATCAGGGTCAGCAGAAGCAGCAGATATTTTCCCGAAGTCCAAGCGGGCGGCGCGGTAGAGTCTGCCGCCACAGCCGGCCGGCGCGCCCACTTCAAAATCAAATCCCCCGCAATCGTCCCGGGGATGACAATGCAGAGGTATTGGAGATAATACAGCTGATACATCCACGGCAGCGGCGAGGCACTCCAGAGGTCATGCACCCAGCCCTCGGTAGGCGCGGGCAGATTCGAAAGGCGGATGGCAACAATGATTCCCAGCACCCCCAGCCGCAGCGCCAGATTGTCCCGCGTGGCCATCCACAGCAGCGACCCAAAAACAGCCATGTTCGTCAGCACAACAATGATGATATCGCTGCGCGTCACCTTGAATCCGGACCCGTCGGGATAGACGGCGCACAGGCAGAACACAATGGCTGCGAGCCATCCGGCGGCGCGGAGGGAGATCTTCCGCATCCGCGACCATCCCTCCGGCAGGCGCGTGAGGATTGGAAAGAAAATAAAGAATCCCAGGAGCGCCGCCAGCCAGGTGGCGGCTGCGGGATGAGGGTTTAGCGTGTAGGGCCGGATGAGCTGCACGAACAGCGCAAAAAAGCCGAGCAGGAATCCCCGCTCCGCCACGAACAGAAAAAGCTTCCAGGGCGGCGCCTGGCTTTCCATCCGGCGCGACAACGCGAGCGGAAATGAAGCGCCCATTGCAAAGAGGAAGAACGGGAAAACCAGGTCCACCCAGGTGAGGCCGGGCAGGTTGGGATTAAAGACAAAATGCGGGGGCGGAACCTGCGCATGATACATCCAGGCAGGCAGCGCGTTTGCATCGAATGGCAGCTGCCCCGACAGCAGCATGGCCAGAATCGCCAGCCCGCGCAGAGCGTCCAGGGCCAGGGCGCGATCCTGACGTGCGGGGGAATTCACACCTTGCCGAGAGCTTTGAGTTTGTCAAACGTGCGAGCCACCGCGCCCATCGGATTCTGGCTCGCTTCATGTTCCACCACGTACCACTGGGTGCTGCCGGTCGTTTCACAAATTTCAAACACGGCGGGCCAGTCCACCTTGTCCTCGCCGATGACGGCTTCAGGGCCGCCGCCGTTGGGCTTGAGATGAATGCTCCGCGTGCGCCCGGGAAATTTTTTCAATTCAGCCACCGGGTCAGCGCCGCCATCGCAGCAGTTGCTGGTGTCGAGCTGCAAGATGACGTCGGCGCTGGTATTTTCGCCGAAGATCTCCCAGGGCCGCGCGCCCTCAACCAAATTGAAATCGTGCCAGTGCGAATGATAGCCGGTGGACAGCCCCAGAGGCGCAAGCTGGGCGGCAATGGCGTTGAACCGCGCCGCCTTCTCGACCCAGATCTGGCGCGTGGCGCCGCTCATGTCCGGGACAATGATGAAGCGGTTTCCGAGAATCTGGTTGAACTCAATCGTCGCCTTGAGCTTGTCCGGCGAGAGGACCATCTCGCTGGGCGTGTGCGAGCCGCACGCGACAATGCCATTGTCATCGAGCATCTGCCGGATTTCTTTCGCCGACCGATTCCAATAGCCGGCAAATTCCACACCGTTATAACCCATGCGGGCAATCGCGGCCAATGTGCCGGGGAAATCCTGCTTGCAGGCCGCGCGGACGGAATACAACTGCACGCCGACGGGGATTTTCTTTCGGGCGGTCGCGGCGGGTTTGGCGGCGCTGGCGCAGCCCGCCAGACCGAGCGAGGCGCCCGCCAGACTCAGAGCGGACAGCTGCAGGAAATGGCGGCGGCGAAGGGGAGCGGGGGAGTTCATGATGATTTAATAATGGTTTGGGGACCTTAAGACCGGCGCATATAAGGCAGATGCCACGGCTTCCGGTATTTGACGCCGACCAGCTTGTCCGCCTCATGATCGCCGACAACCTTCTCTGCCACGTCGTCCCAGACAATTTTATGTCCGGTGCGGTAGGCGATATTGCCGAGATGCGCCAGCGTCGAGACGCGATGGCCGATCTCCAGATTAAGGACGGGCTGCTGGCGGGTCTGGCAGCAGTCGAGAAAATTACGGACGTGGGCGGGGCGCGGGTCGCCGGAGCCTTTTTTCTTGCGGGAAGGAATATTGGCTTTCTTGGGCTCAGTGACGAGTTCAAAGCCGGCGTCATTCAAGATGATGTTGCCTTCAGTGCCATGCCATTCCACGCCCCAGGAGCGGCCGTTCAGGCCGTTGTTCAGACCGGCACGATGCTCCCAGATCAGCTGGCAGGAGGGAAAATCATAAAGCGTCACGAGCGAATCCGGCGTTTCCGAATCGTCGTCCAAAATAAATTTCCCGCCGGCCGCCGTCACCGACCGGGGATTTTCCGGCGGCAATCCCATCGAAACCATGTTCAGCAAATGAACCCCCCAGTCGGTCATCAGCCCGCCGGCGTAATCCCAAAACCAGCGGAAGTTGTAATGAAAGCGGTTGGCGTTGAAGGCATGCAGCGGCGCCGGCCCAAGCCACATGTCATAGTCCACGCCGGGCGGGACGGGGCCATCCGCCACATGCCCGATGCTGGGCTGCCAGTCGAGGAATGCCCAGGCCCGCGCCAGGCTGACTTTGCCGAGCTTGCCGGACCGGATGATTTCCGCCGCCTCGATGATGTGCGCCGCGCTGCGCCACTGGGAGCCCATTTGCACGATGCGATTGTATTTTTGCGCGGCGGTGAGCATCGCCCGCCCTTCGTCAATCGTCTTGGCGAGGGGTTTCTCCACATAGATGTCCTTGCCGGCCTGCGCGGCCATGACCATCGGGATCGCGTGCCAGTGATCGGGCGTGGCGATGAGCACCGCATCCACGTCCTTGCGATCCAGCACATGGCGGAAATCCTTCACCGTGTCCGGCTTGGGACGGTGGAAATCGGAGCAGATCTGCAGGCCGGCGGCGAGCCGCGCGTCATCCACGTCGGCGATGACGGCGCAGTCCACCTCCGGATTGCCGAAGAAACATTTCAGGTCGCCCTGGCCCATGCCGCCGCAGCCGATGAGCCCGAGGCGGATTTTTGAATTAGCGCCCGGCTCGCCCGCGCGGGCGCTGCGGATGAAGGGGGAGGCGAAGGTGCCTGCGGCGAGCGCGGCGAGCGCCGACTGGCCGATAAATTTTCTGCGAGTGATGTCGGGCATAAAAAAATTTGATCCAAGGACGGCCGCCGATGAAACGTCATTCACGCAGCCCCTGAAACGCTGCAGAGAAGATCTGCTTCAAGGGGGAACCGTGGTTGAAAGGTACAGCAAATCGGGATCGGTCGAACCGTTGACATCGGGCGCCGGAGCACCCCACCCGGGCCCCTGCAGAGAGCTGCTCGGCACCGGATCAGCAATCAAATTGCCCTTTTGAACATTGGGCCCTTTCCATTTGTGAAATTCAGTGTGGCCGTCGGCAAAGGCAATATTGGCACCGCCGCTGTGACGGCTGGAAGGGAGGTTCCAGAACGTTTTGCCGCTGATGTATTGCGGGCTGTAGATTCCGAGAGCGTTATTGTCAATGCTGTTGGCCGCTTCCTCGACAAAGACCGCCGCCAGCACCGAACCCGGCGTTGCGATTGCGGATAATTTCACAAAGCTGCCGCTGACGGGATCCGCGTCCACAGCTCCGGCTGAAATATTGGCCCAGTTCATCCCAGTGCTCATGGAGTAGCTGCGGTTTTTGAGAACCGTTGTGCTGTTGTTCACCAGGGTCTGATCGGAAGCGCAATGGTAAATCTTGGAACTCGTATTAAAGGGATAAAGAACCCCATTTTGGATGGCCAGATCATTCGGATCCACCCGGGCATTGCCGGTGTAGCTGCTAAACCCGGAACCCCCGGCTTTGATCCAAGCATTGGGGCCGCAGGAATTTCCGGTGGTGTGGTTATTGACGATGCGATCCGAGTTGTCCCCCGAATACATGATGAAGGCAATGTCCAGCTGCCGAATATTATTCAGGCATCCGATGGCCTGCGCCTTTGACTTCGCGGCGGACAGCGCCGGCAGCAGCATCGCCGCGAGAATGGCGATGATGGCAATGACCACCAACAATTCAATGAGTGTAAATCCGGAGGGCTTTACCGTCTGACCGCTTGGGCTGTTTCGTTTTCTTATCATTTGATCAAAAGGAATCAATGGATATTGACTGAATGCCGGCTCGATTCAAATAGTGTTGAGCCAATTTAACCATCGGCCCTCAAAAACTGCCATAGCCCTTTTAGGGGGGGCAGGCCCGGCAGACAACTAAAAAGGGGCGGCAGAGCCGCTCCGATCGCAGCGGGGCGCCGTATTTATTTTTCCAGATACCGCACCACCGCCTCGGTCCGGGTCCGGACCCCCAGACGTTCAAAGATCTTTTTAATATGCCCGTGCACGGTCCACACGCTGATGCCCATGGCCTGGGCAATTTCCTTGTCCACCCCCCCCTTGCTCAACAGCATCAGCACCTCATTTTCGCGCGGGGTGAGCTTGGAAAGCGCGGCGACATGCGGGCCGGACCGGGGCCGCAGCAGCTCCTTAAAAAAAAGCCGGACCGGCGCCAGATGGCTCTCGGCATCGGTGCCCGCCGGATTTCCGGAGTGAATCACCGGGTCGAGGAGGTGGGCGGGAGGAACGCGCTTGAGCAGGTAGCCCTCGGCGCCGCCCGGCGTGGAGACAAACATGTGATCGCCATCCACGGAAACGGAATAAGCCAGCGCCAGCGCTCCGGAGGCGAGACGCATTAATCCCCCGGTAAATTGAATGCCGATGCGCTCTGCCAGGCTCCGATTCGTCAGCACCAGCTTGGGATGATGCTGGGCAGCCATCCCCGCAAACGACTCCGGCGTTTCGCACGGCATAGCGGAGTATCCGGGCTGCTGGTTGATGCACCAGACCAAAGCGCGGCGCAGGCCGGCATCTGTTTCGACAATCAATACGCGCTGCGGCTCCCCCGGCGCCCGCTGCGGCAGCGCTCCCACATCCGCCAGGCGCCCCACCAGGGTGTGCACCGTGGTGTAGGTCCACATGATGACCGGATGGACCGCCCACTCAAACGCCACGATCAGCTCGCGCGGAAATAATTTGAACGCCTCCTCCCAGCCTTGTTTGACGATGGCGCAATAAATATGGCAGGCCCGGCGGGCAGCCTCCTCCGCGTCGCTGGTGCCGAGCGGGAAAAAATAGCTGTTCCCCGCGTGCCCAATCCGCGCTGTAAAGGATTTGTCCGGCTCTCCCGAACCGGGAAAAAGATAGCGGCGCAAAAGAAGCTGCTCTTTCCAATAAGAGGCGTCTGTTTTGGAAAAGCCTGTCTGATTTTTCTCATGGACCAGGGCCGCGTCCCAGCCTTCGGCCACAATGGTGTCATAAATCGCCTTGGCCGCTATGGCAGCGGTGGCTTTATCCGAAGCGCCGAGCGAAAAAGTCCGGCGACGGCTTTGATGCTGTATTTTGACCGACCAGCTATCCACCTTGAGCCGCTGCCCGTCGCGCGTGTACGTGTTTTTAAAAATGCGCTTGATCCAAAAATTCTGAACCTCATGAGATTCAGGGTTTTGGGCACTCAAATCCCCGCTGCTTGGACGCTGCTTGGACATTTTTCTTTTAATAAACTCCTTTTGCAGTGGTTTGTCAACAGCCTCAAAAAGGGTTCATAGCAACCGCGTTCCAAGGTGTTGCACCTGCATTTTAAGGGGTATCGGGCGAGCTGCGGAGGCTGGCTCGGGGGCTGGCAGAGGAGGACAGCTGTGTCCCCATCGGGGAGAGGAGCGATATCCCCGCTGACTGCCCGGGAATACCATGCTGGTAAGATCCGCTCTTCTGCAATTGAGCGGCCGCCGGCCCATCCAGCACGAACGTGCAGGAGGAATGCAATTGCAAGGCGCTGGCGGTCACCATCCTCGTCAGCGGCCCCTCAATCGCCTGGGCCACGATATTCGCCTTCTCCGGCCCGATCGCGAGCAAGAGGCAGCGGCGCGCTTCCAATATGGTTCCCACTCCCATGGTGATCGCCGTCCGCGGCACCCGCTTCGGCTTTGGAAAAAACGGCGCGTTCTGGTCCAGCGTCACCTGCGACAGAAGCTGCACGCGCGTGCGGGACTCGAACGCGGACGACGGCTCATTGAATCCAATATGGCCATTGAGGCCGATGCCCAGCACCTGCAAATCAATGCCGCCGCTGGCCGCAATGAGGCGCTCATAGCGGGCGCACTCGGCATCCAGGTCGGACGCCATGCCATCCGGCAGATGGGTGTTCCGCGGGTCGATGTTCACCTTGTCAAACAATCGCTGACGCATGAAATCGTGGTAAGAACACGGATCCTCCGCTGGCAGGCCCACATACTCATCCAGGTTAAAGGTGCGGCAGCGGGAAAAATCCAGGCCCTCTTTCTGATGCTTGCGGACCAGCTGTTCATAGACCGATTCCATCGTGCTGCCGGTGGCCAGCCCGAGCACCAAATTCGGCTTGTCCGTCAATGCCTGCGCGATGAAATCAGCGACGGCCTGCGCCGCCCTTCCAGCGCCTGCGGATTGAATAATGACGTCCATTGAAAATATGATTCAAATCTTAC
>Ga0209597_1001776_pt1 | contig 13972 bp, 17 predicted proteins | sample M_140625_MF_Meta_FD_187316 | JGI IMG/M metagenome (GOLD analysis project Ga0209597, IMG submission 187316) | Freshwater microbial communities from Lake Montjoie, Canada to study carbon cycling - M_140625_MF_MetaG (SPAdes) (version 2) | ecosystem: Environmental > Aquatic > Freshwater > Lake...
CGATCTAAATCTTGGTATCAATATTTCGCGAAACTCAATCGACGCTCCCATTTATCCTAAATCAGGCTCTTCTTTTTTAATTCACGGCCAGTTTACCCCTCCTTATTCCTTATTAAATGGAAAAGATTATTCTACATTAAGTAACGCCGAACGTTATCGTTTTATCGAATACCAAAAATATAAAATCACAGCCGAATGGTTTACCCAACTCACCAATAAAAAAGCTGCCGAAGGAAAAGAGGCGCGAAACTTGGTACTTAGAACAAAAATTGGATTTGGGCTTTTGGGCTCTTACAGTAAACAAACTGGCGTTTCGCCATTTGAACGTTTTTATATGGGTGGTAGTGGCCTTAGCGGGTTCCAAAACTTTGTAGCGCGCGAAATTATTGGATTAAGAGGCTATAAAGATAATAGCGTTGCGTCCGCTCAGGGCGATCCAATTTGCTCACGTTATACAATGGAGCTGCGCTTTCCTATTAGTTTAAATCCTCAAGCAACCATCTTTATGCTAGGTTTTGCTGAGGCCGGAAACACTTGGTCTTCTTTTGAAAAATTTAACCCCTTCGATGTTAAACGAAGTGCAGGTGTTGGCCTAAGGGTGTTTTTGCCTATGTTTGGATTGCTGGGGCTAGATTATGGCTGGGGATTCGATAATCCTAGAGGGGTTTCTGATCCGACTAATGGCAACGGAATGGGGCAATTTCACTTTACTATTGGAGGAACCCTAGGAGAATTATAATTTAAAATATGTTAATTAAACGCTAATTGCAATTATAATTCGTTTTATTCTTAATTTTAAAAAATAAAATATGAAAATTAAAGCTGCACTTCTGCTTATTATTTTATTAAGTAATTTATTCTCCTTCTCTCAAAGTGGAGCTAAGTTTGGATATGTGGATAGCGAATATATTCTAAGCCAAATACCTGAATATAAAGCTGCTCAAGGCGAACTAGACAAAACTAGCCTGATGTGGCAAAAAGAAATTGACGGCAAATATTCTGAAGTAGATAAACTATATAAAGCTTATCAAGCAGACGCGATTTTACTTACCGAGGAAATGAAAAAAAAACGAGAAAACGAAATTATTAATCGTGAAAAAGAAGTGAAAGATTTACAAAAACAAAGATTTGGTGTGGATGGAGAGTTATTTAAAAAACGTCAGGAATTAGTTAAGCCCATTCAGGATAAAGTTTACAATGCTATTAAAGCTGTAGCCGAAAAAAACGGACTAGGTTTTATTATGGATAAAAGCGGCCAAATTTCGCTACTATACGCCAGTACAAAATATGATAAAAGCGACGAAGTATTAACTGTTCTTGGTTATAAAAAATAAACTACATTTGTAAAAATAAAAAATAAAATCATGACTAAATTATCAATTAAAAAAACATTATTAATTCTTGCAGCAACTGGCGCTTTTTCTTTTGTAAACGCTCAAAAGATCGCCCATTTAAGTTTTGACTCTTTAGTTGGTCTAATGCCCGAAACAAAAACTGCAACTGAAGCCGCGCAAATTTTCTTCAAAGGCTTAGAGCAAGAGAGTATTGCTATGCAATCGGAATTAGAAAGCAAATACAAAGATTATCAGGAAAAAGAACCCGGCATGAGCGAATTGGTAAAGAAAAGCCAAATGGACGCTTTAACCCAATTACAGACACGTATTCAGGAATTTCAACGCCAAGCCGAACAAGAATCCCGTAAAAAACAAGCCGAATTAACTGCCCCTATTATTGCAAAAGCAAAAAAGGGGATTGAGGCCGTTGCTAAAGAAGGTGGCTATAAATATGTTTTAGACGTTAGTCTTCAAAGCACTTCGGTTCTTTACAGCGAACCTAGCGACGATATTCTTGCTTCTGTTAGAAAAAAATTAGAAACTATGCCTTTAGCCGTTATCCCAGGAACAAATAACCCGGCAAACAATGGCAATAAAACAATGCCTGCGACTAACAAAAACAACGGGTCGAAGGGCGGAAAATAATTTATATTTTATTTTTAACAACTGAGTAGCCTCTTTAAACAAAGGGGCAACTTTTTTGTTATTGAACATAATTAAACCTTGTCTACCAAATACACCATAAAAGATCTTGAACGTGTTTCTGGCATTAAAGCCCATACACTTCGTATTTGGGAACAGCGCTACGTCATTTTAACCCCAAAGAGAACCAACACTAATATCAGATATTATAACGATGCTGATTTAAAAAAAGTGCTCAATGTTGCTTTGCTTAATAATAATGGTTTCAAAATTTCATCTATCGCTAAACTAAATCACGAAAGTATAGTTGTCGAGGTTGAGAAGCTTCTTAATGATTACAAAAAAGAAAGTTTGCAAATTGAAAGTTTAGTAATATGTATGCTAAACATGGATGAGGCCCGTTTTGAAAAAATCATCAACAACTCTATTCTTCATTTTGGTTTTGAAAATACCATCGAAAAAATACTATTTCCATTTATTCAACATATGGGTAATATGTGGCAAACTGGCATTATTAATCCTGCTCAAGAACATTATATTTCAAACCTTATACGTCAAAAATTAATTGCCAGAATTGATAACTTAAGCCTCGCGCTTCCGGTTAAACATAAAACCTATTTATTTTATTTGCCCAGTCAAGAACTACACGAAATGAGCCTGCTTTACGCTTGTTTTTTATGTAAAGCCAGAGGGAATAAATGTCTTTATTTAGGTCAAAGCGTGCCTCATGAAGACCTTGACTCCATAGTAAATTTAATAAAACCCGATGTTATTGTTTCGATTATAACTTCTTCACTAACTGGTAGTACTCTTAATGATTATTTAAATAGTTTTTCTAAAAAAATATTAGAAACAGAAATTTTATTTAGTGGCAGATTGTTTTTTTCGGCAGATGAAAAGTATAGCATGCCTTCCAAAAAAATGAAGCTTTTTAAAAATTTCGCTGAATTTAAAACCTTTATTTGATATACTGCCTCCCCCGCTTTAATTATTTTTAAGCCGTTTTTTTTTGGTCTAATTTTTTGCCGTAAATTAGAGCAATATGCAGCCCTTAATTTTATATAACACATTAACTCGAAAAAAAGAAGAGTTCAAACCCATTAATCCCCCTTTTGTTGGATTATATGTATGTGGGCCAACGGTATACAGCGATGTGCATTTAGGAAATTGCCGCACATTTATTTCGTTCGATTTAATTTATAGGTATTTATTGCACCTGGGTTATAAAGTGCGCTATGTTCGAAATATTACGGATGCTGGTCATTTAGAAGGCGACCATGATGAAGGCGATGATAAATTTGCGAAAAAAGCAAAACTCGAAAAGCTTGAGCCAATGGAAATAGTTCAAAAGTATAGCCTTGGCTTTCACGAAATCATGAGCATATTTAATACCCTTCCGCCAAGCATAGAGCCCACAGCTACCGGTCATATTTGTGAGCAAATTGAAATGATTAAAGAAATTATTAATAAAGATTTAGCCTACGAAATAAAAGGCAACGTTTATTTTGATGTAGAAAAATATAATAAATTATTTAATTACGGACAGCTTACTAATAGAAAATTAGAAGAATTACTCGATGGGACGAGAGCGCTTGTTGGCCAAGACGAAAAACGCGGCCGCCTAGATTTTGCGCTTTGGATAAAAGCTAAGCCCGAAACCATTATGCGCTGGCCATCTCCATGGGGACAAGGCTTTCCGGGATGGCACATTGAATGTTCGGCCATGAGTAAAAAATATTTAGGCGAAACATTTGATATTCATGGGGGCGGCATGGATTTGCAAGCAACCCATCACACAAACGAAATAGCTCAATCTCAAGCTTGTTTCAATAAAAATCCTGCAAATTATTGGATGCACACCAATATGCTAACCGTTAACGGCGTGCGAATGTCTAAAAGTGACGGCAATGGATTTTTACCAAAAGAATTATTTACCGGTAATCATACATTATTAGAAAAAGGATATGCCCCAATGGCTGTTAAATTTTTTATGCTACAATCTCACTACAGAAGCCCCTTAGACTTCAGTAACGAGGCGCTTCAGGCCAGTGAAAAAGGGTTTTTAAGATTAATGGAAGGATACAGTACTCTAAATTATTTAAAAGCCGATACCTTATCTAACGAAAATATTATTGAGTTGCAATTAAAATGTTACGCCGCAATGAACGACGATTTTAATACCTCCGTTTTAATTGCACATTTATTTGATGCCCTAAAAATTATTAATTCGGCCAACGATAAAAAAACAAAACTTACCCAAGATGATATTGATTTATTAAAAACCATTTATCAAGATTTTGTATTTGATGTACTCGGCTTGAAAAACGAAAAAACCGATTCTAAAACAAGCGAAGCTTTATCAAAAGTAATGGAATTAATTATAGATATTCGCGCCAAAGTGAAAGCAGATAAAAATTTTGAACTAAGCGATAAAATTCGCGATAAGCTTATTGATGCGGGAATTCAAATTAAAGACACTAAAGAAGGCACTGCCTGGAAAATATAAAACCGACTTTTATTATGCTTTATTTAAAAAATACAATTATTATTATTTGCGGCATGCTGTTTTTTTTATCCTGTAAAAACGAAGATGCTAAAACCGAAAAGGTTTCTAACCTCAGCGAAATTAAAAATCCCATTGCTCAAATACAATATAGGGTAACCAATAAATATCCGCACGACATTAGCTCTTTTACCGAGGGATTATTGTTTTATAACAACACCTTGTTCGAAAGCACAGGCTCGCCGTCTAACTTGCCTCAAACAAAATCAGTTTTTGGGCCGGTTGATTTAAAAACTGGCAAAATAAATGTAAAAGCCGAGCTAGATAAAACTATTTATTTTGGAGAAGGTTTGGTTTTTATTAAAAATAAAATCTGTCAAATAACTTATACCAATCAAATTGGATTTGTTTACGATGCTAAAACTTTTAAAAAAATAAATCAGTTTTCTTTCACCAATAAAGAGGGCTGGGGGCTAACTACCGATGGCACTTATATTATTATGAGCGATGGCACATTTAACTTAAGTTATTTAAATGCCGACAATTACAGATTAGTAAAAAATTTATCGGTAACTGATGCTGGTTATGGTTTAGATAATTTAAACGAGCTAGAATATATTAATGGCTTTATTTATGCCAATGTTTGGACAACTCAAACCATAGTTAAAATAAACCCAAGCAATGGCGAGGTGGTGGGTAAAATAGATATTAGTGCTTTGTTTGATGAGGCAAAAAAAATTAATCCCTCAATTGCAGAAACCAACGGCATTGCGTACGACTCTATAAATAATAAAATTTTAGTAACTGGTAAATTTTGGCCAAAAATTTACGAGATTGATTTTGTACATTAATTGGCTTAAGTCTGCAAAAAAATAATCAATTTTTAAATTGACAATCCCTATGGCGGCATCCGCTCAGGCTAATATAATTGCTTGAGTTAATCTTCTATGAAAAAGGGTTTGTTTTAATTAGCTATTAAAATTAATTCTTTATTTTTTGTAACTATTTTCAATTTTATTGTTTTAACTACTAGATATGAAAGCAAATTTTAAATTTTCAATTATCGTATTTTTAATCCTGATCGCCTTCAAGGGATTAAGCGATATTAATCCAAATTTAAATACAACTATACGGGCTGAAAGTAAAACTAATAATGATTATGGGAAAAAAGCTTTTATTGCATTTTGCCAAGATTTTGCGCCGGCTTACATCAATTTGCTTCAGGAAAATTATTCGGGCCCAAAAAACTGGATTAGCTATGAGAACGATGTGCAAATTGAAAAAAAATTCGACGAATCAAATAAAAATGATTTAATCAATGAATTTGGCACTGTAATTCATGAATCTACTCATCATAGAAATAATCATAATAATATTTTTGTTTCTCCCGGAATAGATATCTTTATTAGTAATGAAGAGCAAAGCATTATACCCGATTTTTTTAAATCAGAAAACATTCACAATTATTTGCCAACTGATGCTGAACAAAAATTATTTAGATTTAAAAACTACATAGGCACCTCAAGCGAAGTGTCTGCAAATTTAAATGGTCTTTGGGGTTTAATAGACGAATACTCTGCTTACCAAAATGGCACGCGAGCCGATTTAATGGCCTACGAAAATGCTTTAGCTTTAATGGATACAACTACCGCTATTTGTTTTTACAAATCGGCACTTTCTACCTATTATGCCTATTTTGAATTTAGATCGTTTATTGGTGCTTACCTTAGTTTTGCCAGAGATCATCATCCAGATCTTTACAATCGAATCATGAACTTTTCTAACTTAAAAAAGGCCTTTGCCCTTAACTCTCTATTTTATGAAGAAAGTATTGATAAAATTTACAGCGCCAAAAAAAATCTAAAACGCCAATATTCGAAAGTTGATTGGTATTTAGATTATAATGTGGAACATCACGAAAAATATGCAAAAGATTGTATGAATAATTTTAATCAAATTTTAAGTTTATTTGAATCGCCTTTTAAAACAGAATCAAAAACTAATCTGTCGTATAAAAAAAATAGTTCAAACGAAACCATTATAAAAAAACAAACAAATACTTTAGAAAATCAAAATTCAACTCATACCTCTAATATAAAAAGAAACTTAAAACTTGGATTAGATTTTGCTAATGTGTTTTGGAAAAAAGAATATACCCTTTTTGATTTAACATCAGATGAACCAATTTTTCCAATTAACAAAAATGGCATAGTCGTTTATCAAATATACTACTGCTCAAACGAACAAAAAAACCCTGTTTTTGGAGAATTTACTGCAGAGCAATTAGAAAAACTTTTAAAATATAAATTTAAAGACAAAACAAATTGTATTAAATTTTTTAATAAAAATTAATTAAATCTCTACATCAATTCATAGCTAGATTAAAAAGAAAATCTTTTTTATAATACAATTAATTATGAAAAACTTAATCATCATACTCAGTTTTATTTTCGCTTCAAGCGTATCTTTTGGTCAATTTGTTAAAGCGGGTAACTTCTACGAACTATCTAACTTATGGTCCATGGATTCTGTATCTGTAAAACAATTACTAAATACTTACAAGTTGGATATTTCTAAATTGGATACCATTCAATATTTTAAACAATTTGATTTAAATCTGAAGTTACATAAAAACTTTACTAACGATACGTATGTCTATATTTTAAATAAGAGAACAGGGGCGGTTACTATGAAGTACATTAATGAGATAAGGTCTTATCCAAAATTAAACAAATACGTTATGGTTATATGTTTTGACTTAAACCTCGATGAAAAAATTATTAATATCGTGGTGTTTTAAAAAAAGGGGATAATTTCCTTTTTTTATTTTTTCGTTAAAATGGGAATTTAATAATCAATTTTATTTTTGCTCCACAACGTAACTTATTTTGTAGGCCTGTATTATAATTCTAAAGATCAACCCCTTTTTTTAATAATAAATTTTATTAACCAAATAAAATAATTATGAAAAATATATCATTAAAATTAGTGTTAGTTGTTTTCAAAACATATCTCTCAAATTTACCAAAATCAATAAAAGTTTTATTATTGATTAATATTGTAGTATATTTTATTTTTATTATAAGTGATTGGTTTTTTTCATATAATTTAAACTACACTTTTGGAGTACATCCCACATGTTCTGAAAAATTTAAAGTGTTTAAGATATTCACACATATGTTTTCACATACAATAAATCCTGACCACATAATAGGTAACTTAATTATTTTTTTACTTTTTGCTCCGGCCGTATCAAGAATTATTGGGGATAATAATACTATAAAATTATACGTTTTTTCAGGGTTAATTTCATTTTTTTCGTTTAACTATATAATGAATAATAAACATAACGAAATTGTTGATAAATTAACCAAAACGGGTTTTGATGTAAAAAAAATTAAACAGGATAATTATGGGTACTTAGAAATGTCATCATTTGATAACGCCAATGAAAAACAAAAAGGATTAATTCACTTGTATCGTCAAACAAATACTTATTTAACTGGGTCGTCCGGTTCTATTTTTGCCTTTATGGTTATTTATCTTTTCCTTTTTATTAAAAGAAAAAAATCAATATTGTTGAATTTATTAGCATTACTATTAGTTATTGATTTAATAGATACGGTTATTAATACTTACATTGACATCTTAGGCACAATGGCTGCTCATATGGGTGGTGTTATTGGTGGTATTGTTTTTTTTATAGTTTGGTTGTTGTATTTAAAAAATAAAACAGTAAACTATTTGTCTACTGAAAATAATAAAGTAATTCAGAATGAAGCAGGTCCTATTTTACAAATTAACGCCTGATAAACATTTGGTTTTGTTGATATTTTTTATGAAGATAGAGTCACCACCTTATTTTTTTTCTTTGCATTATAAAGAACTTAAATTATAACACCTTTAATTTCATTATTTAATTTATATAATTCGTATATTTTTTTATTTGTTTATTTTTTTTTTAAACCTTAGCCAGTAATTTTTTATTTCCAGCACGCTTTTACCTTAATATTAAGCGCCACAACGTAACTTATTTTGTAGGCTTGTGTTATAATTCTAAAGATCAAAATGTTTTAATAATAAATTTTATTAACCAAATAAAAAAAATTATGAAAAATATATCGATAACATTAGTATTAGTTGTTTTATCAAATATTGGTTTAGGACAAAGCCCTTTTAGAAGTTTAACAATTCACGAAGACACTATTCAACGTATGTCTTGGGAATTAGGATTGGATTATAAAACGGCTAAAGACCAAAATAAAATTGTGTACATAGATACTTGGGTTTTTAATAATGATATTATTGTAGATTTAAAAACCAAAACTGTAACACTTTATTGGGTAACTAAAAAAAGTATAACTAGGGTAGAAAAACTTAAAAAATTTAAAGTTCTTAAATCAGGGTACTACTTTGAATTTAGTGGAGGGGAAGGGAGTATTCAAGATTACAAAATATTAATTTCTGAAAATGTGGATGGTACTTATTCAGAAATAAGGCAAAATGTAAGAGATAATGAAAGTACTGTGGATGGGGGAATATTTGATAGAAATGTAAAAATTACTATAAAATAAAAAATGGGATAATTCCCCCTTTTATTTTTTCGTTAAAATGGTAATTAAATAATCAACCTTCTTTTTGCTCAACAATGTAAATTTTTTGTGGGCTTGTATTATTAATCAAAAGCTCAAACCTTTTTTTAATAATAAATTTTATTAAGCAAATAAAAAAAAATTATGAAAAATATATCGATAACATTAATATTAGTTGTTTTATCAACTATTGGTTTTGGACAAACCCCTTTTAAAAGTTTAACAGTTCACATAGATACCTCACAATTTATGTCTTGGGAGTTAGGTTTAGATTATAAAACGGCAAAAGACCAAAATAAAATAAAAAATAAAAAACTTTATCTTTTTAATCATGATATTATTGTTGATTTAATATCCAAAACTGTTACCGTTTTTTCGGTAACTGAAAACACAGTAAATGATGTATGGAAACTTAAAAGTTTTGAAGTTTATGAAACAGGGTACTTTTTTGAATTCTGGGAAGAAGGAATTGTTCAAAATTACAAAGCGTTGATTTGCGAAAATATAGGGGGTACTTATTCATTTATAGTACAAGACGGTTTAAATAAAAAAACTAAAATATGTGGGGGACAATATGATAGAAATGTGAAATTTACTATAAAATAAAAAAAGGGTTAAATTCCAATTTTATTTTTTTGTTAAAATGGTGATTAAATAATCAATTTTCTTTTTGCTCCACAACGTAACTTATTTTGTAGGCTTGTGTTATAATTCTAAAGATCAACCCCTTTTTTTAATAATAAATTTTATTAACCAAATAAAATAATTATGAAATATTTAATTTTAACAGTGTTATTAATATTAACAACTAACTTAATTAAAGGTCAAATTTATACGTTAAGTATTGATACGTTTTTATGTTATAATTACGATATCAAATTTAAAACTTACGAAAATGCCTTAGATAATGATAATTTAGAAAGAAAAGAAATGATTATTATTCCAAAAAAATATGTAAAAACAGTAATAGTTAATTTAAATAATAAAACAGTAAGATTTTTGTTTAATGAAAATAAAAAAGTAATTCAAGATGAAACCGCCCCTATTTTACAAATTAATACCCCACAAAAATTTGGTCTTGTTGATGTTTTTTATGAAGACAGAGACACCACTGGTAACTTTAGAAAGATGTGGTTAACTATTAGTCAAGACAACACTGAAACTCAATTTGACGTTTTATATGCAGTTACTGATGACATGAAATACGTTGGTAAATTAACTAAATTTTACGGTATGTTTGACCATGACGTTAAATACACCGTAGACGCAACCAAAAAACATAATTTTCCATTGAACTCCCCTTTAATCCCATCCAAAAGAATAATTGCAGTAAACGTTTATAATCATTAAATAATATAATTTTTTTATTAGGTGATCTGTCATCAAATTAAAATAAAATTTTATTAAGTTTAAAAATAGCGTGAAATGAAAAAGATAAGGTTAATTATAGTATTGGTTTTTATTGTAAAATCATTTTTTGCTCAAGATAAGGGTGAATGTATTAGTGGTGATTGTGAAAATGGTAAAGGGGTTTATAAAACATGGATGGGTTATACCTATACTGGTTATTTTGAAAACGGCAAGTATAATGGTTTTGGTTTTTATGATATGTTAAAAGGTAATTATTATCAAGGAAATTTCAAAAATGGTAAGTTTGATGGGTATGGGGTAAGAGTTTCTTCAGCTAATGCTTGTGGAATGATATCATATATAGGTTTTTGGAAAAATGGTAGGTATCATGGTTTTGGGGTTGAAACATTTAAATGGAAAACATATACAGGGGTTTATAATGAATGTTCTAGAAATGGAGAATTTAAAGTAGTTGAATTTGACGCGGTTAAAAAAATGGTTTATATAAAAACAGGTGCCTTTGTTAAGGATAGTGAAGAAGGCGAATTTAAAGTCGTTGATTCAAATGGAAAACATTATACTGAGAATTATATACATTCTATAAAACAAAAATAATGGATAGCCTATTTTAAATAAAATTAAAAACAAGCCTGCATTTTTGTAATACAATTAATAGTAAATTTATTTATTATATTTGTTTTATACTTTGCATCCAAAAACACTGTTAATATAAATAAATTTAACATAGAATTTATATTATTTTTGAAGTAATATATTTAAAAATGAATTGAAAAAATAAATATTATGTGGGAAAAATTTGAGATTATGGGGGGAAAATTTTTAATTATAACTTTTATATTAGCTGTTATCGTAGCTATACCAATAGGAATATACTTTTTAATTAAATCAGAATTAAGAAAACGGAGCAGCATATCTTTACTAGAAATTATTGTCGTCATTCTATTAGCTGTTATTTTTTGGCTTAATGCGATTGAGGGATTACGATCCAATCCCAATCACTTTGCTAAATTTATTGTTATATTTATGGTTATAGTATTACCAATAAGTTCTTTTTATGGAAAAAAAATACGTGATCGTGAAGACGGATTTGATTATGGGCTATTTGGGCTATTTTTATTTTTTATGCTTATTACATTTCCTTCTATTGTTTTTCTTTTGCAGATGTCCAATCCTCAAGCCTATCCTCAAGATATGCCCACTTTGCATATCGATGAACCTTTTAAAGTGTGGCATGCACTTTATTTATTTATATTAGCGTGGTTTATAAAGCATTACTTTTATGGAGAAAAGAAGAAAGAACCATAAAAATAGCAAACAAATAAAAAGCATAAGTGGTTGGGAAAATAATGGTAATGGCAGCAACACATCTTGCTTTGCAGCTACTTGTATTAATTTTATATAATTGTGACAAAAGATAAGTTGTACAGAGCTAATACTTAGTCGCTCATCAGTGAAATAAGGATAGGAAATACAAAAATCTTTATTAAAACCGCAGCTATGGCTAAAACAACACATCCTGCTATTAAAATACAAATAGAATTAAATGTTACATTCCAAGAAGAACCTTTAAGATCATGGTTTTTTAGCACTCCAATTGCATATCCAACAACAATACCTAAAACAAAACCTAATACTACTAAATTTCTCATAAATTTTCCATAAATTATAAAAATATTTTTAATATAAATACTTTTTACGAAATAATTTATTTTTTTATTAGGTGATATGTCATCAAATTAAAATAAAATTTTATTAAGTTTAAAAATAGCGTGAAATGAAAAAGATAAGGTTAATTAATAATACATACTAGGCAACCATTTTTGGTTAAATCTATAATTTTTTTATTTGTTTCTTCTGGCGTTGCAAAGCATCCATAAGACCAAACAGTTTTCATTTTTTTACTAGAGTGAAATATGATATATCGCGCTTCAGCCCTATCATTTACTCCTTTATCAAGACCACGTATTTTCATTGAATAACCAAATTTTCCTTTATACGTTCCGGCTGTAACATAACAGCCAGCTGAAGACATATTTGATCCGTCTTTATTGCTAAAATTATTGGGGTATAAAACACCAGAGTTCCATGCGTGAGCAACCGTTGACCGGATAACTATTTCGCCAGTTTTCATATCTAAAACATAAAGTCTTTCTAAATAAATGCTCTTAGTATAATCGACAACTATTACATAATCTTTTCTGGTTGTGCGATACTTTGCCTGTGCAGTCTTAGCTTTTTCAAAATAATTAGGGGTATATTGATTTATAACAAATGATGTGCACGTAATCATCAACAGAAATAAAGCTAAAAGGGATAACCGTTTTCGTTTCATATACTTGTGGCCAATTATTGTAAGTTTTTTACCCTCTTTTAAGATTCGCAGCAGAACATCTTCATAGCAGACCTGGGTTCCATAGCGCATATAGGTCTTTTAAAACTCTACATTTTTCCCATCCATTATTACTTTCGCTGTTCCAACAATTTTCAATTTTGGAACTTGATCAAAAAATAAATTTATTTATTATTCCAATTGCAAAGGCCGCCATCTGAACAGCATCTGGAAGCGCTTGCCGAAACGCCTTCATCTTGTTTTACAGACACTTCTATTTTACATTTTGAACAATAATATACTTTTGAGCCAGCATGAGCAGCAAAAACAAAATTATGCATGCCTGAAGAGCTTTTACAGCCTGATTCCCATGGTGTATTATTGCCGTCGCCTATTTTTACTAAACAGCAGGTAGTACATTTATAAACAGTGCCTCCAAGAGGTGCTTTGTTTTTGTTAAACGATGATAAGCCGATTAAAAAAACAATGAGCAAAAAATTAATGATGTTTTTTTTCATTTTAATACTTATTTGTTTTCCTACTCTTATGGATTTTCAGATTGCTCCCTATTTTTGAATTGGTTTTCTTGTCTCCAATTTTATATAAATATAACAGCTAGTTTAATAATAACCTAATCAAATTTCAAAACCGCTTCTATTATAAAAACAGCAATTGTTTTATTCTTTTTTATCCAAACTTACATCTATAAATATTAGAAGATTGTTTTAAGCAATTTCTTAGGTTTAATTCAAATATAAATTTATACAATCCTAAAAAAAATCGAAAAAATACCCGCGGAAAAATAGTCAACTAGTCAAATTGTCAATCCCTCAGGCAACGCACAGAAAACCCATTTCGCTTAAGGTTGAAGTAGCTGTAAACATTGCCATTATTGCCGTACAAGTAGCGGAACCAAGCGAGATAGGTACCGTCCTCTGACGAACTCCACCAGCCACCGTTAGCGCCAATGTAGTCGAAATTCCCAAAGTAGCTACGATAACCGCCCGGAAGCCCTGCAAAACCCGATGTGTTGTTGCCATTGCCATCTTCATTCCAGCCAGTAGTGCTTTTCATTTTTGCGGCGGCGTCTGTTCCTAAATAGGTTGTTAGTATGCTCCACTCTGCATCTGAAGGTATGTGATAGCCTTTGGGTGCTAAGCCACGCGGGTCGTTTACTGCATACCAATTATATAACTTACCA
>Ga0209597_1001777_pt1 | contig 13970 bp, 11 predicted proteins | sample M_140625_MF_Meta_FD_187316 | JGI IMG/M metagenome (GOLD analysis project Ga0209597, IMG submission 187316) | Freshwater microbial communities from Lake Montjoie, Canada to study carbon cycling - M_140625_MF_MetaG (SPAdes) (version 2) | ecosystem: Environmental > Aquatic > Freshwater > Lake...
TGAGCAAGTTGAATTATGCCAACCTTGCAAATGCAGATAATGCGGGTGGTTCAGGTACAAGTGGTTTGCGCTATATATGCAATGTGAATAGCAACAATTTGCAAGACTTTACCAATACCGATTTTGTGGGTACAATAAGCTCTGCAACCATTGGAATGATTCAACAAGATCCTGGAGGAACAAATCTAAATCAGGGCCTTAACGAGATTTGGCCGACAGGAAATATTCTCAGTTCAGATTTAGATGTAAACCAAGATACCTACATTCATTTTAGAAATGAAGGTGTTGCTGTAGAATATTGGTATTTAAATCAAAGCGGAACCGCCAATCAGGCACCTACAGACGCATTTGGGCTCACCTATCAGGCCATAGATGTTAGTCATTCTTGCCCAGCCAAATACACCTTGCCGATTGCTGTACCCAATACCCCTGGGGTTATTAATGGGCTCGTAAGTTCGGGCCTTATTTCCAAAGCAGATGCAGACCAATACTTGTATATTTATTTACTGCTTCTAGATGGAGGAAATACAACGGCCCTGCAACAATATGTCGAGAGTACATGGGGCAATCAATTGTGGGCGACACGTTCACAACTGTTGAGTATTAGCCCGTATGTTACTTCAACGGTCATGACAAGTGTTTTAGATAATACACAAGTTTATCCGCACTCAATAGCCTTCGAATTATTGATGGCAAATCCGGACTTGCTCAATGACCCAAAATTGATTAATTATTTGAGCACAAAATTGGATCCAATGCCTCAGATATTTATTGACTTGTTGTTATCCAATAATAGTGTGGAAACAAGTCGAACAATTATGGAAAAAACGCTAGCTACTAAGCGTATTGCACAAATAGCAAAAGTAAGCGAAGCGTTGTGGGCTATGATGGATTACAGCGAAGCTGATACATTTACAGAATTTGACTATGAAGTAGTTATTGGTCAGATTGGAACTTTGAATTCCGAAATGTCTGCAGTTGAAATGCTTTTAGACAGAGGTTTACTGAATGAGGCTTTGGATCGTTCCGAAGCTATACCTGAAGTGGTTAAATTTGGAAAGGGTGAAGAAGAGGAATATGCAGTTTTCATGGATTGGATTAACTTTCGCATACAAATGTTGAATTCGAATCGAGATTGGAATACTTTGAACTCATCTGATATTGCAGCACTCAATGGTTTTTTAAGCCAATTTGATACTTATGCAGGATCACAGGCTATGGAAGTTCTAAACACCTACAAAAATTTCGATTATTTTATACCTCCAGCCTACGGACAAGATGGAGTGCAGAGACAATTGACACTTGCTGCAACTGATATTAAGGAGAAGTTTATTGATGTTTATCCGAATCCTGCGGATTGCGTTGTAAATTTGAAATTCATGGAACCTCTGTCCACACAAGAGCTTTGTACTTTGTTAATTATTGACGCCTCAGGTCGTGAGGTGTTTAAGCAGCAGGTGAATACCGGCTTTTCCCAGCAAACTATTTGTACCGAGCATTGGGCGGAAGGCTTGTATGTATTCAAATTGGCAGTACCCAATTCAAAACTTGAGTTCAATGGAAAATTTGAAGTCGTGCATTAGAAAAAAGGCTAGTAATAGAACAATGCTCTTAATGAGCATTGTTTTTTTTAGTATAACTGTTCAATCTCAAACGTTCAGCAAAAGAGCCGATGATGATTTGTTTTCCGTTTACATGAGCGTCCTAAATCAATCTTTCGGTTACCAGACGATTGGTGTGAGAATAGACACCAATGAAATGTATCACTTCAATACCGTCGTCAGAAATTTTGATTTTTCAGGAGAAATAATTGATACTAAAGAATACTATTTTTCAAATAGAAAATTATTACCGCCAAGTGATAATGCCCGATTGAATGATTCAATAGTGGTAACAGCCATGAGTGATGTTGATTTTGATAATGATACTGTCTATAGTACTGTGGTTTGGTTAACCAATGAAGGAGATACTTTGCAAACAAAAAGATTTAGTTCTCCATATTTTACAACCAGTAATCCGCAAACCGCTCATAATTACCCGAAATGTATCATCTGTAGTCCTGATGGGCAATATGTTTATTTTGCCTCCCAAATCTTCCACTCTTCTAGTGAAAATAATTTCATGATTCGTAAGTTGACGTCCCAAGGTGAAGAGGTTTGGTCGTATATAGATCCCTTAGATTTCTGGTATGGAACATGTGATGATTTATATTTCTATGAAGGTCAGGTTTGGTTTGTTAAAGCCTCAGGGGGTGTGCTGCAGGGGCACTACAATAAACTGGTGAGATTGAATGATGATACAGGGATAATTGACTATTCAGTAGAACAAGATGCTGCTGGTGTTATTGTTGGTGGAGCTAAGGAAATGTTAATGGATTCGGAGGGTTATTGTGTTACGACTACATCCGGCACATCATCTATTTCATTGATACCGGCTATTTTTAAAGTAAATTATTCTGGTGAATTATTATGGTACTCAGAGCCTGAAATAGATTTAGCACAAATGCAGCATAGTGCGAACTTGTTACGAGCGAATGATAGCGGCTATATTGCATGTTCTGTAAAATGGGAAGAACAGAGCAATCCCTTTGATCCAAATGAAATAAGCAGCAACAACACCAATAGAAAAATATGTTTGTGGAAGGTAGATGAAAATGGTGTGTTTCAATGGCAACGGTTTTATGAATATCTAAGTTTCGACAGCGGCTACCTGTTTCTTAACAATCAAGTTCATGATTTTAAATCCACTCCTGATGGTGGCTACATTATGGCAGGGGAGTCAACTTCACTTTGTTTAAACTGGCCAAGTTGTTCAGAAGATTCCCAACAGGGGTGGTTGTTAAAAGTTGACGGATGTGGCTGCTTGGTTCCTGGGTGTGATCAAAATTGTGTTGTAACCAACTTGGAAAATGAACAAGAGGTGCGTGTGAATTATTTTCTTTTTGGCCCTAATCCAGTAGATGAGTTGTTGAATGTTTACGTTCCTACACTTCCAATTCCCATTAAAGATTTAACCTTTCGTCTATTCGATATGCAAGGGAAACTACTTAGAGAATTTCAATTTGAGTCTGACAACACTACGTATATGATAGACGTCAACTCCCTGGCCTCTGGAAATTATATTCTCTCAGCATTTTACAAGGGGGAAGTTGTCGAATCAGAGAAGGTTGTGAAGAAGTAGGCCAGAGCTTCGCTTTTGTGATGACTTTTTTTCTATCGCACAGTTGTAGCTGAGTTATTTTCAATAATTTTTGGTGAAATAGAAAGTGAAATGTAATTTATGGCCAGTCTGAGGTAATGCAGCGGAGTAGTTGTTTCGTCAGTTTAAATGATGATGCTTCGGCAATTTATTCTGCGTTTATTTCATAGAGAGAACTTAGGAGAATTTACCTTCTCTAATGTGGTGAAGTGGAGTAAAGGTGTGTGCTTTTATAGGACTTGGTCTTGGCAATGGCATATTGTAAGCAGTTTCAAGAAAGCGCAATTTGTCAATCAAGCGGAGATGCTCAATTTCGCTATTCAGCGAGACATACTGCAGCTTTATCCTAGGTAAGAGTGCTTGAAAAAGTAAGTGTAATTGCGTATTGAATAAGTTTTGATAATAGCGCAGATTTGTCCCGTAATCAATATTATTCAAACAGTAATTCCATGAAAAAAATATCTACGTTCCTTTTTGTGTTTTTATTCTTAACGAAGTTTGTATTTGCTCAGTCGGATCAAATGGAAGTTTGTCCTGATATGTTTGTTTGTCCAAACACATCAACGCAAATAGAGTGCAACGGTTCTAACATTCTGTCAGCCTTTGGTACGAATGTTACTTTGTCCAATGGACATTACTATTTTAATTCCTCAGGTCTAACCCCAGGTTTATATCAAAGCGCTATTGGAATAAATCTAAATTTTGCTACTGTTTATATCGATGTAAATGTTTTGGGTGGGGTTTTAACTGCGAATGGAACACCAACGGCTGCAAACGATACTATCCAATTTTGTAATAACACTGGAGGTGTGCAATTGGGATTTCTAAATCCCAGCGCTATTAGTTTGGTGCAATGGTCTCCTTCAAATGGGTTGAGCAACCCTTCAATACTGAATCCAATAGCCAATCCGTCTATCACTACTACTTATACCGTAGGTGTGTATGATCAAATTGGTAATTATTGCGAAAATAGTATTACAATAGAACCAATTCAATTTTACTCATTGAATTTGAATCTTTCAGATAATGAGATTTGCTCAGGTGAAAGCATAACATTAGGCGCTCAATGCAGTCCAAGTAATGGGTTTTATCTTCTTCTTCAAATCAATCATGGAGTTACCCCACTTCTCTACCGACGTTATTTCCAAATTCAAGTACAACTTACACTCTACAAATTCCCAACAATAGCTGCACTTCGGCAGTCAATTCCACTGTCATAGTTAATCCAAATCCGGCAATTGCCGTATCATCACCTACTGAAGTTTGTGTTGGCGAAGCTGTAAATATTAATTTATCTACTCAATCGGGAAATATCACAACTTGGTATAATTCAGCCGGGACTCAAATAGGATTTGGTAATTATTTTGTTTATAATCCGCAATATTCGCAAAGCATACAATACATTGTTTCTAATCCAACAGGATGTACGACTACAGGAAATATAAATGTTACAGTGAATCCAAATTGTTGCACATTAAATAATCTTCCGCCATACTCCTCTACAGTATTTACATCTCCTCTTAATATTACCGGCCAGAACTATACTTTTAACTCCGATTTAATAATGGATGGACCGGTAACGCTTGTAATTACTCAATCAAATTTAAAATTCGCCCAAAATTGTGGTATTGTCTTAAAGAATGGTGCTGATTTGAGAGTCGAGGCTTCAGTGCTGACTAATTTATCCGACTGTCCGCACCCATGGAAGGGTATAGGTGCTACTCATACTTCTTACTACTCTTCAAATAACTTAGATGAAACAAGTATTACCATTAAAAATTCCATTATTAGTCATGCTCACAAAGGAATTAATCTATTGTGTCTTCCGATACCACAGCAATCGGGCACACCGCTGGGTAATACACCCTGGGTATATGTCAATTGCATGGATTCTAAGTTTGAGGATAACGTTAAAGATTGTAATTTCGAAGGGGTATCTACACAAAATCAACTTTCAGCAGTTTTTACAGCATGTAAATTCACAATTACTACGAATTACCCGAATTATCTCTCAAACGATTTCAATAGAATTAGCTTACTGAATAATCAAAATACTTTTGTTTTCAACACATGTCAGTTTTTAAATTCTAAACCAAATTTCTTGATAGGGTCAACAGAACTTTGTGCTATAAGAAGTAATAGATGTGGGTTGAGAATAACCGCTCCAACTAATCCGCTTCAAAACACACCTAATTACTCCCTGTTTAGTGGTTTTACTAGGGGTGTAGTTCATTTTGGAGGCAATGAATTAATCATTGAAAATTCCGATTTTAGATGCGTTCGAAGTGTTTTTCAGTCAGGTTGTATAGGAAATGTTTCAATTTCGAAATGTCGGTTTGTTAACCTTCCATTAAATTTTATTCCAGCGTATGCTAGCCCATTTATTCAATATAATGGGGTAGGTACAATCGAACCTTTGCCTGGTGAATTTACAAATAATAGCATTCATTATGGATGCTACCTGGATGGTTGTATTGGCAATATAAGTTTCCTTGATAATTACGTAAATACAAATAAAACATTCTCTAGTTATCCATCCACCCCATTTCTTACAAGCGCTTCGAATATAACTGAGCATGGTATAATTTTAAATCAATGTCAAACCCAATCTGGGCTAATTGCGCGCAATACTTTCACACAAATGAAACGAGCAATTAAGTTTCAAGGACAGAATAAAATTGATTTGCAGAGCGGGGTTAAGTATACTTGCAATACCTTCTTTGGGAATGGTAAGGATATTATTGAACTGCAAGGAACTTCATCACCAATTTTAGCGGGAGTTCCCAACCAAAATATAAATCTAAAAGATCCGAATAATCAATTTAATTCTTCCTTAGAAACGAATGACGATATTTACAATGCAAATTTTGTTCATCAATACACTCAAACAACATCAAATTCAAATCCTTCTAATTCAGAGAGTTTGAATATTAATTTTATTCCGGTGTCGCCACAGTTCATTGTAAATTGCAACACCTTAAGCTTTGGAAACAATCTCGAAACGAACTATGCCCTAAAACAAGAAGTAAATCAGTATTGGAACAGCACAAAAGATGGAGGAAATACAACCGAATTAATTAATTTAATACAAAGTGCAGATTTCAGTTCAACAATAAGTGATTTGTATAATGTAGTTCAAGCCAGCCCCATGCTTAGCAATGAATCTCTAATTGAATTATTTGACAATCAAAACCTTCCGAATTATTTGCTTTCACAGTTAATATCCTATAATTCATCAGTGATGCGTGAGCCCGAATTTGTTGAAAAAATGAATTCTCGAGCCATCGCCCTCTCTGACTTTGAACAACAAATAATTGAGCAAGGATTGAATCTTTGGACTTCGAAAGACTATTTAATGAACCAACTCGCTTATTTAGAAGAAGAACATAATTATCTATTGAATGAAATTGCGATGACAAATGATAGTATTCTGAGTGCAGAACAAAAAGATTCAGTAATAAATGCAAATTTCTATCCTTCAACTTTCAAGTCTGATTATAGACGCGAAATATTGCATTTTATTTCAAAGGGTCGTTTTAATGATGTTGAGGACTTGCTGGGGAATTTCGAGCAGTGTTTTAATTACTTACCCTCTGAGAAAGACGAGTATAATGAGCTTCTTTCATTGATAAGTATTCTTTCTTCTTCTGACACATTGAACTACACGGAATTTATTCAATTATATGATGTCCCATCAATTTTTTCTCAGAAAGCTTGTTTTGCTTATCTTGGAGATAGTACAGTAATAATTCGCGATATTATTTTTGAAGAACTCGAAAATAGATCAAGTATATTAAGCAATAACAGTTCGTTGCATTTGGAAACAAGAATATTCCCAAATCCTACTTCGGGCAATTTCTTCAACATTGAACTACCTTATTCAGATTGTTTAATAACTATCTCAAATAATCTAGGTGAAACAATATACTCGAACAAGTACATTTCAAATTTTGGTTTAATCCGAATTAGCACCAATGACTTATCCAAAGGATTATACTTGGTTACTATTCATAACTTAAAGACAGGTAAAATTGAGAATCAAAAACTTATAATTCAATAAAATGAGAACAACTTATTTCGTATTTGCATTCGTCTCACTTTTTTTTGTAAAAGACCTCAAAGCTCAGATACACTGGCACTATGTCATGGACACTTGTACAACGCGCAAGTCAATATCAGCAGTGTTTCTGAAAGATTCTGAGATTTACGCTCTTACTTGTGAATCTGAAACACCAACCTGTAACATGCAGGTATATAAAATAGATTCTGATTTGAGTTTTACCGAAATGAGAAGCCACCAAATGCTTGGCTCTAATTACATAGTATCGGGTGGGAAATTAACTGAAATTGACAATGGTTACTGGTATTATCACAATGGAACTACCAGTGATTTAATGAAATTGGATAGCGCATACAATATCATTTGGCATCGGGATTTTAATAATGAAATAAATATAAATGATCCGCAGCAAGGTTTGCCGGGTGTCTTCTGCGATGATCCCAATTCTGAATTTGTATATGCAGCGGGAGCTAGAACTTATCCAAATGCTTTTCAATGTTTGTCGCATGAGTTACAAATTTTCAAATTCAGTGGAGATGGACACTTATTGAATACGTTTAGTTTTCCTTCATTGTTCATGAATCTTGGAATAGGATGTAATTATGAATCCACAATTCCATTTTCAATTAGAATTGTAGGTAATGAAATTGAAGTTACTGGTTGGGCGGCTCAGACTCTTTCGCAGAGCACCTCTCACAAATTTTTGAATTACATCGGCCGGTTTGATTTTAATGGCAATTTAATTTCAATGAAATTTGTTGGAGATAATAGCGGACAAGGCGTTGTGCTTAATGATAATAATAATGGATATTACAGTATTCGTCAGGAGTTCGTGAATGAGGAGGTTTGGACTGATTCAAAATTGAAAATTGCGTATCTGCCAGATTTGAATTCAGCGAGTCAGCCTATCTATGAAAGCACTGAAATCTTTGATTATTCTTCGGAGTATTTGTTTGAACCTAAAAAAATCAATGACGGATTTGTGATTGGATCAGTGTATTTCGGGAACAACAACATGTCCTACGGGCTGCGCAAATTCAATAGTAATTTGGGAGAAATAGAGTGGGCAAAATCTTATCACATCTCACTTCCCTTAGATAATCCTGCGGATAGTATTTATGTTAGCAGTAATGGAATGTGGAATCTTACTGTTTTGCCAGATCAAGGATATTTATTCACGGGAACCCTGTCATATTTGAATGAGATTTACCCATGGATCATCCGCACAGATGCATGCGGAGATGAGGTTTACAACGGTTGCACAATAAGTGGAGTGTCTGAATTATCTGAATCTCCTTCATTGAAACTCTTTCCAAATCCGGCTGTTAATGAAATAAACATTCAACTTCCGAATACAGACAATTGGATCGTTCGTGTTTTCAATTCAAATGGACAATTGGTTTCAACGGAAAAAGTGAATCAATCGAATTTCATTCAATTGAATATTCAAATTTTGAATACTGGATTGTATACTGTTCAGGCGATGAATAGTGCGGGGAGAGTTTATTCGGAGATGGTGGTGAAGGAGTAGGAACTGCGTTATTGGAAAATCGGAGATTTTATTCCTACTACGTAATTCCTATTGCATAATTCCTACTTCGTAATTGGAGATTTGTTGCTAGCGGCTTTGGTTTGCCGCCGAGTTATTTAATAGATCAAAGAGTTTTATCAAAAGATGATAATTTCATCGAAATATAGAATTTCATGTTTTAGACTTTACAAATAACCCCCTATCCGTGCGACAAGAACCGCAAATACCGTCAGAAAACCCAACTGAAGAAAGATGTAATTTACCGCATTGGCTGCATGTGTTATTGAGAAAATTAGAACCGTAAAAATGAGAATTGGTTCCGAGTGTATATTGCGAGGAGGTTAAACCACTTAAAACAGAGCCGTTCATTTTATTCTCAGCGTCCCTTAATTTCTGTCTTGTTTTAGTTAAATGTGATTCTTTATCGGACAAGCTTTTTTGAAGTTCTTCCTTCTCCTTGCTACCTTCTTCTTTTATTGTTTCAATTTTTTCAATTAAAGAGGAAATGTCGCCTTCAAGTTCGGCTTGTCGAATTTTCATTTCGGAAATTAGTCCTATTTGAGTTTTTAGATTGGCAACCTCTGGAATAACATCTGTCCAATTCTCTATTGAACTTATAATTTCTTCTTCCAGAATATTACATTTCTCTATGACCTCTTCAAAATTTGAAATTATTAGCTTACGTTCTTTGTTTTCTTTGTCAATGCGTGCAATGTATTCCTTCGTTCGTTTTTCTATATTAGAAATATTCAACAGAATTAATTTTAAACTTCTAATCGCCGATTTACCTCGTGCTACAAGTACTTTTAATTCTGTCATTTGTGCCCATCTGTTAGCTATTACTCCGCCAAGGACACCTGAGACAAGAGAAATAATAACCGCAATTACAGCAAGTGTTTTCTTGTCCTCTATTTGAGTAGAATAATTTATAAACGCAAATGTCATTATTATTAAAACAATCACCCAAGGGTCGAATATCAAATTAAGAAAAATCTTCCATTTTTCTTTTAGTGTTTGAACGTTTTTGTGTTCTTCCATTTTTTTTTGTTTTTTTTTGAGTTGTCACATAATTGCAACGAAAGAAAAGCAATAGAACAAACGACAAGAAAATCGATGAAACACTACTTAAGTTATTTCGCTCTACCTTCTTTCGCTCCATGTATTAATAAGGATATCTAATCGCTGGTTGCATTAAATTTTGATTTGTTATTTCACAAGCAATTTGGTCAATAAATTCAATTGATGAGCCTTTAATAAACTCTGATAAAAGCCAATTCTGTTTTAATTCTAAATGTCTATGCAGTACTGTTGGGTCGTAACGTGCTAATTCACTAAGCCTATGCATAGAGGCAAACATTATTGTAAGCGGATGTCTATCAATACAATTTGGTTGACCGGTCCTCTTGATATACCACAAAGTATTGGTGCCGTATATGTAGTGGATTTTCTTTCTTAATTTACTGTGGTAGTTCGTTAGCACTAACAGGTTGTTCGCTTTCTTCAGTCCAGAACGATGCCATTCAAATCGTTTTTTAGTTCTAATGACATACTTGTTCTGATCACCTAAATCTCTTTCAAAACCAAGCGGTATCAATTTGTTAAGCGTATGCTGGCTTCTATAATTCTCTGGTAATTCAGCACAAAACCAAGCTTGTCTCGAATTGTCTTTGAATACAAATTGCGGGTTGTAGATTGGAATAAATATTTCTTGGTAACCTGTTGGAAAAGTTAAATTAAAGCATCTGTGCACAAAAGGCAGATTATAAAGCAAGTCTTTGAGTGAATATTGCTCACCGTTGCACGTTTCACCAAAATATGAACAGAGTCCGGCGAGGATTCCGTTTCTATGAAAAGTAATTATTTCATTTCTTAAATTGGTATCTCCAGGCTGAATTCTACCAGTTGCTCCATGAAGTTCTGCAAACGTTTTACCTTTTACCTTTAACAAAGCCTTTGTAGCATTTAAAAACGAATAGTAAATAGTCAAGGGTGAAGCTGTTTCAGGTATGGTAAGACTTGCTTGATAAAATTTCTCAGCCTGCTTCCAATACATTAATGCTTCCAGTTTTCTTTCCTTCTGTAACCACATCTCAACATAATCCCAATGATTTCTAACTAATACTGTCTTGTAATTAAAATCAGGACTGACAATAGCTTTATGTGGTTTGATTCCTTTGCTATTGTGTTTGATTGATTTGTAGCCCATTCAATATTTTTTTATTTCATTCGCTTGCAACAAACTATAAGCGATCACTAACTCAATCACTTTTCCAGTCAATTTGGTTGTGTTAGCGCAAGTTCTTTACATATAATTAATTCGTCACAAAATGAGTCTCCAAGATAATCCTTATTCAGAAATTTATGAGACCCTACTCAAGTGCCGGTAAGTGGTGAAATGCTTCAATTCAATTGTTCAAAGTGACTTGTATTTCAAGCCCTTCAAAGACTATAGGTCTGGAGATTAGAAATTCATTCAATTGATTTTCCAACAGTTAATACGTATTTATACGTAGTAGAATATTGCGTATTGCAATGAGAGTGGCTGAGTGAAAAGGCGGAAAGATTTCATACCTCTACAATAACAAATGAGGCATCTTCTTTTATCATTTCAGTCACATTCAAAGTGGGAACGATAAATTTTGAAAATTGCGTTGCTTCGGTTTTTGCGAACAAAACTCCTCTAGATGTTCCAGTCGTTAACATTGCCAAATGTGCGAGAAATTCCTTGGGTACAATTAACTTGTTTTTTTTGATAAATGAATTCCAAGATGCGTCTTCTATTTTGAAATGACAGCTGACTTGAATTTTGAGAAAAACTTTCTTTCCCTGCATGAATTCAAAGTCAAGAAAAACAGCGATTAGTTTGTTCGTTTGGTCAAGTTTGAATTGCAATTCAGAACCTAAACCTGTTTCCTTTTTGGGAGCATAATTTTCCTCAAAAATGGCAAACTGCTCAGTTTTTATGCCCTTAAGAGTAAAACCAACTTTTGTGTTTTCTTTTTTTATCATAGTGCAATTGCTTGATAATTTTCAGTTGAATAATCAGCTCTTTCTAATCTCAAGATTTTTGTTGATTGGAAATTATCGCTGTAGTCAAATACTTGTGCTGAAATTTTATCTACTCTCTTTTCAATAGTAACTATCCATTGATCCTTTTCAGTCATTTTGTTTTCGTAATAACTTGCCAATACCGGAATATCCAAGATGTTCTGTAGTTTAATCTGGGTTTCAATAGTTAAGTTCTCTTTCCCGCTTACAATTTTTGTAATTTGTTGTGGAGATACTTCCATTGCTTTAGCAAGGTCCTTTTGTGACCAGCCCAATTCATCTAATTTCATGAGGACTTTAAGAGCAATTTGCTGCGATTCACGCAACATGGCGCGGTTTCGGATTCGCTCTCTATTGCGTTCCATAGTCCTTGAATCCTGCTCAGAGACTAGTGCTAAAAATTTTTCTTTGTTCGTCATTGTAGTTCAATTAATAGTTCAAAAAATGAATCTTCATTTAAAACTCCGTTTTTATTTAGATAGGCTCTTGCATTTGCTAGTTTCTTTAACTCGTTGTCTGTGTCGGGATGGTCTTGCATCGTTTGACTCATCTTTATAGCACCTCCCGTTATTGCAAAACAATTGAGGTCTATTTTAATTGCATAGTATCGCAATCTATTTCTCTTAATTTTCCCCTTTTGGAAAGCCAATATTTTAGTTCTCTCCGAGTTTTGTAAAGGCTCGAAATACATTCCGAACGGTTCTTTGTTTTGATTGATATCCTCCAAAAAGTCTTGGATTCGTTCTGCATTCTCTAATATCTCGTTGACAAATTTCATGACATCGGTAATTTTGTTTTCTTCAGCATAAGCTTTTAAAGCGGCTACGTCTGTCCATAATTCCATTAATCTGTCATACTCATTATCTGCTTGTCCAGGATAGTGGAAAGCGAATAAATGGTTTGCAAATATACGAACTATTTTCATAAAATCAACTTATAGGTTTATTTCCACCTCTTTCTTTTGTATTTTTCTTTAGTCGAGCAGTGGTCTATTAAGTATGTATTTCTACGCGAAGGTTACTTCAATTAGTCAAAGTTAAAAACTTAAAAGAATAAATTCTGATTCAGTTATGCGGGTTTATGCCAAGCAGAAGGGAGTTGCGAGGGCAGCTAATGTTATGGAGTAACGAATCTCTTCGAGGAATGCTTCGCGAATGCCGCTGGCGAAAATATTTCCACTTCGTGGATACATCCCTTCGGGACCAATCCGCTATGCGGACTTATCCACGGGTGGATGCATCCCGACGGGATATATCCTGAAAGGATTTTATGACTTCCATTTCACCAAAACCGCCTGAATCATTTCATTGTCAATGCGAGCGTCGGGAACGAGTTCGAATCCTTGATTGAGATAGAACGGAAGAGGGGAGATGTAATTTTCGCCGTTCGATTTTAGATCGTTGTTATGATCAATAACCCACCCGAAGAATTCGTTTTGAGCTGATTTCAGATGATCGAGTAATAATTTTCCCAATCCTTTTCCCTGATGTTCTTTGGATACTATTATGGAAAAACGAATTTGATTGGTGTGTTCAAACATCACGGCCCATGCGATGATCACACGATTCGAATCTTCAATTAAAAAATGATTGTGCCAAGTTGTTCCTTCCAATAAAATCGGAAATCGATCCTTTAATTTCAAAGGATACTCTGAATTCCAAAGAGAATTGATTTGTTCGCTTTGAACATCTGAAAGGAATGTGGTTTGAGTTATTTCCATTTATAAAAAGAATTAATCTTCCCTTCTCTTCCCTTAACCTTTCTTACCTGTAGGTCGAAAGATATTTCGGCCAAACAGAAACAGATTCTTTTCTTCCCCGCTCTTCCCTTTTCTTCCTGAGGGTCGAAAGATATTTCGACCCGATTATCTTACTCTTTTTTTCCTTATAAAAGATGCAGAAATCCCGCCGCCACTGTAAGCAAAACCAACAACGCTGAAAGAACAATGTAGGTCCATTTAACAAGCGGAGTTAGGACAATACGACCGGCGTTTTCGATGTGCTGATAAACAGACAACGACGAACGCAGGTAGTAGAAAGCACCTATGGCAGAGGTTATGATCATGACCACAACCAATGCGAAATACTTCGCTTCGATCAATTGCGCAATGACGAAATACTTCGCAATGAATCC
>Ga0209597_1001778_pt1 | contig 13969 bp, 4 predicted proteins | sample M_140625_MF_Meta_FD_187316 | JGI IMG/M metagenome (GOLD analysis project Ga0209597, IMG submission 187316) | Freshwater microbial communities from Lake Montjoie, Canada to study carbon cycling - M_140625_MF_MetaG (SPAdes) (version 2) | ecosystem: Environmental > Aquatic > Freshwater > Lake...
TGATGAGTTGGCTCCTCACCAGTGAGTTGCGGCTCGATTGGGGGGCGGCCTCGGGCCAGCGCTTGATGTTGGCGGGTCTTCAGAATTTCGGCACCGTCGGAAACGATCGCCTGCGCTTCATGGTCACCACGGCTGAGGAAGCGTTGGCAGCGGTGGAGCGAATTCGGCCTGGTGTTCTGTTTCTCACCAATTTTCTGGAATCGGGCCATGGCCTCGATGTGGTGCCAAGGGCCAGGACGCTGGTGGACGACCTCCGGATCATTCTGATGGTGAATGCCCTTCAAGATGACCTCACCGATGCCGGTCATAGTATGGCCGATGCGGTGTATACCGAACAGGAAGTGTTGACCCCAGCGCAGCCCCTTTTTGCCAGCCTGATGGCCTTGGCGGTGGGCAAACGCTATCGCTCGCCGATGATTCTGGAGGCGATGGCGGCAGCGGGAGCTGAAGGCCGGAGCGGCCCCTGGCGGGAACGGTTGCCGCCCCTCTCGCCGCGGGAACGCCAATGGGTGGATTTTGTGGTGGAGGGACTTAACGACCGTGAGATCGCCGAGCGGATGGAGCTGAGTTATGAAACCGTGCGTGGCTACGGCAAAACAATTCGACGCAAACTGGGGGTGGCCAGCCGCGCTCAGGTGATGCTCACCGTCATGAAGATGACGTTGCTGAGTCGCTAGAACAAATCAGGCTCACCATTGGTTGTGGATTGCCGAAGTTGTTCTCCCCTGGCCCTCAGGAAGCCTTGGAGTCAGGGAGCACGGACTCGCTGGAGTTGAGATGGACCTCCAGCAACTCGATGACAAGCTTGGTGAGGGTGATGTCTTGCAGGAGGGCATAACGCTTCGCCCGGGCGTGCAAGTCACGGGAGATGAGGATTGAGAGCTTCTTCGGTTCGTCGTCTTTCAAGGTGTGCATGGGTCAACACCGCAACGGGACGGTCAAGGGCCAATGTGCCCCATTATGCCCCTACCATCAAGGAGCAAAGGTGTCCGACTTGCCTGATCGATCCGTCTGACGGGTCAAGCTGAACCGATCAAGGCGGCGAGTGACCACGACTGGCGAGCTGACATTCGGCTGATGAAGGGTCGATCAAGCTTTCCATGTAGGGCCTACTGAGAAAGTGATTTAGGGGTCAGCCTCAACAAAAATGGACCTTGGTTGAGCACGCAGCCCGATCATCACGCCGCAGCTATCTGAGGCTTCAGCGGCAGAGTGCGAACACTCTGACCGCTCTCATTGACCAGGAGAAGGCGTAGCAAGGCCGCAAAAAAGACAAAAAGAAGCTCCAGCAGCTTCTCGAGGTTCATCACCAGCACATTCAGTGCAATGGTTGAACCCTGAGTGACAGCGAGCTTCTCGCGGATCAGACCCAAGCCAAACCGTCGTTTGCCCTGGCCGATCTTTCCTTCGACAGCGTTGCGTTGCCTCTGATCATCTAGAAACTGGCGTTTCTCTTCAGCCAATAACTCTGGATCGCTCTTGGGACGACCGAGCCTTGGACCACTCAAGCGAATGCCATGGCGCAGGCAGAAGGCTCGATTGGCGCGGGTTCGATAGATCTGATCGGCGCAGATCACTTTGGGGTAGTGACCATGACGGCGGCGATAGGCCTTTGCCTGGGCCTTCAGGTCTTCTCCTTCGTTGTATGGATCAAAGCTGAGTCGATCCAGGAAGGTAAAGCCTTCACCTGTCACCGAGATCGAAATTTTTGCTCCAAACTCAACGTTGCACCTTGCCTTGCCACGCACGATCGGCCTGATATGAGCCTGTCTGAGGCTGACGATACGGTCAGAAATACTTCTGCTATCAGAGTGGTAAAGAATGTTCTGCTGACGAACCAGCTCGCTGACAACCAAAAGCTTCTGGTAGACGTATCGTCCAGCAGCCAGAAGGCTTGCACCACAGGCTGTTAGGGCATCGATACTGGTGAGATTGCGCTTGAGATGAGCAAGCTGCTGCTTGATCGCTTGACGGATTTTGTTGATTCGTGGTCGCTTCTTTTTGGCCACGGCCAGAAACTGCTGCCTGGCTTGATTGCGGTGTGTGCGAGGCTTATGGCCAAAGGCATCTCGGACCTGAGCATGCATCGCATCGATGAGCATCTCTGACAACTCTCTGCCTTCATTAAGCAGCGAGAGATCACTGGGGTGGCGAATATCTGCAGGTGCACATGTTGCATCAATCAGCAATGAACCCTGATTGGGCCGTGGCGTGTCGGATCTGGTCTGCTGAATATCTGCGCTGCCGGTTTCATCTCCTTGGTTACCGTCGTCATCATCGTGATCGTTGGCAGCAGAAGAATTAATCACATTCAGACCATGCCGGACGATTCGATCATTGCAGTCATTCACCACCGATTCCGGAAGCCGTTTCCGGAAGTACACCATCATCGATGGGTCAAATGGCGACGAATACTGAAACCCTTCCAAGCCTAGGAAGAACTGGAGGTATGGGTTTTCTTTGATCTGCTCAACGAGTTCTTCATCCGTGAGCCCCAAGCGGGCTTTGATGATCAAAGCTCCCAATGCCATGCGAAATGGCTTCGCTGGAGCTCCAAACCGCTTACAGAAATGGGATGCATAGTCATCTTCCAATTCGTCCCACGGGATCAGCTCGGCCAGCTTGATCCAGCGATTGTCACCTGAGAGTTGTCCGCCAAATGGCAGGAAGAAATCCTTGAACGAGAGCTGATCACGATGCTCACGCCGATACATGTGGAAAACTCTGGGCGGCTTTTGGGCGAATTTGCGCCCGTTTGGTAACATTCTACCGTCTAAAAATGCCCAAGTCCACTGCGGTGCAGTCGGTCTGTCCTTTTTCAGGAAGCCCCATGTAGGAATGAACTCGCCCGCACAACAGGGAAAACAGATAGGGTCTGTCGAATGAACCAGCCACGATCTGCGATCCGTGATGTTCTGGATGTATAAAAAATTCGAGTGCAATGACGGCTTGATACAGATGGCTATGATTAAATTAGAATAAAGTCAGAACTAACAAGTGAAGGCTTGTTGATCAGTCCTAAAGTAAAATCAATTCGAGTATCACCATTCATATCGCCGGTAACAAGACCAGTGGGTAAATCATAGCGAACTTGCCCCGCAATCCTGGAAAATGGAGCCGAGCCAATGTAGGTAAGGGATGTCGTTACTGTTGAAAGAGCTGATAAATTAATGCGATCCAATGCGGTTTCAAAATCGGTGATATTATCCCGGGTCGTACCATTTCCAATATCAGCGGCGGAGCTGAATAAAAATATGTCGGAGCCAATATTGCCCGTTAGCTGATCACTGCCACTGCCTCCATTAAGAGTATCATTTCCAAGCCCACCGAATAAACTATCATTACCTGCCAAACCAAGGATTAAGTCATTTCCGTCGCCACCTTCAAGTTTGTTATTTGAAGCATTACCTTGGATTGTATTGTCTAAGATGTTACCGATTCCATTAATTGCAGTTATGCCAGATAGGGTCAGATATTCGACATTAGTAGCAAGAGCACCAATTGTAACGGTAGAGATAATTAGGTCCGTACCCTCACCAGAAACTTCAACAACAACATCCCCATTGCTATCAACAATATAGGTGTCGTTGCCGTTTCCCCCTAGCAGACTGTCATTGCCTAATCCCCCATTCAACGTGTCATTACCAAGAAGCCCATAAATTGTATCCGCGCCAGCGCCGCCGTCTAAACTATTGGTACCATCATTTCCAACTAGAATATTAACCAAGGCATTACCAATGCCGTTGAGATTGGTAGTTCCTGATGTCAATTGCAGGGTTTCGACATAGCTTGGCAAGATATAGCCCGAAATAGAAGCGATGGCAAGATCCCGAGAGCCACTCGTAAGCGTCTCGACAATAACATCAGTAAGTGCATCAACATAATAGGTGTCATCGCCATTTCCACCGCTCATAGAATCTGTTCCGACGCCTCCATCTAAACTATCGTTACCGTCCAGACCTATTAATGTGTCAGCCCCCGAATCCCCAAAAATGATATTTGCCAAAGTGTTCCCCTGAAGAGTATTGGCCAAAGTATTACCGGAAAGATCGAGAGCGGTTAAACTAGATAATGCAAGGGTACAATTCTCAACATTTGCAAAAAGACTAGAGATGCTGATGGTAGATATCACTGCATCGATCCCGGAATTCAAATCTTCAGTAATATTGTCTGCTGCGGCATCAACATAATAAAGATCATTTCCGGCGCCACCGATCATATTATCATCCCCTGTTAAGCCTTCAAGTGTATCGTTGCCAGCACCTCCATCCAAAGTATCGTTGCCAGAACCTCCATTAAGGCTATCGTTTCCTAGGCCACCAACCAAACTATCAAGCCCGGCATCTCCAAAGAGTTGATTAAAGCCGCTATTCCCTACAATGATATTATCAAGTAAATTACCAAAGACATTCAAGGCCAAACTTCCTGAAATTGCAACATTTTCAACACCCAAATACAGAGAAGATATATTAACGGTAGTAAACACACGATCGACCCCTTCCGATGCAAATTCAAGAATCTTATCGGCGATCGAGTCGACATAGTAAGTATCATCGCCCAAACCTCCAATCAGTGAATCATCCCCGGCACTTCCGTCCAGGAAATCATTACCATCTAATCCCAATAAAGTATCGTTACCAACCCCCCCGACTAAGGTATTAATAAAAGCGTTTCCAGTCATTTTATTGGCAAGCGTATTTCCGGTGATACTTAAATCTGCACCGGCACCATCAGTAATTTCAAGATTTTCAACATTGGTAAACAGTGTATAGCTGGTGAAAGCAAAGAGAAGTTTAACGGTGTCATTGCCGGAGTTAAGGTCTTCTCGAACGAGATCAGATGGGCTGTCAACGATATACAAGTCATCTCCAACCCCACCTTGCATTAAGTCAAAGCCATCTCCACCATCAATGGTGTCGTTGCCGGCACCTGCATTGATCGTGTCAGGCCCCAGCAAACCTAATAATGAATTGTTTCCAGAGTTACCTGTAATTAGATTAGCAGCATCATTTCCTTGGATACTATTATTTGCCGTTCCTCCTAGGATACAGTTTTCTACATTATCAGGTAAGATGTTGCCGTAGGTCAGTAAAAATTCAATGACGTCAGAGGTGCCGTTAAAAATATCCTCGACAATAACATCACCTGCACTGTCGACGATATAGTAATCATTACCCGCTCCACCGGAAAGGGTGTCATTGCCAGCCGAACCATTTAAAGTGTTGGCACCAAAATTTCCATCAATCATATTATTTAAACTGTTACCAACACCGATCAGGTTAGAGCTACCTGTAAGCACTAAATTCTCTACTTCAGAAAAAAGGCTTGCAATCGAAACATTGCTGATGACAAGATCAGATCCAGCGGAAGCGTTTTCAAAAACAGTATCTGTAACACTATCTATAATATAGGTATCATTGCCGAGTCCCCCAACTAAGGAATCGTTGCCCGTACCTCCATCGAGTGTGTCGAGACCATCAGCTCCGTATAATGTATCATTCCCTGAAAAGCCATTCAAACTATCATTACCAGTATTACCTTTTAATGTATTTGACAAAGGATTTCCGAATCCAATAAAATTAATAGTTCCGATTAGTTCTAATGATTCAATATTCGCGGCAAGCTCGTAGATTGAGACTGATGATTTAATGAGATCGTTTCCATTGTTGAGTGATTCCTGTACGACATCTGAACTGTTGTCAACGATAAAGGTGTCATCTCCACTGCCCCCGGCCAAGGTGTCAGCGCCTGTCCCACCATCTAAAGTATTATTTGCTAAATTTCCAACAATGATGTTAGGCAGTGTATTTCCAGTACCAATAATAGGTAGGCTTCCGGTTAAATAGAGACACTCAACATTGGAAAAAAGTGAAGAGATACTAATATCTGAAAAAACACTATCCAAGCCCTCGTCAGCGGCTTCAATCACCAGATCGAGAGAATTATCTAAAACATAGAAATCATTACCTAAACCTCCCACTAGAGTGTCCACACCTGCTCCTCCATTGATTGAGTTGCTTAGGGTGTTTCCATAAATACTGTTGTTGCCAGCGTTTCCAGTTCCATTGATCGGTAGCAGGCCCGAGAGAATCAATGTTTCGACATTGACAGCAAGAATTGGGAGACTTATGCTAGAAGAAATTGTATCATTGCCGGATCCAGAAATACTATCTTCGGTGATAATATCATTGAGATTATCAACAAAATAGAAATCATTTCCAGTACCACCTATTAGCGTATCGATACCGGCGCCTCCATCAAGTGTATCGTCGCCATTAAGGCTGGAAATTGAATCATTTCCAGTGCTTCCGTTTAGGCTATTATTAGAGCTATTTCCAAGCATAAAATTATTCATATCGTTGCCAAAACCTGAAATGGATCCAGCAGTTTCGACTAACACTAAAGACTCGATAAAGGCGGGTAACAAATCAAGAGTAGTTGATGCACAGACCGTGTCAATGCCCTGATTCGTTAGCTCTAAAACGGAATCAAGTTGACTATCGACAAAGTAAATATCGTTGCCTAATCCACCAGTGAGCTGGTCGGATCCATCTGCGCCGTTGAGAGTATCGTCTCCGTCAAAACCGTAGAGCGTATCGTCGCCTAATCCCCCGTTTAGGCTATTTTTACCAGATGTACCTAAAATGGTGTTGTTAACGGAATTTCCAGTGCCATTGACATCTGTAGTAATAGAAAACATCAGGTATTCGGTATTGTCCGCCATCGTATAGGAAATTGAACCGATTACAGTATCATTCCCATTGGCACTTGCTTCAATGATTAAATCATTGCTGCTATCACCCGTGAACAATAGATAAAGATCGTCACCAGCTCCACCATTGAGGGTATCCACACCAAGACCTCCAGTAAGTGTATCGTTTCCATCCAAGCCACTGATACTGTTATTTCCAGTATTACCAGTCATTGAATTCGACAGTACGTTGCCGATCACATTCAAGTTACTGATGCCATCTATTAATATAGATTCAACATTGTCGCTAAGTGCTGTAATTGAAACAGTTGTAATCAAAATATCAGTACCCTCATTGACAAGTTCTGTGATGCTATCTCCAATACTATCAAAATAATAGGTGTCATCACCAATTCCGCCCAGCATGAGGTCATTTTCTAGGCCACCATTAAGGCTATCATTGCCTTCGAATCCATATAGGGTATCATTTCCAGCGGCACCAAAGATGCTATTGGAGCCTAAATTACCATTAATGGTGTTTGCCAGTGAATTACCACCGCCTATGAGTCCTGAATTTCCAAGAAAGCTTAGTTGCTCAACGTTATTGGCCAGGAGTAAAATCGAAACAGAAGTAAATATAATATCCGTACCCTCTGATGGAATCTCTGTAACAACGTCATTGGCGTTATCTACAAAATAAGTGTCGTTACCACCTTTGCCTGCCATGGTATCTTCTCCTTGCAATCCGTCGATGCTATTCGATCCTGAATTCCCATAGATTATGTTGTTACCAGTATTTCCATAGCCTGTATTGGGACTGGTTCCGGTGAGGATTAAGCATTCCGTATTAAGTGGCAATGTATAGGAAAAAGAGGCAGAGATCGTATCAGTCCCTTCTGAAATATTCTCGATTACAAGGTCGGATACATTGTCCAAATCATAAAAATCATCTCCTGCAGCTCCTAGGAGTGTATCAACACCAGTGCCTCCATTCAGAGAGTTGGCGGATTCATTGCCGATCAGCAGGTTATCAAGATTGTTCCCAGTGACGTTCAGGGAAGAGATACCTGTCAATTGAACGGTCTCAATATTGGCAGCAAGTGATGCGATGGAAATTGAAGAAATGATGGTGTCATTACCTTCGCTCGCTAGCTCAATGACAACGTCGGAATTGTCGACATAATAAAGATCATTGCCTTGTCCCCCTGTGAGAGTGTCGATTCCGACTCCGCCATCCAGGGTATTATTCCCTGTATTACCAGTTAGTTTATTGGCTGCAGAGTTGCCAATAATACTTAAATTAGAGGAGCCAAGCAGGCTTGCATTCTCAATCTCGGGATAAAGAATGTTATTGAGAACAAGATTGAATGAACCGCTGATGGTATCGTCACCTTCCCCGGCAGCTTCCAAGACCGTTGTGGTGGAACCGGAAAGAATGTACAGATCATTGCCGACCCCTCCGCGCAGGTAGTCATCACCACCACCACCATTAAGAGTGTCATTTCCGGCGGAGCCTTCAATCGTATTGTTTCCTGAATTACCAGTTAATAGATTGTCAAGACTATTGCCCGTCAGTGTGAAATTTCCAATACCCAGAGAGAGTAGGCCCTCAAAATTAGGATAATTTACGAGATCCAGATTGCCTTCCGTTCCATATACGTCGAAGCCGGCGGCAAGATCTTCACTAATATTATTTAACGTCCCAGATACTAAATAAAGGTCGTTTCCATTGCCGCCCCTTAGGGTGTCGCTGCCGTTCGCAATTAAGGTGTCACTGCCTTCACCGCCATTAAGACTATCGCTCCCACCATTTCCATCGAGAAAATCATCCCCGTTGAGTCCCGAGATTGTGTTTTCTCCAACATTACCAATTAAACTTGTATTACCACTATTGCCAAACAGAGTGGATGCCGACCCAGTATCAAGCCTAACGTATTCAACGTTATTATAGGCTAAAGCTACGAGGTCTAAGCTATAGACGCTGACAATGGAATCAGTACCTTCATCAAGATTTTCAATGATAGCCTTAGTGCCTACGCTTGCATCAAGCAAATAGTAATCATTGCCTAATCCACCGATGAGTGTGTCATTCCCGTCATTGCCATTGATCGTATCATTGCCATCATCTCCGTTAATCGAGTCGTCGCCATTTCCGCCCTCAAGAGAATTGCCGGCTGAATTACCAAAAATAAAGTTATTGCTGCTATTGCCTAGGGCATAGATTGAAGCGGAACCGACCAAGCTTAACGTTTCAATAGAGTTAGGAAGTAATGGGACGCTGACACTACTCTGAATGGTATCATTTCCTTGTCCGTTTAGTTCTACAATTGTAATGCCTGCTTGGCTGATGGTGTAGAGATCGTCTCCAAGGCCGCCTCGAAGAGTGTCAAGGCCAGATGCACCATCAATTGTGTCATTTCCGCCATAGCCATCGATTAAATTATTTCCCGCATTGCCGAATAAAATATTAGCAGAATCAGATCCAATAATAGAAATTGGATTAGAGCCAGTAAGCTGTGCATTTTCGACATTAGTTCCCAATAAAGAAATATCAACAGATGCTGATACTGTATCGTTTCCTTGGCCGGCGCCCTCAGCGACAACATCAAGACTTGAATCAACAAAAAATAGATCATCACCCAAACCACCCGATAGTGTGTCCATTCCCAAGCTTCCATCTAACGTATCATTTCCATCCCCTCCACTAAGGCTATTATTAGCGATGTTTCCAATCATGATGTTGTTAGCAGTATTGCCCGAGGCATTGATATTGCCCGTGCCGACTAAAATTATATTTTCAAGATTGTCGGCTAGGGTTACTGTGCGCATTGAAAAAATGCTGTCGATTCCACCACTTGGATCTTCGTTAATCAGATCAATACTAGTTAGTTCCGTCAGCAGATAACTGTCATTACCATTTCCGCCTATCAAAGTATTGGAACCAAGGCCCCCGCTTAGGGTATCGTCCCCATCGTTGCCATAAAGCGCATCATTTCCAGTATTCCCTAGGAGATAATTATTTCCACTGTTGCCATAACCAGCATTATTCGTGCCGTTCGCAAAAACCAAAGATTCGATATTCAGGCTCAAGCTGTAATTATTGATATAAGATTCGACGGTATCCTGTCCGTCATCAAGCGTCTCTTGGATGAGGGTATTGGCAGCGTAAATTTGATACAAGTCGTTGCCAGATCCACCGTTTAGGGTGTCATTAACATCTCCAACTAAGGTGTCATCACCTAAAAGTCCGCTGAGGCTGTTAGCGAGGTTATTCCCCGACAGGAAATTATTGCCAGAATTTCCGGTTCCCGAGATTGCGACGCTGCCTTGAAGAATTAAACTTTCTACTGAATTAGCCAAGGTATAGTTAACTAGAGTATAGACTTTATCTGCACCGGCATTGTCTGCCTCGTAGATAACATCTCCCGTATCTGTAACAAAGTAAACATCATCGCCGTCTCCTCCGAAAAGTGAGTCGTTGCCAGTGCCGCCGTCGAGATAGTCTGATCCCAAAGCTCCAATCAGGATGTCATCTCCACTCATTCCATAGATGGAATCATTACCCCCTGCGCCATTTATTGTATCTCCTAGACTGGTGCCAAGTAAGGTATTATCATCATTGTTCCCTGTTATGATGGTTCCAGAAGTTAGGGTATCGTATGTCCGAAATCTGATTGCAGTGCCGTTAAGGTCACCAAGGCTGGAGCTGGAATCCGTGTAAACAACGCCAATTTCATCAATCCCGTATGATCTCACCATCGCTGGCGAAAATTGATCGCCAGAAGTTATGTAGTTTAAAACAAATTCTGAACCAATCTTAATTCCAGACGATGTAAATAGCTGTGCTCTCACTGCCAGTCCCTGGATATCGGCTGAAGTAGAACTGCTATCCACCCAGCTCACTAAGATTCGACCATCAGCCATGGCCACAATCGAGGCATCATTCTGGTTGCCAATCGTGGTTGTATTAACAAGAATGTCATTTGATGAAGTGCTTATACCGTCGTTTCCGAATAGTCGCATTCGAATGGCAGTTCCGGAGACATCTCCACTATTCAATCCATTGTCTGTCCAAACCAGTGCAAAGCCGCCCAATGGCAAAGCCGCTCCAGAAACTTGATATTGATCCCCGTTGGTTAATGTTGGAACAACGAGCTCTGGCGTCAACGTATTTCCAATCGCGTCATACACTTTCATCCGAATTGTGGATCCAGATAGATCTGCTCCTGTAGCACTTGTGTCTTGCCAAGCAATGACGCTATAGCCATTCGATAAACCAATCGCAACTGGTGCACTTTGGTTCAACTGAGATGTTGTATTAACGAGAACTTCACTACCGCTAAATGTTCCATTTTCATTAAAACGTTGGGCGCGAACGGCAGTGCCAGAGGTGTCATCAAAGACAGCGCTCGCATCAGTCCATGCAATTTGGAAGCCGCCACCGGCTAACAATGAGATGCTCGATTGTGTTTGATCGCCGAGAATTGTTGTGTTGGCAACCTGTTCGGCTCCGATAGCAACGCAATCATTGCCATAGCGTTGAAAACGAATAGAGGCCCCGAAGATATCTCCAGGGGTTTGGCTTGAGTCTGTCCATGAAACAATAAAACCACCAGTCGCTAGACTCGTGATTGTTGGTGCGGATTGCTTGCTATTTGCCGAAGGGTTTATTGAGATCTCTGAACTAAGTGGAACTCCATCAGATCTCAATTTCCTAAATTTAATTGCACTGCCTGACGGATAATTAACGCTGTTATCTTGCCAGGTTACGATGTAGGAACCATCCAGCAGGGCGCAGATTGCTGGGACGACTTGATCACCCTGGGTGGTGACGTTCACAAGGGTCTCAGATCCGAGTGCCATGGTTTAACTGCTTACGTAGCATCAGCTTAGCAACCGCTGCATCGTTACCTTTTTTGTCAGCTTTCTAACAATCAGAGCCGCTTAGTGGTGATCTTGCAAATTACACCAATGGCGATCTCGTATACTTGGCCGTATATTTGTTGTGACATCTTCGATGACAAAAGAGACCAGTCCTCTGTTTTAATGCTTTATTCCGATTGTACTGGTTATGAATTGTTGTCCATATTTGATTGATGCCAGTGCGGCTTGGAGATGCCTCTCAGTGGCGGGTACGATCCATATTGTGCAGGTCCCCCTTTTACTCGGCATCCCAGAGAATTCTGGTTGAAAGATAAAATCGATTGAGGTTAGATAGAGTTGAGTCTATGAAAATATTTCGTCGATCATTTTTGTGTGTTTGCAGCCGGAGATCATGTTGTCTTTGCTTTACAAGGATGATCCCCTTAAGCCACCCATGTAATTCGAGTTTAAGTGAGCATCCATGAATGGAGAGTACGGGGATTGGGGAATAATTATGGCATCACGATATTAATTTCGTGCGATTGGCAAGCTTTTCACCAGATTCGGAAACCCAGCTTTATCTTCAGCCTTGGTTGAGACTGTTAGTTATCAATGTAGGGTGTATTTAATACTATTTATACCGCGAGAAAGCCTGTGGCGGAACGCTTTTAGTCGTTAGAGCCTCTCAGTCATCCCATAGTAATAGTAACCCGAAGACCTTTGAATATGATAAGATGAAGAAATTTGTAGATCAATTGCGGAAGTTCACCCGCGGTTTTCTGTGTAGAGATGAAGAATTTTTGTCGGGGGAAGCAAAGATTTATTTTTAAATCAATGGGGGGCGCATTCTGGGATACAAGCTCTAAATCTCCTGTCTTATTATCCGAATCTAGGCTTCCAATCTTGGGAATCAAAAGTTGAACAACTCATGGTTAGCCCTCATCGCGCCCCGATTAAGGCAGGAGGTCTGCGACCGTATTCAATTATATTGTCATTGATCAATCTTGCGGTGTTTCAAATATTTACATAGATGGGTTTCCGAATTGCAAGTCTCCCTATTTGTCTTGACCTTGATTTTTTATTCCTGGAAAGCGCACTGACTGTATCTTTCGCGTGGGCTTGCTTCAAGGTTGTTTAATTTTAGCTTTATGCCAGTCATAAAATTCATTTTTCTTTCAATAAACTTGACATTGTAAGCAAAAATTAGCCCATATCTCTAGAAACGGCTACTATTATTACGGCTTAAATCCATCCCCCTCCACTTGTGATTTGCCGTAAGGCCGCAGATTCGCTTCTGTGGCAATGCGCATCGCCTGCCGTCTGGGCCACTTGGCGGCACATCACTCTATAGTAGGTATGTTTTCAACAAAGATCGATGACTGAATCAGAGGATTCCTTAAAGCGCGAAGGAGAGGTGGTTCCCATGTATCTCATCAGTCAAGCGCAACGGCAGGCCCTCCTGGAGTTTTTAGGGAAGCAGCCCTATATGGATGTGGCTTCCGGCATTGATTTCCTTCGTCAGGCCCCGATGATCAACGTTTCCTTCCGGGACGTTGCTGAAGGCACCACCGACGTTGAGGTGGTGTCCGATCGCAGCGACAACGACGCTGCTGAGTGATTTCAGTTTTAAGGATCAACTTTTTTTATTGAAGGTTTGGCCATGGCCGATCAGCGCTGGGATTTGAATGAGTCTGCCCAACAGCCATGGGCAGAACCTTTGCAGCACGGCCCGCTGCCTGGTCCCTATGCCGGCTATGGCTTGCCGTTTTTACCCAGCAGTGGTGCGTCACTGCAGCTGGAGGCCGACGGGCCTGGTCATTCTTCCTTCCTGGAGCGGATCGCTCCTGATCCTTGGTGGCGAAGTCACGACGATCCGCAAGGGCCGGCGGGCCTGCTTCGTGATGGCTCAGTGTTCGATTGGGCGGATCGCTATGGGCGATTGGATTCCATCACGGGTCTTTCGCAGAACGAGACGACGGCCAGTTCGCGGGCCCCTCAGGCCGATGGGTTTGTGGTGGACGGGGCCGATTCTCGTGTCCCAAGCTCCGGCGAGGGCTGGTTGGGATGGCGGCAAGCCAGCTTGTCGCGCACCGGTGGCCTGGCCGGTCTGGTGGATTTGGTGGAGCAGGAGTCGCAGCCGATTCGGGAGTTACACCTGTTGGCCTCCGGCTGTGAAGATCGAATCATCGTGGGCGGTTCGATTGTCTCCAATCGCACTCTCAGTCGTCAGCAGGAGTTTTGGGCACGGCTGGGATCGTCCCTCACGGCGGATGCCACGATTGAGATTCATGGCTGTGATTCCGGGGATGCTCCAGCGGCTGAACGATTAGTTGAACGGCTTTCTGACTTCACAGGCTGCCGCGTGTTGATCGAGAAGCCGCAGGGCAGCCTTGCCGTTGATCGTTCCTGGCATCG
>Ga0209597_1001779_pt1 | contig 13968 bp, 12 predicted proteins | sample M_140625_MF_Meta_FD_187316 | JGI IMG/M metagenome (GOLD analysis project Ga0209597, IMG submission 187316) | Freshwater microbial communities from Lake Montjoie, Canada to study carbon cycling - M_140625_MF_MetaG (SPAdes) (version 2) | ecosystem: Environmental > Aquatic > Freshwater > Lake...
GGCGTCCAGAACAACGAGATCATGCGTCGCGCGCTGGAATACGCCGCGATGTTCGACCTGGTCGTCCTCGACCATTGCCAGGATAGCAGCATGACCGAAGGCGGCCAGATGCACGAAGGCGCCTGGTCTCTCCGCCTCGGCCTCCGCGGCCTGCCCCGTGCCGCCGAAGAGATTGTGGTCTCGAGCGACTGCCTGCTCGCCGAACTCACCAAGGCCCGCATCCACCTGCAGCACCTTTCCTCCGGCGGCTCCGCCGACATCGTCCGCCGCGCCAAGTCCAAGAAGCTCGCGGTCACGGCCGAAGTCTCGGCGCTCCACCTCCTCCTCACCGACGCCGCTCTCGCCCACTATGGCACGAGCCTGAAGACGAATCCGCCTCTCCGCGAGGAAGCCGACCGCCTCGCGCTCATCGCCGCGCTCGTCGACGGCACGATCGACGCGATCTGCTCCGACCACTCGCCCTGCACGGCCACCGAGAAGGACTGCGAGTTCGACTTGGCTCCCTTTGGCGCCGCGACCCTCGAGACGGCCTTCGCGGCCGCCCACACGGCGCTCGTCACCGGCGGCCACGCCGACCTCGCCTTACTCATCGCCCGCCTGACCCACGGTCCGGCCAAGGCCCTCGGCCTCGAAGCTGGCACGCTCAAGGCTGGCGCCCTCGCCGACTTGGTCCTCCTCGACTCCAAGGCCGCTTGGACGCCCGCGTTCGCCGCCCTCGCCTCGAAGTCGGGCAATAATCCGCTCGTCGGTCGCGCCCTCACGGGTCGCGTCCGCGCGACGTTCGTCGGCGGTCGCCAGGTCTTCGGCGCCTAAGTCAAGATGGACGAACTCGCGCAGTCCCTCGACGCCTTCGGGCCGTGGGATTGGGCGTGCGTGATCACAAGTCTCCTCTCGGCATTCATCGGAATCTATGCCCTGAAGTGCTGGCACAACCTACCCGGAAAGTTGGGCGCTCCAACTATTTCCGCTAGCGATGCAATCATCAGCCTTTGCACTGGCCTGCTCTGCTTCGGCATCCTCTTCGGCTTGGTGACGCAACTCGTCATGCAAAGCTTCGCCACTTACTTCGGCATCGCGCAAGCGCACCTTTTCACCTCTGCGTTCTGTGGGCAGCTCGCCGCGGCCTTAGCGATGCTCGGCATGGGAGCACTCGCCCCTAGGACACTCGACTGGGCACCGTCTGTTGAAACAGACGAGCCCAAGAACACTGGCTCTCCTTTTCGTCAGGCCGTCCGAGCGTTCAGCGTCCCGCGCGTGCTCCTCGGCTTACTCTCCATCTTCGCACTGGGCCTCGCCGCCACACTTGTATGGAAAGGCGTCCACGTCGCCTGGGGGCAGCTCTTCCTACACGGCTGGACCGGCCAGCCGCCCGCCGACGAACCGCAGGAGATCGTGGACGCCGTCCTGAAGACCGACGTCGATACTTGGCGCTTCCTGACGATTGCTTTGGCGGTGACGATTGGCGCCCCCATCATGGAAGAACTCGCCTTCCGCGGGATGATCTACCCGGGCCTACGGAGACTCTTATCCGACTCCAACTTCTGGATCCGTGCCATTCTTTGGCTGGCGGTTCTTCTACCCATTACCTTCTGGTTGGTCGCAGGCTTTAATCTCGAAGCCTTCGCCATTCAGCCGCTCGATCCGCAAACACTGAGGCCAGCCGACGGCAGCCCCAAGGAGACCAGGGACATCCTGATCTTGATAAACCTTCTCATTAAGGTCGCGTTCGTCGTCCTAATCACGAGCCCCTTCGCCATCGGATTGGCCAAATCAGCTTCCGAACGCCATGGCCGCTGGATCGCGGTCTGCGTGACCGGCGCCGTCTTCAGCGCGGCGCACCTCAGCCCCTCCGCTGCCCTGCCTTTGTTCGCCTTCGGCGCCTTCATGTGCCTCGTCCGCGACCGTTACGGACTCCTGACCTGCATGGCCATCCACTGCTGTTTCAACGGTTGGAACTTACTCTGGTTGAAACTGGCCCCGAACGCCTCCACGCTCTGAAAGCATGGGAGCCCTCACCACCGCCGCGGACCGTTCGGTCGCCAAGCTGACCGAGGAAGAACTTATCCGTCGCGTGGTGCAGTCCCTTGCTGAAGCCGCCCCGGCTTTTCCCGAAGGACCCGGCGGCGATTGCGCGCATCTCCCGACCAGCGGCGGCCGCTCCATTCGGGCGAGCACGATCGATTCAGTGATCCTCGGCCGCCACTTCGACGCGGCCTGTGATGGTATCCGCGCCGGCGCCAAACTGGTGAACCGTAATCTCAGCGACCTCGCTGCGGCCGGAGCTGTGCCTTCCGATGCCTTGCTCTCCCTCGTGATCGGCGCCGACGTCGATGCGACCTGGCTCACTGACTTCGCCCACGGCGCCGGTCGTGCCGCCGCCAAGGCTGGCCTGCGAATCGTCGGTGGCGACATCTGCCGCGGACCGAACGGCGCCTTCATCGGCACGCTCGCGGTCCAAGGCTTCGCCCACCGCATCCTGACCCGCAAGACCGCCGCCGCCGGCGACGTGCTCTTCGTCACCGGCCAGCTCGGCGGCTCGCTCTACGGCAAGCACCTCGACTTCTCTCCGCGCCTCGCCGAAGGCGAATGGCTCTGCAGCCACGGCGAAGTCACGGCGTGCACCGACCTCTCCGACGGCCTCGCCAAGGACCTACCGGGCCTGCTGGGACCGAAGTTCGACGCCCGCATCAACGTGGCAGCCTTACCCCTCTCCGACGCCGCGCAGGCGCTGGCTAAGTCCGATGGCAAACCGGCCCTCGAACACGCCCTGCAGGACGGCGAGGACTACGAGTTACTCTTCGCGGTCAGCGACGACCGCGCCGATCTGCTGGAGTCCTCTTTCCGAAAGGCCTTCCCGCTTACGCCACTCACACGCCTAGGCGTGGTCGAAGCCGGCACGGGCCTCGCCCGTGATGTCGCCGACGGCGAGCCGATCAAGGTCCGCGGCTTCGGGCACTTCGCCTAAGCCACGCTCCGCTTACATGCGGAACCGACGGATTGCCACGAACAGCGCGAAGATCAGCGCCGAGGCGCCGAAGGTCACCGTGACGGTCTCATAGGTGGCGAGCAGTTCGATCACTTGGTCGAGCAGCTTGATGGATTGCTTCGTGTCGCGCTCGGCGACTTCCAAGGCGCTGGTCGCCGCGGTCGCGGTCACTTCGACGTTCTTGTTATCCGACTTCGTTCCTTGGTCGGTGAAAAGCACGACGCCCGTATCGGCGGACTTCATCGCGCTCTTATAGGCTTCGAAGGAGGACTGGATACTGATGGTCGTATCCTTCACGCGCTTGGTGGTGTCGCGCAGCTCGTGGCTGAACCAGAGGCCGGCCAAGGAGACGAGCAACGTCACGACGGCCATACCGACGATGCCGATCTCGGCTTGGATAAGGTTGTTCTTGGCGGATCGACCGCGGCTACGCTGGGCACACATGGTGGTTTTTGTTTAAAGGTTGAGGGTGGACTGGCCGTCGTCCGGCTTCTTGGCCCGCGGCTTCTTTTCCGGCGTCTTCTTAGCGGCAGGCTTCTTGGCGCCCTTCTTCGGCGCGGCCTTAGCCGGGACGGCTTTCTTGGTCGGCGTCTTGGTCGACGCGGTTTTCTTGGCGGTCACCCGGCGACGGCGCTTAGGCTTCTTCTTACGAGAGAAAAGATTCTGCCAGGCTGGCGTACGCTTCTTGTCCTTGAAGCCAAGTTTCTTGCGAATGGTCGTCGACAGCCAGTCGACCAGCTCCGGCGCGACCGCGCCGCAGAGGCCCTGCACGATGGCCTTATTCAAGGCCGAGAGCTCCCACTGGAACGTGACGAAGTAGGCGATGACCGCGAAGATGGCGGCGGCGATGACGTGACGGAGCGAACGCTGCCAGCTGGCGTCGGCGGCTTCGTCGACCAAGAGGCGTCCGACCATCGCGGCGGCGCCGATGAGCGAGACGATCCAGCCGCCCGACTTGAAGGCCAGGACGGCCGTCTGGAAATTATTCACGACGGCCGATGATACCTTCGCCACCACCGGAGCCTGTTCGGCCGCCTGAGCCAGAATCGTCGTCAGGATCATGCGCGTCCCTCCTTGGTCCAGAGACCGTTCCCCGAGTGACGGGGGGCTGATGTGAGAAGGCGACGCAAGGCGAAGAAGTATCCGCAAGGATACGGTTCGTAAATTGGGGAGGTTCAGCCTTGGTCCAGCGGCCCCCTCGCTCAACCCCTAATTATAAGGTTATTCTGACAAACCCGCCTTAAAGCGCCGCTTTTCTGGCCGGACGGCCTTCGTCCACCTCGATGTAGTCGAACATCGTATCCACTCCCGCATCGGCGGTGAGGCCGTTCTCCTTGAGGCGACGCACGAGCACTTCGTTAGCTTCGTCGCGCCAGCCGCGCTTGGTCATGAATCCGTTCCAGATCTCGATATCGTTCGTCGAAAGTTTGCGGCCCTTGGCTTCGGCCCACGCGAGGACTTCGTCCTGCGTCGCAGCGGGATTCTGCAACACCCAGACGCGGAGGTCGTCGTACTTGATCCCGAGATACTGGCAGCAGCGGTCATCGAAAGCCTTGCCAAGGTTGTTGACGAAGTCGGCGTGCAGCTGACCGGCCGCATGCAGGCGGATCTTCGAGACCAGACGAGGGAGATATACGAAACCACGGACGGCTTCGTAGGGGCTGAGGAGACCAGGAACGAGGGGCATGGGAGGGAAGATAGAGGAAAGATGACCGATGACGGATGACAGAGGAAAGATAAAAACCCGAGATAGGTGTTAGCGGATAGCGGTCAACAACGCGAGGGCTCGTGGGCCGGAGGTCACGAGGGCAAGAGAGCGTAGATGTGGCGGTTCAGGGTTTCTATCCGCCGACCGCTTTCACTACACTTTTGCACCTTTGCACACGGCACCGCCGCATTTGCACCTTTGCACTTCAATCTCCTGCCCTCCTGCCCTCGTGCCCTCCTGCCCTCCAGCCCTCCAGCCCTCCCTAGTGTTGCCCTTCCGCCCTCCCTGCCTTTCCTACCCCTACCCCGACCCCTTTCCCCACCCCATGCTCCGCCTCCTTGCCTGGCTCCCTCTCCTCGTCCTGTCGGTCTACGCCGCCGACAAGCCCGCGGCGTATTCGACCGAGAAGTTCGACAAGGACATCGTCGCCTTCGAAGCGGCCGACAATGCCAACCCGCCCCCGCAGCACGCGGTGCTGCTCTCTGGCGCCAGCACTTTCCGTCGCTGGAGTAATTATGCGGAGGCCTTCAAGGGCTACGCGGTGATCAACCGTGGCTTCGGTAGTTCCAAGACCACCGACGTCGTCGGCTACATGGACCGCATCACGCTACCCTATCACCCACGCGTCGTGCTCTTCCATTGCGGCAGCAACGACCTCAATGCCGGCGACACCGCCGAGGCCGTCGCCGGACGCATCCGCGAATACCTGACCCGCCTGCGTAAGGATAACCCCGACTGTGCCCTGATCATCGTCTCGACCAGCCACGCGCCGGTCCGCCGCAAGCTCTGGGATGAGATGAAAAAGGCCGACACGCTCTTCCAGCAGATCGCGAAGTCCGAGAAGGGCGTGACCTTCGTCGACATCAACCCGGCGCTCAGCCTGCCCGACGGCGAACCCCGCCCTGGCGTCTACGCCTCGGACAATCTTCATCCGAACGAAAAGGGCTACGAAGGCATCATCGCGCTGCTTCGCCCCGCTCTCGACCAGGCTTGGAAAGACACCGCCCCCGCCTTCGCCAAATAACTTTCGGCCTACCCCTACCCCCGCCCCAACCCCTACCCCTTCAACATGAAACTCCTCCTCGCCTGTCTCCTCGCTGTCTCCGCCTTCGCGGCCGATGTCGCCAAGCCCCACGTCCCTCTGGCCCAGCAGCCGTTACGCATGGCCAAGGACATCGCCGCCTTCGAAGCCGCCGATAAGGCCACCCCTCCGCCCCAACACGCCTTGCTCTTCAGCGGCGCCAGCACGCTTCGCATGTGGAAGAACGTCGCCGAGGAGATGAAGCCCTACCCGGTGATCAACCGCGGCTTCGGCGGGTCCTACACCACCGAAGTCAACGGCTACATGGACCGCATCACCCTGCCCTATCACCCGCGCGTGATTGCTTTCCAGTGCGGCGGCAATGATGTGAACGCCGGCGACGAACCCTCCGCCCCGATCGGCCGCATCCGCGAATACATCACCCGCGTCCGCAAGGAGAACCCCGACTGCGCCTTCGTCTTCATCGCCACGACCCGGGCGCCCTCTCGCAAGGCCAAGTGGGAGCTCCTCGACGAATATAACCGCCAGCTCCAACAGGTCGTGAAGGAAGGTAAGAACATGTGGTATGTCGACATCAACGCCGCGCTCAACCTGCCAAACGGCGAGGGCAAGCCCGGCAGCTACCTCAAGGATAACCTGCATCCCGACGTCGAAGGCTACAAGGCCATCGCCTCCGTCCTAAAGCCCGCCGTCGACGCCGCCTGGCAGGCGACGGCGGCCGCTTTTAAAGGAAAGTAAGCGGCCTATCGAGAGTCTGGAGTATCGAGTATAGAGTTTCGGGGTAAACTACCCCGCATTCTTTTCCTATACTCCATACTCGATACTTCATACTCTGATACCGATGCACGAGCCCTCCGCCAGTCCCACCGCTGAACGCTTCCCCAACGGGCCGTTCACGCGCTACATGGTCGGCGAAGGGATCTCGATGACGGGCACCTGGATGCAAGGCATGGCGCTCGGCTTGGTGACCACAGACGTCGTCGCAAGCGACTGTCTTGATGAATGGAGCGGAGTTCTTCAGGCCGCTCCCCACTTCGCAACTGGAATAGTCATGCTGCTGCTCTTCCGCCTCGGCGGCGCGTATGCCGATCGCCACGACAAGCGCTTCATCCTGCAGGTCTGTCAGGTGGCACAGATCGGCTTCGCTCTCGCAATCGGCCAGCTCGTCGCGCACGGCACCTTGCACACCTGGCACCTCATCGTGGCCGCAGCCCTGCTCGGCATCTCCAGCTCGTTCGAAATGCCTGCTGCCGCGGCGATCGTCCCCGAACTCGTCGCCAAGGAGAACGTCGCCAAGGCCATCTCCGTCGACCGTGCGATTTTCCACGCCACCCGCCTCGTCGGTCCGGCCGCCGCCGGCTTTCTCATCGTCCGCTACGGTGCCGAATGGGCCTTCTACCTGAACGCGGCGTCCTTCGTGGCCCTGATGATCGCGATCGCAACACTACCCCGTCGAGCACAGGGCACGATCGAAGAAGAACAGAAGCGTCAAGGCGGCGCCGGCGAAGGCATTCGACACATCCGCCAGGACAAACCCAGCCTCGCAATGGTCGCGCTCCTTGCCACCAACACCCTCTTCGTCTTTCCCGTCATCATCGTGCTACTACCACTGTACGCAAAAAACGACCTCCTCGCCACGCCAGAGGAGACAAGCCTGCTGATGCTTTGCTCCGGCGCAGGATCAGTCTCGGGCTCATTGCTTATCATGGCCCTGCGTCCGAGCCTTCGCCGTATCGCCATCCTCACTGGCATGGTCCTCGCCTGCGGTGCCCTCGTCAGCCTCAGCCAAGCCACCGGTCTCATCTGGGCCGGTTCCTCATTGCTCTGCCTCGCCGTTGGCGTTTCGACGCTCGTAGGCCTCGCCAATACAATCGTCCAGGAACGCTCGCCCTCCGAACTCCGCGGCCGCGTCTCGGCCGTCGCTGGCCTGAGCTTCTTCGGCTTCCTGCCTTTCGCCGCGATCATCATGGGCTGGATGACCGACCTCTTCAAGCTGCGCAACGTGCTGCTCGGGTCGTCGATCTGCTACGCCGTCATCGGCCTCCTCGTCATGCTCACCGTCGGCAGCAAGGTGACGGGCGAGCAGGAAGAGAAAGCCTGAACCCACGTTCGCCGCAGGGCGAACCTAGGTAGGGGCACGATTCATCGTGCACTCCTCTTCAGGAGGGCGCGGCGTAGCCACGCCCCTACCCATATTACCTACCCCAACCCCTGACCCAACCCCTGGCGAGCTAGGCTCGCCCAAAAAGTGGTGCTCCCGTTGGGAGTCGAACCCAAATCGCCGGCTTCGGAGGCTAGCATTCTATCCATTGAAATACAGGAGCGTGAGGTTTTAAAATCCCCTTAAACGGAGGTTAGTCAACCCTTCCCGAAACCACCGCCTTGAGACGGCTTATTTCGCAGGCATCACGCGGTCGGCGAAGTCAGCGTAGTTCTTCCAGTCCTCAAGGAGGATATCGTGCGCACCAGGGCGGATATGGTAACCGATGGTCTTGCCGACGGGCTTGCTGACGGGCGGATATTCCTTGGTGCCAAGGCCGGGCTGGCCGAGCACGTGATAGACGGGGTCGGCGTGCACGGCACCGAGGAACTCGCCGAGCGGATCGGCCCAGCTGTCTTCCGAAGCGCTGGCGACGTAGAGCGGACGCGGCGCCGCGAGCGCGAGCAGGTAATGGGCGTCGAGCGGCAACTTGTCTTCGTGCTCGGAGAAGGTCTCGAAGCGCGCGGTAAACCAATGCGGGAAACCGCGACCCTTGTAGTGGCCGGTGATAACGCCGACGGTTTCACCGAAGATGCGCTTGTTGAGCGCGGCGCCACCGCAGCCAGAATCATTGGAGATCACGAAAGCGAAGCGCTGATCCTGCGCCCCGGCCCAGAGCGACGCCTTGCCGAGGCGCGAATGGCCATGGACCGCCGCCCGCTTGGCATCGACGGAGGGCACTTTCTCCAAGACGTCGAGCATGCGCGAGAGACCCCAGGCCCAGCAGCCGATGGCACCCCATTCGCCATCCTTCCACTGCGTATTCACGCCGTCCGGCGAGATCGCCGCGCGGAAGCCATTCTTCCAGCCTTCCGGGTGATCGGGCTCAAAATCCCCATAATAAGCCGTCGCCGAAGCGTAGCCGCGGTCGATGAGCATCTCGAATTCCCAGCGACGAGCCTGGCCGCCGCGCAAGGCCGGATCGGCTTGGGTAGTGCCCTTCAACGCCCACTGCTTCGAAACCCAGCTCGAGGCGACGAAGACAGCCGGGTCTTCGGTGGTGGTGTGGTTGCTGCCGAAGTTGAGCCCGACGAAGACGGGTGCGGGACGCTTGGCCGCGTTAGGCACGTAGAGGAGCATGTCGAACGACGGACCCTTTTTACCAATCGGCCAGACCTTGAACTGGGTACGCGTGGCCTTGCCACCAAACGCATCCTTGGACTGCTCGCGAATTTCGACCACGGCGTCGGCCTGCAACTTCGAGGTATCCGGCGTGCGGCCGAACATGTTCTCTTCAACGAGGCGGAAGACCTCCGGACGACGGACCTCGTTCCACATCTTCGCGTCGGCCACCTTGCGGCCATCGGCGCACACGAGCGGATCGGGCAAGGTATACGGCGGCACCTTCGACTCTTCGGAGATGGTCGGCGGGATCGCAGCTAGCAGGAGCAGGGGGAGCAGCATGGCACGACTATGGGCGGCACGCCCAGAGGAGCAAGGACGAGGTAGGGGCAGCACCGCGTGCTGCCCTAGTGGCAACCTGGCCGCCGCATGGTGGCCAAAGGTAGGGGCAGGACTACGTCATGCCCTAAACAGAAGGGCGCGGCGTAGCCACGCCCCTACCCTTGCGTCCACCATTCGGCGGACGCTCGCGGCGTCAGCCGCGCTCAGCGTTCCCAAACTTCAAACGCATACCCCAGCCCCTCATACTCACCCGCCTTCGACGAAACGAGCTTCGTAAAATAGCGCTGCCAATCGGCGGGGAAGAAACGGTCGCCGTCGAAATCGCGCTCGATGCGGGTGATGAGCAAGCGCTCGCAGAGCGGTAGGCCTTCGGCGTAGATGCGTTCGCCGCCGGTGATCCAGGTGGGGCCCGTCCACTGGTCCATCCGCTCGGCGATGACGATGGCCTCGGCCAAGGACGTCGCCTGCTCGGCTCCGGGGAAGGATTTGTCTGGATCGCGCGAGACGACCACCGTCCCCCGCCCAGGCAAAGCCTTGCCGAGCTCGGCATAGCAGGCCGTCCCTTCAATCATGACGCCCCCCGCGGTCTGGTCCATAAACCAAGCCAAGTCCTCGGGAATATGCCATGGAAGCCTGCCTCCCCTGCCGATGACCCCGTTGCGGGCTACGGCGACGATGCATTGGAGGGGTTTAGGCACGGTCCAAAGGGATGTTAATAACCCCGCCGGACGCAAGCACCGGGGTGGGCTTGGACTGATTGACACCCGCCGAAAGACTGGGGTAAGTTGCCCGAATGATTACTTGGCTCCAGAACGCCACCGGCAAGCACCACCGCATCATCTTCGGATTCCTGCTCGTGGTCATCGTGGTCTCCTTCGTCTTCTACGGATTCGCCGGTCGCGGCGCCCTTAGCTCGGGCGCCTACATGTACCAGGGCGTCGACCTGAACGACCCCGCCGTCCGCTCCCGTTTCCGGGACGCGACCTTCTTCGCGCAGATGACCGGACAGCGCATGGACAACAACGGCCTCGTCCAGCGCGTCGCCGAACTCAGCCTCGCCGACTCCCTCGGCATACCCGCCCCCTCCGTCGTCGAAATCCGCCGCGTCGCCCGCGAGATGACCACCTCGCCCGACGGCAAGAGCGCGGACGGCCTCAATAAGTTCCTGGAGTTCGCCGCCAAGCAGCTCAACGTTTCCGACGAAGAGACCCGCGCCCGCTTCGAAGCCTACATCAAGGACACCTGGCGTATCCAGAAGGCGGTCAGCACCCTCGCCGGCTCCGGCCACGCCACCGCCAGCCAAATCAAGCGCATCCTCGACCGTGAGCGCACCAAGTGGACCGTTGACGTCGCCACCTTCACCGCCGCCGGCTTCAAGCCCGAGATCAAGGTCGATGAAGCCAAGGTGAAGGAAGTCTTCACGGCCAACATCGAGAACTACCGCTTGCCCGCGCAGGTCGCCGTCACGGCCGTCACCATCGCTCCCTCCGCCGCCGACACCGCCCCGGTGTCCGACGATGAGATCATCAACATGGGCTACAATCAGGCCGAGAAGTTCAAGTTCGAGACCGGCAAGGTCAAGGAACAGGCCCTCGCCAAGCGCGCCGAGCTCGAGAAGCTCGTCCGCGCCGATCGCGCGATCACCAACCTCGCCGGCCAGGTCTCCGACGAGCTCGCCGAGAAATTCGCCATCGATACCGCCAAGGCCGACAGCAAGGAACTAGCCGCCTGGATCAAGGCCAAGAACGCCAAGGTCACCGTGGTCCCTTCCTACGAAGTGATCAATCCGCCCAGCGTCGCCAAGATCCCCGCCGAAGCCCTGCGCGTCGCCGCCGAGCTCACGGAAAAGGAATGGCGCACCGAAGTCTACCGCTCCGAAGAAGGCGCGACGTTCATCTTCCTGAACAAGCGCACGGCTGACCGCCTCCCGACCTACGACGAAGCCAAGACCAAAGCCGTCGAGAACTGGAAGAAGTCTCAGCTCAATCGCCTCCTCGCCGAAGAAGTCGCCAAGGTCGGCAAGGTCGTCCAGGCCGACATCGCCGCCGGCAAGACTTTTACCGACAGCGCCAAAGCCCATAAGCTCGTGCTGACCTCCCCCGCCGCCTTCTCGGTTTACTCCGTTCCCGAAGCCCTCAATGGCGCCGACGAGAACACCGGCCTCCTCATCGAAGCCGCCGGCGTCGGCAAGCTGACCTCCGCCATCCGCGTGGCCAACGGCGACTACGTCTTCATCCGTCCCGCCAAGAAGGATCTGCCCGAAGACAAGACCGGCGCCGAAGAGAGCCGCCTGTTCGCCCAGCGCGTCTCCCAGCGTAACGCCTACTTCACCGGCATCGGCCTCGTCCAGGACGTCGTCCCAGCCCCCGTCCAAGCCAAGTAAGGGAGTTTAAAGGCCCACTGGAACCCCTCCGGAGGCCTCCTCCCGAGGGGTTCTTTATTTGGACCCGATTACGGCTTTACCAACCCCTACCCCAACCCCTACCCCTTTCTTATCACAATGTCCCAGGTCCGCGTCCGCTTCGCTCCCAGCCCCACCGGCTTCTTCCACATCGGAAGTGCCCGGACGGCCCTATTCAACTGGCTCTACGCCCGCCACACGGGCGGCAAGTTCATCCTCCGCATCGAAGACACCGACAAGGAGCGTAACTCCGAGGCCTTCCTGAAGGTAATCTTCGATTCGATGCGCTGGCTCGGTATGGACTGGGACGAAGGCCCCGAGGTCGGCGGCGACTTCGGTCCGTACTTCCAGTCGCAGCGCACCGAACTCTATAAGGCCAAGCTCCAGGAGCTCGCCGCCAAAGGTCGCGCCTACGAGAAGGAAGGCGCCTGGTGGCTCCGCCTCGAAGGCGCCCGCTCCCCTGCCTACGACGATCACCTGAAGAAGGATTATGAGAAAGTAGACACCGTCCCAATGGTGCTGCACGACATGGTCCGCGGACAGGTCGCGCGCGTCGAGGATCGCGACTTCGTGATCTTCCGCTCCAACGGCGAGCCGGTCTTCCACTTCGTCAACGTCGTCGACGATATCGAAATGCAGATCACCCACGTGATCCGCGGCGAGGATCACCTCTCCAACACCTCGAAGCACCTCGAGCTCTTCAAGGCCTTCGGCGCCAAGCCGCCCATCTACGGCCACATCCCCCTCATCCTCAAGACCGACGGACCGGGCAAGATGTCGAAGCGCGACAAGGGCGCCCTCATCGAGGAATACCAGCAGCGCCGCTACCTGCCCTCCGCCGTCCGTAACTACCTTTGCCTGCTCGGCTGGACGCCGGCCGACGGCAAGGAAGTGCTGCCGATCGAAGAGATCATCAAACAGTTCGAGATCTCCGCAGTGCACCAGTCCAACGCCCGCTTCGACGAGCGGAAGATGTCCCATATCAACGCGCAGACGCTACGCACCCTGCCCGCTAACGAATTCGCCACGCTCGCTCGCCCGATCCTGCTCGAGACCAAAGTCATCGACGCCTCGGTCTCCGACGCGCGCCTCACCGAGGTCCTGGGTATCGTTCAGGAGAAGGTGACCTCCCTCGAACACCTGCCGGAGTTCATGGGCTTCTTCTTCACCGCCGACTTCAAGAAGGACGAAGGCGCATTGGCCAATCTCACGAAGAAGGGCGGCGACCCGGTCGCCCGCATTCGCGAACTCCTGCCCACTCTCGAGGCCGCCGCCTGGACCGAGCCGGCCCTGGAAGCCGCCTTCACCGCCGTCGGCGCTGCCCGCGAGCGCAAGCCGACCGACTACTTCGCGCCGGTGCGCTTCGCGACCTCCGGCCAAGGCGGCGGCGCCCACCTCCTCGGCGTGCTTCGCGTCCTCGGCCGCGACACCACCCTCGCCCGCCTCAAATCCTTCATCGCCTGATCCCACCTTTGCACTTTTGCACAGGCGCTCGCGCCGATTTGCACTTTTGCACCCCTCCTGTTTCTCGTTCATGTCTTCCGAAACCCCTGCGCCGGCGGCCCACCGCCACTTCATCCAGCAAATCATCGACGCCGACCTGGCCGCGGGTAAGCACGCGTCCGTCGCCACCCGCTTCCCCCCGGAACCCAACGGCTACCTGCACGTCGGCCACGCGAAGTCCATCTGCCTGAACTTCGGCCTCGCCCTCGAATTCAAGGGCCGCTGCCACCTGCGCATGGACGACACGAATCCGACCAAGGAAGAGGTCGAATACGTCGACTCGATCAAGGAAGACGTCCGCTGGCTGGGCTTCGACTGGAACGAGCACTACTACCAGGCCTCGAACTACTTCGAGCGCATGCACGCCGACGCCATCAAGCTGATCAAGCTCGGCAAGGCCTATGTCTGCTTCCTCTCGCAGGAGCAGATCCGCGAATTCCACGGCGACGAGAAACACCCCGGCAAGCCGAGCCCGACCCGCGACGCTTCCGTCGAGGAGAACCTCGCGGCCTTCGCCCAGATGACCCGCGGCGAGTTCGACGAAGGCAAGGCGGTCCTCCGCGCCAAGATCGACATGGCCTCGCCGAACATGCACATGCGCGACCCGGTCATCTACCGCATCCGCAAGGCCCATCACCACAACACCGGCGACAAGTGGTGCGTC
>Ga0209597_1001782_pt1 | contig 13958 bp, 17 predicted proteins | sample M_140625_MF_Meta_FD_187316 | JGI IMG/M metagenome (GOLD analysis project Ga0209597, IMG submission 187316) | Freshwater microbial communities from Lake Montjoie, Canada to study carbon cycling - M_140625_MF_MetaG (SPAdes) (version 2) | ecosystem: Environmental > Aquatic > Freshwater > Lake...
CACCGGCGTGAGCACAGCGTGGTCCCACGAGGTCGAGAACCTCGGCCACGAGCGCGTCGACGTCCACTGCTGCTGGCTCCGTGGCGGGCGGCTTGCCGAGGGCGAGCAGGCCGCGGACCTCCTCCTCGACAATGTCGAGCTGCCGACAGGCGACGGCGAGGCTGTCATCGATACGGCAGCCTGGATCGGCTCCGGGGCAGCGCCGGCGGTGGAGATCGATCGCAAGCCTGGCGCCGGTGATCGCGTTGCGGAGTTCGTGCGCGAATCCCGCCGCGAGCTGGCCGAGGAGCCGCTGTCGTTCACCGGCGATGAGCCGCGACCGGAGCGACTCCAGTTCGCCGCTCATCCGCTCGACACCCGCGGCGAGGCGGCCCACCTCGTCGTTGTCGGTCTCAGTGGCCGCGGCCCCGAACTCGCCCGCTGAGATCCGTTCCACTCGCCGTTCGATCGCGCCGATTCGCCGCGTGATCCGGCCGGTGGTGGCCAGCCCCAGTGGCACGAGCACTGCGAGCGTCGTGGCGGCGACGGCGAGCACCGGCCAGGCTGTTGACCAGGTCGTCATCGCGAGGCTCTTCAGTGGGGTGAGCACAAACGCTCGCTCGGGTCGTACTCCTGCGGCACGAATCACGGCGACCGCATACCGCGTGCGACCGAGGCCGATGGTGTCGCCGTCGCGTGCCGTGCGCAGGGAGTCTTTTACCTCCTTGAGCTTCTCCGGCGCGAGCGTGGCGGCTCCCGGCGCATCGGTATCGTCGTCCCAGACGATCAGTTCACTCCCGGTGAGGTCGCCGAGCGCGTCGAGGACGGCCGGCACCAGCGCGATCCGCGAGCGGTCGAGGGCGGCCACGATCCGTTCGCGGCCAGTGCGGGCGGCGACGACGGCACTGCGTGTCGCCAACCAGGCAGCAAAGGCGACGTTGGCCAGCACCGCGATCAGCACCAGGCCCACGACGGGCCAGACGAGCTGGGCGGAGAGCGTGCGACCCGGAAGCGGCATGGACGACTCGGTTCGGATGTCAGGCGGCTGCCATCCATCGTACCGGTCGAACGGCCGTATCATGGGGGCATGAATCCCCGCGTTGTGATCGCCTGCCTGCTCGCCCTGGTCGCGGCAACGGCGCGCGGTGAGGGTGCGGTTCCCCGAGAGCTCGTCACGTTTGGGCCGCCGTCAGCCCGCCCGCTGTTTGCTGGTGGCGGAGCGGATGCCTGGGATCGTGACCTGCGGGAGCGGGGCTGGATCGTGCGGCACGGGGGCTGCTGGCATCTCTGGTACACGGGTTCGAACCCCGACCGTGATCCCGGACGGCGGCTCGGCCATGCGACGAGTGGCGACGGCCTCAACTGGACGCGGTCCACCGGCCCGCTCCTGCCAGGCCGCTGGGTCGAGGATGTCTGCGTGGCGAGAGCGAGCGGATCCGTTGGGGAAAGTTTCCTCATGGTCGCCGAGGGCGAGCATGACATTGCCCACCTGCTCGCATCGCCAGACCTGGTGTCGTGGCGGCCCTGCGGCCCGCTCGATATCCGCCTTGCATCGGGCGCGGCGATTCCCGACGGCCCGCGCGGCACACCCACGCTCTGGTTCGACCGCGGTCTCTGGCACCTCTACTACGAGCGGCGAGACGATGGCGTGTGGCTGGCCACGTCGCGGGACTGCCGCACGTTCACCAACGTCAGCGACGAACCCGTGCTGGCCTGCGGCCCCGAGGCTTTCGACCGGCATGGGATCGCGATCGATCAGATCGTGCGGTTCGACGGCCGGTGGTATGCCTACTACCACGCCAGTCCGGATCCTATGCGGCAGACGTGGCAGACCTGCATCGCCGCGAGCGACGATCTCGTCCATTGGGAGAAGTGGGAGGGCAATCCCGTTTTGCCTGTGGACCCCGCTCATCCCAAGCGGTCGAGCGCGACCGTCATCCACGACGGCGAGCGGCTGCGGCTCTACACCAGCCATCCCGACGTCCGCGTGCGGTTCTCGGTCGATCCTGTCGCGGCCGGCCGGCTCAGGCGCTGACCGGGTCGATGAACATCGCCCGGGCGTTGTCGTGGCAGACGCCCGCGACCACGGCGTCGAGCCAGTCGCGGCGGTCGGGGAGTCGGCCGCTGGCCACGTCGCTGCCGAGCAGGTCGCAGAGGATCCGCCGGAAGTATTCGTGCCGCGGATAGGAGAGAAACGATCGCGAGTCGGTGACCATCCCCACGAATCGCGCGAGCAGGCCGAGGTCGGAGAGCATGTTCATCTGGTCCCGCATGCCCCGCTCCTGGTCCATGAACCACCAGCCGCTGCCCCACTGCATCTTGCCGGGGATGACGCCATCCTGAAACGAGCCCGGCATCGCGGCGAAGACGGCGTTATCGGCGGGGTTGATGTTGTAGAGGATCGTGCGGCCGAGGGTGTTTTCTCCGGAGAGCCGGCCGAGGAGGCGGATGAGCCCGGGGCCCTGTGGCAGGTCGCCGATCGTGTCGCAGCCGGCGTCGGCGCCGAGCCGCTTCGCCATCAGCAGGTTGGGATCGCGGAAGGCGCCGAGGTGCAGTTGCGTGACGAAGCCCCGGGCATGGTTGAGTCGGGCGATGTGGAGCACGATGGAGGTTGCGAAGCGGTCGGCTTCCTCGGGCGTGGCGGCCGTGCCGGCCATGGCTCGCTGCCAGATCGAGGCGGCCTCTGCGTCGGTGCAGTGCGTGGCGGCGAGCACGTCGAGCCCGTGGTCGCTTGCCCGGCAGCCGGCGTCGGCGAAATCGGCGTGCCGCTTGGCGAGCGCCGCGAGCAGGCCGGCGTGGGTGTCGGTGCCGATCCCGGAGATGTCGGCGAGCTTCTTTGCCCAGGCCTTCACCTTCTCGGGCTGGTGCACCTTGCCGGCCACATCGGGGCGGAAGGTGGGTACGACCTTCACGGGGAAGCCCGAGGCGGTGATTCGCGCGTGCCAGTCCAGCGGATCGACTGGGTCATCGGTCGTGCCGACGAGCGCCACGTTCATCTTCGTGAGGATGCCCCGGGCGGTGAGCGGGCCGCTGGTGAGCTGGCGGTTGGCCTCCGTCCAGACCCTCTCGGCGGTGGTGCCGTCGAGCAGGTCGTCGATCCCAAAATGGCGGCGGAGTTCGAGGTGGGCCCAATGAAAGAGTGGGTTACGCAGCGTGTGCGGGACCGTCTCCGCCCAAGCCTGGAATTTCTCCCGCGGCGTGGCGGACCCGGTGATCCGCTCCTCGTTCACCCCGTCGGCCCGCATCGCCCGCCACTTGTAATGGTCTCCCTCCAGCCAGGCGGCGTGGAGGGTGTCGAACCGCCGGTCCTCGGCGATGTCCTTTGGGCTCAGGTGGCAGTGGTAATCGACGATCGGCTGCGTCGCCGCTACGCGGTGGTAGAGGTCGGCTGCCACCGGGGTGGAGAGCAGGAAGGTGTCGTCGCAGAATCCCATGATGTGCCTACCGTTTTGCGAGGGCGTCGCGGATCTCGCGGAGCAGCACCACATCTTCCGGCGGCGGCGGTGGGGCCGCGGTCGTGACCGTGTCGAACTTCGCCTTGGCGGAGTTGAGCGCCTTGATGACGAGGAAGATCGCCCCGGCCACGAGCAGGAAGTCGACCACCGACTGGATGAAGGGCCCGTAGTTGAGGATCGGGTAGGCCTGGTCGATCATCACCGGCTTCCCGTCCTCCATCACCATCGTGCCGTCGGCGTTGAGCTTCGGGGCCTCGGTCTGGATCTTGTAGGCCAGGTCGGTGAAGTTCACGCCGAACTTGCTCGTCAGCAGGTTCAGGGGGGGCATGATGATGTTGGCGACGAGCGAGCTGATGATCTTGCCGAATGCGCTGCCGATCACCACGCCCACGGCGAGGTCGATCACGTTGCCGCGCATCGCGAAGTCGCGAAACTCTTTGAGCAGGCCCATGGTGCGGTGCTTCCGGGGTGAGGGGGAGTGGGGCGACAGTATGCCGTGGCGCCGGCCGCGGCTTCAACAGTCGCCGGCGCGAGGCAGGGGCGGGTAGATTGGCCCGCGTTCCCGTCCCACCCCGGTGCCGCCCCGCATGTCGACGATCGGCCTCGCCCTCTCCGGCGGTGGATTCCGCGCCACCCTCTACCACCTCGGCGTGATCCGCTATCTCCGCGACAGCGGCACGTTGCCCCTCGTGGGCGACATCGCTGCGGTGTCCGGCGGCAGCATCCTGGCCGCCCACCTGGTCCTCAACTGGGATCGCTACACCGGCACCGATGCCGAGTTCGCGGAGGCGGCCGGCGAGGTGATCCGGTTCGTGCAGCACGACGTCCGCAACCGGATCGTCCGCCGCCTCCCGCTGCTGTTCCCGATCAGGCTCTTTGGGAAGCTCACCGGCTGGTCGGCCGCGAGCTTCACGCCCAACGCGCTCCTGGAGAAGTACTACCGCACATTTCTCTACGGCGACCGCCGGCTCTTTGAGCTCCCCGAGCAGCCGGCGCTGCACATGCTCGCCACGAACGTCAGTGACGGTGTGATGGCTGTTTTCAACCGCGAGGGCCTGCACATCCAGAAGCGGGAGCAGGGGGAGACCGATCCCTTCCGGCACGTGGCCGGGCAGACGGCGACGATAGCCAAGGTGGTGAGCGCCTCTTCGGCCTTCCCGGGTTTCTTCCCCCCAGTCGAGATTGCGGCCCACGATCTCGGCGTGCACGAAGGGCAGTTTCCGACAGAGTCTTTCACCGACGGCGGTGTCTACGACAACCTCGGCATCCGCGGCTTCGCCTGGCTCGCCGACCACTGCGGCCGATCGTATCACCGGGTGATCGTCAGCGACGCCGGCAAGCCGTTTCAGATCCTCGGCAACGCCCCGCTCGGCTTCATCGCCCAGTCGATCCGCGCCACCGACATCCTCTGGGATCGCGTCTGGCAGCTGGAGCGGGAAAACTTCGGCGACCAGAACGGCTTCCACTTCCTGCCTGTGACGCACGTCGTTGACGCCCACGAGGATCCGCACGGCTTGCATCCGGTGGTGCAGGCGGAGGTGTCGGGCATCCGCACCGACCTCGACCGGTTCAATGACCTGGAGGTCAACGCCCTCGTCGCGCACGGCTACGAGGTGGCCCGCAGCTTCCATCGCCGGATGGGGGCGAAGGCGCTCCGGCCGGTCCACGACGGCCCGCCATGGGAGCCGCTGCCGGGTCGGCATTCGGTGATGGTAGCGCCGCCGGCGGAAGCCAGCCACGGCACCGCCCGGACGACGGGCACGAACTCGTCGGCCCGGCTGGCAGAGTTACTCCGTCGCTCCAGCCACCGCAAGGTTTGGGCGACGCTGCTCGACTGGAAGGACTGGCCGAGCTACCTCTACGTGGCGATTGGGCTGCTGCTGTTCGTCTACCTGCCGATGCGGTTCTACGCGGTGCACCGTCGCGCCGAGATGCTCACCAGCGTGATCGACTCGATCGCCAAGGGCGATCCCGACATCCGCCTCGTGCTCGACCTCGTGGAGAGCGATCCGGTCACCGGCTGGCAGAAGCTTGACGTCACTGATGCCGCCGAGCCGACCGTCGACGACTACGCCGGTGTCGAGATCCTCTCCTACAGCCGGATCAACGACCTCCGGACAGCTTGGAGTGGCGGCCTTCGGCCCGATCGTGGCGGGCAGGTTCGCTTCCGCGACCGCGTGGTGATCCGCCTCACCGACGACGCGCGACGCCAGAAGGGGGTCGTGTTCCGGACCGCGATCCCGGTGGAGGGCGTCGAATACCGCCAGCCGAATGGTTCCATTCCGGGGCGGGTGCGCCGCGTGAAAGAGCGGGCCGCCGACGGTTCGGAGGAGAGTCGTTACGAGTATCACGTCGATCTGTCGGACGCCCCGGTCGGCGAGCCGGTGTCGCTCGAACTCGCGGCGGTGGTGCGATACACATCGCTACCCGCGGGTCGGCTGCCGCTGGTGATGCAGTTCAACGCTGATCTGCTCACCGTCTGGATCCTGTTTCCCGACGACCATCCCTACCGGCGCTACCAAGTCGTCACCTATCCGCGCGGGCAGGACGCGGCGGCTGAGCCGCTCACCTCGCGATACACGATCGACCATCCCTACGGCAGGCTGATCGGCTGGTCGGTGATCATGCCGAAGAGGGGTAGCGTGTACGAGTGTCGCTGGACGGGCAACTGATTCGGTGGACGAGTCAGCGGCCACAGCGGATGCCGGCCCAAACGGCCACGAGACCCAGGACGTTGGTGACGGCCATGTAGGCGAGTGCCGCGGCTCCGCGGCCCGACTCGAGCAGCGAGACCGACTGGAAGGCAAAGCTCGAATAGCTGGTGAAACCACCGAGGAGGCCGACGAGAAGCACCGTCTCCTGCTCCGGCGTGATCGCACGGGATCGGGTGAGCGCGTAGACCGCTCCAAACGCGAACGAGCCAACTAGGTTGGCGGCCAGGGTCCCCCACGGAAACGCCGGCCCGAAGAGTTTTACGGCCACCGTCGTGCAGCCGGCGCGAAGGAGCGTGCCGGCAGCGCCAGCCGCGGCGAGAGCGACGATCTGGAACAGGTGGTTCATGCGGCGATCATGCGGTGTGCGACCCTCTCATCGACCGGTGGGTGCCTCGGGATTGCGTGGGCGGGCGGCCGATCGCTCGCGTTCGGGAGGCTGTGGGGTTCTGGGCAGGATTGGCGGGCTAGGATGGGCCGAACCGTCATGATTGGCGTGCGTACTATTCTCTGTTCGCGGATGTTCCACCAAGGAGGGTTTCATCATGGACGCGCATTTCAACGAGTATCTGGCAGCGGTCATCGGCATGCAGGATCTCTACGGCCATGCGGCCGAGGATCATCCGACCGAGTTTCACGACGACGTCACGCCGCCCGCTGCCACGGTCGATTCGGTGGTCGGCGCGACGATCGCCTCGTCGATCTGACGGGCGGAGCCGCTCAACGCGTCGTCGGTCTGCGGCTGATCGAGGAAGCTAGGAGCCGCACTTCGACGCTCCGAGCCGTGCCCTGCCATCAGTTCGCTGGCCACGTAGCGTCCACCGCCGGCAGTCCTTCGTGCCAGCGGATCTTCACGACCGACAAGTACCAGGTTTGACCGCGGTCGTTGTTGCCCTGGTAGAAGAGATAACTCTGCCCGTCGTCATCCTGAAACAGGAAGGGATGCCCAGACTCACTGGAGTTCCAGCTGTCGGCGGGGCCGTTCGGGACGAGCGGTTGGTCGAAGAGCCTTTTGAAATCGACGCCGTTGTCGCTCACCGCCACGCCGATCTGCTGCGGCTCGTTGTTGTAGCCCCCGGCATAAAACATATAGAGGCGGCCGTCATGGCGAGTCATGGCAGCTGCCTCGATGCACCTCCGCTCCCAGGGCAACTCCGGTTTCAGGATCGCGCCGTCCTTGTTGAGCTGTGTCCAGGTGCCGCGAGAGAAGTCGCTCTCCAGCGCCGCGGCTGACACGCCCTGCATCTGAACCTTGTAGCCGGGGTCGCGCGTGGCCCAATACAGCAGGAGACGCCCGTCGTGCGCGATCACGTCGGCGTCGATTGCACGGCCACACGTCCAGTCGCCCGTGGGGCTAAAAACTGGGTTGGTGGGGTCGCGCGTAAAGTGCAGGCCGTCTTCCGACCACGCGTGGCAGATGGCGTCTTGCTGTCCGTTGCCGTAGGTTTGATAGAAGAGATGCACGCGACCTCGAAGCACGATCGCGCCCGGTGCGCAGAACCCGTTGGCTTCCACATCTCCCACGTTCGATAACTCGCCGACCTTCTTCCAGTCGACGAGGTTGTCGCTCGTCGCCACGCCAATGCTCCAGCCCTTGGTGGCTTTGCCTTCGTAAGGCGGCAGTGAGTAGTAGAGCCAATACTTTCCCTGGAACTTCACGACCGCCGGATCTTTGGAATAGTGCCGTCCGGAGACCGTGTCGGCGAAATGCATGCGTGGCACGTCTGCCGCCGTCACGCTCGTCGCGGCGAACAGCAAAACCATCAGGAGCGTGGGGGCGTGCGGCATGATCCACCGAGCGGGGCAGGTTTTGGTGCGGATCGGTCACCTGTCCTAAGAAGGGCAAGCCAATCGATTTTCCCCGCTACTTTACCGGGATGTAGGCGTTGACGCCGATCGTCACCTTCTTGCCATTCACCACACAGTCGGTTTCCTTGTTCCCGTGGGTTGAGGCTACCACCAGCGTTTTGCCGCTGGCCGACCGCTCGGGCTTGGCATTCATCGGGATTCGCAAGATGAGTTCGTCACCGACGATCTGTGCTGAAAAAGCCATGGATTCAATCCTTGGGAGTGTGTGACCGGGTTGCACTTACTGGTCTTGAGCCCTCGACCTATCCTTCCATGTATAGGATTTCAGAAGCCACCCTCAAACCGGAGCTTTTCCCATGAGTGAACACACCTACAAAATGATCGAACTCGTGGGCTCTTCCCACACGGGCATCGAGGCGGCGGTTCAGAACGCCATCGCCAAAGCCGAGATCAACGAAAGCAAGATGCGATGGTTTGAGGTGATAGAAACCCGAGGCCACATCGAGAACGGCAAGGTCGCACACTGGCAGGTGCGGGTGAAGATCGGTGCCACGCTAGACGACTGATGAGCCACCGCTGCATGGGGCCGGCTCTGGAGCGATTCAGCCCGGAAAACACCGGCCAAAGGCTTGAAGTCGGCTGAGACCACCTCGAACCCGGATACGGCCCGTCAGAATCGCCCAGCCGATGCTCCGGTCTTTGCGAAGGAAGCCCAGCCAGGTCTGGGAGTCGGCTTTGATCGTGCAATCGGGCTTGCCGATCAGGCCACGTTGCACATGCAGGGTCTGCTGTCGAATCGTGACAGTGGCTTCGGCCGGTTCCTTGCCGGTGAAGATCAGGTGATACACGGCATCGATGCCCTTGGCCTGTCCCGCCTGAAAGACAACGTGCATGGTGTCGAGAAAACCGGTGATGGTCGTTGGGCGGAGACTGTTGACGTGCTGCTTTGTCTTGTGAGGAAATACCCGAGTGACGTATTCGTCGGCATCTGACCCAGGCACGACATAAATGGTTTCCTGCTTCTGTTGGAGGGGCTTCACGATCCCGGCCAGAAAGGCCGGCCGGTCGTCGAGAAACGGGGCGAGCACGTCTTCTCCAGCCGGGCACACGGCGAGACAGTAGGCGGCTTTGTAGTTGGCCCCGAAGCTCAGGCTTTGCCACATCGAGACCGACTCCTGATCCGTGACCCTCTTTCGGTAGTCCTTGGCGTTGCGGCTATCGGCCACGTGCTCCACCCAGTCTGTAAACCCATGCAGAAACTCGCGATAGTTGTGCGTCATGCACGCACTCGCATCGAAACCGCCCTGCGGCTTGATGGCCCCCACCGGACATGCGGAAACGCATAACTTGCAGTTGACGCAGGGGTTGTAGTCGACAGGTTTTGAGTCCTGATCGATATCGACATCGACAAAAATTGTCCCCAGCAGAATGAAGGATCCGTACCGTGGGTGGATGACATTGCGATGCAGTCCCATCTGTCCGAGCCCCGCAGCCACGGCCACCGGCTTATGGGACACCACCCAGATTTTTCCAGGAAACTCACTGGCCTCCATCGGGAACCCCATCGGAGCGTTCATGGCCCGGATGCCTCGGTCTTCGAGCCGACGGACGATGTCCCGGGCCACGTCGTTGACATGGTCACCGGAGCGATGGAACTCAAGGTTGGCGATGGACCGGGCGGGGCTTCGTACTGGCTCCCGGTTCATACGGCAGACCACGCTGATGAGAACCTTGGCAGAGGGAAAGACCTGCAGAACGCCCGCGCGTTCCGAGGCGATATCCGGCCTGTCAATCGGGACGAAACCGACATCATCTGCTCCGGCTTCCAGGCACAAGCGGCGGAGTTCCTCGGCGGGCAGCGTGCCGGTGCGAGGCTGCCGTGTCTGGCTCCGGAGGGCGGTGACGGAAGGATGTTGATCGAACGAAGTCACCAAACGTCTCCCGGCGGGTTTTTATACTTGCAATACGCAAGTAGAGACTTGTATATTGCAAGTGGTGTGGCGTGTGTCAAGCGACGTGGCAAGCGGTTTCATGAGAGAGGTCGTTTCGTGAAGATGGTGAAGCGTTCGGTGTGCCCTGTGGCCTGCACTCTCGATCTCATCGGTGATAAGTGGACGCTCCTTCTTGTGAGAGACATGGCCTGCGGCAAGGCGCTTTTCAAAGAGTTCTCTGCATCGCCTGAGCGAATCGCCTCGAACATCCTTGCCGACCGGCTGGATCGCCTTGTTCGCTCAGGACTGGCAGAGTCGTTCAGTCCAAGCGTGGCCACTGGGCGGCACGGCTATCGCCTGACCGCAAAGGGTAAGTCACTGCTGCCCGCCCTCGGGGCGTTACGCGACTGGGGGCTTATGCACATCAAGGGCACGCGAGCCCAAATGAAGCCGGTTGGCTGAAGTCTCGGGCACACTCGCTCGTCGTTTGCTGGCATCACCTATCATGGTGCGACGCGTGCAATCGTTGAAGTGTCAGCAGATGCCAGCACGGGCCTGCCGGGCCCACCAAAGTTCCCCGAGATAGGGATGGTTCCGATCTGTGGTTCGGCACGACGATCTCGGGATTGTGCCAAAAAGGTGATGTAAAAAGCGACGTTGGGCAGACGTGGCACGGGCTGGCAGGACGTGGCAAAGAACGTTGCCGAACCGGGCTGGCGGTTACGTCACCTCCCTGACCAGAACAGAACTTGCCTACGTGTCCGAGCGGCCATACCTTGGACGGATGCCAACGGTACTCCGAGTCGGCGGATTTCGTTTCCACTTTTACTCGGACGAGGGCGTCGAGCCTCCTCAAATTCACGTCCGTTGTGCAGATGGCGAGTGCAAGTTCTGGCTGGATCCCGTCGCCTTGGCCCGACATCGTTCCGTTCCGGCACATGCGGTGAGGGAAATGGAACGGCTGGTTTACGAACACATTGACCTATTATTGGAGAAATATGATGAGCACCATCCATCAGGAAATCGAAGCCGTAGCGACGAGAGCGTGGACTGAGGGCCGGATGGTCTTTGTCGAGTTGACGGATCAGCGGATCGTGGGATTTCCTGCGAATCGGTTCCGTCGGCTGCAAGATGCCAGTGAACTGGAGTTGGCCGAGGTTCGGCTTGAGGTCGGTGGCACGGCGCTGCGTTGGGAGTCGCTCGACGAGGATCTCACAGTCGAGGGCGTGGTGGCGGGACGGTTCCAGTTGCCACCGGGGCGTGACTGATTGCTCTTGGTCGTCGTTTCCCTCCTTCACCGCGATGGTGATCCGACAGCGGCGGCACCCTCGATCCGCGGGCAGGTCAATGCTGATCACGTCCTCTTCACAGACGATCGGAGGCTCGCTCGCTGCATTTTCCTCTGCGTGTCACTTTCCTGTTTGGTCTTCCAGTCAGTAGTCGGCCTGCAGGTCATCGATCACTGCTTGAGAGCGTCCCATTTTCCGAGCCAAGGCCGCCAGCATCGCCTTAGGCCGGGCCCATTGGGGAGAGAGCATCGCCGCATTCTCGAAGGCTATTTTTGCCTGTTCCAGCATTCCCTCTCCGTGCAGGGCATACCCAAGCAGTTCATGCACCAAAGCCCTCTTCGGTTCGATCCGGATCGACTCGACAGCATGGTCGAGAGCCTCCTGTCAATGTGATCGCGCCACATGGCGGCGGCAGAGGCGTACGGCCTTACGATCATGACGCCGGGCATGTGGCTCGTGCGGGAGACCGAAGCCGGCGGCGAGGCCGCCTCCTGAACCGAAACGGATCGAGACGGGCAGCGGAGTCGGTGCGGCTCCGTGCGAGCCGGTTCGGGACTCTGCGAAGAAAACTCCCCGAGTAGGATTGGTCACAACCCGCGTATTCATCGGGAAACAGTAGGTTTTCGCAAGGGAGTGACTCAAAAAGTGACTCACCCCCCGATCCGCACGAGGACGCATGAGGTCGCACGGGGCTCACGGTAGAATGAGGTCGTTGGTGGGTAGCCAAGGAAACCGCTGTGATCGCGACCCGTCTGCTCGACGAACTCAAGGAACGGCTGACATCAGCCTACGGCCATCGGCTGCACGCCGTGGTGCTGTTCGGATCCGAGGCCCGGGGAGAGGCCGGGCCGGACAGTGACATCGACGTCCTGGCAGTCCTCCAAACGCAGTCTGGCGACTATGGCGACGAGTTAGAGCGAGGTCTGACCGCGGTGTATCCGGTTGCCCTGCAACTTGGTCGCCGCGTCAGTGTGAAGCCACTGACACGCGAGGAGTATGAGCATGGCGACAGCCCACTGCTTCGCGAGGTGCGACGTTCGGGCGTTGCCGCATGAAGGATTTCGTTCGCAGCCAGTGGACGAAGGCAGCGCGTTCCCTTGCTGCGGCTCAGACGATTCTCGCTACCGACCCTGATTCATCGGCGTCGAGGGCCTACTATGCGGCCTTCCACGGCGTGACCGCTGTGCTCGCGGGACGCGGCATGGAGTTCACAAAGCACACTGCCGTGAGGGCGGCTCTGCATCGGGAACTCATTCAGGCGGGGCTCCTACCAGCAGATTTGGGGCAAGACTATGACTTCCTCCTCGATCTTCGCGAAACGGCCGACTACGGCGGCGTCGCCGAGGCGTCGCTGACGAGTGCAACGAAGGCCATAGAGAAGGCACGAGCGATCCTGGCCGCGAGATAAAGCAACACCCCTTCTGTAAATCCAGGTTTTCAGAGGTGGGTCATCTGGCTTCCATGGTCAGGTAGGCACGTTCAGTTTCCCAATCGTCACTGATCTCTGAGAGGACGGCGGAAGCGAGTCTCAAGAGCGATGCCTCGTTCGGGAAGAGCGTGGCGACGCGAGTCCGTCGTTTGATCTCCTTGTTGAGTCGTTCGAGTCCGTTGGTCGTGCGGAGCCGCCGCCGGTGGGCGGCGGGTACCCGCAGGACGGTGAGGGCCTCTGGGACGTTGTCTTCGAGCCAGGCTGCGAGCTGCGGAGCAGGCTTCTGGTAGCGGGCCACGACGTCGCGGAGCCGCCGCTCGGCCTCGGCAGGCTCGTCGGCGTCGAAGACGCGGCGAAGGTCGCTGGCGACCTCCGCTTTCATGCCGATCTTCGGCACGTGTGCCATGGCGTTCTGCATGAGATGGAACTGGCAGCGTTGCCAGGGCACCCCAGCGAGGACGGCCTGCCGGGCGGCCTTGAGCCCGCCGTGGTCATCGCTGACCACGAGTTTCACGCCCCGCATGCCTCGATCGACGAGGCTTTGGAGGAAGGATCGCCAGTGCGTCTCGGCCTCAGAGAGTTGGACACTACAGCCGAGGATGCTCCGCTTGCCATCGGGGCCGATCCCGATGGCCGTGAGCAGGGCGCAGGGCACGATCGCCCCGCCGTGGCGGACTTTTTCGTAGCGGGCATCGAGGATGAGGTAGGTGATCTCCCCGATTGGCCGGTCGCGCCAGGCACTGAGTTGCTCGTCGAGTTCGGCCGCCGCCCGGCTCACCTGGGTCGAGGTGATCTCGAGGCCGCAGAGCTCCTCGACGATCGCCGTGACCTTCCGGGTGCTGACGCCCTGGACGTACATCTCGGCGACAGCAAGTGTCATGGCCCGCTCGCTCCGGACGCCCCGCTCGAGGGACCGGGGGTAAAACGGCCGCCCGTTCTCATCGCGGTAGTCACGGGTCTGCGGGATCCGCAGGTCGACCCGGCCGACGCGGGTCTTCAGGGTCTTGGGTTTGAATCCGTTGGCATAGCCTTGACGATCGGCAGTTCGCTGATGAGACTCGGCCTGAAGCACTTGCTCACGCTCGATCTGCATCGCATGATTCATGAGCGTGGCGAGGGCAGAGGCCATGGCAGTTGGGCCGTGCTCGATGAGCAGGGCCGTGAGGTCGTTGATGGCTGGGCATTCGTCTTGGTGGGTCATCGCAGGTTCCTTCTTGGTGGAGTAAGCACTTCCAAGAAAACCTCGATGGCCCACCTCTTCAACTCGGGCCGCCGGTGGGTGCCCGCCCTCGTCTCGCTACGCTCGACTCGGACGGGCACCCACCGGCGATTTACAGAACGTATGTTGCACTAAC
>Ga0209597_1001783_pt1 | contig 13945 bp, 10 predicted proteins | sample M_140625_MF_Meta_FD_187316 | JGI IMG/M metagenome (GOLD analysis project Ga0209597, IMG submission 187316) | Freshwater microbial communities from Lake Montjoie, Canada to study carbon cycling - M_140625_MF_MetaG (SPAdes) (version 2) | ecosystem: Environmental > Aquatic > Freshwater > Lake...
ATAAGATGAAGAGATTAGCAATTTACCAAAAACAAAATATTGAATTAAAGCCCATTCTTTATCTTGATCAAAAGATAAATAAAAACGGTCAGGGTCATAACTATATTTTATATTCATCTCAGGCACTATATCGCCCATAAATTGTTTTCTATAAAACTTAAATTGATTTTTTTTTGAATCTCTTGTTGTGATTTCAATTTCGCTAAATGGCTTTAGAGAAAAAAGAGAATCTTGTAGTTTTTTATTTTTTCCGGTGATCAAAACTTCATAAGAAATATTTTGAAAATAAATTAAATATTGTCTCATTTTATTCTCATCAAACAAAAGTTCTTTATTTTGAGAATTTTTTAATTTAAAAGAATTAGAATTAATCACGTCTATTATAAATGAGCTATCCGAAGATTCTTTATAATGTGTTACTTTAATCTGTTTTAACTGCGGTGGAATATAATTTAATACTACTCGGTCTCTCCACTCATTTTCTTTGGCAATAAATCGAGGTTGTAAAAACCCAACAAATCCTGGAATAAAACACACAAATGGGTCTTTAAAGTTTTTATTTTTATCAATATCTGTTAAAAGCATATAGCTTCCTTCTGAATCAGGAGTTTCATGACCTACATAATATTGTTTAACAAGATTATCTTCAGAATAAATTTCAACCTTTAAAGCATTTGATGTCATAAATTTTATAACATTTTGTTTGGATTGTTTTGGTACAGACATTTTTACCTCTACATTTTTTATAAGCTCCAATAAATTTAATATGGCTTCACTTCTACATTTATACTTTCCGTTTACAAGCCAACCCTCTTTTGTTCTTTCGATTGAACATTTATCACCTTCCTTATCAGCAATAAAAATTTTTGTAATTGAGGCTGTGTCTTTAAATGAAAAATTACGAGAATCCTCTTCAACAGAGGATAATTTATATTTTGACTTATATATATAAATAGAAAAAGCAATTAACACCAATAATATTGAAATAATAATTAGAGATGACTTTTTCATAAATGATAGGGCAAAAAAATTGATTTATTTTAATTCCCTTTTAGAATTAGATAAAGAGCTTGCAAGCTTGTTATATCGAAGAGAAATTTCTGGGCCTCCAAATGAGTTACTTACTCTGCTATAACCAGAAACATTAAAATCATAAGCTAGTCCGATTGAGTAATCTCCTTTATCAAAAATAAATTTAGCAACAATTGCATCATTTTTACGAAAGAAAAGTCCTGCTCCAATTGCATTTTGAGTGTATTTTCCAGTTACTTTGGTTCCGGAACTCATTCTAAATTTTAAATATGAACCTATTAATAATTCATTCATACTTGCCTGACTTTGATAAATTATTGTTGGTGTTATGGTAAATTTAGTATCGACTAAGTCAAAATTAGAAGTTAAAGAAAAAACATATCGAACTGGTAAAACATAAGCAGAACCAGCTCCAAATTCTTGAATAGGTTTATTGAGATGAAACGCCCCTATTGCAAATTTAATAGAAGATATATCATCATGATCTTGATCGGAAGTACTTTTAGAATATTCATAAGCCAAACCAGCGCCAACATCAATCGTTGTAAATTGTCTGTAAGGAATTTCACCACTTACAATAGTAGGATCTATTGAGTTACCATTAAATTGTGAGGCATATGTTAATTGATTAAAATTAGCATTAGATGCAGCAGAACCAAAAGCAACTCCTGCACTTAATTCACTTCGTTTAGCTAATTTAACTAATCCGCTAACATTTAATTGAATTGTAGTCTTTCCTAAATTAGCCGAGCCCGCTTTATCATTAAAAAAAGTTAATCCTAAGCCCAAAAATGCGGGATGTTTTTTTGAACGAAATAAACCTCCATCAATCGAGATAGCCGTTGTTTGAAATGCATTATTCATAGCCGCCCATTGACTCTTATAATTTACAATCGCACGAGTATAACCATTAAAGAAACCAGTATTTGCAGGACTTAAAAACAAGGGTGTTTCATAAACCTGAGAAAAGTGAAGGTCTTGAGCCTGAATGCTATTAATAGAAATAGATGTAATCAAGATACCAAAAAAGTAGTTTATTTTTTTCATACAAAATTTGCTTCTACCGAAAAATGCTCTTTTTTCAAACATTAAATCCTTGGTGTTTTTATTATAATTATTTTTATGAACTATAAATTTCATTATTATATTTTATATTTAGCTAACGAGTTAAAGTTACATTTCCTTTTAAGCTTTTTGACTCTCCATAAATATTAGTATAAACAATAAAATATGCATATACACCTGTTATAGCCTCTTGCCCATTAAAATTTCCATCCCACCCTGAATCATGCGAAATGCTTCTAAATACCTCTTGTCCCCAGCGGCTCCAAATGGTCATTTCGTAATTTGAAGTAAACTTACCACTACCTAAAGGCTTAAAGATGTCATTATTTCCGTCGCCATTAGGAGTAAATGCATTTGGTAAATTGGCGCTTTCTCCATTTGTAATATCTGCAGCCTTATCTGTAAAAACTGCTACAACATTATCAGCCATAGAAAAATTAATTGCAATGGAATCCATACTTAATGGCCGGATATTTAATGGCGACTGTTTCAATTCCCAATGATCAAATATAAATGTAGTATTTGTAGGGACCGCTTTAAAGCTCATAATGGTTTGATAATAAGAGCCTGTCCAAGGATATGCATCTAAAAAGTAGGTATTAAGTTTTACCGACCCAGCTCCTGATGGTCTAACATCAACAGAAATATCAAAGGGCCCAGTTAAACCAAAACAACCTGAAGTATTAAATGAATTTTTCACAAAATTACACCTACAATCAATTGCTCTTCTTAACTTAACAGTATTAGAATCCCATAAGTCTGCTGTGGTAGAAAATTTACCTAATGATGGAGTTGAAGCAGGATCTTCATGATACTTCATCTCTTTTGAATATAAATCTTTTACATAATCAAAATGTGTTAAAATGGTTTTACATTTTAATGGCCCATTTAATAAATCTTGGTAACGGTTTTTATATTCTAGCTGAAAAGCTCCATTTGCTAAAGGATTACCTCCACTAGATGTATTCATTAAGTATTTTAACATAATTCCATGGCCGTTTCCAGTTAATGGACTCACTAAATAATTAGTTATAAACGAACAAGGTGAAAGGTTACAATTATTATTAGACAAAGTATTGGTTGCAACAGAGATCGTATTAAATATGGTAGGAGTGTTCCATAAATAATAATGCCATTTACTTCCAGGTTTATCTAGTTGACCCCCTTTAGCATAAGCAATATTATAGTTCCATAAATCCGTATTCATTGCAAAGCTATTTAAAATAGAATAATCAATAAAACTAGATTTATCTAATTTGGTCATTACTTTATCATACTCGGTTTTTAGAGTCATTGGCTTAGTTGTAATAACAGTATAAACATCAGTTTTAAAATTATTATTAAATGAAGATGCAGAGCCATCAGCATAAGATAAAGATCCATCCGTATTGTGATAAAAATTCATATCCAAAGAATCTTTAGATTGACCATTATAATAAGCCTCATAGTGTTTATCGTAAACTTCCCTTAAATCATAAACGCCCCAATATTTTCCGTTCACAAAAGTGATTACCGGCTTAACATGAAGCGGATTTACATTTAATTTATATTTTATTGCTAATGATTGGTAAAAAACATCACGTATTCCTGTTCCATCAGAAAGAGCGGTATTTGAACCATTAGAAACAGCAGAATGACTATCAATGTCTCCTGCCTTTAAGTGTAAAGTCGGAAAAGAAGCTCTGTCACTTTTTCCGAGACCTTCTACATTAAAAACCTTTCCTTCAAAACCACAACCAAAACCATATCGATCATCAATTGTAATATTTAATCCTCGTTGCTGAGTTCGCCATTCTTCTTGAGGAGGTCTACTTGCGATGGCGTATCCCTCAGACATTTGTTTTTTTGAGTCATAGTATTCTACATGAATCGTTGGAGTATAAACACCATTAGACATGAACCATGAGGTATCCATTGCTAAAGAGACTACACCAAAATTAGAACTAAAATTATTATACTCATTATCCACAAAATAAGTATTTGTTTCGCAAAAACTTGGAAGGTAATTAGGATAACACGTACGTGTAGGATTTGCAACTGCAATAGCTCTTACCATCGAACTATTTGCAAATGTTAAATCTGCAGATCCAGTGATTGAGTCAAAATATTGAGTTGTAGAACCAACTGCAGGATATCCTGGGATAGGGTAAGAACCATCTTTAGTGTAAAAAATATCAAAACACTGTGCAAAAGCAGTGTCATAAGTAAATCCTTTTAATTTAAAATAAACAATGGTAGAATTAGTGGGATAAAACCCTCCTGCATTAACATTTGAAGAAGATACTGGGCTAGCCAAAGGAACAGAAATCATTTCGGGCTTTGGAGCATAATCAATATAATTATTTACAGTTGGATTAATTTGTAAAAAAGAATGATTAGTATATAATTTCCAAGCTGCAACTCCACTTGTTGTCTTATCTATACGGCCTCTCGTATGACCACCTTTTGTTTTTTGAATAAAAATTGAATCTCGAATAACCCCTTGAGAAGTTGATAGAATCAACCACTGATTTTTACATTGATCTAAGGTAAAATTAGCATGATAACTTCCATTTGCAGTAGTATTTTTTCCAGACAACCAAATTGTTGCATATTGGTTAACACCCAAAATAAATGAATTTGGTAACCTCCACTTGTACAAATTAAATCTATCGTTACTTAACCAATATCCCGATAAATTTACAGAATTAGTGTGAGCATTATATAATTCTACCCAATCGCTCTGAACACCATAATTATCTACTGGAGTTCCAATATTAGATGCAGAATACTCATTTAGTAAAATAGCCACATTAGACTGAGCTATTATTCGATTAGAACTAATTAAAACAAAGAATGTAACAAGTACCAGAAAAAGAATTCTTCTAATCATAAAATTTCAATATGTCGTTAAATTAGCAAAAAGTAATTTCAAATATACACATTAGAATTAAAAACTCAAAAAAAAGGAGATAAATCTTAAATTAATAAAATAAATTTATTATTAATTGCCAAATCAAAACCTTAGATTTGTTTTTCATAAATTATGAGCGATTCAATACAACATGAGTGTGGCATAGCACTTATTAGACTTTTAAAACCATTAAGTTATTATCAAGAAAAATACGGTTCAACTTTGTTTGGTTTAAAACGGCTATACCTATTAATGGAAAAACAACATAACCGAGGCCAAGATGGAGCTGGCGTTGGAACTGTTAAAATTAATGCTCAGCCAGGAGAAACCTATATTCATAGGCAACGTGCAGGTGGAAATAATGCTATTGCCGAAATTTTTGAAAAATTAAATAAAAAGATTTCAAGATCTGGAACTACTGAACAATTAAAAGACCCTGAATATTTAAGGTCTAAAGTTCCTTTTGCTGGCGAATTATTGTTAGGTCATTTAAGATATGGAACTCACGGGGGTAATAATTTTAATCTTTGCCATCCATTTATAAGAGAGAATAATTGGATGAGCAGAAATTTAATGCTTGCAGGTAATTTTAATTTAACAAATAATGACGAACTTTTTAATGTGTTAGTTGAACTAGGTCAGCATCCAAGCGAAAGGGCTGACACTGTTACTATGTTAGAAAAATTTGGGCACTTTATTGATGAAGAAAATCAACGTTTATTTACTCACTATAAATTAGAAGGTCACGACAATCAAAAAATTTCAAGCATGATTGCCATCGATTTAAATATAGAAAACATCTTAAAACGATCGTTGAGAGATGCCGATGGAGGTTATGTAATGGCAGGCTTATTAGGACATGGCGACGCTTTTGTCGTTCGAGATCCAAATGGTATAAGACCCTGTTTTTATTATCACGATGATGAAATTGCTGTAGTTACTAGCGAACGTCCTGCTATTCAAACTGGATTTAATATCCCAATCAGAGACATCAAAGAATTAGGTCGTGGCAATGCTTTAATAATTAAAAAAGATGGCAGTATCAGAGAAGTAAATATCATTCCTCAAGCCGAAAATAAAGCATGTTCTTTTGAACGTATTTATTTTAGTAGAGGTAATGATAAAGATATTTATAAAGAAAGAAAACGATTGGGTTATTTGTTAACAGATAAAATAATGAAATCGGTAAATAATGATTTTGAAAAAACGGTTTTTAGTTATATCCCTAATACTGCGGCGGTTTCTTTTTATGGAATGTTAGATGGCATAAATGACTTATTAAACATTTATAAAATCAATCAAATTAAAAAAATTGGACCAGAAATTAACGAAACTCAATTACAAAACATTTTATCTCTTCAACCACGCAGAGAAAGAGTTGCAGTTAAAGATGCTAAATTAAGAACTTTTATAACTGAAGATTCAAATCGCGAAGATATGGTGGCTCATGTTTATGATGTTACTTATGGCATTGTTAAAAATCAAGAAGATACGTTGGTTGTAATTGATGATTCGATTGTTCGCGGAACCACTTTAAAAACATCCATTCTTAGAATTTTAGATCGTTTACATCCAAAAAAAATAATTATTGTTTCTTCGGCTCCACAAATTCGTTATCCTGACTGTTATGGAATTGACATGAGTAAATTAAAAGATTTTGTTGCTTTTCAAGCAATGATAGAATTAGTTAAAAACAGAAAATTAGAAAATAAACTTGACGAAGTTTATGCAAAATGTAAAGCCCAAGAAAATTTACCAAAAGAACAATTACAAAATTATTTAATCGAACTTTACGCGTTATTTAGTGATGATGAAATTTCAGATCAAATTGCTAAAATAATTACGCCACCCGAAATTAATGCTGAAGTAGAAGTTATTTTTCAAACCATCGAGAACCTTCATAGCGCATGTCCAGATCACCTTGGAGATTGGTATTTTAGTGGCAATTATCCAACTCCTGGTGGAAATAAAGTGGTAAATAAAGCCTTTATGAATTATATCGAAGGAAATGAAAACAGATCTTACTAATATATTTCATAAAAAACTATATTCAATAAAATTGAAAGATTTATCTTAGAATTTTCGATTCATTTCTCTTTCAATATCTCTTTTTTTAATGTCATCTCTTTTATCAAAAGCTTTTTTTCCTTTTGCTAAAGCAATATTCAATTTAGCATAACCCTTTTCATTAATAAATAATTTTATTGGAACTATTGTTAAACCAGAATCCTTAACCTTTTTTAGCCACTTATTTAATTCTTGTTTACTTAACAATAATTTTCTCTCCCTAAGTGGCTCATGATTATAAAATGACGCATCTGCATATTCGGTAATATGAAAATTCTTTATAAATAACTCGTCGTTTTTAAAATAACAATAACTGTCTGCTAAGCCAGCTTTTCCTTCTCTAATAGATTTTATTTCGGTTCCTTTTAAAACCAATCCTGCAGTTAAGACGTCTAAAAATTGAAAGTCAAATTTTGCCTTTCGATTTTCAATATTAATTGTATTACTTATTTTAGCCACAAGGTAAATTTACAAAAATAATGCAAGGTTTTAAATTAATATGAGACAGCTTAAACGCTAAGGCCTATAAATTAAGACTTAATTTTTATGATTCCATTCTTGCAAAAAGAAATACCTTCTTGTTTCTTTTTATTAAATAATTTTCGACTAATAGCTGTTTGATCTTCTCGATTTGGTCTTTCGTGAAATAAATGAAATTGAATGGCACGGTATTTTAAATGTAAAAATGAAAATCCTTGTTTAAGCATTCGCCATTCTATATCACAATCTTCTCCATAACCAGTAATTTCATAATCTTCATCAAAACCATTAATTAATTTTAAAGTAGAAAATGGTATTGCCATATTACATCCCATTAAACGTGGTTTTTTTGTTTTTAAAACAGGTTTAAATGGAAGATAAAAACTATCTTCTACCCTAGTGCTTTTATTTATTATCATTGTCCATTTACTTGGCTTAATAATTTCAGAGTTAAGCAATACTTGAGTGGTTTTATGATCTAAATTTGTTCTTTTCGAAAACATCACAGAACTTCCATCAAAACATTTTACATATTCATAAATAAATTTTGGGTGTAAAATGCAATCTCCATCAATAAAAACACAAAGTTCTGCTGTGTTTTTTTTTAAAGCTTCGTTTAAAATTTTATTTTTTCTAAAACCCTTATCTTCCTGATATAAATGAGAAATCGAAAAAGAGTAGTCTAATTTCGCAATAAAATTTCTCATCTCCTCCAAACATCCATCCTCGGCTATGGTAACAGTAAAATTTTTATATACTTGTTTCTCAATTGAGTCTAATACTTTTCGAAGAAATGGAATGTTTTTATATACACTAACAAAAACGTTAACTGTAATGTTTTTACTCATGTTATACAATTTAATAATAAATTAAATTCTTCATTTTTGTAAAGAAATTTTATAACTCTTTTTTTGGTAAATTTACAAAAATATAATGCAAGACCTAAAATTAATAAGTGCCTCGGCAAAAGACGTTGATACCATCAATCGACTTGCTATATTGATTTGGAACCAATATTATATAGATATTATTAGTCAAAATCAAATAAATTATATGTTAGATTTAATGTATAGTCCGAAAAATTTATCAGAAAAAATAATAAATAAAAATGAAGATTTTTATCTTATTCAAAAACAAAATAATTATATCGGTTTTTTATCTGTTCAAAACAAAAAAGAAAACTCCTGGTTTTTAAATAAATTTTATATTAATCAAGATTTTGCATCTAATGGTTTTGGTAGTAAAATACTAAATGAATTAAAAGAAATGTTGACTATAGAAAAATTACGTCTTACCGTAAATCGACAAAATTTTAAATCTATCAATTTTTATTTTAAAAACGGTTTTAAAATTGATCATGTAGAAGATTTTGATATTGGAAATGGCTTTGTGATGAATGACTTTGTCATGTTATGGGAAAATAAAAAATATTAATTTTTTTCATTCAACAACTTTTCTAAAACATACATTTCGTCTCTTAAACGAGCGGCCTCCATAAAATTTAATTCTTTTGAAGCTTTTATCATCGCTGACTTTGCTTTAGCGATTTGTTTTTTTAATTCATCCGAGTTCATGTATTGTAATACAGGGTCTGCCGCAAACATAATATCTTCTGATTCAACATACGTTTTTACTAATTTTCCATTTACGTTTACCTCGATGCCACCAAATTCTGATTGAGCAATTTGTTTTCGACCTGCTTGAACTGGAGTAATATTATTATTAAAATTATATTCAATTTGTTTTTTTCTTCTTCGTTGAGTTTCTTCCATCGTAAATCTAATGCTATCTGTTATTTTATCAGCATACATAATTACACGTCCATTAACATTTCTTGCAGCCCTTCCAACAGTTTGAACTAAACTTCTTTCGTTTCTTAAAAAACCTTCCTTGTCAGCATCTAAAATAGCTACAAAACTCACTTCGGGTAAATCCAATCCTTCTCTTAATAAATTTATCCCAATTAATACATCAAATAACCCTACCCTCAATTGCCGCAAAATTTCTACCCGATCTAAAGTATCTACCTCACTATGAATATATCTACAACGAACATTTAATTTAGTTAAATATTTTGTCAATTCTTCGGCCATTCTTTTTGTTAAAGTAGTTACTAATACCCTCTCGTCTTTTGCAACAACTTTATGAATTTCTTCTAATAAATCATCAACCTGATTAGTGCAGGGCCTTATTTCAATAATTGGATCTAAAATACCTGTTGGTCTAATTAATTGTTCTACCACAATCCCTTCTGCTTTTTGTAACTCAAATTCAGAAGGCGTAGCACTAATATAAATAACTTGATTAAGTAAATTATAAAATTCCTCGAATTTTAATGGTCGATTATCTAAAGCAGAAGGCAATCTAAATCCATATTCTACTAAATTTTGTTTACGACTTAAATCCCCTCCAAACATAGCTTTTACTTGAGGTAAACTGGCATGACTTTCGTCAACCAACATTAAAAAATCATTTGGAAAATAATCTATTAAACAAAATGGTCTTGTGCCAGCAACTCTGCCGTCAAAATATCTTGAATAGTTTTCAATGCCACTGCAATAACCTAATTCACGCATCATCTCTAAATCAAACTTCACCCGTTCTTCAATTCTTTTTGCTTCTAAAGTTTTTCCTTGCTCTTTAAAGAAAGCAACTTGTTTAATCATATCCTCTTCAATTAATATAATAGCCTTTTGTAAAGTATCAGGAGCAGTTACAAAAATGTTAGCCGGGTAAACTGTATAAGATTCGTGTTGTTTAATTATATAATTATTTATATTATCATAAGTTTCAATGCTCTCTATTTCATCACCAAAAAATAATATTCTTAAACAATAATCTGCATAAGGCAAATTTATATCAACGGTGTCGCCTTTAACCCTAAAAGTTCCTCTATTAAAATCTCCAGTCGTTCGCGAATATAATGCTCCCACAAATTGATGTAATAATTTGTTTCGTGAAATAAGTTGTCCCTTTTGAATAGAAATAATATTTTGTTTAAAATCGGTAGGGTTTCCCATACCATAAATACAACTTACCGAACTAATCACAATCACATCTCTTCTTCCCGAAAGCAAAGAAGATGTGGTGCTTAAACGACATTTTTCTATTTCTTGATTAATTGATAAATCTTTTTCAATATAAGTGCCAGTAACTGGTAAATAGGCTTCAGGCTGGTAATAATCATAATAACTTACAAAATATTCAACCGCATTATTTGGAAAAAACTGTTTAAACTCGCTAAATAATTGTGCAGCTAAGGTTTTATTATGACACAAAACTAAGGTTGGTTTATTAACATGCGAAATCACATTGGCTGCAGTAAATGTTTTACCAGAACCTGTTACCCCTAACAAAACTTGATGTTTAACTTGATCATTAATTCCTTCAACTAACTGTTTTATCGCATTCGGCTGATCGCCTGTGGGTTCAAATTCAGATGTTAATTGAAAAGTCATACTAGTTTTGGATTTACAAATTTACTTAATCCCTTCCTATTTAAGCGCATTCATTGTTTATAATTTAATTAGCTCATTAAAATAAAAAAATGAATGTTTTTAGCGCCTTTTAAAAAATTAACTACTTTTGGAAATCAAATTAAAAATTATGCCATCTTTTGACATTGCAAGTAAACTCGACGCTCAATTACTAGATAATGCTATTAACGTTGCAAAAAAAGATATTTTAAATCGCTGGGATTTTAGAGATACAAAAAGCACCATTGAATTAAATAAAAAAGATTTAATTATTAATATTACGACTGAAAACGATATGCGATTAGAAGCTATTTTAGATGCCATTCATTCTAGAATGATAAAACAAGGTTTAGATCCAAGAGGCTTAGATGAAAGCAAAGATTATTACCCAAGCGGACCAATGATAAAAAAAGATTTAAAAGTAAGACAGGGTCTCGACAAAGAAGTTTCAAAAAAATTAATAAAAAACATTAAGGATAGTAAAATAAAAGTATCTTCTCAAGTCATGGATGATATTATTCGAGTATCAAGTAAAAACATTAATGATTTGCAAGCAGTAATTGCTCTTTGCCGAAAAGGTGAGTATGAAGTGCCTTTACAATTTATAAATATGAAATAAACAATAGTGTAATTCTAAATAATAAAATTGAATCTTTTTTTAAATGATAATAAGAAGCAAAGCACCATTAAGAATAGGATTAGCCGGCGGCGGAACAGATGTTAGTCCATATTCTGATATGTATGGAGGGGCTATTTTAAATGCAACAATAGATTTATATGCCTATGCCTCACTTGAGCCATTAAATAATGGTAAAATTGAATTCGTGATTGATGGGTCTTCGAAAACACTATCACTCGATTCACAAAAAGAATTATCCATTTTTCCAGAATTTGAATTATTTATTGGCGTTTATAATCGAATTGTAAAACAATTTAACCTTAATCCTCTTTCGTTTCGTTTAACTTCATTTGTAGAAGCGCCTCAAGGCTCTGGCCTAGGCACATCATCAACCATAGTCGTTTCATTACTTGGCGCTTTTATTGAATGGCTTAATCTTCCATTAGGAAAATATGACATTGCTCACTTAGCATACGAAATAGAGCGCATTGATTTAAAAATGACTGGCGGGAAACAAGATCAATATGCGGCTACATTTGGCGGAATAAATTATATCGAATTTTTTGATAACGACAAAGTAATTGTAAACCCTCTTCAAATTAAACCTGAAATAATTTATGAATTAGAATTTAATCTTTTACTTTATTTCACAGCTACACAGCGTTTATCTGCGAATATAATAAATGAACAAGTAAAAAACGTAAATGATAATAATTTTAAAAGCATAGAGGCTATGCATAATCTTAAAGAGCAATCGCAACAAATGAAAGAGGCTCTGTTACGCGGCGAACTCACAAAAATTGGTGACATTTTGCATTTTGGTTGGCATAATAAAAAACAAATGGCAACAAGCATTTCCAATTCATTTATAGATTCTATTTATTTAAAAGCGATTGAAAATGGAGCCACTGGTGGCAAAATTTCTGGTGCTGGGGGTGGTGGATTTATGTTTTTTTATTGCCCAGCAGTCACAAAAATAAAAGTGGCAAATGCCATCGAACAATTAGGAGGAAAAATTCAGCCATTTAAATTTACGACACAAGGTTTAGTTACTTGGAAAATTTAACAAAAAATTACTACTATTTAATATGAATACATTAGACAAAACTAATTATCAATTTAAAAATCAATCTGCTTTCTATAAAGGAAAAGTGAGAGATGTTTATACCATCAACCATAATATACTTGTTATGATTGCAAGTGATAGAATTAGTGCATTCGATGTTGTTTTGCCGAATGGCATCCCATACAAAGGCCAAGTATTAAATCAAATTGCTGCTCAGTTTTTAAATGCAACAAAAGACATTGTTCCAAATTGGTTAATCTCTTCGCCCCATCCCAATGTAAGTATCGGAAAAATGTGTGAGCCCTTTAAAGTTGAAATGGTTGTTAGAGGGTATTTAGCTGGTCACGCCGCCAGAACATATCAAAGTGGATTAAGAAATATATGTGGAGTAATATTACCAGATGGTTTAAAAGAAAATGATAAATTACCTTATCCCATTATAACACCTACGACAAAAGCTTCCAAAGGGCATGACGAAGATATTAGCAAAGAAGAAATAATTAAACAAGGGATAGTAAGTAAAGAGCATTATGAGCAGTTAGAAAAATATTCATTAGCTATTTATGCGCGCGGTCAAGAAATTTCTAATAAAATGGGCTTAATTTTAGTAGATACAAAATATGAATTCGGCTTGTTTAATAATCAAATTCATTTAATGGACGAAATTCACACCCCAGACTCATCTCGATACTTTTATTTAGAAGGATATGATGAAAGACAAATAAAAGGAGTTGAACAAAAACAACTCAGTAAAGAATTTGTTCGAAAATGGCTAATCGAAAATGGCTTTCAAGGCAAAGATGGTCAGGTAATTCCAGAAATGAATGAGGAATGGATTAATCAAATAAGTTCTCGTTATATTGAATTATTTGAAAAAGTAACTGGCTACAAATTCATTAAATCAAATTACAACCAAATTAATAAAGATGTTGAAATGGCAATTAATTTAGAGCTTGAAAAAATACTAGTTAATTAAACGAGTTTAATTTAAATACTCGCCATATTATTAATAAACTCATCAAATAAATATCTCGAATCGTAAGGCCCAGGATTAGATTCTGGATGATATTGAACAGAAAAAACTTTTTTATCTTTTAAACGAATACCTTCAATAGTTTGATCGTTTAAATTAATATGAGTTACCTCTATATTCGTATTATTTTTAACCTGCTCCGCATCTATAGTAAAACCATGATTTTGAGAAGTAATTTCGCTTTTTCCGCTTATTAAATTTTTTACCGGATGGT
>Ga0209597_1001785_pt1 | contig 13938 bp, 12 predicted proteins | sample M_140625_MF_Meta_FD_187316 | JGI IMG/M metagenome (GOLD analysis project Ga0209597, IMG submission 187316) | Freshwater microbial communities from Lake Montjoie, Canada to study carbon cycling - M_140625_MF_MetaG (SPAdes) (version 2) | ecosystem: Environmental > Aquatic > Freshwater > Lake...
TTCGCCACTTTCTGTACTCATGCTTTCGCTAAAAAACGACTTTAATAAAAAAGTGCCATACGGGGTTTGTACATATTTACTATTTGCCATTCTCGAAATTGTAGATAAGTCTAAGTTTACCCGATTAGCAATGTCTTTTAATATCATTGGCTTTAGTTTATTATCGTCTCCAGTCGAGAAATACTCTAATTGATATTCTAAAATTGCTTTCATACATAAAGAGAGTGTTGCATATCTTTGTTGAAGCGCTTCAATAAACCAACTGGCCGTTTCAATTTTATTTTTTATAAAGCCCGACGCTTCTTTTGCGTTTTTTTCTTTTGTTGCGGTATACTCTTTTAGCATTTGAGTATAATCTTTACTAATCTTTAAATCTGGTTTATTTCTGCCATTAATACTTAATTCTGGTATTCCGTCGCTAACTGTAATAATAAAATCTGGTATAATTGCACTAAAATTACTTTCTTTTGTGTCTGTATTCGCGGGTTTTGGGTTTAGGTGAATTATCTCGGCAATTATTTCTTTTAGCTCGTCGTGGTTTATATCTAATTTACGAATTATTTTGTCGTAATGTTTTTTAGAAAACTCTTCCATGTGGTTTTTAATAATATCCATGGCAAAAACAACTTCTTTTGTTTTATGAGGTTTTCGTTCTAACTGAAGTAATAAACATTCTTGCAAAGTTAAAGCGCCAACGCCAGCAGGATCAAAGCTTTGAATTAATTTTAACACCTTGTTTACTTCAGTTGTATCGGTGGTAAGATTATAGTTAAACGCTAAATCGTCAACAATTAAATCAATTTCTCTTCTTAAATAACCGTCTTCTTCTAAACATCCTATTAAATAAACGCCAATTGTATATTCACGTTCTGTAATATCTTTCAAGCCTAATTGTTGTTCTAATAACTCCTGAAAGCCTATTCCTTCAACAACTACGGTTTCTTTAAAATCATCGTCTTGTCCTTTATTAGAAATTTCGTATTTATAGGAATCTAATTCTTCGGCACCCATATAATCTTCAACCTCAACATCGCTGGCAGATGTTTTTATCTCGCCTTCTTTTATTTCGCCGGCATCGTCAAATTCTTCCTCAACTTCATTATCATCTGAATTTTCGTTGCTAAATAATTCCTCATCAATTATGTCGGCATCTGTTTCTTCTTCTAAAGCGGGGTTTGCCTCTAATTCTTCTTTAATTCTTTCCTCTAATGCAAGTGTTGGCAATTGCAGTAACTTCATTAAAAGTATTTGTTGCGGCAATAACTTTTGAGACAGTTTTAATTGCTGAAATTGCTTTAAGGCCATAATTAATTAACAATGCACAAATAATAATTTCTTTTACCTTTTTGAATGAGAATGTATTTGTTATTTATTAAATGCGCTGAGCTTATATTATATTCGTGACTTTCGGTTTTTACTTTATTAATACTAATGCCGCCGCCAAGAATTAATTTTTTTGCTTCGCTTTTACTTGGCATGATGGAGGTTTTTTCGACCAAAAAATCTAACACATTAATTTCTTTTTCTAACTCTTTTCTATTTAAATTAAATTGTGGCACTCCATCAAATACATCTAAAAAAACATCCTCATTTAAATTAAATAAATCGCTAATGTTGCCATTAAATAAAATTGAGCTTGTTTCAATAGCCGAAAGATAGTTGGCCTGGCCATGAACAGTAGTTGTAATTTCTTTTGATAATGCCTTTTGTAAAACTCGTTTACCAGGGTCTTTATCATGCTCCATAATTAATTCTTCAATTGTATTTTTTGATAAAAATGTAAATATTTTTATAAAGTTTTTTGCATCAACATCACTTGTATTAATCCAAAATTGATAAAATTTGTATGGCGATGTTTTTGTTTTATCTAACCAAATGGTTCCGCTTTCGGTTTTTCCAAATTTAGTGCCATCGGCTTTTTTTATTAATTGCGTGGTTAAACCAAAGGCTTCTGAATTAGCTTTTCTTCTAATTATTTCGGTTCCACTTGTTATGTTGCCCCACTGATCGGACCCTCCCATTTGCAGTTTACAATTTTTATTTTTGAATAAATAATAAAAATCGTAGCCTTGCAATAATTGATAACTAAATTCAGTAAAACTCATTCCGTTTTCTAATCTGTTTTTAACCGAATCTTTAGCCATCATATAACTTACGGTTAAATGCTTTCCTATGTCTCGAATAAAATTAAGAAAAGAATATTCTTTCATCCAATCGTAATTATTTACTAGTTCGGCTCCGAATTCTCCGGATTTAAAATCTAAAAAAAACTCTAATTGTTTTTTTATTCCGGCAACGTTTTTAAAAAGATCTTCTTCAGCTAATAAATTTCTTTCTGCCGACTTTCCACTTGGGTCGCCAACCATTCCGGTTGCTCCACCAATTAAAGCAATTGGCTTATGACCAGCTTTTTGAAAATGCATTAAAGTAAAAATTTGAGCTAAGTGTCCTATATGTAAAGAATCTGCAGTTGGATCGAAACCAATATAGCCCGTTACCAATTCTTTTTCTAATAAAGCCTCAAGCCCTGGCATAACATCTTGTAATAATCCTCGCCAAGCTAATTCTTCTATAAAATTAATTTTCATGTATAGCAAAATTACAAATATTATAATAAGGCGCTATTAAATTTTGGAAAGTTTCAATGCTATTTTATTCTGTTCAATTAAATTTATTTCGATAATTAATTGAGAATTTAAATAATTATCTTTGCGCTTATGTTTATTTACAACATTACAATTAATATTTCTGAAGATGCGCATCAGCTTTGGCTAGAATGGATGAAGGGGACTCATATTAAAGATGTAATGAAAACAGGTTGCTTTATTGAAAACAAAATTTTAAAACTGATGTATGTCGAAGATGAGGGACACACATACTCTGTTCAATATTCTTTTTTAAAAATGGCTGATATTGAAAAATATCAAAAAGAATTTGCCCCTTCTTTACAGGCCGATCACAAAAAATTATTTGGCGAAAAATACACTGCTTTCAGAACCGTTTTAGAAATAATCGCATAAAAAAAGCCTGAAAATGTTCAGGCTTTTAATTTATTAAAAATAGTTTTAATTAATTCAATTTAAACGGAGGTATTTTTCCATCTTTCATCATCTGAATACTCTTACGCTTGTGCTCTTCGAAATTTCCAAAAGCAAGCGCATCTAACATTTCCTGACGGCTCATTAATGGGTTACCAAACTGTTTTCTAATTTCTTCTGTGCAACGATCAACATATTTTTCAAACTTTATTGGCGCCCACACATATTCTTTTTTTACAGCATCTTTTTTTACTAAAAATTCTTTTGGAAGCCCACCTTCTATTTTTGCTTTAATATCAAGACCTTCGTATGTTTTGGGGAGTTGCCTGTTATCAAAAATAAAAGGCTTGCTTATCATAATTACATGTTTTTTACGCTTTGGGTCTATCATCGATAGGCCTTCAATTCTTAGGCCCTTCTTTTTTAAGGTACCATATTTTGTTTCAAAGTGTTTTAATATTTCAAACATGTATTTTGTTTTTTTAGAGAAAGCTAAGTTAGTTAATAATTTTTAATGGATACAATTATTTTAAAGTTAAATCCTACTCACAACTAATTGAAAATAAATAAATTAGTCAAATGCGAGATTTAATTTGTGCCTTTTTGGTGAATAAAAATTCAGTTTAATCTTTTTTATAAACCAATACATTAAAAACGTAAGGATTTATAAGTTTAATTTGCTCTGATCTTTTAAGATTTTTAATGTTTTGATTTCTTTTGTTTTGACTCATTAATTCTTGCTTCAAGCTATCGTTTTCTAATTCGGAAATAGCTTTTAAAATTTCGTTTGATTTTATAGCAAACCCTGTTCCTTCTTCTCCTGAAATTTTACCGCGAATTACTCCGATTACATTTGCGTTTTCGTCTAAAAGAGGTCCACCGCTATTGCCGGGGTTTACGGGGATTGAAATTTGATACATGCTTTTATCATTAGAATAACCGCTTAATGAACTTAAAGAGCCTTCGCCATAAACAATTTCGTTTCGAGGATATCCTAATGTGAATACTTTTTCGCCTACATCCGCATTTTTTTCTTTTATTGAAAAGGGGACTCTCCATTTAGCTAACAAGTCGCTATTTACAATTTTTAAAATTGCTAAATCAAGATTGGCGTCTGTAAAAATAACTTTAGTACAAGCGCGATCTATTTGATCATTTTCAATAAAAATACTATCGGCGCCGTTTACCATATGAAAACTAGTTACAATATAGCCTTTATTGTTAAGTGCAAACGCGCTACCTTCGATGTTTGCAGCGCGATAAGACGCTTCCTTCGCATTACTTTTAGAATCTTTAATATTTATCAACTTTTTTGACTTTCTTTCTAACCCTACTCGATTCAAATCTGTTATTTGATTGCTTTGTTTTTTTGAAAGATATCCTAATCCCATTAAAAGTGAAACAGTTATCATTACTGCAATTAGTGCTGAACTGGCAGCTATAGCTAAAGTTTTTGTGTATTTTTTAAAAAAGGATTGCTCTCTATTAATCGAAATAATATTTAAAGTAGGGCCTATTTCTTTAAGATGAATTTGATTGAGGGTGCGCTTTAAATTTGAACGAAACTGTGCTTGATTTAATGTGTTTATTAAATTAACATGCTCAATAAAAGCATTCGCAAATAACAAATCTGTTTTCAGCTTAATTTTAAACTCAGTTATTTCTTCTGGTCCTAGTTTGCCGTTTATATAATTATCAAATAAATCTACTGTTCTCATTTTTTTATTATTTCTTTTTCGAAAAATATTTTTTTTAGCCTCTGAAGGCATTTATATTTTTGTGTTTTAGCATTATCCGCATTCGTATAACCAAATTTTTCTGCTATTTCTTCCATCGAAAGTTTGTTTATATAAAAATCCTTAATAAGTTCCGAGCAGGGTTCGCCTAAATCAATTAAGCTGTTATTCATTTTTTCTATCTCCGCCTCTTTTTCATCAAACTCTTTTAAATCTTCTGAAACATCTACTAAATTGTTCTCTTCTGACTCTTTAAATAAAAATGTTTTCCCGTTTTTTTTTAATTCTTTTAGCCATAATCTTTTTGCTATTGAAAAAATATAGGTTTGTAATTGGCATTTTAATTCAAATCCTGGCTTTTTAACTGATTCATAAAGAACAATAATTGTTTCTTGATAAACGTCTTGAGCGGCTGCGCTTGTTCCACTGTTATATAAAATAAATTTAAGAACGATGTTATAGTACTTCTTGTACAAAGCGCTTAACACATCATTATTTCCGTTCAGCAAGCCAACCATAAAATCATTATCGGTAAACTGCTCTTTAGGCTTTTGCATATTCGCTCTGCTAGAATTAATACTTTTTTTATATAAAGGTAACCCGTTTTTCTTAAATTATTATTTTACTAAAAAAATTTAAGCGAAATAAAAAATTCAACTTAATGTAAAATGATATTAAAATTATTTTTATTATATTAATTATCAGGCAATTAAGAATTAAATTCATAATTTGTTGTTTTTTTGGGTTACTTTTTTTTAAAATCAGTATTAATGTAAAATTAATTAACAATTTAAAAAATTAAGAAATGAAAAAATTATTCTCTTTTGTTGTTGTAGCTGCTTTAGCTACTTCATTTGCTTCTTGTGGTGGTGGTGCTGATAAAGCTGCTGCTGATAAAGCTGCTGCTGATTCAACTCGTATTGCTGATTCAACTGCTAATGCTGCTGCTGCTGAAGCTGTTGCTGTACCTGATACAACTGCTGCTCCTGCTTCAACTGAAGCTGCTGCTCCTGCAGGACACTAAAAATTTGTGTTTAGTTAGTTAACTGATTCGCCCCAGAGCTTCGCTTTGGGGCTTTTCTGTTTTTTTTCTTAGCTTTGAGCATTATTTATTTAAATTATATTAATAAAAAATTATGTATAAAAAATTAATCCCCCTTTCAATCTTCACAATTATTTTAATTAACAGCGCTTGTGGTCCAGCCGCCGAAGATCGAGCTTATATGGTAAAGCGAGGGAAAGAAGTGCAGGACTCTATCTCAAATGCTATTCAAATAGCGATTAGTGTTGCCGATATGCCAAGTTCAGCGACCGCAACAACTGCTGTTAAAACTACAAGTAAATAATTATTTTCTTAATTTAATATTTATAATAAGTTCGCTGTAATAATATGGAAATAACCATTCAAAGCGTTATAGATGCTCTTAAAAATGTAGACGATCCCGATTTAAAAAAAGATTTGGTAACGCTCAATATGGTAAAAGACGTTTCGGTAGAAGGAAAAAATGTTTCTTTTACTGTTGTTTTAACTACCCCAGCTTGTCCTATGAAAGACATGATTCATAACGCTTGTATGAATGCCATCTTGCATTATGTGGATAAAGATGCGAAAGTTAAAATTAACATGACGGCAACCGTTACCACAAAAAAAGAAAAAGACGAAACAACCTTAAGAGATGTAAAAAATATTATTGCCGTAGCAAGTGGAAAGGGCGGCGTTGGAAAAAGCACCATTGCTGCAAATTTAGCGCTAGGGCTTTCACTTCAAGGTGCAAAAGTTGGCCTTGTTGATGCTGATATATACGGCCCATCACAACACATTATGTTTGGGGTAGTAAACGAAGGGCCTGGCTCTGCAGATTTTAATGGGCAAAAAAAAATGGCTCCTGTAGAAAATTATGGCATAAAATTAAATTCTATCGGTTTTTTAGCTGGTCCAAATCAGGTAATTGCATTGCGAGGGCCAATGGCAACAAAAGCATTATCACAATTGTTTTACGAAACTGTTTGGGGCGAATTAGATTATCTTATTGTTGATTTGCCTCCTGGTACTGGAGATATTCAAATTAGTTTATGCAGTCAAATTCCTCTAACTGGTGCGGTTGTTGTGTGTACTCCTCAGGATGTCGCAATAGCTGATGCAAGAAAAGGGATTGCCTTATTTCAATTGCCACAAACCAATGTGCCAATTTTAGGTTTAATAGAAAATATGGCTTGGTTTACTCCTGACGAACTTCCTAATAACAAATATTTTATTTTTGGGCAAGATGGTGTAAAAAATTTGTCTGAAGAATTAAAGTTGCCTTTATTGGCTCAATTGCCTTTGGTTCAAAGCATAAGAGAGTCTTCAGATGCAGGGCGTCCAGCGGTAATGCAAGATAATACGCCCCAATCAATCGCTTTTATAGAGCTAGCCCAAAATGTTGCGCAACAAATAGCTATAAAAAATTCGGGCTTTGTTTCTGTTTAAATTTAACAAAGAAAAATAATTTTAATCTCCATTATATTTGCTCTTTATGAATGTATATGAAAAATTTAAAGAAATTAATGGTCAGTTTATAACTGAACCAACATTAATTGCCTCTAAACTTTCTAACATAAAAGCTTTTATTTTTGATTGGGATGGCGTTTTTAATTCTGGAGATAAACAAGCTAATGGCGGAAGTAGTTTTAGCGAAGTAGATAGCATGGGAACTAATTTACTTCGCTATTCATTCTTTTTAAAAAATAATCGGTTGCCCATTTGTGGAATTATTAGCGGCGAAAAAAACGAAAGCGCTTTTTATTTTAGTTCACGCGAAGGATTTGATTTTTCTTTTTTTAAAATTGCGCACAAGCATGATGCTTTAAATTTTATTTGCAAAGACAAAAACATAAAACCAGAAGATGTTGCTTATTTTTTTGATGACGTTCTAGATTTATCAATTGCGAAAATGTGTGGGTTAAAAATTCTTATACACCGAAAATCTAATCCTTTATTTACAGATTATTGTATAAAAAATAATCTTGTAGATTATATTACGGGTTCTGAAAGTGGTCGCTTTGCTATCAGAGAAGCGTCAGAGCTCTTAATTGGATTAGCTAACAATTATGATTCGGTGATAGTTAATCGAACTGAATATACTGATAGTTACGAAACATATATTCAGGGGCGAAAATTAATCCAAACCAAATTTTATACTTTAAAAGACAACTCGATTGAAGAATGTAACGTCTTGTTTTAATAAAAATCATTTCACAATCAAAAATTAAAAGTGATGGTAAATCAATTAATGTTTTGATTCCGTGTTAAATATTAAAAATAATGCTCCGCTTAAAGCCGTTGATCGTTTAAAACATGTAAAGCAACTTTTACAAATAGAACGCGACGAAGATTATCGTTTATACCAAGAATTATTTTTGCGTGTTAATTTAGAACAGCGAAAAAAAAATGGCACAACTTGGTATCCTATTAAAATAAATTCAGAAGAACTGGGCTCAGGTGATTTATTACATTTAGAAATAGAGCGGACCTCTTATCTAAACTGTGCCCACCAATTTAGTTCGGGTAAAAATGTAAGCTTATTTAGCAATCAAAATACCGAAAATTTTGAAATAGCAGGAACGATTAAGTCTGTTTCAAAAAATAGTTTAAAATTAATTATTCATTGCGACGAGTTGCCTGATTGGTGCTATGATGGCAAGCTGGGAATTAATATTCAATTTGATGATAATAGTTATCATGAGATGCAAAGAGCTTTAGATGTTGTGATTGAGGCAAAAGATAATAGAGTTGCTGAGTTGAGAGAAATGATCGAACAAACTATTCCACTTTCTTTTAAAAAAATAAATTCTTCAATTTTAATTCCTCAATTAAATGTTTCTCAAAACAAAGCCATTCAACATGTATTGTCTGTAAATGATATTGGAATAATGCATGGCCCCCCAGGTACTGGAAAAACTACTAGTTTAGCCCATGCTATTCGAATAACCTTACAAAGTGAAAATCAGGTTTTGGTTTGCGCACCTACTAATGCCGCTGTTGATTTATTAACTGAAAAACTAATAAGTTTAGGTATTGATGTTTTGCGATTAGGGCATCCCGCAAGAATGGCCGAAGAACTCTTAAAAAGTAGTCTTGATGGGAAAATTGCTGCGTCACCTTACTATAAAGACATTAAAAATTTGCGGCGAAATGCTGAAGAATATTTTAAAATGGCCGGTAAATACAAACGAGTATTTGGAAAAGAGGATGCGCAACAAAGAACCGCATTTTATACCGAAGCAAAAAACTGCATTAAGGAGGCTCGTTTATTAGAAGATTTTATTATAGATGATTTATTTAAATCCACTCAAGTTATTTGTTGCACCCCTGTTACCAGTAGCCATAGGGGATTGCAGCGAAAAAAATTCAACACCTTGTTTTTTGACGAAGCTTCTCAGGCACTAGAGCCTATGATTTGGATTCCGCTTTTAAAATGTCATCGCTTAATTTTATGTGGCGACCATTTTCAGTTGCCTCCCGTAGTAAAAAGCATTGAAGCTAAAAAACAAGGCCTAGCAGAAACGCTTTTAGATAAATGTATTAAAATAACAGATTGTGTTGTTTTGCTTAATCGTCAATACAGAATGAGTAATTCGATCATGGGATTTAGTAATAATTATTTTTACAACAATGAATTAATTGCCGACAATACTGTTTCAAATCACGCACTAATTAATGATGAAGAACATTATTTAAATAAATGTATTGAGTTTATAGATACCGCTGGCTGTAGTTTTGATGAAATTCAAAATCAAGAAACACTAAGCTATTATAATCCTAAAGAAGGCGATGTTTTGTATAAACATTTACAACAATTATTGCTCGACTATAGTCTTCACGAAGAATTGCCAAACATTAGCATCGGAATTATTTCACCATATAAAGAACAACGAGAGTGGTTAAAAGAAAATTTAACGGTTTTAGAGTTAAACAAAACCAAGCTTGATGAATTAAGTGTAAAAACAATAGATGGCTTTCAGGGCGAAGAGCGCGATGTTATATATATTAGCTTAGTAAGAAGTAATGAAAAAAATGAAATTGGATTTTTAAACGACTTAAGAAGAATGAATGTTGCGATTACGAGAGCAAAGAAAAAACTTATTGTTATTGGGGATAGCGCAACAATTGGATCAAATAAATTTTATAAATCCTTTTTGAACTATTGCGAAAAAAACGGACTTTACCGTTCGGCCTGGGAGTGGGCCTAACTTGTTTCTTTAAATACTCGATTTAATCTTTTTAAAAGCATCATCATTATTAAAAAGGCAAACATTAATAAAGCAAAATTTAACCAAAAATAATTCGCTTTATTTTCAAATTTATCCCAATTTTTTGCCAACACGCCGCTTAATTTATTTCCTATAGACGTTGCTAAGCTCCATCCGCCGAACATCAAAGCAGTTAGTCTAACTGGCGATAATTTTGACACCATTGATAATCCCATTGGACTTAAGAGCAGCTCTCCAATAGTAACCACACCATAACTTCCAATTAGCCACCAAGCACTAGATTTATGCATTCCATTTCCCGAAGTGTAAACGGCGGCAATCATAACTAATACAGACAGAGCGCTAACCAAAAGTCCGTATGCAATTTTTGTGGCAGTAGTCGGCTCTTTATTTCGGCGGCGCTTAAATGCAAAAAAAGCAATGACCAAGGGGGTTAAAATAACCACAAAAAAAGGATTAACGGATTGGAAGATTTCGGTATTAAATAAATTTAACGATTCTCCCTTGGGTGGAAATTTTGAAACGTCTAAATTTTTATAATAAGGGGGATAATCCATGTGTTTTAATGGCTCTCCATTTGGCCCCATTATTTTCCTAAACTGATTATCCAGCTGAACAGTTTCTGAATTCTCGGCTTTTACACTTTCTAAAAATCCTAAATCTTTGGCTGTTTGTTCTATTTGCGCAGGCCCCTCTCTATCTGTATAATATTTTGCATAAGTAGTTAAGGCGGTTCCGTTTTGTTTAAATATTGCCCAGAATAAAATAACGATAATAAAAATTGTAAACATAGTGCCCAAAGGTTTTTTCTCTTCTGCATTCGCTTTATAATAAATGCTTGCAAAAAAATAAATTACAGGAAAACAAAACATAAAGAAAGCATCAGTGCTATTACTCCCCATTATATTATCAGGAATAAACCAACCTATTGTGGCAAAACCAATACCGATCAATAAGGTGCGTCCAAATTGAATTAAAAAAGGTTTGTCTTCTGGTTTTGGTGTTCTTCTTACATCAACATGTTTATAATGTTTCATTCCAATCCAAAATGTAATAACTCCAATAAACATGCCTATACCCGCTGTTAAAAAAGCGCCATGCCAACCGATTTTGTTGCGCATAATTGCCGCTATAAAATTGCAAACAAAGGCTCCAACATTTATCCCCATATAAAAAATATTATAGCCTGTGTCTTTTTTATGACGATAACGATCATCATTAAATAAATTGCCTAATAGGGTTGAAATGTTTGGTTTAAAAAAACCATTCCCCACAACCATAACCGTTAGCGCTGTATAAAAAGCCCATTTTTCTGGAATAGCCAACATACAATATCCAATGCCCATAAGAATGCCGCCAAGTGTAATACTGAAACGATAGCCCAATTTTAAATCGGCTAATAAGCCCCCCATAAAAGGGGTTAAATATGCTACGGCAATAAAAGTTCCATAAATATCTGCTGCATCAGCATTACTCCAACCAAATCCGCCTTCTGAGACTTCTGCAGTCATATATAAAGCGAAAATCCCTATCATTAAATAATAGCCGAACCTTTCCCAAAATTCTGTGAATACTAAAAAAAACAATCCTCTGGGGTACTTTGATTCGGCCATTTAAAAAGTATTATCTTTTAATAATTAATTTGAGTCTTGTTTTTATTCATGTGTTTTAAATTCATAAAATATAGGCCGATAAAAATCAGATCGATAAGAATAGGAAGCGCTAGTCCTGAATATGCCTGATTTTGCTCACCAGTATTCAAATTTAAACTAAAAAAATTTGCAGTTATTTCGGCAAAAACATAAATATAAAATCCAATTTTATTAAGGCGCCACATCATTATTATTCCAATTAACGAAATAATATTTAAAATTAGGCTATAAATGCAAAGCATGCCGAATTCATGAAAAAAAATAATTGGATCTACATTTTCTAAAACTGGTTGGACTTTAATTACTTCGTTCCAAAAGGTTCCTATTATTTCTTCGTTCATTCTTAAACTAAGCGTGCCAATAGCATAAATTAAAAGTAATAAGCCGCTTGCAACGAAAGATAAAATACAAAGTATTTTTAAAAACTGTGGTCGCTCAGATTCTGGCTCTGCATAAAAATCACTTGCAAATTTTGGTGGCGGGGCTGTATTTATGTCCATAGGCTTTTGTTTAAAAAGTAAAAATGCAAATAAAATAAATAAAATGCTAATTCGAATAAATTGAGTTTTGATTTTAAGAAGGGAATCGTGTTACCATTTTTTCCAAACTTCAAAATTTTGTTCGGCGTTAACTTCGGGTAAATTTTTCTTTTTTAATTTAGGTAAACTAAAAAAAGTATTTCCCTTTTTATCCTTTTGTAAATTAATTGTTTTTATTTGTTCGTTCGAATTAATAACAAGCGAAATTGATTCGGCATTTATAAAATATTGCAACCAACTATTTAAATTATTTTTAAGCATTATCCCGTTTACCGACATAATTTCATCGCCGTTAAACAACCCGGCTTTCCATGCTGGAGAATAAGGCGCCACTAAGGTGATTTTACTAAACAATCCGTTTTCTATTGTTTTAAACCCAAATTGCTGTTCGCTAAAAAATGGATTTAATTCTTTTATTAACTCGAATCCCAAATAGTTAAATGCTTCTATTAATGGTTCCTCAAAATCATTGGGCGAATACACGTATTTTTTAAAAAAGTCCGTCATGTCTATTCCGCTTACTTCGTTTACTAAATTTAAAATATCTTTTTCTGTATAACCAATTTGAGTTTTTCCAAAACGATGATATAATAATAAACAAAGATCTCGCAATGATTTATTGTTTTTTGTTGCCTTTAAAATTGCAACATCAAGAATAAAAGCTATTAAACTTCCTTCATCGTAAATATTAGTTTTACGATATGGGGCGCCCGGCAAATAACCATCTAGCCATGTTTCCCAACTACTAGCGGCCACACTTAAATTATATCTTCCAAAATTATGAAAGTGTTTTAAAAGTCTCTCTTGCAGGGTTTCGATATATTGTTGAAAGGTAAAAACGTTGCTACTCAACAATAATTTATCGCCATAATAGGTAGTAAACCCTTCATAAACATAGCCTGTAGAAGCATAGTTTTCTTTTGTATAATTATATGGCAACATTTCTTTTGGGCAAATAGTTTTTATATTCCAGGTGTGAAATAATTCGTGACAGCTTACCCCTAAAACATCTTCGTATGTTAAGCCTTCATTAATTGCATAGCCAGGGCCAATTGCAATAACTGTGCTTTTTTTATGCTCTACGCCATGATAAAATTTAAATGGTAATACTTGAAAAAGAAAATGATACTCGTTGTATGGAAAGTCACCCCAAAAATCTATTTGTTTTTTTGTAAATGCAGAAAAATCATTTTTAAATTGTTCTATATTTGGGCGACACTCGCCATTAAAATGTAAATAAAATTTAGTGCCATTGGCTTCATAAAAAAAAGTTTTTATGTTCATAGATGCCATAAAAGGCGAATCAACTAATTCGTCGTAATCGGCTGCAATTAAACATTTATTATTTTGCGTTAAAGAAGTCGCTATTTTATATGTCTCGGGTAGTTGTAATTCTATTTGATGCGTTTCGTTTGTTCTATCAACAACATACATGCAGCAGTGAATTGGATTAACATATAATTGATTGGCGTCTGCAAAGCAGGCTCCGGCATTAAGCTCTGCGGCATAATAACTATATGTTACCTTAATTGAAGATGCTTTTTCGACATTAATTTTCCATAAATCTTTTGTTAGTTTTGTATAACAAAGCCGTTCGTTGTTCTCGTTAAATGCCTCTACACACTTTATATTTTTAGCAAAATTTCCTAACTCATATCTTCCGGGGCGCCAAGCGGGCAATTGTAGATGAAGAAAATCGCCCTTAACTTCATTAATGTAC
>Ga0209597_1001788_pt1 | contig 13927 bp, 16 predicted proteins | sample M_140625_MF_Meta_FD_187316 | JGI IMG/M metagenome (GOLD analysis project Ga0209597, IMG submission 187316) | Freshwater microbial communities from Lake Montjoie, Canada to study carbon cycling - M_140625_MF_MetaG (SPAdes) (version 2) | ecosystem: Environmental > Aquatic > Freshwater > Lake...
CGCGAATAAGATGAAGCACGGCTGTTTTTAATCCACTGAAACTAAAATTTAAATCTTTAGAATGCATTAAAGGTCTTGGCAAATCAAAATGGGGCTTTCCTTTTTCAGCTAATAAAGAAAGTGCCAATCCACCTGGATAGCCCAAACCTAATAATTGCGCAGTCTTATCAAAAGCCTCGCCTGCGGCATCATCTAAAGTATCACCAATGATTTTGTACTGACCCATTTTTTTCACATGGATAATTTGTGTATGACCACCCGAAACGAGGAGCGCTAAAAAAGGAAAAGCAGGGGGATCTTTCTCTAATAAGGGAGCGAGTAAATGGCCTTCTAAATGGTGAATCGGGATCGTAGGGATTTCAAGCGCAAAAGCCAAAGCCTCAGCTAATGAACTTCCTACCAAGAGCGCCCCTGATAAACCGGGCCCTTGGGTATAAGCAATAGCATCAAGCGCTTCTTTTTTGGCACCCGTTTTCTTAAAAAGATTCTCAAGTAAGGGTAAAATAAGTCTAATATGGTCACGAGAAGCTAATTCCGGCACGACCCCGCCATAAGCCTCATGAAGATCGACCTGAGAGTGAAGAGTATGACCCAAAAGCCCTTTTTGACTGTCATAAAGCGCTAATCCGGTTTCGTCACAGGAGGTTTCAATACCAAGTACTAACATGGGTTTAAGGCTCAAAAAAGATTGATAAATGAATAGATTAGCATTAAAATAACGGACTTTTCCAGAATACCTTTTGGGAAAATTACAAAAAACGCATTATTTAAAATAAGAGAGTTTAATGTCAACAGTACGTGTAAAAGAAAACGAGCCATTCGACGTAGCACTTCGTCGTTTCAAGCGCTTAATTGAGAAGACAGGCCTTATTAATGACTTACGTGCGCGTGAGTTTTATGAAAAGCCAACGTGGGAACGTAAACGTAAAGCTGCAGCAGCAGTGAAGCGTCAGTACCGTCGTCTTCGCAATCAAATGCTCCCCCCAAAATTATTCTAGTTTTTTCTTATGTCCTTAAAAGTTAAGATTACTGAGGACATGAAAGAGGCTATGCGCGCTAAAGACGTTACACGTCTTGGCACGATTAGACTTCTTCAATCAGCCATTAAGCAACGCGAAGTCGATGAACGTATTGAATTGACTGACCAGGATGTCATGGCTGTCATTGAAAAAATGTTAAAACAACGCCGTGATTCCATTGAAGCTTATGAGTCAGCTAAAAGACAAGATTTAGCCGATGTTGAAAAAGCTGAAGTGGTGATTTTACAAAGTTATCTTCCCCAAGCATTATCTGACGCAGAAGTCAGTAGCATTCTAGATGCTGCGATTAAAGCTGCAAATGCCACAAGCATTAAAGAGATGGGCCAGGTGATGGCGATCGTTAAACCCCAAGTGGTAGGCCGCGCTGATATGGGTAAGTTATCAAGTCTTATTAAAGAAAAGCTCGGTTAATCTTTTACAAAAAACTCAATACAAAAATTTAAAAAATGATGAAGGGGCTTTGGGCTCCTTTTTATTTTTTAAGCTATGATTAAACGCATATGATTCCAGAGTCATTCATCCAAGAACTTTTAAATCGCGTTGACGTGGTCGATGTGATTGATAAAAGTGTACCTTTAAAAAAAGCAGGCAGTAACTATGTGGCTTGCTGTCCTTTTCATCAAGAGAAATCCCCCTCATTTACCGTGAGCCCTACAAAGCAGTTTTATCATTGCTTTGGGTGTGGTGCCCACGGATCCGCATTAAGTTTTTTAATCGAATATCAAGGCATGAGCTTTGTTGATGCGGTTGAAGATTTAGCGAAATCAGTCGGTTTAGCAGTCCCGCACGACACACAAAAAATTTCACCAGAAATTAAGGAAAAAAATTTAGCATTAGGCGAAGCGCTAGAACTTGCATCTCAGTATTATCAAACGGCTTTAAAAAAATCAGAACGTGCAATTGAGTATTTAAAAAAACGTGGACTCACAGGTCAAGTTGCTAAAGCTTTTCAGTTAGGTTACGCCCCTGAAGGCTGGCAAAATTTAGAAAGTGTATTTAAAAAATATGACGACGAGGCGCTAAATATTGCGGGGCTTGTATTAAAAAATGATCAAGGTAAACGCTACGATCGTTTTCGTGATCGCATCATGTTTCCTATTCACAATATGAAAGGCGAGATCATTGGGTTCGGAGGCCGCGTCATCAATCCTGAAGATACGCCTAAATATTACAACTCCCCTGAAACGCCTCTTTTTCAAAAGAGCCAAGAGCTCTATGGACTCTTTGCTGCGCGTCGATCGATTCGTGAAAAAGCTTCGGTACTAGTAGTTGAGGGTTATATGGATGTTGTAGGGCTTGCACAATTTGGTGTAATGAATGCAGTCGCAACATTAGGGACTGCGACCTCTGCATTTCATATCAAAAAATTAATGCGTCAAACTGATACGATTATTTTTTGTTTTGATGGAGATCAAGCAGGTAAAGCTGCAGCGTGGCGTGCCATGATGAATGCGCTTCCAAGCCTGACCGATAAAGTCGTTTTGAAATTTTTATTTTTACCTGAAGAGCATGATCCTGATAGCTTCATTAGAGCTCATAGCAAAGAAGCTTTTGAAGTAATGATGCACGACGCGATGCCTTTGTCACAATACCTTGTGCAACATTTAACCGAAAAAAATCCATTAGCCACCCAAGAAGATAAAGTGAAATTTCTTAATGAAGCAGAGCCTATCTTAAAAGAAATTAGCGCCCCTAAATTAAGTTTACTTTTACGTAAGCGTTTTGCAGAATTACTTCATTTGAATGATAAAGAAATGGATCAATTACTTCATGTGGCCCAACCGCAATTTCAATCCAATAAAATTCAAATTAAAACGAAAGGGAAGCTTCCCTCATCGGTGAAACGTAAATTTATTTTACTGATCATTTTAAAACCTGAACTTGCGATCAATGAAGATTTGCTTTTGGTACAAAGCGATAGTTTTGAAGATGATTTACTTAAAAAAGTATTAACCATGACTTTAAATCAGCCTGATTCGAAACCTTCTTCAATCCTTCATGGTCTAAAGTCTCAAGTAGAAAGTACGATCATGGATTTGGTTTATGAAGAACTCTCTCATTTTGATGACCAGATACATTTTGAGTCTGAAATTGAGGGGGCAAGAAAAACACTGCTTGAACAAGGAAAAGCGTCTAAAACGAAAGCTCATTTTAGTGCTTTAAAGGATAAACCAGTGAGTAGCCTCTCAGAGGAAGAAAAGGAACACCTTAAAACGCTGACCCAAAGGCCTAAAACTCCCCCTAGAGTTTGAGTCTTTACATTGACCAAAAAGACCGTTTTTGGTACACTTGAAGGTTACGCGTTTATTTATATTTTGTTGATTTATAAGGCAAAATAAGCCCTAACAAGAATGAGGTAGAGCATGGCCAGACCAAAAAAAGACCCGTCGCAAAAAAAGAACCCCAAAATGAAAGATTTCTACGGAAATGCGAATGATGCCAATCCGCAAGCCGTCGAAGAGCGTCGCACCCGTCTTAAGACTTTAATCGTTCTTGGTAAAGAGCGCGGCTATCTTACCTACGCTGAAATTAACGACCATTTGCCTGACGAAATTCAAGAGTCTGAACAAATCGAAGGCATTGTGAGCATGATCAACGATATGGGGATCATGGTTTACGAACAGGCCCCAGATGTTGAAGCGCTCCTTATGGCGGATGTGCCACCCCCTGTAACAGATGAAGAGGCGGCTGAAGAAGCAGAGCAAGCGCTTGCTACAGTGGATTCTGAATTTGGCAGAACGACAGATCCTGTGCGTATGTATATGCGTGAAATGGGCACCGTCGATCTATTGACACGTGAAGGCGAAATTGAAATTGCAAAGCGCATTGAAGATGGTTTAAAACATATGGTGCAAGCGATTGCTGCATGCCCGACCACGATTACTGAACTTCTTGCGATGGTCGATAAAGTTGCGTCGAACGAATTGAGTGTCGATGAAGTGGTGGATGGCTTAATTGATGTCGAGGTGGAAGCGCCGATTGTGACGCCTGAAGTCGAAGAAGAGGTTGAAGAAGAAATAGATGCGGAAGAAGATGACGATGCGGATGGCGCAAAAGCGGCCGCAATCTCAGCGGAAGCGCTTGCTAAGTTGCGCGAAGAAGTCTTGACACGTTTTGCTGCGATTCGAAAAACGAATCAGAAGAGGAACGACATTCGCCTTAAAAAAGGCATTGATGATCCCGCTTACAAAAAACTTCACGAATCTGTTTTAAAAGAACTGATGGAATTTAGATTTTCAGCCAAGCAAGTAGAAGCACTTTGTGACTCTGTGAGAAATCGTGTGAATCACATTCGTACACACGAAAGAAAATTGATGGATTTCTGTGTTGAGAAATCAGGCATGCCTCGCACACATTTTATTAAGACATTCCCAGGCAATGAGACAAACCTTGATTGGTTAGTCGCCGAACTCAAGCAAGAGAAACCTTATAACGCAAAATTAGAACGCTTTAAGCATTCCATCGTGGATCAGCAAGATCAATTAATTGCGATTGAAAAAGAAGCAGGCTTGTCGATTAAAGATTTAAAAGAGATTAATAAGCAAATGACGACAGGTGAAGCGAGGGCTCGACGTGCTAAACGCGAAATGATCGAGGCTAACTTACGTCTCGTGATTTCGATTGCTAAAAAATATACCAATCGTGGTTTGCAATTCTTGGATCTAATCCAAGAAGGCAACATTGGTTTAATGAAAGCGGTCGATAAATTTGAATACCGTCGTGGCTATAAATTTTCTACTTATGCAACATGGTGGATTAGACAAGCCATCACACGTTCAATTGCAGATCAAGCAAGAACGATTCGTATCCCAGTGCATATGATTGAAACGATTAATAAAATGAATCGTATTTCAAGACAAATTTTACAGTCGACAGGTGCTGAACCAGATCCATCGGTCCTCGCAGAAAAAATGGAAATGCCAGAAGATAAGATTCGAAAGATTTTAAAAATTTCTAAAGAGCCTATTTCAATGGAAACACCCATTGGTGATGATGAAGATTCCCATCTTGGCGACTTTATTGAAGATGGCGCAACATTAACGCCGATTGATGCTGCTGTATATGGATCACTTCGTGACGTGACAGCTGAAATTTTAGAGTCACTCACACCGCGCGAAGCAAAAGTATTGCGCATGCGTTTCGGTATTGAAATGAATACAGACCATACGCTAGAAGAAGTCGGTAAACAATTTGATGTGACGCGTGAACGGATTAGACAAATTGAAGCCAAAGCGTTAAGAAAATTAAGGCATCCAACCCGCTCAGAAAGATTACGTAGTTTCTTAGAAAACGGCAAAGAATAAACCAATCTATCAGAGGGCCTATAGCTCAGTTGGTTAGAGCAGAGGACTCATAATCCTTTGGTCCCTGGTTCGAGTCCAGGTGGGCCCACCAAATTTAGTAAAAAGGAAGGTAATAACATGACAAAAGAAGTAGTTTTAAAATATTTACAAAAGCACGGACAAAAAATTGATCACGAGATTGTTAAAGATACGGGGATTGATATCAAAGAATTAAGAAAGACCATATCGGAATTACAAAGCAAAAATCTGATTCAAACTTGCACGATCATTCAGCATGGTGCAAAAGGTAAAATGATTGAAGGCATTCAATGCCGCATTGCAGGCTATACACCTCCTGCAGCACCAGGCAGAAAAGCACCTGCAGCACCGCCAGTCTAACTTACAGAGAGTGCTCAACCTCATCAATCAACGATGAGATTTTGAGTTTTAAAGCAGAAGATAATTTGAATAATGTATAGAGACTTGGGTCCTTGTGGCCCATTTCTAATTCACTGATGTAAGCTCTTGATAAACCTGACTCAACTGATAACACTTCTTGTGTCAGTCTTCTTTGAAGCCTTTTTTTCCTAAGAACTTTTCCGAACTCTGAATCTATTTTGGTAAGTTTATTCACATCGCAACTATGACCTAAAAATGAAAAAGTTTCTGTCATTCTTAGCAGACATCATTTGCACCTAAGATTTGATATTGCTTTTAATGCATGCTATCTAAAAATGACAAGCGTGGGGGGCTTAAAAATCTGATGTATTATGCAGTTATAATTACTAGGAAAAATTTCTATGAAAATATTTATCGTTATTTGTGTGGCTATATTTATTTATTTATTTAGAATAAATATCATGGCAGCCCCTATTCTAAAGTCAGGTGACGACGCACCAAATTTTACACTCCCTGATAATCAAGGCCGCCAAGTAAGCTTAAGCGACTTTAAAAGCAAGTGGGTTGTTCTATATTTTTATCCAAAGGATGACACCCCTGGATGCACGACTGAGGCTTGTCACTTTAGAGATGATTTTAAACTTTTAGAAAACTTAGGTGCACAAGTAGTAGGTATGAGTATTGATGATAGCTTCTCTCATAAGAAGTTTGCCGAAAAATATAATTTGCCCTTTCCTCTTTTATCGGATGCTTCAGGGGAAGTTGCGAGCCTCTATGGCGCCTTAAATAACTTTTTAGTGATTAAACTCGCCAAAAGATATACCTATTTGATTAATCCCCAAGGCAAGATTGCTAAAATTTATCTCAGTGTAGATACTTCAAAACATAGCCAAGAAATTATTGAAGATTTGAAAAAACTTAAAGAATAGATTTACGTTGAAAGTAATTGATCAATTTTTTCAGCTAAATCAAAATCTTTATCTGTAATACCGGAGGCGCTGTGGGTATGGGTTTTGATGATCAAGGCATTATGCCTAAATATGAGTTCTGGATGATGATCTAAATGATTCGCAATTTTTGCAATTTCATTTGCCATACGAATAGACGCATCAAAATTAGAGGTTAAAAATTTCTTTTCAATAGAAGGAAAAATATAAGACCAAGTGTTACATCTTAGGCTTAACTTTTCTTCTATTTCTTTTACGTTGTAAGCCATAAGTTACCTTAATTGATGATATTTGAGCTCTGCAATATTAATAATCTCTAACGCTTTTTCATGGGTCGCTTCTAAAATCACTGGTGGCGCAATACCTTCTTCTAGTGCTTCAAGCCATCGACTCGCACATAAGCACCATCGATCACCTGATTTTAGCCCTGTAAAATTGAATTCAGGTCTTGGGGCCATTAGATCATTACCCTGCAATTTTGAAAATTGAAGAAATTCATCAGTCACTTCGGCGCACACAGTATGTTGTCCAAGATCTTCCGGTCCTGTCTCACAGCAACCATTTCTCGTAAATCCAGTGATAGGGTTTAAGCTACAAACTTCAAGATTTTTACCAAGAATATTTTTGATCATGATTTATTATGGCACTATGAACGAAATATTTATACAAGAGTCATAGAGACTATGAAAAAACAGTTAAGTTTAATTTTATTGCTCATGGCAAGCCAGGCTCAAGCCATAGTGCCATTTGAAAAATTACTAGAGCTTAATAATTCAATCGTTGTGGTTAATGTGGATTTCCCAGATGGTTCTTCCGGATCGGGAACAGGTGTTGTCGTCAGTAAAGAGTATGTCGCGACAGATTGTCATGTCATTGCGAATACATTGGGCGCTAATATTGCCAAACATGACGACGCATATAAGCCGATCGCATTTAAAGCGGATTGGAAACATGATTTATGTTTACTCAAATTTGAAGAGTTACCATTCAAGCCAGTACCTATGCGCGATAGCAGGACGCTGCAATATGAAGAAGATGTATTTAATATCAGCTATCCGAATGGGAGCAATGTGCCACAGCCATCTTACGGTTCTGTAAAAGCCATACATAGCTTGGATAACAGCGTCATTATTAGGTCAGACGCAGCCTTTTCTCTTGGCTCGAGTGGCGGCGGCTTATTTGATGAAAAATATAATTTAATCGGAATTACGACCTTTAAAAGCCCGGGGCCTCAGGGATTCTTTTATAGCTTGCCAGTCGAATGGATTAAAAAGCTTATGAAGGAACCAGATACTAAATCCCTCAAAACTTTAGATATTCCTTTTTGGGCTATGCCACTCGAACAGAGGCCTTACTTTATGAAAGTGGTCATTCCTTACCAAAATAAAGAATGGGACGCGCTTAAATCCATTTCTGATTTATGGATTAAAGAGGAGCCCAATTCACCTGATGCTTGGTATTTTTTAGGGTTAGCTGTCCAAGGCAAAAAAGATCTTAAAGCTGCAAAAGAAGCATTTTCGAAAGCTGAAAAAATAAACCCGAGGCATGTTGATGCCATGATGGGCTTAGCTGAAATAGCGGAATCTGAAAAAGATTTAGTGGCCTTACAAAATATTCAAAAAAAGGTCAATCAATTAAATACAAGTCTTGCAGAAGCTATTTCGAATAAATTAGCTAAGTTCAAGTAAGATTTGATATTTTATAAATCTTAATAAATAAATTTCAACATGCTAAAACAAGCTTTATTAATTGCAGAAAAAGGGTTACTTCCGGATTCACTGATTCGTTTTGGTATTAGGCAGCTTTTAAAGAGACGTCTTGACGAAATTAGCAATCAAGATGCAGAAAAATCACAAGACTTAAAAGATGCTTTTTTAAAAAGTATGGATCATTCGCCTATTGCATTAGTCCCCCATCTTGCAAATAAACAACATTATGAAGTGCCATCGACTTTTTTTGATTTTTGTTTGGGCATGCATAAAAAATATAGTAGTTGCTATTGGGATAGTGAAACAAAAAATCTAGATGATGCAGAATTAAATGCACTAAAAATAAGTGCAGTACATGCTGATTTAAAAAATGGCCAAACCATTCTTGAGCTTGGATGCGGCTGGGGCTCATTAACACTTTTTATGGCTCAACAATACCCAAAGAGTCAAATCTATGCAGTCTCTAATTCAAACTCCCAGAGAGTTTTTATTGAGACCGAGGCCAAAAAAAAGCAACTTAAAAATATTCATGTGATCACATGTGATATGAATCAATTTCAACCCAAAATTTTTAAAATTCCTAAAAGCTTTGATCGAATTGTTTCGATTGAAATGTTTGAACATATGCGCAATCATCGAAAGCTTTATCGTATGCTTTATGATTGGTTAAAACCGAGCGGGAAATTCTTTATGCATATTTTTGTGCATCAACATACGCCTTATGCATTTGAAGTAAAAGACAAAGATGACTGGATGAGTAAATTTTTCTTTTCAGGCGGCATGATGCCAAGCGATGATTTACCGTTACATTTTCAGGAGCATTTGAAGTTAAATCAAAAGTGGTGTTGGGATGGAACGCATTATGAAAAAACGGCAAATGCCTGGCTAGAAAACATGGATCAAGCAAAATTAGACATTTATCCGATTCTAAGAAAAACTTATGGCCATCAGAATGCTTCGCAATGGTTTAATCGTTGGCGAATTTTTTACATGGCTTGTGCTGAATTATTTGGATATCGGAATGGCCAAGAGTGGTGGGTTGCACACTATCAATTTGAGAAACCAAAAAAATAAATGAAGCTTATTAATTTCGGACTTTTTCAACTGGGTTGGTTTATTGCGATATGGGGAGCAGCGCATCAAACATTACTCGTATCAATGATTGCTATAGGCCTTATATTAATGATTCATATCATTCAGGCGCGCCATAAAAAAGAAGCAGCTATTTTGCTTTTAATGATTATGTTACTTGGCCCAATATTTGATCAATGTCTCTTATCTTTAGGTTTAATTGAATATAAAAGCCAATTCTCAGAATATATTGTGCCTATTTGGATTGTTGCTTTGTGGGGATTGTTTGCCAGCACCTTAAACATATCTTTAAGTTGGTTAAGGCATTATAAGATTCTTGCTGTTTTATTCGGCCTCATAGGTGGACCTCTTTCTTATATAGCCGCCGAAAAATTAAATGCCATTCAATTAATGAATTCATATGCGCTTATAGCGATAGCTTTGGGTTGGGCCTTATTAACTCCACTATCTTTACTGATGGCTGAAAAGTGGAATGGATTTCGCACATGATCTTTTTAAACGCTTTATTTTTAAATTTATTATTTGCATGCTTTGGTTGGCTCCTAAGTCTTAAGAAACATAATGTGACCCATGTGGATAGTATGTGGAGTTTATTTTTTGTCTTAAATGCAGTCTATTTTTACAATGTAATGGCGCCATCATTAAGATCTTGCTTGATTATGCTCCTCGTCTTGGTATGGGGCATTCGTCTTGCCGCATATCTTACATATAGAAATTGGGATAAACCTGAAGATGCACGCTACTTAAAAATTAGAAAAAATAATGAGCCCAATTTTAGATATAAAAGTGCATACATTATTTTTGGTCTTCAATCAGTTCTTGCATGGACAGTGGGCTCAATTCTTTTTATAGCTATCGGAAATAATCATCCTTTAACATGGCTGGATGCCCTAGGTTTCTTAGTGACCTTATTTGGTATAGTTTATGAATCCATTGCTGATTATCAATTGATGCAATTTAAGAGCGACATAAAAAATCGTGGAAAGCTTTTACAATTAGGGCTGTGGAAATTTAGCCGACATCCTAATTATTTTGGGGAAATTTTAGTGTGGTGGGGATTTTTTATCACAACGCTTGGGACAGGTATTCATTTTAATTTGATAGCACCGCTCCTTATGACTTTTTTAATTTTGAAATTTTCAGGGGTCACGCTTCTCGAAGCTAATCTTATGAAGCAATTCGATGGATATAATACTTATCAGAAGAAAGTAAGTACTTTGATTCCTCGATTCTGGAAGACATAATATGAGATATAAATCCTTTCTATTAACAGCATTTTTTTTATTATTGAGTGGATGTATGACACAAATTCCGATCAAAACAGTTTCTGAAGTAAATCTGAAGCAATTTATGGGCCCATGGTTTGTAATTGCACATATTCCAACCTTTATTGAAAAAAATGCATTTAATGCTGTCGAATCCTATGTGTTAAATGAAGATGGCACCATTGGCACTACTTTCACTTTCAATGAAGGCTCTTTAACGGGACCTATCAAAACATATCATCCAAAAGGCTTTGTGGTGAAAGACTCAGGTAATGCTTTATGGAGAATGCAATTTATATGGCCTATCAAAGCACAATATAAAATTGTTTACCTGGATCAGAATTATCAAAATACTATTATTGCAAGAGATGATCGTGATTATGTCTGGATCATGTCACGCCAAAAAAAGATAAATCAAGATACATTAAAAACTTTAGTAAAAAAAATTGAAGATGATGGTTACGATATTAAAAAAATACGCTGGATTGAGCATTCAAATTGATGATATTTAAATTTTTGAAAAAAATATTTTTCTGGTTCGATAATGCTTTCTTAGAAGAAAAGTATGCATCGATTACGTCGGGTAAAGAAATTGATTGGATGAGAGTTATTCCTTTCATAATTCTGCATTTATCCTGTTTTCTTATTTTTTTCGTTGGATTTAGTTGGACAGCCTTCGTTGTGTGCATGAGCCTTTTCGCTGTCCGTATGTTTGCTATTACTGGTTTCTATCATCGATATTTTTCACATAAAACCTTTAGGACCTCAAGGGTTGTGCAGTGTTTGTTCGCGGTGATAGGAGCTACTGCAGTTCAAAGAGGACCGCTATGGTGGGCAGCGCATCATCGAGGGCATCATATGCACTCTGATACAACAGAAGATAAACACTCACCTAAAGAACATGGGTTTATCTGGAGTCATATGGGATGGTTTTTGACTAAATCAAATTTTGTGACTAATACAAAACTTATACGTGAGTTAATTAGATTTCCAGAATTGCGCATCATAGATCGTTTTGATCTCTTAATGCCCTTAGCACTCTCTATATCTTTATGGGTGGTTGGCTATTATTTGGAGCAATATGAACCAGCATTGCATACCAATGGGTTCCAATTATTTATTTGGGGATTTTCAATTTCAACCATCATGCTATATCACGCAACTTTCTTAGTGAATTCAGTTTCGCATCAATGGGGTAAGAAGCGTTATGAAACAAAAGATACGAGTCGTAATAATTTTATTGTTGCGATTTTGACTTTTGGTGAGGGCTGGCATAATAATCATCATCACTACCCTGGCTCCGCAAGACAAGGCTTTTATTGGTGGGAAATCGATTTAACTTATTATGTTTTAAAGTTTTTAGCCATGATAGGTATTATTTGGGATGTTCGTACTGTCTCTGATAACATCCGCGAATCTAAAAAGATAGAGCATCTTCATCATTAGTCATGAAGATAGCGATTATAGGCTCAGGTATCTCTGGCAACACGCTCGCATATTACTTAAACCCTCACCACCAGATTACACTTTTTGAATCCAACGATAGGGTCGGCGGTCATTCGCATACCCATCAGATTGATTTCTTTAATCAAAAAATTCACGTAGATACAGGGTTTATTGTATTTAATAAAAAAACTTACCCTAACTTTTTAAAACTTTTACATGAGCTTGACGTGCCTTATGAAAACAGCGCTATGAGCTTTAGCGTTAAAGACAGTCAAAAAGATTTTGAATATAACGGCACTAGTCTCAATACACTTTTTGCACAAAGAAAAAACCTTATTAGCCCTATCTTTTATAAAATGATTAAAGAAATTCTTCGATTTAATAAGTCATCAGTCTTGTTGCTTAATAACGATGAAGAAATAAGCTTAGGCGATTATTTGGAGCGAGAAGGCTATTCTGACTTTTTTAAAAAATATTATATTTTGCCGATGGGCTCTGCTATTTGGTCATCTAATATTAAAACCATGTTGGCGTTCCCCGCTAAATTCTTTATACAGTTTTTTAATAATCATGGCATGTTAAACATTAACGATAGGCCTCAATGGCTGACCATTTCGGGAGGCTCTATGAATTATGTAGATAAATTAACAAAGCCTTTTAAACAAAAAATTAAACTCAATCAAAGAATAAAGTCTGTGGAAAGAAAAAAAGATCATATTGCTATTCAATTTAATGATCGACTAGAAAAATTTGACTGGGTATTCTTTGCTTGCCATAGCGATGAAGCTTTAAGATTAATAAAGACCCCAAGCGTAAATGAAAAAAATATCCTAAAAGCAATTCCATATACAAATAATGAAGTGCTCCTACATTATGATGAAAGCTTTATGCCAAAAAGAAAGCTTGCTTGGGCGGCATGGAATTATCATATTAATGATAATTCTACTTCACCTGCATCTCTTACATACAATATGAATATATTGCAGAATTTAAAAACTAACATACCTATTCTAGTTACATTAAATCCACAAAAGAAAATCGATAAGAAAAAAATAATCAAAACGCTTTCATATACCCATCCTCAATATAGCTTAGGAAGCATTGAAGCCCAATCAAATCACCATTTAATTTCTGGCATAAACCGTACTTCTTATGCCGGAGCTTATTGGGGGAATGGATTCCATGAAGATGGTGTTAAAAGTGCACTTGATGCCATCCAACAATTTAATGAAGCGCATGGATTTCACTGATGCATGCGATTTACGAAGGCACTCTTAAACATACGCGGACAAGCCCTAAAAAGCACGCATTCCAGTATCGAGTACGTATGCTATATCTTGATCTTGATGATTTAGAGGGTGTGTTTTCACATAAATTATTTTGGAGTTATAACCGCTTTAATTTAGGTTGTTTTTTGCGATCAGATTACTTTGGAAATCAAAAAAATAGTTTAAAGAAATCTATACAGGATGAAATTAAAAGAAAGCTTCATTTTAATCATCTTGGCAAAATATTTGTTCTAACAAGTGCTCGATACTTTGGTTATTGTTTTAACCCTGTAACTTTTTATTACTGTTTTAATAAAAATGATAAATTAGAAGTAATTGTGTCTCATATTACTAATACGCCGTGGAATGAAAATCATGCCTATGTGCATGACTGCAGAGCCATAGATAAACCTTTAAAATATTTTCAATTTCAAAAGGACTTTCATGTATCACCCTTTATGCCCATGGATATTTTGTA
>Ga0209597_1001790_pt1 | contig 13917 bp, 12 predicted proteins | sample M_140625_MF_Meta_FD_187316 | JGI IMG/M metagenome (GOLD analysis project Ga0209597, IMG submission 187316) | Freshwater microbial communities from Lake Montjoie, Canada to study carbon cycling - M_140625_MF_MetaG (SPAdes) (version 2) | ecosystem: Environmental > Aquatic > Freshwater > Lake...
GCAGGTTGATCTCAAGAACCCCGGGATCGGCGGTGAGACCGAGCATCTGCCAGTGGCCCTCCCAGTCCACCGGCAACATGCCGCTGAGCTGGGGGGGCGCCAGGCCTTCGAGGCTGTCGGCCACGGCCTGCAGCAGGGCGGTGAGGGGACGGCGGGTGAGGGGCGGCAGGAACAGCTCCCAGCCCTCGCCATCGGTTTCCAGGGTCAGCACCTGGCGGGGAACCCCCGCCGGGAAGTGCTCCAACGGCAGCCGCAGGCCCGCAGGGCCGGGGGCGCCACTCAGCTGGCGGAGGCTCTCATCCAGGGGCCAGCCGGCCGGCAGCCAGTGGATCGGCGCGGTGGGGAGGTCTGGATCGGGATCGGCGGCGCTGAGGGGCACGGCCCAAACCCGCCGGGCGGAATCGAGCGGATCCCGGAGCTCTAGCGGTTCCAGGACCACCCCCAGCAGCCCGGCCAGCCGGGTCAGCCAGGCGGGTCCGGCCTCAGGGCTGAGGCTTTCACCGGGATCCACCGTGTCCGCTGCGGGCCACCGCACCGTCGGCCGGCCATCGAGACCGGTGAACAGGCGCAGGGCCCAGCGGGGGTTCACCTCCCCCTCGTAGCGCTTGCCGGGGCAGTAGAGCAGGGTGCTGCCGGGCCAGGCGGTGCGCTGCAGCTCCCGGGCCATGGCCCGGGCCATCGGCAGCTTGGTGGGACCATCGGCCGCCACGCTCCATTCGGTGCCGATGGGCTCCAGCGGCACGTAGGTGGGCTCGCCCCCCAGGGTGAGCCGGATGCCGGTGGCCCCGAGCCGGCGGTCCACCTCCCCGGCCACCCGCCCCATCCACGCCGGGGTGTCGGAGGCGCTGGAGGTTTCCCCCATCGGGGGCACTGGAAGGGTTGTGGGCACGGTCGGGGAGCGGGGTGGGCGGATTGGTGGTGATGGGACCAGATCAGCCGGCCGGGCTCGCCAGCACCTGGCCAGCCTGCACCGGCACGGGGGTCACCTTCCAGATGCGCTCCGCGTAGTCCTGGATCGAGCGGTCGCTGCTGAAGAAGCCGCAGCGGGCGGTGTTCAGGGCTGACATCGTGCTCCAGCGCTGGGGATCCAGCCAGGCCTCGTCCACGGCGTTCTGGGCGCGGCGGTAATCGCCGATGTCGGCCATCACCCGGAAGGGATCGTGGCCGCAGAGGTTGGCGAGCAGGGGGTGGAAGAGGTCCCGGTCGCCCTCGCTGAAGTGGCCGGAGCCGATCAGGTCGATCGCCTCCTTGGCGATCGGGTCGTTTTCCAGCCAGGGCAGGGGGTGATAGCCGTTGCGGTTGATCTCGGCGAGCTGGTCGGCGGTATGGCCGAAGAGGAAGAAGTTGTCCCCGCCCACCCGCTCGCGGATCTCGATGTTGGCGCCATCGAGGGTGCCGATCGTGAGGGCGCCATTGAGGGCCATCTTCATGTTGCCGGTGCCGGAGGCCTCCATGCCGGCGGTGGAGATCTGCTCGGAGAGGTCCACCGCCGGATAGATGCGCTGGCCCAGCTTCACGCTGAAGTTGGGGAGGAACACCACCCGCAGCCGGCCATGCATGGCCGGATCGATGTTCACGATGCCGGCGATTCCCACAATCAGGCGGATGATCAGCTTGGCCATGTGGTAGCCAGGGGCCGCCTTGCCGCCGAAGATCACGGTGCGGGGCGGCAGGTCTTCGCCGTTGCGGAGGCGCAGGTAGCGCTCCACGATCTGCAGGGCGGCCAGGTGCTGACGCTTGTATTCGTGGATCCGCTTCACCTGCACATCGAAGAGGGAGGCGGGGTCCACCAGCACGTCGGTGTCGTGGCGGATCGTGGCGGCCAGGCGCTGCTTGCTCTGTTCCCGCACCTCCTGCCAGCGCCCGAGGAAGGCGCTGTCATGGGCGAGGGGTTCCAGGCGCTGCAGCTGGTCGAGGTCGCGGCGCCAGGTGGTGCCGATGCATTCATCGAGCAGAGTGGCCAGGCCGGGGTTGGCCACCGCCAGCCAGCGGCGCGGTGTCACGCCGTTGGTCACGTTGGTGAACCGGTCGGGCCAGAGGGCAGCGAAGTCGTGGAACACGTTCTCCACCAGCAGCTTGCTGTGGAGTTCGGCCACCCCGTTCACCTGGTGGCTGCCCACCACGGCCAGGTGGGCCATGCGCACCTTGCGCTGGCCACCTTCCTGGATCAGGGAGAGGCGCTCCAGCAGCCCGGGCTGCCCCGGGTAGCGGATCCGCACCATGCGCAGGAAGCGGGCGTTGATCTCGTAGATGATCTCGAGCTGGCGCGGCAGCAGCTGGCCGAAGAGCTCCAGGCCCCAGGCCTCGAGGGCCTCGGGCAGCAGGGTGTGGTTCGTGTAGCTGATCGCCGCGGTGGTAATGCTCCAGGCGGTGTCCCAGTCGACGCCGTTTGCATCGATGAGAAGCCGCATCAACTCCGCCACGGCGATGGCGGGGTGGGTGTCGTTGAGCTGCACCGCGAACTTGCGGTGGAACTCGGTGGGGGCCATGCCCTGGCCCTTGAGGATGCGGAACATGTCCTGCAGGGAGCAGGACACGAAGAAGATCTGCTGGCTGAGCCGCAGCCGCTTGCCCTGCTCCATCTCGTCGTTGGGATAGAGCACCTTGGAGAGGGTTTCCGATTGCACCTTCTGCAGCACGGCGCGGGTGTAGTCACCGGCGTTGAAGGAGGCGAAATCGAAGGATTCCGGCGCCTGGGCACTCCAGAGCCGCAGGGTGTTGGCGGTGTGAACGCCGCAGCCGAGGATCGGGGTGTCGTGGGCCACGCCGATCACGGTGTGGCCGCCGATCTGCACCGGATAGCTCCATTCCGGCCGGATCACCTCCCAGGGGTTGCCGCGGGCCAGCCAGGGGTCGGTGCTCTCCTGCTGGCCCTCCGGGCCGATCTGCTGACGGAAGATTCCGAATTCGTAGCGGATGCCATAGCCAATCGCGGGGAGCTCCAGGGTGGCCATCGATTCCTGGAAGCAGGCCGCCAGCCTGCCCAGACCGCCGTTGCCCAGGCCGGGCTCGGGCTCCTCCGCGATCAGTTCCTCCAGGGAGAGGCCCAGGGCCCCGCAGGCCTGCTCGGCTTCGGCCCGGATGCCGAGGTTCACCAGGTTGTTCTCCAGGTGGGGCCCCAGCAGGTATTCGGCTGAGAGATAGGTGGCGGTCCGCACATGGGCGCGGGTGTAGGTCTCGGCGGTGTCCACCCAGTTCTGCAGCAGGCGGTCCCGTACCGCCAACGCCAGGCAGAGGTAATGGTCGTGGCGGGTGGCCAGGGAGGGGGATTTGGCCTGGGAGGAGAAGAGGTGGTGGCGCATCGCGCCCAGCAGGCCCTCCCCATGGGGCGGATGGCTGGTGGGGGTGTGGGAGGCCTCCATGGCGTTATCGGGCGAATCTTGGATTCCAGCCTTCATCCTGCGGATCGGGGGCCGTTGCTGCACCAATGGATACCGGCTGTAGCAGCTTTATGGGGGCTTCCGGTTCGGTCCGAACGCTTTGGCAGGTTTGGCAGCGATGAAAGTGATCAACCCAGAATCTCGGGAACGATGCTCCAGTTCAGCTCGCTCTCCACCTTGGAGGAGCCGGAGAAGGTGCCGTTCACGGCGGCGGTGAGGTTGGGATTGGAGGAGGAGGCCAAGATGATGTATCGGTCGTCGGTATAGCCCTTGCCGCTCGGATCGAAGCCCCGCCAGCCGGCGCCGGGCAAGTAGATCTCTGCCCAGGCATGCAGGTCGTAGCGCTTCGGCCGCGGTTCCACCAGGTGATAGCCGCTCACGAACCGGGCCGGCAGGCCCACGCAGCGACAGGCTTCGATCATCAGCATGGCCAGGTCGCGGCAGGAACCCACCCGTTCCTTCAGGGTGCGGCCGGCTGGCCAGGCCGGACCGATGTGGCGCTGGGTGTACTTCACCCGGTCCTGGATGATCTCCAGGAGCTGATCGAGGAAGCGCAGCGCCCGCTGATCGCTGCCCATCAGGGCCTCCTGGGCCAGATCCACGGCCGCGGGATCGTGTTGGCCATTGGGCAGCCAGCCTTGGATGGCGCCCATCAGATCCCCGTTCAGGCGCCCTACCGGATAGGGAAGCTGGGGTTCGTTGATGGTCAGGCAGGTCTCCAGTGGTGGCGCCGGCCTGGTTTCCACCTCGCTGATCGCGTGCACTTGGAACGATTCGGTGCTGCCGTTGAAGCGGGCCCGCAGGATTTCATCGCCGCTGGATGCCACCAGGGCATAGATTTGATCAGGCTCGGGGGTGATGCGGCAGCTGAAGTCCAGCAGTCGCTGGAAACCGTGGCCGCGGGGCTGGAGGCAAAAGCGGTGCTCGCCGAGCAGAACCGGGGCGCTGTAGCGGTAGCTGAGGGTGTGGGTTATGCGGGCACGCATGCCGGCTCGGAGCTGGGGGGACTGTCGGGCTCGTCGGCCGTGGTGGGCGCGATGAAGTAGCGCTGTTCGATCAGGGTGTGGAGCTGGTTCAGGTCCTGCTGGAGATGGTCGATCGCCTCATGCAGGCCGTTGGCGATCAGCTCCTCGATCCGGGTGAAGCTCCAGCGGGCCAGGGTGAGGCCGCTGAGGCACTCCAGTTCATCCGGGGCGCCAGGCACGGCGTTGCTGCGCACGATCTTCAGGGTTTCGCTGATGCGCTCGAGGCAATACCGCACCGAGCGGGGGAACACCGGATTGAGCAGCAGGAAGCCGGCCACGGCCTCCGGCGCGATCGCCCGCTGCTGGGATTGGCGGAACATCTGATAGGCGCCGGCGGTGCGCAGCAGGGCGATCCACTGCAGTTCATCCAGCACGCCGCCCACCTCCTCGGGGGAGGGCAGCAGCAGGAAGTACTTCACATCGAGGATGCGGGTGGTCTTGTCGGCTCGCTCCAGCAGGCGCCCCAGCCGGCTGAACTGCCAGGAGAGGTCGCGGCTGAGGGTTGCATCGGTGATGCCGTAGAAGAGTTGGCAGGCGGCGCGGATTTCGCGGAGCTGCTCCTGGGGAGGCTGTTGCCAGAAGCTGGCTTCCTGCAGGCTCCAGTAGGTGGCGTTGAGGTGCTCCCACATCTCGGTGGTGAGCACATCCCTGATCTGGCGGGCATTTTCGCGGGCGAAGGCGATGCAATTCACCACGCTGCTGGGGTTGTCCTCGGCCCGCACCAGGAAGGACACCACATCGTCAGGGCTGCCGGCCGGAAATAGCTTGTCGAAAAGTTCGCGGTCGCCGCTGGCATCGATCAGGGGCAGCCAGGGTTCGGCGCTGCCGGGGGGGCAGTCGAGCGCCATCGCCTCGCTCACCTCCACGAAGCGGGAGATGTTCTCGGCCCGTTCCACGTAGCGGTTGATCCAGTAGAGGGATTCGGCAACGCGGCTCAGCATGGTGCGTTCCCCTCCACGCCAACCTCGTCGACGATCCAGGTGTCCTTGCAGCCGCCCCCCTGGGAGGAGTTCACCACCAGGGAGCCGCGCCGCAGGGCGACGCGGGTGAGGCCTCCGGGGGTCACCCAGGCCCCCTTGCCCCGCAGCACGTAGGGGCGCAGATCGACGTGGCAGGGATAGAGCTCGCCCTCGCTGAGGGAGGGCACGGTGGAGAGCTCCAGGGTGGGCTGGGCGATGTAGTTGCGGGGATCGGCCTCGATCTTGGCGGCGAAGGTGGCGATCTCTTCGCGGCTGGCGTGGGGGCCAATCAACATGCCGTAGCCCCCGGCCTCCGCCACAGCCTTCACCACCAGTTCGTTGAGGTGGGCCAGAACATAGGCCCGATCCTCAGGGCGAGAGCAGAGGTAGGTGGGAACGTTTTCGATAATTGGCTCCTCGCCCAGGTAGTAGCGGATCATCTCCGGCACGTAGGCGTAAATCAGCTTGTCGTCGGCGACGCCCGTGCCCGGAGCGTTAGCGATCGCCACCCGACCTGCCTGGTAGGCCGCCATCAGGCCGCGCACCCCCAGCATCGAATCGGCCCGGAACACGGCGGGATCGAGGAAGTCGTCGTCGATGCGGCGGTAGATCACGTCGACCGGCTCGAGGCCGGAGGTGCTGCGCATCCACACCCGGTCGCCCTCGCAGACCAGATCGCGGCCCTCCACCAGCTGGATGCCCATCTGCTGGGCGAGGTAGCTGTGCTCGAAGTAGGCGCTGTTGAAGACGCCCGGGGTGAGAAGCACCACCTTGGGCGTGTCGGTCCAGGGGGCGAGCTCGTGCAGGGTCTGCAGCAGCTGGGAGGCGTAGTTGTCGATCGGCTGCACGGTGCGGCCGGCGAACAGGTTGGGGAAGATCCGCTTCATCACGCGGCGGTTCTCCAGGAAGTAGGCCACGCCGGAGGGGCAGCGCAGGTTGTCCTCCAGGACCCGCCAGGTTCCGTTGCCGTCGCGCACCAGGTCGAGCCCGGAGATGTGGCAGAAGCGCCCCAGCGGCGGGTGGATCCCCTGCATCTGAGGCCGCCAGCCCTGGGAACTTTCCACGTCCTCCCGTGGCACGACGCCGTCGGCCATGATCCGGCCTTCGCCGTAGACGTCGCCAAGGAACAGGTCGATTGCCTCCAGCCGCTGGATCAGACCCCGCTCCAGCACCTTCCACTCACCCGTGCCAATCAGTCGGGGCAGGGGATCGAAGGGCAGGATGCGCTCCACCCCCTGGCTGCCGGAATCGTTGAGGCGGAAGGTGGCTCCCAGGCGCTTGAGTAGGGCCCCGGCGGCGGCGTGGTTCTGGTTGAGCTGTCCCAACCCCATGCGGCCGAGGGAGGACATCAGCGGCATCAGGGCCTGTCGGGGCTGGTCGGTGGCGCTGAAGTATTCGTCGTAGCCCCCGTGAGGTTTGTACTCGGTGAACATGCCGAACCGGGCGCCTGGGGTGATCCTGCAGTGGTGCCACCCCCCTCCGGGTGGCCGTTGTTACGGAACCAAGGGTGCATGGTGCCTGGCTGGGCCCGAACGGGAGGGATCTTTTCCGGCTCGTTTAGAGCAGGAAGTAACGCTGGGCCATCGGCAGCACCTCGGCCGGTTCGCAGGTGAGCAGTTCGCCGTTGGCGAAGACCTCATAGGTCTGCGGATCCACCTCCACCTTGGGTAAGGCGGCGTTGTTGCGCATCGATCCCTTGCCGATGGCGCGGGTGTTCACCACCGGCACGCAGGACCGCCGCAGGCCAAGGCTGCGGGGCAGGTCGGCATCGAGGGCCGCCTGGCTCACGAAGGTGAGGCAGCTCGGGGCCAGGGCGCCGCCGAAGGCCGCGAACATCGGCCGGCCGTGCACCGGACCCGGGGTGGGAATGGAGGCATTGGCATCACCCATCTGGGCCCAGACGATCGAGCCACCCTTGATCACCAGCTCCGGTTTCACGCCGAAGAAGCCCGGCTTCCACAGCACCAGATCCGCCAATTTGCCCACCTCCACCGAACCCACCTGGCTGTCGATGCCGTGGGCGATCGCCGGATTGATGGTGACCTTGGCGATGTAGCGCTTCAGGCGTGTGTTGTCGTTACGGCTGGAATCCTCGCTCAGGCTGCCCCGCTGCACCTTCATCTTGTGGGCCGTCTGGAAGGTGCGGATGATCACCTCCCCGACCCGACCCATCGCCTGGGAATCGCTGGCGATGATGCTGAAGGCGCCCAGGTCGTGGAGGATGTCTTCGGCGGCGATCGTTTCGCGGCGGATGCGCGATTCGGCGAAGGCCACATCCTCGGGAATGCGTGGATCGAGGTGGTGGCACACCATCAGCATGTCGAGGTGCTCCTCGAGCGTGTTGCGCGTGTAGGGCCGGGTGGGGTTTGTGCTGCTCGGCAGCACGTTGGCTTCGCCGCAGATCTTGATGATGTCCGGAGCGTGGCCACCGCCGGCCCCCTCGGTGTGAAAGGTGTGGATGGTGCGGCCGCCGATGGCGCGGATCGTGTCCTCTACAAAACCCGCCTCATTCAGCGTGTCGGTGTGGATGCACACCTGCACATCGAAGCGATCCGCCACTGAGAGGCAGCAATCGATCGCCGCCGGCGTGGTGCCCCAGTCTTCATGGAGCTTGAGGGCGCAGGCGCCGGCGCGGATCTGTTCCTCCAGGGCCTCCGGGGTGCTGGCGTTGCCCTTGCCAAAGAAGCCCAGGTTCACCGGCAGCCCCTCGGCCGCCTGCAGCATGCGGGCCAGGTGGAAGGCGCCGGGGGTGCAGGTGGTGGCATTGGTGCCGGTGGCCGGGCCGGTGCCGCCGCCCATCAGCGTGGTGACGCCACTGGCCAGGGCCGTTTCGATCTGTTGGGGGCAGATGAAGTGGATGTGGGTGTCGATGGCGCCGGCGGTCAAGATGTGACCCTCGCCGGCGATCGCCTCGGTGCCCGGGCCCACCACGATGTCCACGCCGCTCTGGATATCTGGGTTGCCCGCCTTGCCGATTGCCACGATCCGGCCATCCCGCAGGCCAATGTCGGCCTTCACGATTCCCCACCAGTCGAGAATCAAGGCATTGGTGATCACGGTGTCCACCGCGCCGGCGGCCCGGGTGGTCTGGGCCTGGCCCATGCCATCGCGGATGACCTTGCCGCCGCCGAACTTCACCTCATCGCCGTAGACGGTGTAATCCTTCTCCACCTCCAGGAACAGCTCGGTGTCGGCCAGGCGCAGCCGGTCGCCGGTGGTGGGGCCGTAGGTCTGGGCGTAGGCCTGGCGGGAGATGCGGTAGGGCATGGGCCGGGGGCGTGGGGGTCTGGGGGTGGTGTGCTTAATCCAGCGGGCCGTTGATCAGCCCGTTGAAGCCGAACACCCGTCGGGCGCCGGCGAAGGGCACCAGCTGCACCTCGCGGCTGTCGCCTGGTTCGAAGCGGATCGCCGTTCCCGCTGGGATGTCGAGCCGCAGGCCGCGGGCCGCTTCCCGGTTGAAGTTGAGCGCCGGGTTGGCCTCGTGGAAGTGGAAGTGGGAGCCCACCTGCACGGGGCGATCGCCCGTGTTGGCCACCGTGAGGGTGGTGATGGGCCTGCCGGCATTCAATTCGAGGTCGCCGGGTTCCGGGATCAGCTCGCCGGGGATCAGGGGGGGCATGGCTGGCTTTGAACGGGATCGTGGGGGCTGGGAGGGGATCGCTTGCCGGCGGCGGGCGCAACGGCCGAGGCAGGGGAGGCGCGGGATGGGAGGGCGCTGCTTTGGAAGCGGCGGACGGGCGGGCCTTCCCGGATCAGCGGATCGGGTCGTGCAGGGTCACCAACTTGGTGCCATCGGGAAACACCGCCTCGATCTGCACGTCATGGATGAGCTCCGGCACCCCCTCCATCACCTGGTGCCGCCCCAGCCAGGTGGAGCCCTCCTGCATCAGGTCGGCCACGGTGCGGCCATCGCGGGCCCCCTCCAGCACCTGGAAGCTGAGCCAGGCCACGGCTTCCGGGTGATTCAGTTTGAGCCCCCGGTTCAGCCGGCGCTCGGCCAGCAGGGCGGCGGTCACGATCAGGAGCTTGTCCTTCTCCTGGGGGGTGAGGTGCATGGTTTCCGGTGGGCAGGGTGCATGGCGCCGACATCGCGGCGGACCCCTTGACTCCACGATCCTCGCAACGGCGTCCGGGCGCAAGGTTCAGAACGCACCGTGACACCGATCCGGCTGCCCCAGCGGATCTCTCGGCAGGGAGAGCGGATCCTCCTGGAAGGGCCACACCCGCGGCAGTTCCGGCGGGGCCAGGCCCCGCACCGCCCGGATCCGCCCCCACAGGCGCGTGAACCAGAAGCGCGCCGCCATGCTCGAGGGCCCCCGGTAGCGGGCCACCAGCCCCTGCTCCAGGGCGCCGCAGGCCATCTCCCCCTCCAGCTCGCCCCGGTCGGCCCGGCAGGCCTCCAGCAGCGCCGCCAGGGCCGCCGCCCCGAGCGGTTCCGGTGCCGCCCACACCAGCGAGCCGAACACCGGCTGGCCCGCCATGCCGTGGGCCTCCGCCAGCCCCGCACCCCCCAGCTCCAGCCGGTCGACCAGTTCCCATCGTCCCGCCGCAGAGCCGGCCGCCTGGCGGCGGATCTCCAGGCTCGATCGCCAGCACCCCGCGCCCAGGCCCTCGCCGGCGGCGGTGAGGCCCAGCCGCACCACCTCCGCCCCCAACCAGCTGGCCCCCGGCGCCAGGTTCACCCGGCTGCACTGGCTGTAGAGGCCATCGCCGTAGAGCACCAGCTCCTGGGGCAGCCATTCCAGGTCGGCGCCCGGCTCCAGCTCGAAGCTGAGCTCCTGGCTGGCCCAGGCGCCCCGGGGGCTGCGCCGCGAGCGACCGATGCTGCCGTACACCTTCTGGGCCGCCACGCTGGTGAGCAGGGCCCGGCTGCCGGCCTCCAGGTGGGCCGTCAGGCTGAGGCGGTCGCCCCCCACCAGGCCGCCGGCGGTGTGGAGCAAGGGCAGCTGGCAGCGGCCATCGGCCGCCTCGAAGGCGCGCTGGATCTTCAGCGGGGCGGTGGCGCCGCCCTGGTGGCGGGTGATGCCCCGGTCGTCGCGGCGGAAGCCCAGCCGGGCTTCGCCGTGCCAGGGGGCGCCAGGGCCCGTGGCTTCGCCGTCCGGCCTGGGCCCGGTGCGGGCCGTGGGGCTGCCGCCCTCCGGGAACACCAGGTCGCCGCCAGGGGCAGGGGCGGAGGGGCCGTCGTCGGGGCTGGCTGGCAGGCCGGGGCGCGGCGCGGTGGCGATCGGCCTGTCCTCCGGATTCAACCCCCCCATGCTGGCCCTTCGGAGCGGAATCCGGCCCCTTCGCGGCTGCGGGCGGTCACACTTGGCACGGTCCCCGAGGCTGTGCCCGACCCGATGCCGGAGCCCGAACCCCCAGCCCCCGCCCCCGAACCTCCCGCAGTCCAGCCCGTGGCCATGCTGCTGAGCCGCCGCCAGGCCGGCCCGCCGCCCGGCGATCCACCGTTTCTGCGGTTGGCCCTTTCAGCCGATGACCGCACCCGCCTGCGGGGCCACCGCCAGAGCCTCTGCGGCCGCGACCTGCTGCTCCAGCTCGAGCGGGGCGAGCCACTGCGCCCCGGCGAGTGGCTGCTCGGGGAGGCCAGCGATTCGTCGGTGCGGGTCGAGGCGGCCCCCGAATCCCTGCTGCTGGTGCGGGCCGCCGAGCCGCTGGCGCTGCTGCAGGCGGCCTACCACCTCGGCAACCGCCATGTGGCCCTGGAACTCTGCCCCGGCGAATTGCGCCTGCTCTGGGATCCGGTGCTGGCCCACCTGCTGGAGCACCGTGGTCTCCAGCTCGAACGCCGCGAGGAGCCCTTCCTGCCCGAGCCCGGCGCCTACGCCGAGGGTCATGGCCACGATCACAACCATGACCATGACGATGGTCAGCACGCCCATCCGGCCGACCCGGCGGGCCTCCGGCACAGCCACGCCCTTCAGCATCCGCCCACCGGCAAGGGGATGCCCCGCCAAGGAGCTCCGCCATGACAGCCAGCGCCGAAGCCCGGCTGCGCCTGTTCCAGCTGGTGAGCCCTGCCCTGCCGGTGGGGGCCTTCAGCTATGCCGAGGGCCTTGAGGTGATGGTGCAACGGGGCCAGCTTGCTGATGCCGCGGCGGTGCGCCGCTGGCTTGAGGCCGAACTGGGGCGCGGCGGCCTCTGCCTGGAGGCCGCGTCGCTGGCGGGCATGCGGGCCGATCTGGAGCGGGCCGTGGCCGTCGCCGACCTCGCCCCGGCCATGGCGGCGGTGCGGGATCGCCAGGACTGGCTGCTGGCCCAGCGGGAGGCCGCCGAGCTGCGGGCCCAGCAACGGCAAATGGGGGGATCCCTCTGTCAGCTGCTGGAGGATCTGGGCTGGCCCCTGCCGGATCGGGCCAGCGGAGGCGCCCCCCTGGCCTGGACCGCCGCCTGGGCCTGGGCCGGTGTCTGCCTGGCGTTGCCCGATCCGGTCCTGGTGGAGGCCTATCTGCATGGGTGGGCCACCAACCAGATCAGCGCTGCGGTGCGGCTGGTGCCCCTCGGCCCCACCGAGGCCCAGCGCCTGCAGCTGGCCTTGGTGCCCCTGCTGGCGGCGCGGGCCGGGGAGCTGGTGGGGGCCGATCCTGCCGGTCTCTGGAACGGCGGGGTGGGGGCGGGCCTGGCCCAGCTGGGCCACAGCGAGCTCTATTCCAGGCTGTTTCGCAGCTGAACCGGCTCCCGCGACGCGCACAAACGGTGCCGACCCTCATCCTGCTTGCCCCGGTAGAGGGCGTCAGCGGCGGCGCCGATGAGGTCTTCCGGCTGATTGTCCTCGCCCGGCTGGCAGGAGGCCAGCCCGATGCTCACGGTCACGTGGTCTGCGGTGGGGCTGTCGCCGTGGGGAATGGCCAGGGCATCCACCGCCTCGAGGATCCGCTGGGCCACGAAGCGGGCTTTGTCCTCCTCGGTTTCGGGAAGCAGCACGGCGAACTGCTCGCCGCCGATCCGGCAGCTGAGATCGCTAGAGCGGCGGCCCTCGCCCCGGATCGCCGCTGCCACCCGCACCAGTGTGCGGTCGCCCTCGGGATGGCCGTGGTTGAGGTTGTAGGCCTTGAAGTGGTCGAGATCCACGATCAAGAGCGAGAGGCTCCTGGCATAGCGCTGCATGCGGCCCCATTCGGCCTCCATGCTGCGCTGGAACTGGCGGCGGTTGCCCAGCAGGGTGAGGCTGTCGGTGAGGCTTAAGTCCTCAACCCTGGCGATCAGGATGCGAATCCGATCCAGCAGGGCGGCGTAGCTGGTGGCCAGGCTGCGCACCTCCTCCGGCGCGTTGGCGCTCACCTCGAAAGGATCGTCGCAGGGGAGCGCCAAACTGCTGATCCGGGTCATCCGGTTTTCCAGCTGCCGCAGCGGTGCCAGAACGACCCGGTTAATTAGGGCGGAGAAGAGCACCGCCAGGCCTAGGCCTAGCAGGGTGAACCCATTGGCCATCCGGTTGGTCTGCCGCAGCGAGGCCCGCAGGGTGCGTGCATCGGAGCTTTCGGGGGCCAGGGCCCCCGCCTTTTCGGCCTGGCCCTGCACGGCCTCGCCGCCGCTCCGGCGGGTGCCCGCCGCCGGCACCATCGTTTCGAGAATCCGCTGCTGCTGGTTCTGGACCAGCAGATGCCCTGCGAAGGATGCTCCGCTGGCGATGGCCAGGCTGGCGATTTGGGTGGCCAGGATGCGGCGCCGAAGGCCCATGGCTGGCGCCTGATGCGTATTGGCATCAACTTAAGGACGGAGCGACCCGCGTCGAGGGCGTGAAAATTTTTCTTCTTGTCGGCGCCCCTGCGGATCCGGCCCCCGCCCCGCCCCGGACCGGTTCGCCGGGCCATGGGCGGCGGCCCCTGTCGCTGCCGGCAGGATTGACCCATTCTCCCTAGGCTGCCGCCCTCGGCCTGGGTGTGATGAGCCGTCTGCGGGTGGGGGTGGCCGGACCGGTGGGTTCCGGCAAGACGGCGCTGGTGGAGGCCCTCTGCCGGCGGCTGCGGGATCGCCTCGAGCTGGCGGTGGTCACCAACGACATCTACACCCAGGAGGATGCCCAGTTCCTCACCAGGGCCGGGGCCCTCGAGCCCGAGCGGATCCGCGGCGTGGAAACGGGGGGCTGTCCCCACACCGCCATCCGTGAGGACTGCTCGATCAACCGGGCTGCCGTGGCGGAGCTGGAGGCGGCCTTCCCGGCCCTCGACCTGGTGCTGGTGGAGAGCGGCGGCGACAACCTGGCCGCCAGCTTCAGTCCCGAACTGGTTGACCTCTGCATCTATGTGATCGATGTGGCCGCCGGTGACAAGATCCCGCGCAAGGGTGGCCCAGGCATCACCCGCTCAGACCTGCTGGTGATCAATAAGATCGATTTGGCTCCGATGGTGGGCGCCTCCCTGGCCGTCATGGAGCACGACACCACCCGCATGCGGGCCGGCCGGCCGTGGTGTTTCACCAATCTCCGCAGCGGCGAGGGGCTGGAAGCGGTGGAGGCGTTTCTGCTGCGGCAGCTGCCGCCGGCGGGGGAGCTCACAGGGCAGGGGGATGTCCCCCGTGCTGGCTGCTGAGGGTGAGGGGAGCGCTTTGCGCCGT
>Ga0209597_1001791_pt1 | contig 13916 bp, 10 predicted proteins | sample M_140625_MF_Meta_FD_187316 | JGI IMG/M metagenome (GOLD analysis project Ga0209597, IMG submission 187316) | Freshwater microbial communities from Lake Montjoie, Canada to study carbon cycling - M_140625_MF_MetaG (SPAdes) (version 2) | ecosystem: Environmental > Aquatic > Freshwater > Lake...
CCGCGGCACCTGTCCACAGCAGGAAGACAAGAAGATGCACGGCGACCGCGACCACCGCCGCCCACGCAAGCGGGCGGAGATCCGGCCGTCGCCAGGGAGCAGTGGCTACCATATCCATCATCGCGTCGGCCAAAACTGGCGCACGGTGGCCTCGGGGGCAACGGGAAGTTGGATGTGAGAGATTTAAGCCCTAATGAAAACAGGCTTGGCTGCGACGGTTCTCTTTAAGCTCGGCTCCACGGCGAAGCACCCCTGCCCTGAGCCAACACCCGGAAACCCCGACCGAAGTGCTCTGGGTGAGTCAATGTCTGGAAGGCTCGGACGCGTTGAGTGCTCCAATCCGGGAAGCGGCCCGGACTCCGCTGAGTCGATTCGAGAATTCGCATGAGGAACCGGGATTGGCGTTCACGATACCAAAGCGCCAATCCCTCACGCAGACCCGCCTCAGCGACGGCGCTGAAATCGACGTGGGCCGTCAAGTCCACCTCGCCCGGAAATGACAAGAGGTCGTCGAAGAACCGGTGACGGTGGTAGGCCCGCAGCGTTCCTGCCGATCGGCCGGGAGTCAGAAACTCCTCCGCCTCCAACCCGTAATCGAGGGTGATCAGACAACCCGCATGCAACGCGGCGGCGGTCCGAGCCCACCAGGCCACCGCAGATGGGCTTCGCTCACGCACAAACCCGTTGGGCAACACCGACTGTAGCTCTTCGGGCAAGTTCCACTCCAGCGGCGCGGGCGTCGGCAGTGCAATCCAGTCGAACTTCTCCTCTTTCCAACACACCCCCTGCTCGACCCATCGCCGCTGGGTAGCGTTCCAGCACCAACGTTCCAGCGGAAAGGCATCAAGCAGTTCATTGGAAAGAATGACCCCGCGCACCTGGGCGGGCATCGCCTCGCTCCAGACCACGCGGGCACCGAAGCGAGCCAAACGCTCACGCTGCCAAGCCTGACGTGTCGCACTCGGCTCAACGATCCGGTAACAGAAGCGCTCACCCTCCTTGCCGGCTCCACGCATCAGCGCCTCCAGAATATCTTCCGCCCATCGGCCGTCGTGTGCCCCCGCTTCGACGATTTCTATAGGCCCGCCCGACAATCCCTCCGACGCGGCAACCTCGTGCTCAATCCAGTAAGCCATCAATTCGCCAAAGAGGGATCCCACTGAGACACTGGTCGCAAAATCTCCACCCCGACCCACAATCCGAGGCGTGCGCTCGTAGTAACCGAGATCCGGCTCATAGAGAGCCATTCCCATGTAGCGAGCCAACGAAACAGCGCCCCCCCCGGTTTCGATCGCCGCCCGGATCCGCTCGACGAGGAGTGGAGAACAGTCCATCGAAAGACGAGGCATTCCTGGAGGCATTGGTTCAGACAACTCACTCATGCGCGGGCCGGTTCCAGATCAACACTCCACAAGCGCTGCCCATCTCGATTCATATGGGTCACGGTAGCCACCTGGGTCAGCGGGGCGATGCGAACAGACCCAAAAAATTGTTCCAAACTCCACGGACCCGACACGGCCTGCCCCGGTTTTCGGGAAGAGAAACGAACCTGCGGCCCGAAGGTGTTGTCGAGGGTTCCCGGCCCGAAGGTGCCTGCATGAAGCGGGCCACTAACGAACTCCCAAAAGCCGTCGAATTCGGTGAACTGAGCCTGGGCAGGATCGTAAAAATGGGAGGCGCAGTAATGCACATCGGCCGTCAACCAAACCACGTTGCGGACTCGATGGTCCCGCAAATGGCGCAGCAGCGACGCGATCTCTAATTCACGACCTAGAGGAACCCCGTCCCCATTGGCCCCATTTTCGAAAGCTTCGGCGCCATCCCGGACCAACAATCCGAGGGGCATATCAGAGCACACGAACTTCCAGGTGGCCGTGCTGGCTGCGATGGATTCCTTCAACCAATCCAGTTGGGTACGTCCCAGATAATCGGTTTCTGGACCGGAGACGGGCTGACGGTTCGGGCTGTTGGGGCCCCGGTAAGAACGCAGGTCCAGGAAGAACACTTCGCAATGAGGCCCGCGGCGAATGCGCCGATAAATTTGCCGCTGCGGATGGTTCCGGATGGGCATATACTCGAAGAACGCCTGTCGCGAACGGGTCGCGAGCAAGTTCACGTCGCGAACCCGATACCCGGCAGAAACGGGCAATACCTCCCCGGGATACCAGTTGTTCAGCACCTCATGGTCATCCCATTGGGCAAACATCGGAACACGGGCATTGAAACGTCGGACATGGGCATCCAGCAGGTTGTAACGGTAGTTCCCGCGAAACTCGCCCAGTGTCTCAGCCACCTTCGATTTTTCTTCGGTCACCCGATTTTTCCAGAGAGTTCCATCCGGAAGCCGCATCTCGGCAGCCAGCAAATTGTCGGCGTAGATTGTGTCTCCGCTATGGACGAAGAACTGCGGATCCTGGGCCAGCATGGACTGGTAAGTGCGCATGCCACCCCGCCCCTCATCAATGCCATAACCCTGACCGCAGGTGTCACCCGACCAGACAAAATGCACTTCCGAGCCCGGAGCTGTGGTCGTACCGGCCGTCACCAGCGATCCAGCCTCCCAGTCACCGGCCACCCCTTGCCGATCCTCGAAGCATACCCGGTAGAAGATACGACGACCCGTCGGAAGGTCCCGAAGAAGTATTTTGGCGGTGTGATCCGACTCCGGACCCGTGACCGGTCCCACCCGTCGTTGCCGGGCGCGGAACGACTCGTCCTCAGACCATTCTACGATCATACGGGCTGCCTGATCGCAACGGCTCCAGATGATTGCCGATGTGGCCTCCACATCGCCACTGGCCACTCCATGGGTCACGAGCGGGCGTGCTCCCAAATGCACGGCCGGCAACGCGCCGATCATGGGCGCGGCCCAATGACCACCCACCGCGGCCAGAGCCGCACCAAACTGCCGCCGGGAGAGCGTTGCCATATTCACGATTGGACGCCACCGACCCCTCCGGAGCAAGAGCCAGCCCTTCCCGAGCCTCCGATTTCACCCAAATGCATTCTATAGGACACCAACGGTGCGTTGACCTCCGCGGGCCCGGTTCATACCGTCCCTGCGCTTTATGCACGTTCTTGTTTGCGACCCCATCTCCCCGCGCGGCATCGCGTATTTCCAAGCACGCCCTGAATTCAAGGTGACCGTCCTGTCCAAGCGGCTGTCCGAGGCGGAATTGCTACCCTTGCTGGCCGACGTGGAGGCCCTTGTGGTTCGCTCCGAGACGAAGGTCACCCTGGCGGTGCTGGAGGCGGCCCCGAAACTCCGGGTTGTCGGGCGAGCTGGGGTGGGTGTCGACAACGTTGATGTCTCCGCCGCGACCCAACGGGGCGTCGTGGTGATGAACACGCCGGCCGGCAACACCGTCACCACGGCCGAATTGACCTTCTTCATGCTGGGTGCCCTCGCCCGCAAGATCCCCGCCGCCCACGCCACCATGGCCGCAGGCAAGTGGGACCGTAAGGCGTTCCAGGGAATAGAGATTCACGGAAAGACCCTCGGCGTATTGGGCATGGGCCGCATTGGTTCGGAAGTCGCCAAACGGGCTCTCGCCTTCGGAATGCGAGTCATCGCCTACGACCCCTTCCTCACCGAAGCCCGTGCCCGCCAATTGGGGGTCGAACTCGTCGCTGACACCGATGCCATCTACCGCTCCTCGGATTTCATCACCGTCCACATGCCGGTGACGCCGGACACGCGGGGCATGATCAACTCCGAATCGATCGCCAAGATGAAGCCCGGCGTGCGGATCGTGAACTGTGCCCGCGGCGAGATCGTCAATGAGCCGGACCTGATTGCCGGACTGGAATCTGGAAAAGTCGCCGGGGCCGCTCTGGATGTCTTTAGCTCTGAACCTCTCGCGGCGGACCACAAGCTCCGGTCGCTCCCCAATGTCGTCCTCACCCCGCATCTGGGAGCGAGCACCGAAGAAGCCCAAGAGAAGTGCGGTCTGGAAGTAGCCGAAATCATCAGCGCCTTCCTGCTCACCGGCGAAGTTCGCAACGCGGTCAACCTCCCCGGAGTCGATGCCAAGGCCTTTGAACAAGTCCAACCCTATGTGGCGTTGGGCGAGAAGCTCGGCAGCCTCCTCAGCCAACTGGCACCTCCGGGGGTAGACCGTTTGTATGTCACCTTCGGCGGGAAGGCTCAGGACCTCCCGGCGACCGACCCGGTGACCCGCGCCATCCTCAAGGGGTACCTCAACGCCAGCGGCACCGGGCCGAAGGACATCAACAACATCAATGTGCGCTCCATTGCTTCCAACCTCGGCCTGACCGTCGAAGAAAAGAAATCCGATGAGCCCGTCACCTTCAATGAGTGGCTGCACGTCCAGTTGTTCCACGGCAACACCAAGGTGGGCAGCGCTGGAGGCACTTTCTTCGGGTCGTCTCAAAACCCCCGGATCGTCCGAGTCTCGAGCACCCCGGTAGAAATACCGACCTCGGGCACCATGCTCCTGCTCAACAACCAAGACCGCCCCGGCATGGTGGGCAAGCTCGGCAGCATTTTGGCCGATCACAACGTCAACATCGCCAGCATGAGCCTTGGTCGTGAGACCGAGGGTGGACTAGCCCTGACGGTGCTCGTGCTCGACAGCCGCCCGCCCAAGGCCTGCCTGGATCAACTGGCGGCCGACCGGTCGATCTCCAACGTCCGCGTGGTGACCCTATAAATTACTCTTCGGCCCAACGGCCTCTCAGAGACCCATCGGCCCGTAGCGCGAAAACGCTGCGGGCCGTCGGCTTTTGGACACGAGACCTTCAGCCCACGAAGCCCGGGCGATACTGGGTCTTCACCCACTGATTGGCCGAGGGCAAATTCCGGATCTTGAGCGCCTTGGAATCCCATTCCAGCCGCTGACCAGCCCGGATGGCGAGGTTACCCAGGAGTAAGGTTTCAGTCACCGGTCCAGCCACATCGAAGGCAGACTGTGCCTTCGGCCCGCCTTTGCAGGCCCGAATCCATTCCTGATAGTGAGCTCCTTCCGAGTCCGCGTATTTCTCAAACTTCTCAGGGACCGATTTGAGATCGGCGGCAGTCCGGCCCGACCGAAGTTTACCGCCACCCGGCAGGCTTTCGTAGCTCGTCAGGAGCGTGTCTTCGGAGCCCACCATGAGAACGCCATTACCCCCGTAAGTCTGACCGGGGAACAAGTGCGTCGGCGGCAAGGATCCACCATCGTACCAATGGAACCGCAGCGCGGCCTGACCTCGACGGGCCGGGATATCCCAGACCACGTGCGAACGCACCGGAGCCGTTTCGTCATTGGCCCCCTCCGACGTGGCCTCGACGGCGCTCGGATTGGACAAATCCATCGACAACGTGGGCACGTTGAGCAAGTGACACCCCATGTCACCGACGGCACCAGTCCCGAAGTCCCACCAACCGCGCCACTTGAAATGCCCCCATGCCGGATGATACGGGCGCTCCGGAGCGGTCCCCAGCCAGAGGTCCCAGGACAATTCCTTCGGAACCGTCGGCCGATCGGTCGGGCGCTGAACTCCCTGGGGCCACCAAGGACCGGGACGATCGGTCCAGCAATGGATCTCCCGAACCGTTCCTAGCACACCGGCCTTAACCCACTCGGCGTCCCTCCGCACGGCCGCCCGCGACATGCCTTGGTTGCCCATTTGCGTGGCCACGCCCGCCGCTCGGGTGGCTCGGGTCAATTCGCGGGCCTCCCAAATCGTATGGGTCAATGGCTTCTGGCAATAGACATGCCATCCGTGTTGGACCGCCCGCATCGATGGCGGGAAGTGCGTGTGATCGGGCGTCGAGACAGTGACCGCATCGATCTGATTGCCCAACTGATCGAACAGTTCCCGCCAATCAGCAAAGCGACGGGCCGAGGTGAACGTCTTGCCCGCTTGAGCCAAACGGCCGGAATCCACATCACAAATCCCGACAATATTCTCGGTCGCGCCCGCCTGAGTGACGTCGGTCCACCCTTTTCCACCCACGCCGACGGCTGCGATGCGAAGTCGCTCATTGGCGCCCAACACCCGACGACGACTGACATAGGGGAACTGGCATCCACTCAAATAAGCACCTCCGGCGAGCAGGATGGAATCCCTAAGAAATTGACGACGTGACGGGGAGTTCATGAGTTCAACGGTGGTCCGACACCGCGACCTCCGGCAAGTCGGATTCGCCCGGCTGAGAGTAAACAGATTTTGCACAGGCCCCGCCGCCGCACGGTTTCCAGGGTTGGCGGCGCGGGCAGGAACAGGCAGGCTCATCAACGTCTTCCTAGTCATCCGATGGCCTCCACTGTTGCACCTCACGCTCCGTCTTGGCGCCGCCTCCTGCAAACCGCAGGTCCGTTGCTGGGTTTGGTCTTTGTCTTGGGACTGCTGGCACTCAGTGAAGAGGCCCGCCCCACCCTCTTCACGGGCCGCAATGCGGCGATTGTCCTCACCCAAACCGTCATCGTGGCCTTGGGCTCCATTGGCATGACGATGATTATTGTCAGTGGTGGCATCGATCTCAGCGTTGGAGCCGCGGTCGCCTTCAGTTCTGTCGTTGGAGCCAAGATGCTGACCGCTGGCCACAATTCCTGGATGGCGGCAGCGGCTGTCATGGGTACTGGGGCGCTCATCGGCGCAGCCAATGGAGGACTCATCGCCGGAATGCGCCTCTCTCCCTTCATCATCACTCTCGGAATGATGGGAGTCGTGCGTGGGGGCGCCAAATGGATCAGCGGCAAGCAGGCGGTCTACAACCCCGAAGCCAGCGGCCTCAACTCCCTGATGGAGCGGACCAACCCGCAGGGCTTCCTACCGCTTCCTCCCGGCGTTTGGATCACCTTGGGCCTCGCGGTCATCGCTAGCTTCATTATGCGCCGCAGCGTTTTTGGTCGCCATGTCTACGCCATCGGGTCCAGCGAACCGGCCGCTCGCTTGTGTGGCGTCCGCGTGCAACGGGTCAAATTATTGCTCTACACACTGGCAGGAGCCTTCTTCGGATTGGCCGGATTAATGCAGCAATCTCGACTCACCCAGGGGGATCCGACGGTGGCCGTCGGCCTCGAATTAGACATCATCGCTGCCGTCGTGATCGGCGGAGCCAGCCTCAACGGCGGCATCGGTGGCATCGGCGGTTCACTCATGGGAGCCCTCCTCATGGCGGTTCTGCGCAATGGTACCAACCAACTCGGCTGGGATTCCTACATTCAGGAAATCATCATCGGTGCGGTGATTGTCATGGCCGTGGGCCTAGACAAATGGCGCCAGGGTCGCACGCACTGACGCCGCACGCCCCTCAACAATTGAGGATAATTCTCTGAGCGAACGCGGGCCCGCCCTGCACAGCCACTGTGGCACCAGTAAACTCTTCGATTTTGAGGCATTCTCGGTTTGAATCGCTCGCACATGGACAAGCGGTTCTACATCACCACAGCAATTGATTATGTGAACGGGGCTCCCCACCTCGGGCACGCCTACGAAAAGGTGGTGGCCGATGTCATCGCTCGGGCTCGGCGAAGCCTGGGACAGTCTGTCTTCTTCCTGACCGGATTGGACGAACACGGCCAGAAAGTCCAGCAAGCGGCCCTCGATTTAGGCCAATCGCCTCAAGCCTACTGCGATGGCCTCGCCGTCCAGTGGAGTTCCTTCGTCCAGTCCCTCGGGTTGAGTCACGATGACTTCGTTCGTACCACCGATGCCCGTCACCAGCACATCGTGGTGGCGCTGCTCAACCGACTCCACGCAACGGGTCACTTCTACAAGTCGGCCTACCGTGGATTTTATTCGGTGAAGGAGGAAACGTTCCTCACCGAAAAAGACCGCAATCCCGACGGTTCCTGGGATCCGCAATGGGGTGTTGTGCAGGAACTGGTTGAGGAGAACTGGTACTTCAAGCTGGGTGAGCACCAAGCGTGGTTGGTCGAGTACCTTGAAAAGAATCCCGAGTTCGTCCAACCCACCAACCGGCGCAACGAGGTCTTAGGTTTTCTGCGTTCCCAGAAGCTCGAAGACCTCTGCATTTCCCGTCCGTCCTCCCGACTCTCCTGGGGAATCCCCCTGCCCTTCGATCCCGGCTATGTGACTTACGTCTGGTTCGATGCGTTGGTGAACTATTTTTCCATCCCAGCCGCCTTGGGCGACCCCGCGGCACTCGCGCCCCTCGGCAGCCCAGCGCCCGCCGGTTCCAGCTTGTCCGTTTGGCCCGCAGACATTCATTTGATCGGCAAGGACATCCTCAAGTTCCACGCCGTTTACTGGCCGATCATGCTTCACGCCCTTGGAGCCCCGTTGCCCAAGACCATTTTAGTCCACGGTTGGTGGCAGAAGGACGGCGCCAAGCTCAGCAAGAGCACGGGGAACGTGGTGGATCCCCTGGCCATCATCGGCGAATGGGGGTTAGACGCCTTCCGCTACTACGTCGTTCGTGAATTGGGCATTGGCCCCGACGGCAACTGGACCGACGACGGGTTCCGCGTCCGCTACAACTCGGAATTGGCCAATGGACTGGGCAACTTGCTCAACCGGGCGGTCAACATGCTCAACAAGTATCGAGCGGGCGTGGTCCCTTCCCCGTCCAGCACCCTCGCGGTGGAGGCCACGGCGGCCGTCGAGAAAACGCGCGCGTGCTACCTGGCAAACGACCCGCAAGGAGCCCTCATCGCGGCCTGGGAATTGGTGAACCGGGCCAACCTGTTTGTCGAAGAAACCAAACCCTTCCACCTAGCCAAAGATCCAGCCCAGTCCGAGCTATTAGATTCGGTGCTCTACAATCTGGTGGAGTCCTGCCGAATTCTCGCCGTGCTGGTACAACCGGTGATGCCGGCAATCGCCGACAAGATTTTCGCCCAACTCCAAGTCGGCGGCGCAGCCTCGGATTGGAAGCAATCGGCCTGGGGTGGTCTGGCTCAAGGGCACCAGGTTGGCGCGCCCATCCCGCTCTTCCCCCGCAAAGATCTCGCTCCGAAATGACCTGCAAAGTTCTGCAGACTCACTAGAAGCGCTGCGACCGTCCCTCCGGCCAGGCATCGTCGATGGCCCAACGCTGTCAAAATGTCTGGCTAGGTCTTCCTCACCTCAACGAGTGACCGCCGAGGCGGGCGCACCATCAGGGGCCTCTGTCTGGCAGCGACCCAACCGGTCAGAGCTTCAGGGAACTTTCACCTTGGACAACAGCGTGCGAACGATGCTCTCCGCAGTCACTTCCTCAGCTTCCGCCTCATAGGTCAGGAGGATGCGGTGCCGCAACACGTCGAGTGCAATGTGCTTCACGTCCTCCGGTGTCACATGGTTGCGACCCTCGATGAGTGCGCAAGCCCGTGCGGCCAAGGTCAAATTGATCGTGGCCCGTGGACTGGCACCGATTCGGACCAGTCGCTTGAGTTCTGGGGCCACTCCCGAACCCGCAGCCGCCTCACGGGTCGAAATCACCAAGCGGACGATGTAGTCGCGCACCAGCGGATCCACATGGATGGAGTTAACTAGAGTTTGATAGGCGGAGATTTCCTCCGGCTTCACCACCGAATCAATGGTGAGCTGCGGGCAGGTACTGGCCATGCGGTCGAGGATGATCAATTCCTCCTCGGCCGACGGATAACCGACCACGACCTTCAACATGAATCGATCCATCTGAGCCTCGGGCAAGGGATAGGTTCCCTCTTGCTCGATAGGATTCTGGGTCGCCAAAACGAGAAAGGGATCCGGCAATGGCCAAGTCTTGTCACCGATGGTCACCTGACGCTCTTGCATGGCCTCCAGCAATGCGGACTGAACCTTGCTCGGGGCGCGGTTAATTTCGTCAGCCAGCACCAGATTGGCAAAAATCGGTCCCTGCCGGGTTGAGTAAGTCCCCTGCAACGGATCATAAATCAGCGTTCCAGTGATGTCGCCCGGCAGCAAATCAGGCGTAAATTGAATCCGCGAAAATTGACAGTCCGTGGCTCGGGCGAGCGCGCTGACGCTCGCGGTCTTGGCCAAACCCGGCAACCCTTCGAGCAAAATGTGACCACGGGCCACAAGGCCCACCAGCAACCGGTGAATCAGTTCCTGTTGTCCAACGATCACCCGACCCATCTCCAAGCGAACCCGGCCCAAATGTTCACTGGCAGCGCGGTACGGAGCGAGGGATGTAGAATCAGTGGGGGCACTCATAGCTGAATCGATGGAGCTGCAAACAATCAATGAACCAGGGTTGAAGTCCAGCTTCACACCGAACTTTCAGCCCAATAAAACAACATTGCCGCTCATCCATACCAGAATGCTCTCGCCCTGAAAGCCGGGTCGGGTTCCTATAGGCCCTGAAGCATGCACCTCGCCCGTTGGCTGATACTCTGGACCCTAGCCGCATCGGTTGCATTCACTGCCGAGCTTCCCACCGTGGAAGGAGCCTTGGGATGGATGCGTCAGGGCGATTCCACCAACGCGATCGCCACACTCGGCGCCGTGCTCAAGCAAAAGCCCGACGAAGTCCGAGCGTGGCACTTGCGAGCCCAGATCCGGGCTCTCAGTGGCGATGCGGACGGAGCGATCTCGGACTTCGGCGAGGCGATTCAGCGCAACCCAAAATCCCCTTACCTCGTTCAGGAGCGCGGAATGCTTCATTTCCGTCGCAATGACATGGAAAAGGCTCTCATCGATTTTGATCGAGCCAACGAGATAGATTCTCGGATGGCGCCACAAAATTGGCAGCGCGGCATCGCCCTCTACTACGCCGGACGCTACGCGGACGGACGCCGGCAGTTCGAACTGCACCAGACCGTCAATTCCGATGACGTGGAGAATGCCGTCTGGCACTTCCTGTGCGTGGCACGCGAAAAGAATCCGGAGACTGCACGCGCCCGATTAATTCCCATCCAGGGCGATGTGCGTGTCCCGATGAAAGAAGTCCACCGACTCTTCGCCGGATCGGCGACGCCCGCCGACGTGATGAAGGCCGCCGAGGAGACCTCGACCGATCCAAAAGCCAAACAAAAGCACCTTTTCTACGCCCGCCTCTATCTGGGCCTCTATTTCGAAGCGACCGGGGACAAGACCCGCGCCGCCGAACACATCCGCACGGCCGCCAACATGGCTCCGCGCGACGATTACATGGGCGATGTCGCCCGTGTCCACGCCCGCCGTTTGAAAGAATGAACCCTCCTCCGACCGATTCCCCTAACTCCAGCAACGGCCCGCGACGCGGCCCAGACCGGCCTGCTCGCGGACCCAGATTCGTCCAGCAACGCCGTCCTTTCAGCCCGCAGCAAAGCCCGCAGCAAGACCGTCGACCCGGCGCAGCACGTCCAGTTGCTGGACGGCCAGTTGCCCATCCAGAGGCACGGAATCCGTCACCCAGACCGGAGGGAAGACACCCCCAGCCTCCACGAGGCGAACTGCCCGATGAGCCGGGAGGGATTCCGCCCTCCCAGATGACTCCGCTGCAATTGGCCGTTCGGATCGTCAGCCGCTCCACCCCCGAGAACCCTGCGGACATGGTCTTGCGCCAAACGCTCTACCGTCGTCGGGGTCTGTCGCCCTCCGATGCCACTTGGGTCAGTCGGGCCGTTTTTAGTTTTTTCCGATGGGAACGCTGGTTGGCCAGTGATCGCCCTCTCGAATCTCGTATCGAAGATGGCTTGCGCCTAGCGGCTCGGTTCGCTGCAGAACCCAAATCCTTCTCCAACGACGAACTGGTCCGCAATACCCTGCCCGATTGGGCGGCCCAACACCTGTCGGTCACACCCGAATTAGCTCGCTCACTTCAACGCGAACCTAGCCTCTGGATCCGAAGCCGACCCGAATCCAGTGAAGAGCTGTCCCAACGTCTTCGCGATCTCAAGCCCGGCCCCTTCCCCGACTCGTACCAGTACGCAGGCCGGGACGACCTCTTCATAGACCGAGGGTTTCAAGGCGGACAGTTCGAGATCCAGGATATTGCCTCTCAGGCCGTGGGACGCATTTGCGCACCGCGCGCCAGTGAGGTGTGGTGGGATGCCTGCGCGGGCGAAGGCGGCAAAACCCTCCACCTATCGGCACTCATGGGCGGCAAGAGCCTCATCTGGGCCAGTGACCGTGCGGCCTGGCGACTCGATCGCCTCCGCCAGCGGGCCGGCCGAGCCAAGTGCTTCAATTACCGGGCCGTGCATTGGGACGGCTCAGAACACCCGCCCACGAAGACCCGCTTCGATGGCATTCTCCTCGATGCCCCCTGTTCTGGATTGGGCACCTGGGGCCGCAATCCCCATTCTCGATGGACCACCACAGTCAAAGACATCGAGGAACTCGCAGCCATTCAGCGGAAGTTGCTCCAGAACGTGGCCGACTCCCTCAAACCGGGAGGGCGATTAATTTACGCCGTTTGCACGCTGAGCCGTGCCGAAACGACCGAAATCGCCGACTGGTTCACCCAGGAGCGCAGTGATCTTGACACCCTCGCAGTGATCAACCCGTTCCAGCCCGACGAACCTCCGGTCACCCAGTTGCAATTGTTGCCTCAGGACACCGGCGGCAACGGCATGTTTATCGCCGCCTGGACGAAGCTTTGACGGGGGGGCGTTACAGCGACTATTAGACAATTCCGTGACAACTCCGCGGGGGCCCGCGGAGTTGTCCCGGTCAGACAGTCCGGCTTTTAATTAAGCCTTGAGGCCCAGGCCGAGGCTCTCGCGGCAGAAGCGGAGGCTCTTCTCCAGTTCATCGCGCTGCCGCTGCTTGTCACCGCCGTCGTACGGATCCATCGCCTGCCCGCGGCGGGCGACGGCCAAGAATCGGGCAAATTCCACGGCCGACTTCTTGGGGAAGGCCTCCCAGAACGACTCCTGGTAATACGGAAACTCCGCGGCAAATCCGCCGATGGTCTCGATATTCACCGCCACACCGGGACACAGTTGCGCGTATCGATCGAAGTACCGATTCAAGTCCACACAGCCTCCGTCACCCATCGCCGTCCACTGCACCTTGCACCCCTTGTCGGTCTGCCAAATCCGCGAATCCCGCAAGCTGGTCGTGATCGCGTAGGGCCCGAGTTTCTCCAAGCTGTCCAAAGGATCTTCGAGAGTCCAAGCCGCATTGCCGGAGTCCATGTTGGCACCGACAAACTCACGACCGGCTCCTTCGATCAAGGTGATCAATTCTTCAGCCGTCATGTCGCCCGCGTGGTTTTCCACCGACACTTTCACGCCCAAATCGAGGGCCTGATTCCGGCAGGCCTTCAATACCTTAACCGTGTCGGCAATCCGCGCCTCGATGCCACCCGGAGTCCGACGATCATCGCGCGAACCGAGCACCACCCGGAAGGCGGGCGAGCCCACCGCCTTTGAAAGGCGCAGCCCCAACGACAGGTGTTCCTCGGCGGTACCCCAGTCCTTTTTGAATGACTTCGAGGTTGGGCAAATACTCCAAGAACCGAGCAAGATTTCCACGCCCTTGTCGGCGGCGTACTTGCGCAGTTCTGTCGCGGCCGAGGTTTCTGACGAACCCAGCCCGGCCAGATCCGTAATGAAGAGCGTATCGAGCTTCAACCCGGCCGCGTAGTCCACCAACTCGCGCCCCTTCCATCCCCAAGCCCGAACGGCGAAGTTATCGATGCCCAATTTGATGCGATTGCCCGAGGCATCCCGACGGGCCGGAACAGCGGCCGAAGCGATGGGAGCCACGAGAGCAGAGGCGCCAGCCACGGTGGCGGCGGTGAGAAATTTGCGGCGGTTCATGGTGTCGGGGAGAGCTTTTGCTGGGACACGTCATTTTGGCCAGAGCGGAAAACCGCACGAGTTAGGAAACCGGCGGCTCCAAAACGAGCGGAACCGACTCGGACGACTGGGGATCCTGAGGCAAGCCGTAGGCCTCGGCCAAACGACGGGCCATGCGGGCTTCGGCCCTGAAGTCACCGAACCACCACCTCAGGTACAACCCGTTAACCGCACTCCATCCGCACCAAAGAACAGCCCAACAAAACCAGACTCCAGAATCCACCTGAT
>Ga0209597_1001794_pt1 | contig 13905 bp, 14 predicted proteins | sample M_140625_MF_Meta_FD_187316 | JGI IMG/M metagenome (GOLD analysis project Ga0209597, IMG submission 187316) | Freshwater microbial communities from Lake Montjoie, Canada to study carbon cycling - M_140625_MF_MetaG (SPAdes) (version 2) | ecosystem: Environmental > Aquatic > Freshwater > Lake...
TTCCGCATGAGTTCATGTACAAAATGATATTGAGCGGTGTGTTGGAGCAATACTACCAAATTGACCCGAAGAACTCTTGGATGATTGCTGCTGCAGAGCGCAACCTTCCAATCATTTGTCCAGGATGGGAAGATAGCACCATGGGAAATATTTTCGCGAGCTATTGCATCAAAGGCGAAATTCAACCGACCACTATGAAAAGCGGTATTGAATACATGATGTGGTTAGCAGATTGGTACACAAAAAATTCAGGTGGAAAAGGCGTTGGATTCTTCCAGATTGGAGGAGGTATTGCGGGTGACTTCCCTATTTGCGTGGTGCCTATGCTTTATCAAGATATGGAAATGCACGACATTCCATTCTGGGGTTACTTCTGCCAGATTTCAGACAGCACAACCAGCTACGGCTCATACAGCGGAGCGGTTCCAAACGAAAAAATCACATGGGGTAAATTAGACATTAACACTCCTAAATTTATCATTGAAAGTGACGCAACCATTGTTGCTCCTCTTATTTTTGCATGGCTATTAAATCACTAAGAGTTTTTTTTGAATTATGAAACGCGTTATTAAAGATTACAACAACATCACAGATGAACATGCAGCTTTAATTCAAGCTGCTTATCCGAATGGTTTTGAAAATGAACATCTGGTATCCTTCACAACACCAAAAGGTGCTTTTATTAAAGCGCTTGAGATTCGGACCGAAGACACTATTTACTTGTTCAAGATTGACAAGAACATGAAGGTCGTTGAAGAGGACGGACACGATGACGGTTTGAATTTAAACGATCTTGATGGGTTCAAATCAGAAGACAATTCTTCAGAAGATGACGAAGAAGAGGATGACACTGATACTTCAGGCGATGCCGAAGATTCAAATGAATCTGATGAAGACGAAGACTGATACTTAAAAGCCCGAGAGGGCTTTTATTTTTTCAACCGAACAACCTTTTCGCACAAACACTCCTCTAAACAATATGAAACACATTCTCGCCTTCTTCTTTGTCCTTGGATCTCTGGTAAGTTCTGCTCAATGCATTGACTCTACACTCATTGACCCAACAATGCTTTGCCCAATGATTTGGTTGCCTGTTTGCGGTTGTGATGGTAATACCTACAGCAACGATTGCGAAGCAACGTATTACGGCGGAGTAACTTCATGGACTGATGGTGAATGTACCGGTCTGAATTGCCTTCCAATTCCAACGGGTGTAAACTTCGGACTATGTGACATGGCGCTTGGAATAGCCATGACCGATAGCGGGTGTGTTTCTCTTAGTGGCTGCGGATATATTGGTTCAGATGGAATAGATTATTCCCTTGGATTCTACACTTCTTCATTTGCCTGCAACGCTTCCTGCCCTGAAGACACCACCGTTTTCATTGAGTGCATTGACTCTACTCTCATTGACCCCACGGCACTTTGCCCAACGATATGGATGCCTGTTTGTGGTTGTGACAGTGTAACCTACTCGAATGCTTGCGAAGGCACGAATTATGGCGGTGTGTTATTCTTTACAGACGGCCCGTGCACCGTTTCTGTGAATGAATTGAATAAGCAAATTGAAATCTTCCCGAATCCAACGAAGGATTTTTTGCAAATAAATGCCGATTTAGGTGGTAGGAAGGAGTTAAGTGTATTGAATATTTCCGGACAAACAGTTCTAACCGATTCATTCCTTTCCAAAAATAAAACGCTCGATGTGTCAAGACTTCCGGCTGGAATTTACTTTGTTAAACTCACGAGCAAAGACGGAATCGTTACGCAGCGAATTATAAAAGAGTAATCTTATTTCCTTCATTTCAATTTTTCTTGATGCCTCGTATTTGTTCGCGCAACTTGAAATTGACCGATGATTTTCCTCCTAAATATATAATTATTGTGGAAACTGATTTTTGTACACACGAATCGGATTAAATTCGTGACAAGAATTAGAACTTATGAGTACGTCGAACTGGCCCCTATGGGAAATATTCATCCGCAGCAAAAGCGGATTGTCGCATAAACACGTTGGAAGTTTGCATGCTACCGATGCTAAAATGGCTATTGAAAACGCACGTGACGTATACACGCGGCGCATGGAAGGTGTGAGCATCTGGGTGGTTCCAAGCACTGCAATCACTGCTTCTGCTCCGGCAGACAAAGACGCACTATTCGATCCTGCGAACGACAAGGTTTATCGTCATCCAACATTTTACGACATTCCTGACGAAATCGGACACATGTAATCATGAAGAAAGAAGAAGCATTAGCGCTGCATTTAGCAGACAACAACCTTATACTTGGTCAACGCCTTGCTGAATGGTGTGGACACGGACCTGTTTTGGAGGAAGACATTGCGTTGAGCAACATGGCGCTAGACTATATTGGACAAGCCACCCTCCTATTCAAGCATGTGGCTGAAACCAGCGGCGACGCGAAGACGGAAGACGATTGGGCATTCCTTCGCGATGCTTGGGACTATAAAAATTTCTTAGCGTTGGAACTTCCGAATGGAGACTACGCATTTACCATTGCACGTCAGTATTTGTATTCGGAATGGTATAATTTATATCTGATTGAACTTTCAAAAAGCAGCAACACCTTCCTTCAAGAATTCGCATTGAAATCTGTGAAGGAAGTGCGTTACCATTTGCAACACGGCCGCGACTGGGTGTTGCGCATGGGAGATGGCACGGAAGAAAGTCATGCTCGCATTCAAAAAGCCATTAACGATATTTGGAATTACACCGGTGAGTGGTTTATTCCAAATACAAACGATACCGATATTTCTGCATCGGGCATTTGTCCGAACGTGGAAAGCCTTCATCAAACTTGGATGGAAAATGTTCAAGCCACTTTGAACGAAGCGACTTTGCAAATGCCTGTTTCGGGTTGGATGCACAAAGGCGGACGTGAAGGGAAACACACGGAACATTTGGGACACTTGTTAAGTGAGTTGCAATTCGTGCAACGCGCTTATCCGAATTCAAAGTGGTAAGATGAATTACACGATTCAAGAAATTTGGGGATTCCTGAAAGAAGTTGAAGACCCCGAGATTCCAGTCTTGAATGTGGTTGAAATGGGCATTGTTCGCGATGTACAGATGGAAGACAACAAAGTTATTGTTCTTATTACACCTACCTATTCGGGTTGTCCTGCCATGCATGCCATAGAGCAAGACGTTCGTGAAATGTTGGTGGAAATGCATATTGAAGATTTCGATGTGAAGACGATTCTTTCTCCGGCATGGACAACAGATTGGATGACCGAAGAAGCGCGTGTTAAATTGGAAGAATATGGCATTGCGCCACCTCAAAAGGGCAGCGCAGATAAAAATCTTCTTATGGGTAAACTGCGCGATGTGCGCTGCCCGCGTTGCAAGTCTTCGAACACATCCATGGTTTCACAATTCGGTAGCACCGCTTGCAAATCGCTCTACAAATGCGAAGACTGCAAAGAGCCTTTCGATTATTTTAAGTGTATCTAATCGAAGATTCTTCGAAAGGTGTTAAACAAGGTTCTTCGAAAGGTCCGCTGCGCGGAAGGTGTTAAACAAGGTTCTTCGAAAGGTCCGCTGCGCGGAAGGTGCTACGCAAGTAGAGTAAGCAAAAGGTAATTGTTCCATTCACAATAAGATTCTCCGCTCCCATTTCGTAACCGAAGAACCACGCCTTACTGTTCAGTGCAAGCAAATAAGTCAGCACCGGAGAAAGCAAACAAATCAAAACAACATTCCATTTGCTGCCTATCAATACGCGTTGCGTAAGTATGCCGAATGCAAACAATCCCAACAACGGTCCGTAGGTGTATCCGGCTAAATCCATGAGCAGATCTACGATTGTCTTTTCATTCAACCAACGGAAATACAACACAATGAAAAAGAACAACACCGTAAACGACAAATGCACGCGTTTGCGAATTTTTGCCTTCTCTTCTTCACTCTTTTCCATTTTCGAAAAGCGAAGTAAGTCAATGCAAAAAGATGCCGTTAACGCCGTAATAGCCCCATCTGCCGAGGGAAACAGCGCACTCACCAATCCTACAATAAACAACAATCCCATAATTGGAGGCATGTGTTGCATAACCATATTCGGAAAAATAGCATCGCCAACATACGCCTTTTCCAACTGAAACTGCTGCATGTAAACGAAGAGCAACGCTCCTAAAAAAAGAAACATTCCAACTACAATTACCATAACCGCACTGAACGAAATCATGTTACGCTGAGAGTCCTTCAAATTCGAAACACTGATGTTCTTCTGCATCATCTCTTGATCCAATCCGGTCATGGCAATCGTAATGAATGCCCCTCCCAAAAACTGTTTCAAGAAATACTTCTTGTGCAGAACATCGCCGTTGAACACATAGGCCAAATCCAATCCGCTTGTCGCCTTCGTGCTAGATATGGCTTGCCATGCGGCATCCCATCCGCCGAGCTGATTCAAAATATAAATCACACAACCCACCAAGGCCGACAACATGAAAAAGGTTTGAAGGGTGTCTGTCCACACAATCGTCTTCACTCCACCGTTGTAGGTGTATGCCAAAATCATAAGCAACGTAATTCCAGCAGTCACCGCGAATTGAATTCCGAGCGCATCCATGATTAAAAACTGAATCACATTCACCACGAGAAACAATCGCAGCGAGGCGCCTACCGTTCGCGAAAGAATAAAAAACAAAGCTCCTAATTCGTAAGAAGGAGAACCAAAGCGTTGTTCCAAATACGAGTAGATGGAAGTTAAATTCAATTTGTAATAGAGCGGCAAGAGAACAAAAGCCACGACGAAATATCCCGCAAAAAATCCGAGTGCCATCGTGAAGTACTGCATACCCACAATACTCACCGTTCCTGGGACAGAAACAAAAGTGACTCCTGAAAGCGACGTGCCTATCATTCCGAAGGCTACCAACACCCAAGACGCACTTTTATTCGCTTTGAAGAAAGAGGCGTTGTCGGCTTTTTTCGAAGTCACAACAGCCACTGCAAAAAGAGCAATGAAGTACACAATAAGAACACAAGCAATTACAAGAGGAGACATGCGCGTTTTTCTTTGCAATTAATTCATTTTTTTGAAAAGTCTTTTTGTTTATTGAAAAGGTTTCGAACAACTGCATGTAATTTCGCTGCTATGAGTTCAAGTTCGAAATGGATAGAAGCTGCCGTTGATCAAATGTCTTCGTTACCAGGTATTGGTCGCAAGACAGCGCTTCGTCTGGTCCTGGATCTTCTTCGCAGATCGAACGATGAAGTGGAACGCTTTTCTTCTGCGTTTCAACTCATGAAACAACATGTTCAGTTTTGCTCGAATTGCCACAATCTTTCAGACGATAACCTTTGCGGAATTTGCGCCAATGACCGAAGAGACAAACAAACGGTATGCGTGGTAGCAGATATTCGCGATGTGATGGCGGTAGAAGGTACTTCGCAGTTTCATGGTTTGTATCATGTGCTTGGCGGATTAATCTCCCCTATGGACGGCATTGGTCCTTCCGACTTAACCGTTCAAAGCTTGGTGGAACGATGCGAACGTGATCAGGTTACTGAAATCATCTTCGCGTTTAACGCAACCATGGAAGGAGAAACAACGGCGTTTTATATTTCGAAAAAATTACAAGCTCTTCCTATCGAAATCACTTCTATTGCGCGAGGCATTGCCGTGGGCGCAGAGTTGGAATACACCGATGAGATTACTTTGGGAAGAAGTTTGCAGCAACGCGTTCCTTACGGAAAAGCCAATCATTAAAACGCGTGATCAAACGTAAAGAAGAATTGTTGATCTTCTTTTGAATGTGCCAAGTCGAAACGCAAGATGGTACTCTGGTTCCAAATAATTCGCGCGCCCATTCCGTAAGAATAACGCAGACTTCCTTTTGCAGTAAGATCATCAACGGTATTGAATACGCTGCCTGCATCTAAGAATGGAACCAATCCGAATCCCACATTTTGCTTTGCTATCATACGTTCAAACAAACGCACACGCAATTCCGAATTCACGAAGTACATTCCTCGATCTAAAAATCTACTTTGTTTGTAACCGCGCAACGTATTGGCTCCGCCCAATCCTTCAATGCTTCCTTCTGAACTCCACTCGTCTTGATATTCGAAAAATGGAGAACTACCAAAGGTGTAGCCCATACCTGCTCTGTTCGCCCAAACTACTTTTTTGAAAGTGTTTGGAAGAATTCGCTTGTACAACTTCACTTGTCCGAATAGCTTGTGCATGTTGTAATCTGAACCTATCGCATGACTTCCATATTCCTCCGTGATTTCAGCGAAAACTCCGCGATTTGGATCGGGTTCGAAGTCGCGCGTGTCGTAGACAATTCCAAGCTGAAGAAAAGTAACCAGCGACTTCCCAACGCCGAGTATCTGATTATTCAACGCATCTAATCGAATACGCGATGGCTCACTTTGATTGGTTGTAATGTTCAACTTCGCAACCTCAAATCCAGCCAGAATGCGCATGCGAGAGTCTAGCAAGGCGTATTCTCCACTCACATTAAAAATGTATTCTTCTTTCGTGTAGGTATTAAAATTCGCGTTTGCTCCCAGAGCATTCTCATAAGTCGTATAGTTGTCGCTTGCATTGTTGGAAGGAATTCCATCTTTCGCTGAAAGTTGTGAAAGTGTTTGTAGAGAACTTTTATCCAACCCGAAGTACAACAAATTCGGATTCTTCTCATACCCAATTTCACCGCGAAGACGCCACTTGGAATGAAAGAGATAAGGCTGATCATAGGTCAAAATAAATTCGCGTTGCTGACGTGAAGTATTGAAAAGCACCATGTCAATTTTCTTATCGTAGGGTGTGTATTCAAAAAACGGATTCGATTTTTTACCATTGAAAATAAGCGACCCCTCTATCCCGTAGCCGAATCCATTCAGGGGATCTACACTGAAATCTGGGACTCCGGTTACAAAGGTTCCTTCCTTCTTATCGAGCAATTCTTCGGCGTCTAACTTCTTAATTTCAGAAATTTTAAATGGCAGCTCTTTCGGTTTCAATGTATCCTGGGCGAAAACCTGGAGAAAGCTCACTAAAACCAAGACAAATCCTAAAATATATTTCATGGAAGTAAATGTATTCATTACCCACACGAAATGACTGAAGAATTCGTTAAAAGATAGTAAATTGCCGTCCCATGCGTTTAACCGTCATCATTGTAAACTACAACGTCAAGTATTTCCTTGAACAATGCCTCGCTTCTGTTTACGCTGCTATGCGCGGAATTGAAGTTGAAGTGATTGTGGTAGACAACAACAGCGTAGATGGTTCGAACGAAATGGTGGAAGAGAAATTCCCTTGGGTGAATCTCATTGCGAACAAAGACAACACAGGTTTTTCGAAAGCCAACAACCAAGGCATGCGCATTGCCAGAGGTGAGTATATTCTTTTGTTGAATCCAGATACCGTGGTGAAGGAAGATACGTTTTCGAAAGTGCTTGACTTCATGGATGAACATCCGGAAGCCGGCGGATTGGGTGTTCCCATGGTAGACGGAAAAGGTATTTTACTTCCGGAATCGAAACGCGGACTTCCCACTCCGGAAACAAGCTTTTACAAAATTTTTGGAATCTCGAAATTATTCCCAAAGAGTAAAAAATTCAATCGCTATTACCTCGGACATTTAAGCTACGATGAAACGTGTGAGATTGAAATTCTCGCTGGAGCATTTATGTTCATGCGGAAGAAAGCCTTGGATCAAGTGGGGTTACTTGACGAAGCGTTCTTCATGTATGGAGAAGACATTGACTTGAGCTGGCGCATTATTCAAGGCGGATGGAAGAATTACTATTTTCCTGAAACTAGCATTATTCACTACAAAGGAGAAAGCACGAAGAAAGGCAGTTTGAATTATGTCTACGTGTTTTACAACGCCATGATCATCTTTGCACGCAAACACTTTTCCGCGTCGCACGCGAAATGGTTTTCGTTCTTCATTCAACTGGCAGTATGGATGCGTGCTTCGGTTTCCATCGTGTCGCGCGTTGTTACGGCAAGCCTTCTGCCCCTTGCAGATGCAGCGGTGTTAAGTTTAGGCATTTACACCTTCGCCGATCACTACTCGCAATGGCAATCGAAAAATTTCGATGGCTCGCTTATGCTTATTACGGCAAGCGTAATAACAGCATTCACTTTAATTGGAAATTGGTTGAACGGCGCCTACGACAGACCGGTATTTCCGCAACGTACGCTAAAGCCTGTTCTTTTGGTTTCAATAATTACGCTGCTTATTTACTCGCTTCTTCCTGAAACCATTCGCTTTTCGCGAATCGTAATTCTTTTGAGCGCGTTATTTGCTATCGTTTCGCTTCCCCTTATACACGCGGTGTTCAGCAAAATTATTTCTGGAAAATGGAATTGGCAAGGCAATCCGAAAAAGAAAATTTTGCTCATTGGTTCGGAAGAAGAAGGCATCCGCGTTCAAACTTTCTTGCATCAGATAGATTATCCCATTGCATCTTTCGATCAAATGAATTCTGAGAAGTCGCGCAGACTTTCGCTCTTCGAATATGTTCGCATTAACAAAATTCAAGAAGTTATTTTCTGTGCGAAAGACTTAAGCAGCAGTGAAATTATTTCAGAAATGGGCACGCTCTCTTCCCTTCAACTTGAATTTAAAATTGCCCCACCCGAAAGTTTATTCATCATTGGAAGTCAGCATATACAAAGCGCTACAGAGGGTTTCTTCGTTACAGTAAACTCCATTTCGAACACGTTGAACAAACGTCAAAAGCGTGCGTTCGATTTCATTAGTTCATTCTTTACACTTGTTCTTTTCCCAACTGTTCTATTCACTTCAAAACCAATGTCAGCTTTCAGCAATGCGTTAAATGTTTTTGTTGGAAAAAAATCGTGGGTTGGTTACGGAAAAGTAAGCGCTGAATTTGCAAGTCAACTTCCAAAAATAAAATCGGGGATTCTTACACCGAATAAAAACGCCGTTGTACTAAACGAAGATGGCGTCCATCAAATGAACGCCATCTACGCAAAAGATTATTCTTGGTGGAAGGATTTCAAATCCTTCACTTCACAATTCAAACAGATTGGAAATTAAAGTCTGATTTCCCATTTGCGAATGGTCTCACCGCTGCTCTTCATTTCAATAGTTACATCTTCTGAAAATATCTTCCCGTCTTTTTCGGCAGTTACCTTGTAGGTTTTTCCACCTTGCACATTCACTCGGCAGTAGCCAGCTTTGTCGGTTGCCCCATCCATCTTTTCACCTGTATCCAAATCCTCTACTTGAATGTTAACGCCTTTAAACGCCTTGCCGTTTGCGTCAAGAACAATAGCAATCAATTGTGCATACATACTCTTTTCATACCCTTCACTCATGACCGGATATCGCGAAATGTCAATTTTATAAATATCACGATCTCCGTATGAATCGCCATATTCCGCAGCAATATACATGGTCTTGTTATCCGAAGTTAATGAGAAAGTCGACTCCTCATTTACTGTGTTTATTGGGTAACCTAGGTTGATTGGCTTCGACCAAACACCGTTGACCAATTCAGTCTTGAAAATATCGTAGCTACCCATTCCCAAATGTCCGTCTGAAGCGAAGAACAACGTCTTTCCGTTTGGATGAATAAATACAAACTTCTCGTCATACGAAGTGTTAATCACAGGACCCATGTTCTTAGGCTTGCTCCATCCCGCGCCGCTCTTTTCTGAAACATAAATATCTCCTCTTCCCATGCCGTCCATGCGTTCGCTAATGAAGTACAATCTAGAACCATCGGCAGTTTGAGAAACACTACCTTCAAAATATGTCGTGTTTATCGTCCTCGGCAAACGCTCTGCCTCGCGCCATTTCGTTTCGCCCTTCTTCGAAAAGAAAATATCACCCGCATTATCGCCGTCGTTCTTGTAAACGTAAATCATTGATCCATCAGGAACAATGCTCAAAACCGCATCGTGATAATTTGTATTCACTGCACCGGGCAACTTCTCGCAGTCTCCCCATTCGCCGGTTACAGAGTCCTTCTCTGTAAAATAAATATCCTCGTAAAATTTGAAATCACCTTTTTCGTCAATGTTTATTCCCATGCGATCAGGCGGAGAAGTGGTATTGTCGCGACGAGAAGTGAACACCAATGTTTTCCCATCTGCAGTTATGCTTGGTGCATATTCTTCCAAACGTGAATTGACAGCACCACCTAAGTTGGTAATGGTTACATCTACGGGTTGCTCCATTTTCCGCTTCGCGAATTCGCATTCACGAATAAACTTGGTTGCCTCTTCAGCCTCGTAGGATTTCGGCTTCTCAACATTCAAAAAGGCTTTGTATTCGGCTATTGCGCGATCTAAATCGCCCGTTCTGTGGTAGCACTTCGCATAGAACAAAGTCAGTTCTTTGGTCGGAACTCCCTTCTTAATTTTCGAAGCTTTATCCAACGACTTAAATGCATCTGGATATTTTTTTAAGTTGTAATAACACTCTGCTTCGCCTAATTGCGCTTTGTAGTTAGCGGGGTCGTTCGTCAACACTTCTCGATAAATCGTAATGGCACCGCGCATATTGCCTTTAATGTATTCGTGCTCTGCACTTAGCATTTTCGCTGCATTTGCAGCCACATCTACATCGCCAGTAATAGTAGAGTCTGTTTGTGTGAAGGCCGTCACCGCAGTGAAAAGCACCAACATTAATCCAAGAATTTTCTTCATATAAATTTGCATTTTACTCTTTCGAAAATAAACAATCACTCACTAAGATTTAATTCTAAATGAAACGGGTTGTGAACACCTTTCTTACCTTCGTTGTGAAAAACATTTACCATGTCAACAACTGAATCTGCGAGCAACCACAATAATCTAGAAAACAAAAGCATCTCAGAATTATTGTTCGGAATGAATGAAGAGGACCGCTCTGTTCCTGAAGCAGTGGCGCTTGCCATTCCTCAAATTGAAAAACTAGTTGAGGAAATTGTTTCCAAAATGAAAGTTGGCGGAAGACTGTTGTACATGGGCGCCGGCACCAGCGGAAGGTTGGGTATTGTAGATGCATCTGAATGTCCGCCTACGTTCGGAGTCGATTTCGGAAAAGTTATTGGAATCATTGCCGGAGGCGACGGTGCCATTCGCAAAGCGGTGGAATTTGCTGAAGACGATGAAGAACAAGGCTGGGAAGACCTTCAAGCTTTCAACATAAATAAAAATGATGTGGTGGTTGGAATTGCTGCGTCGGGAAGAACACCTTACGTCATTGGTGCGTTGAAGAAATGCAACGAAGAAGGCATTTCAACCGGATGTGTGGTTTGCAATGCGGGATCTGCCGTTGCGGCAGTTTCGAAATTTCCGATTGAAGTGGTGGCAGGCCCAGAATTCGTAACCGGAAGCACCCGATTGAAAAGCGGCACTGCTCAGAAGCTTGTGTTGAATATGCTAACCACTTGCACCTTCATTCAGTTGGGGCATGTGAAAGGAAATAAGATGGTTGACATGCAGCTTTCCAACTACAAATTGGTCGATCGCGGAACGCGCATGGTGATGGAAGAAACGGGATTGAATGAAGCAGACGCTAAAGCCCTTTTGTTAAAGGAAGGAAGTGTTAGACTTGCAGCCGATTCGCTGAAGAAATAATACTATGCACACGTTAGAGCCCTACTATAATTGGAGAGGATTGTATTGCGCTGAGGAAGATGAGCTTTCTCCGTTTTACAACCAGCAGTATTCCGAATTCGAATTCAGCAACAAGATTTACGATTTTTATATTCATCCGCAATGGGACAACATTGGCAGTCAAACGCTATTTGTGAAATTGCTCTTCGCCCATTACGGCGAGGGTTATGCGATTGTGGAGATGATTGGCGAATGGAATGACTTGTTGTACAACGACATTATGTTTTTGAAGCGCGAGTTCGCCGATCATTTGATTAACGAAGGAATAATGAAATTCATTTTCATTGGTGAAAATGTATTGAACTTCCACACGAGCGACGACTGTTATTACGAAGAGTGGTTTGAAGATGTGAACGACGAAGACGGATGGATTGCCTTGGTGAATTTCCGCGATCACGTGTTGGAGGATTTCTCGAAAGCGTATATCGATCAGTATTTTGTTTCGGGTGGAAATTTAAATGAAGTGAATTGGCGCACGCAGCATCCGCACCAGTTCTATGAAAAAATAAATGCGAGCGTTGTCAAACGAATAGGCTAATGGAAAACTTCGACTATGTGAAAATGAATAAGGACTCTTGGAACAAACGAGTGCCTGTTCACGTGCAATCTGAATTTTATTTTGTGGAAGAATTTCTGAATGGAAAATCTTCGTTGAATGAAATTGAATTGAACTTGCTTGGCGACATTCGAGGAAAATCTATTTTGCATTTGCAATGTCATTTCGGACAAGACTCGCTTTCGCTTGCCCGCATGGGCGCTGAGGTTACAGGAGTAGATCTTTCAGATGCGGGTATTGATCAAGCGAAAATGTTGAATGAAAAGCTTCAGCTCGACGCTAAATTTATTTGCTGCGACGTGTATGATTTGAAAAATCATTTAGACAAAAAATTCGACATTGTCTTCACCAGTTACGGAACCATAGGCTGGTTACCCGATTTGGATCGTTGGGCAGAAATTGTTTCTCATTTTTTGAAGCCTGGAGGTCGATTTGTCTTTGTTGATTTTCATCCGGTGATGTGGATTTTCGACAATGAATTTCAAACGGTCGGATACAATTATTTCAATTCCGGTCCGGACATTGAAACGAGCACCGGCACCTACGCCGACCCCACTTCAGACATTGAAATCACTTGCGCGTATTGGAATCATTCAACCAGCGAAGTCCTTACGTCGCTTCTTGCACAAGGCCTTCAGCTCACGCAGTTTCAAGAGTTCAATTATTCTCCCTACAACTGCTTCAAGCATTCCGAAGAATTCGAACCTGGAAAATTCCGTGTGAAGCACTTCGGAAATAAAGTTCCGTTAGTGTTTGCGTTGGAGGTGGTGAAGAGGTAATCGTCAATTATTTAAAAGAACGACAATTTGAATTCAACGAATGCAAACACCACATTGGTTTTGAAGATGTGGGGAGATTTTTTTTGAAAAAATCTGATAAAGGTCGCAAATCGCCGAAGGTGAAACGAACTTGAATTTGCTTGCGCCACCGTTCATAATCATATAGAAAACACAAACTTTGAATTTAACACTGTTCCGCTACTCGCGGATTTTTTTTGTTGTGCTTAGTTTTTCTGCCTGTTCAAGAGCAATGTTGTTGTGGATTCTTTACCTCCAACAAATACTCAAGCCAAAAGGAACCGTAATGGCTAGTGTCTTCGCCAATGATAATTTCCTGCATGACGGGAATTGCAAATCGATATGAAATAAGGTTGGCGTTTGTAAATAAAATGCCCGTCGTTTAATGTTTGAGGAAAATGGTCTAATAGTCAGTATCAGATTTTAATGTTCGAGATATTTCTCTACTGTTTCTTTTGTCTGAGTTGAAATAGCACAGAGCATCTCCATTTTTAAGATTTTTGATTTATTCTATACCATCAAAATATTCACCAACCATCATTTCAGGTAATATCAAATGTTTTGTAATTTTTTTCAATTCTTTTGTCCAACTTGAAGATACTAAGCCCGGTGTATGAGGCAGTTTAAAATTAAGGGTCGTTATTCCATCTTTATATGTTGCCTTGATTTCGCAAAAAAAATCAGCTTGGGTAATTGCACCCACAGTCCGCCATAAAGTCACCTTTCCATTTTGTTCATTGACTTCATAATCTCTGGATCCCATTTTTTCTTTTTTTCCAGCTTCTTTACATTTTTCCAACGCGTCTACTAAATTGGTTTTAGTAGTAATTGTAACTTTCACAACTTCTTGGGCATTTGAATTAAATGAGAAAGCAGTCAATCCAAATAGCAATAAGATAAAATTTTTCATTTTGTTTTTTTTGTGTTTGATTA
>Ga0209597_1001796_pt1 | contig 13899 bp, 10 predicted proteins | sample M_140625_MF_Meta_FD_187316 | JGI IMG/M metagenome (GOLD analysis project Ga0209597, IMG submission 187316) | Freshwater microbial communities from Lake Montjoie, Canada to study carbon cycling - M_140625_MF_MetaG (SPAdes) (version 2) | ecosystem: Environmental > Aquatic > Freshwater > Lake...
GAAACCTGTGGCTCAAAGAGTTCTTGCGGGCGTTTTAGATGCAATCTTGCGTTTGATTCATCCCTTCATGCCATTTCTTGCGGAAACGATTTGGAAGGCGCTCGGCGAAGTTGCACCTTTGCGTGGTCTGCCTGTGCCTGAGAAAGCGGAAATAAGCGTGGTCATTGCTGCATGGCCAAATTATCCCAAAGCTTGGCATCAACCCGCAATTGAAGCTCGAATTGCGCGTATGCAGGAATTGGTTCGAGCCATCAGGGATGTACGAAATCGATACCTTCTTGATGTTAAAAAGATGCTGGATATAAAGGTGCGATGCTCGGATGCAATTGCTTCCGATCTTAAGTCCTTAAAGCCATTTTTAGCACACTTAGGCGGTGTTGGTGAATTAGAGTGCGGGCCCCAAGTGACTCGCCCTTCGCAATCTGCATCTCATGTGCACCCAGATTTCGAAGCTTATATTAGTCTTGCAGGCTTGATTGATGTAAATGCTGAGATTGTTCGCCTTGAAAAAATGATGGCAGAAAAACAGAAACAGATTCAATCCATCGAATCTAAACTCTCCAATGAAAGCTTTGTTCAACGGGCACCTGTTGAGGTCGTTGCACAACAAAGGGAAACTCAGGCAGACTTGGTATCTCAAGTCAAATTGCTTGCTGAAAATATGGTTTCTTTGAAGCAGGGGAACTAAGCGTCTACTAATTATACAAAGGCCTTTTCTACTTGCTCTATCCAGGGTCAATTGCAATAATCAAGTAACAGATAGGTGTAACCACGATGCATTTGATTGCTTTCTTAATCTCTCTGAATTTTAATCTCACTCCGGACTTTGATCGGGATATTAAACCCTTCGTAGTCCGCTCTTGCGTAAGTTGCCATAACTCTGAAAGTAAGCGTGGCGGATTTCGCATGGATAGTGCCCGAGCGATGCTCAAGGGCGGAAATAGTGGGCCTGCGGTGTTGCCTGGTAAGAGTAGTGATAGCCTTATCATTCATGCAGTGACGGGTAAAGAGAATGTGGAGCAGATGCCTCCTAAAGGGGCGAAACTTTCCAAGGATGAAATCTCGCTCCTTCGTAGCTGGATTGATTCTGGAGCAAAGCTCCCCGCTTCCGAAGTTGTTGCGGTTGAGGAAGGAAAAAAGTCCACCCACTGGTCTTTTCTTCCTGTCGCCAATCCTCCACTTCCTATTGTTTCAAATAAAGATTGGTGCAAAAATCCCATCGACTATTTCATCATGAGTAGGCTTGCTAAAGATAAGATGACGCCGTCGGTAGAAGCCGATCGCTCCACCCTTATTCGCAGGGTTTCACTCGATCTTACTGGAATACCTCCTACGCCGATGGAAGTCGAAAACTTCCTCAACGATAAATCTCCCAATGCCTATGAAAAAGTTGTAGCCCGCTTGCTGGATTCCCCGCAATATGGCGAACGATGGGGCAGGCTTTGGCTGGATCAGGCACGCTATGCTGATTCGAATGGCTACAGTATCGATGGCCCGCGCTCAATTTGGAAATATCGTGATTGGGTTATTTCTGCATTGAATTCGGACATGCCTTTTGATCGTTTTTCGACCTTGCAGCTTGCGGGGGATTTGGTCGCAGGTGCAACATTTAATGATAAAGTTGCAACAGGATTTCATCGTAATACTTCGATCAATCAAGAAGGTGGAATCGATAAGGAGCAATTTAGGGTTGAATCGGTTGTGGATCGGGTGAACACTACCGGCACCGTTTGGCTGGGGCTTACGGTTGGGTGTTGCCAGTGCCATGATCATAAGTTTGACCCCTTATCGCAGAAGGAATATTATCAGTTCTTTGCATTCTTCAATACGGTGGATGAACCAAACTTAGAGTTGGCTCCGCAAAATGAGATAAAAAAACGCGACAAGTTAAAGCTTCATTTGAAAAAACTCGAGGCATCGCAAAAACAGTTAGACCCTTTGACTCCTGTTAAGATTGCATCCCTTGAACTTAAAATTCAATCCAAAGAACGCGAACTTCTTCCACCGTTGATTGATGAGATCATAGGTATTGCACCCAATGGCAGAACTCCTTCGCAGGAGCGCACCATTGATGCGTATTTCAGACAGGTAAATAGGATGGGCCATATGGTGGGCATGGTGTTTGCACCCAACGCCTTCGCAGCGTTAACCCAAGGAATTATTAACGATAGGCGAGCGACTGTGGATGCCGAAATTTATAAGACCAAAGAAGAGATTCCCGAAATTGATTCAACTCTTGTAGTTCAGGAAATGGCCAAGGCAAGACCTACGAACATCCATCTCGGAGGCGAATTCACGCGCAAGGGAGCACTGGTTGAGTCGGGCGTGCCTCAAGTCTTGCATTCGCTTCGTAGCCCCAAACCTAACCGGATGGATTTCTCGACCTGGCTATTCGACAAAGATAACCCGCTGACTTCAAGAGTGACAGTCAACCGGTTCTGGCAAGTGTTCTTTGGTGTGGGTATTGTTGAAACGGAGAATGATTTTGGCACTCAGGGCTCCATGCCTACTCATCCTGAATTGCTTGATTGGTTGGCGACAGAATTTAGAAATCAAGGCTGGAGCATGAAATCAATGCACCGCTTGATGGTAACTTCAGCAACTTACATGCAAGCTTCGAAAAGCAGGCCTGAATATGAAAAGATCGATGCGCGAAATCGAATGCTCTACCGCCAAAACCGCATTCGTCTTGATGCTGAAATTGTTCGTGATGTAGGCTTGGCTTCTTCGGGTTTGTTATATAGCAAGATAGGTGGGGCCAGTGTTTTTCCACCTCAGGCTGAAGGTGTTTATAGCTTCACGCAAGTCCCTAAAAATTGGAAACCAAACAGCGGGGCAAATCGTTATAGAAGGGGTATGTACACTTATTTCTGGCGTTCTGCGCCGCACCCTAATCTGGTTGTTTTTGATGCGCCCGATGCTGTTTCTTCCTGCACACGCAGAAACCGTTCCAACACTCCACTTCAAGCTTTGACTCTGCTTAATGATGAAGCGCATGTTGAGTTCGCGAAGGAGTTAGGCAACCGCATTGCATCCTATCCTGCCTCAGATATTGAACGAATCAATCAAGCCTTTTTGATTTGTTTTGCGAGATTGCCCAAGGCTTCTGAAGTTGAGATTGTCACACGCTTGCTTCATCAAAATAGTTCAGCGAATTCGTCACCTTCAGATTGGTTCTTGGTGGCCCGAGCTTTGCTCAACCTCGACGAATTCATTACACGGGAATAATCGCATGCCTGATCGTAATCCTCTTTTAGATCAAACTCGTAGGCACTTCTTCAAGGATTGTGCCATCGGCCTTGGCGGTATTGCCTTGTCTGAAATGCTTAATGGTTCCAACGCCAGCGCCTCTTCCATCGGGGGGTTGCATCATAAACCCAAGGCGAAGAATGTAATCTTTCTATTCATGGCGGGCGGCCCCAGCCAGTTGGATCTCTTTGATGAAAAACCAGAATTAACCCGCTGGCATACTAAGCCCATCCCTCAGGAATTCATCAAGGGCAAACGCTTCGCCTTCATGGATTCTTTTTCCAAGGAGACGCCCAAGCTTCTTGCGACCCCGAGGAAGTTTAAAAAGTATGGCCAAAGTGGCGCATCCATCTCTGAACTTTTTCCCTCTCTTGGTACCGTCGCTGACGACATCACCATTGTGCGTTCAATGGCCACCAATGTTTTCAACCATGCCCCTGCAAAAGTGTTTATGAATTCTGGTTCCGCTCAATTTGGCAGACCTAGCATGGGTTCGTGGGTGACTTATGGTATCGGTAGTGAATCGCAAAACCTGCCTGGTTTTGTCGTTCTTCAATCCGGACCAAGAGGGCCAAGAGGCGGCTCTGCATGTTGGGCCAGCGGGTTCTTGCCCACATCTTTTCAAGGGGTTCCCTTGCGGGGTTCTGGTGAGCCAATTCTTAACCTTTTAACTCCTAAAGGTATTACGGAAAAAGATCAACGCCATGTTATTGATGCAGTTAAAGATTTGAATTCTGTCAGGCTTTTAGATTCGGGCGACCCCGAAATTGCAAGTAGGATTGCATCGTATGAAATGGCACACAGGATGCAATCGAGTGCCCCGGAGTTGATTGATCTTTCCAAGGAAGACCAGCGAACCCTCGATCTTTATGGGCCTAATGTTTCTAAACCCTCTTTTGCCAGAAACTGCCTGCTTGCTCGAAGATTGGTTGAGCGAGGCACTCGTTTTGTTCAGCTTTACCATACTGATTGGGATCATCATGGGGGTGGGGATGCGAATTTGGAAACGGGGATTGAAAAGGTTTGTGCGGATGTGGATCGACCCTGCGCAGCATTGATCACCGATTTAAAGCAGCGTGGTTTGCTGGACGATACCTTAGTGATTTGGGGCGGAGAGTTTGGCAGAACACCCATGTCTGAATTGCGTGAAACTACGGGTAGAAATCATCATATCGATGCTTTTTCGATGTGGCTTGCGGGCGGTGGCGTCAAGCCTGGCGCTCATTTCGGAAAGACCGACGATTTTGGATTTTCTCCTGTTGAAGACCGGGTGCATGTGCATGATCTTCATGCCACCATTTTGCATTTGCTCGGAATTGATCACTTGAAATTAACCTTCAAGTTTCAGGGTAGGAATTTCCGCCTGACAGATGTTCATGGTGAAGTGGTTCAAAAGTTGCTTGCTTGATAATCAGGAATTTGATGACAAATAAACTCAATACTTTCGTTCAGGTGGATCCAGGGCACTTTCATTCTGCTCTTGTTTTAAAAGAGTCCTTGGATGGTGTTGCTTCAACCATTCATGTTTATTCTGAGTTGGATCAGTTGCTGCTTAATCATTTGAGTTTGGTATCTGGGTTTAATCAGAGGGCGGATAACCCTAGCAATTGGAAATTGGAAGTACATACAGGCCCAGATTCTCTTGACCGATTGATCAAGGAAAAAATGGGTGAGGCGGTTATCATTGCGGGCCATAATAGGAGTAAGATTAAAACTATTCTTGCCTGTTTGGAAAACGGTTTTCATGTGCTTGCAGATAAACCCTGGGTCATTGAGGCGGTAGATTTTCCGCTTTTAGAGAAAGCTTTAAAGGTTGCTCAGGAAAAAAATCTGGTTGTCATGGACATCATGACGGAAAGATGGGAAGTGGTTTCCATGCTGCAAAGGGAGTTAAGTAACTCCCTTGAAATCATGGGCCCGTTTTTAAAAACGGGGAGGCCCGCTCTCTCGCTTCGTAGTAGCCATTCCCTATGCAAGAAAGTTAACGGCTTACAGTTGCGGAGGCCGGTTTCTTTCTTTGATATCGCAGAGCAGGGAGAGGGGCTTACCGATGTCGGGATTCATCTTGTGGATCTCTCCATGTGGCTGTTGTTTCCGGATAAGGGGATACATAAAAACGATATTCGCATAAAAAGTGCAACACGCTGGCCCACGATTCTTGACCTGTCGCAGTTTCAGGCTGCCACCGGGCAAGAGAAATACCCTGCAAGCCTTGATGATTATGTTGAAGGGGATTGCCTCACTTATTTTGGTAACAACACCGTTGATTTTGAAATTCATGGCCTTAACATTCATGTGGATACCCGCTGGGATTTCATGGCGGGGCCCGATGGGCTTGATACTTATAGTGCAATCACCCGGGGTGAAAAGGCCAGAATTGAACTTAGGCAGAACGAGGCGACGAATTTTGAATCTGAGATATTTGTAAAGCCTGTGTCGCATTCAATGGAACAATTGCAAATACTTCTAGAAGCTAAGATTAAGGATCTTTCCCAAAAATATGAAGGCTTGGGTTTGATTCGCCATGACGGGGAATTTCAGTTGAGTATTCCCAAAAAATTGAGAACCGGGCATGAGTCTCACTTTGGCATGATAACAAGGCAATTTTTGAGCCATTTACGCAAAGAGTCGCCGATCCCCTCTTGGGAATTTGCCAATCACCTTTCCCGCTATTTCATCACCGTAGAAGGGGTTAAAATGTCCCGCGGTACGGTTTAAATCACGCTTAACATGCATCACCCTTACAATCGCTTCTGTCTGCAAACTTTGCCTGTTTGATTTTCTCGCCTTCATTGTTCGATTTGTACCATATACCTTTCTAAAACCTTCCAAATCCAAACTGCTCATTACTCCCGCCTATTTGATTTACCGATTGATACTTGAGTTACGCTTTTGCTTGATACCCGTTGTTGTTCAGTATTGTTCAACGAATTGGAAACGAACCGTATACCCATGGATAATCTCAAACAACTGCTTATTAAGTATTTCAAGGAATTGCCCGAAGAGCGTCAGCAATGGCTGCCTCGGGTGATGGAGGTTTCCGGGGTCGAGCAAAAAGAGCTCACTCATCTCCACGGTATGCTTATAGCGCATGGTTGGATCGAGCAAAATAGCAGCTATATGGACCAAATTGAAGATGCTGAAAAATTGACAGGCTGTTACCGTATCACTTCTCTTGGTACGCGGGAAGTCCGTGGGTTTCAGGATTCCTTGGAAGAAGCTTAATCTCTTGGAAGCGGGTTTTTTGTAATCACCAGATCTTCTAGGGGTTTGCCATTCACAAGATGACTTTCCACTAAAGCTCCGATATTTTCTTTTGTCATACTGGCATACCAAATGCCTTCGGGGTAAACGGTTGCAATGGGCCCTGACTCGCACAAGCGTAAACATCCAACCTTGGTTCGATAGCATGCATTTTCACCCGAAGTCAGGCCTTGCTCCTTGATTTGTTTTTTAAGTTCTTCCCAAGCTTCGATGCCTTCTTTTTCAGTACAACAGGAAGGCCCGGTGCACAAAAGCACATGGCGCGAGTATTTACCAATCCCTAGCTTCGCAGCATTTTCCTGAAGTTTTTCTCTGTTCATATTGAAGCTTTCGGAGTGTTAGGCATGGGTTTGATTAGTAGGAATGCGCTGAAAGAACTTGAAAACTTCAGCTTTGATGATAACCACGGAAGTTGCTGCAACAATGATAGCCCAGTCTGAAATTCCCAGGGGCGTTACCTTGAAAACAGATCCACCAACTTGAATGATAAGTACTTGGCCGAAAAGTATAAGAAGCATGACTGCGAGGAAGGTTGGATTGGTAAACACCCCCTTTAAGCCGCTTTCATAAGCAGATAAAGACCTGCAATTAATAATGTTCCAGACTTGGAATACGACATAGGTGGTGAAGAAAATGGAAACCTGATGTGCGTTAAGCGGACTGAACTCCCACTCGGTGTCTGGGGGCATACCGCCAGCGAACCAATTGTAATTCTTCATGCCTAAAAGTAATGCAAGCATTGCGATGACAAAGAAAAACGCCGTGGAGACTATTTCCCAAGCCATGGTTTTGGTGATGATACTTTCAGAGCGCATTTTAGGTTTTTGTTCCAATAGGCCCTTACGAGGTTCTTCGGAACAAAGTGCGATTGCTGCAAAACTATCCATGATCACATTGATCCAAAGTAACTGTAATACGGTGAATGGGGGCCTAACGCCGATGAACGGGCCAAGGAATGCTATTACCAATGCGCTAAGATTGATGGTTAATTGGAACTGTAGAAATCGCTGGATGTTTTCGTAAAGCGCACGGCCCCATAGCACAGCTTTTACAATTGTCGAAAATGAATCGTCCAGCAAAACAATCTTGCTTGCTTCCTTTGCGACCTCGGTGCCTGTGATACCCATGGAAAGCCCAACATCGGCTTTTTTCAGCGCGGGTGCATCGTTGGTACCATCGCCGGTTACAGCAACGACATGTTGCATCTCTTGAAGTAGTTTAACAATCCGATATTTGTCGAGAGGTTTTGCGCGTGCAAGAATGGTAAGTTTTGGCAGGTGTTCTTTTACTTGTTCATCCGTCATTTGAGCCAGCATGTCGCTTGTAATTAATTCGGTTTTCCCTTCGATTGCGAGGCCTGCTTCTACGCCAATTGCGTTGGCAGTGATCGGGTTATCTCCCGTGATCATGATTACTTGGATTCCTGCGCTTTTGCAATCTGCAATTGCATTCCGAACTTCAGGCCTTAACGGGTCTTGGATACAAATAAATCCGCATAAGGTAAGCGCATCATCACTATCAGTTGTTTTTTGTTTGATTGCGAAACCAAGAACACGCATGGCTTGCGAGGCAGCTTGCTCCATCGCTTGGCGGATGCTTCCGAGGTCGATTGCATCAAGGTTTTGAATGGAACCATCTTGCTGCATCATAGATTTGCATGAGGCAATGATTATTTCGGGCGCACCTTTAACCAGTGTGATTTCTTCTGAACCATGATTGATGGTAGTCGACATGGTTTTTCGTTCGGGTGAAAAAAGACCTTTGTGCTTGATGGTGGAGTTGGCTCTTATTGCTGCATAATCTTTCTTGTTTTCTTTAAGCCATAACAGCAAGGCCCCCTCGGTGGAATTTCCTATGCTTAAAAGCTTTCCTTCTTTTTCTTCTAGATGTGCAGTGGAGTTAACCGCGGCATTATAGGCGATCCATTCAATCGGGGTTTTGGGGGCTTCGATGTTTTCTGATTTAAGTTTCGTCCAGTTGGGATCACTTTTTTCTAGAACTGAATTTTTGGTGATGACCCTGCACGCAGTCATTTTGTTTTGTGTCATCGTGCCTGTTTTATCCGAGCATATCACCGTAGCAGATCCAATGGTTTCGCATGCAACTAATTGCCTGACAAGGGATTTTGCCTTGGTCATCTTTCGCATGGCTAGGGCTAATGAAATCGTAACACTCATGGGCAGGCCTTCAGGAACTGCAACCACGATGATGATTACCATGTAAAGAAAATAGCCCACTAAGGCGTGTGTTACTTGTAGAAGTTCGTGCATGGAACTTGGAATGAGCACCTCGGCAGGTGTTACAAAGAACATCCCTCTGGCTAGCATTGCCAGAAAGATCATAATTGCAGCGATGTAACCACACTTGCTGATGGTGTTAGCGAGAACGCTTAATTTTTCCTGAAGGGGGGTTGTTTCTTGTTGCGAGGTAAAGCGTTTTCGTAATCTTTCATTTTGACTATTTTGGTGATCGTCAGAAATGCCAAGTTTCCTGGCGATCTGGCCTATCATGCTATCATCACCTACTTCGGTGATTAAGAAGGATGCGCTTCCCTCAAGGACTTGGGTGCCCCGAAAAAGGCAGGATGGGTTTTCCGTGCCATCGGTGAATTGCTTGGCTGAGATTAGATGTTTTTCTACAGGTTCGGATTCACCAGTGAGTAAAGATTGATCGATGGAAAGATTTTCAGAAGATAGGATTCTGCCATCTGCAGGGAGTTCATCTCCCATTTCAAGAAGAATGAGATCGCCAACCACTAACTCTTCCATGGAAAGGTTTTTAACAGAACCGGAGCGGATGGTTTTAGCTTGGATTTGTTCTTTTGCGGAGTTAAGTTTTTCGAATTCTTTGTTGCTTTTCCACTCGCTTAAAAACGCAACGCCTGTTGCGAGGATGACAGCGATCATGACTGCCAATCCTTCGTAAGAGGGCTGGCCTGCTGCTATTCCTAAGAAGAAAAGAGGGATGGAAAAGAAAGCGAGACTTGCGGGGATGAGTGGCCTAAAAGCAGAGATTAAAAATCCGGGGATCAGAATCAAAGCAAGTAATGCAATCCCTGTAAAAGCATAAGAGGAAGTGTTTGCTTGAAAGAGTTCGATAAAAAAAGAAAGGATGGCTGCTACAAGTAAAATTCTAATGATTGCGTCGTCAAATTTTCCCAGAAACTTCAGCCAGATTGATTCCGTAAGAATGGGGGTAAGAATATTTTTACCAAAGGTAGATCCGCTAAGATTTACTTCATCAGGCGAAAGACCTTTAGTTGCGCAGGCAGGAAATAGGGTTTGGAGTTCTTGAATCGTGCGCATTGGGATTGTCTTTAGTAAAAACTATGCCCCGATGAAAACCAGCGGGGCAAGGGGTAAAGACTAAAAAACTTAAGCGTTTGAGATTACTGTTCCAAGATTTCCTTGGTTTTCTTGTCTGCAAACTCGCCCACTTTATCTTCGTATTTTTTCAGGATACCCTGGACTTCAGTTTTGCCATTGGTGCATTCATCTTCGGTCATGGTTTTGTCTTTTTCACCAAGTTCGAAATGTTTGTTACCATCGCGCCTGATATTTCTGCAGGAGACTTTGGCATCTTCGCCCATTTTTTTGATGCGAGTCACCATTTTCTGCCTTTGATCACCGCTCATTGAGGGGATTTGCAGCCTGATCACTTTACCATCGTTATTGGGTGCCATGCCTAAATCACTGGATCGGATGGCTTTTTCGATATCCTTGAGTGCAGTGGCATCGAAAGGCTTGATCATGATTTGTTGTGGATCAGGGGTACTGATTTGAGCAACTTGTTTCAAAGGGGTTGGCGAGCCGTAGTAATCCACTTTGATATTATCGACTAATGCAGGCGTAGCACGGCCTGTGCGCAAACCTTTTAGCTCCTCGATGAAAACATTGAGGGCTTTTTCCATACGGTCTTTGGTGTCTTTAAGAATTTGATCGCTGTTCATGATAGTTTTCTTCGTAAGGGTTTAGGGGAATTATTCGCTCACTAGAGTTCCGATGGTATGCCCAGCGATTGCACGCTCGATATTACCATCGCGTTTGAAATTAAACACAAGGATAGGCATTTTTCCTTCTCTGCACAAACTAATTGCAGACATATCCATGACTCGAAGGTTGTCGCGAAGAATCTGGCTGTAGGTCAGGTTTTCGTAACGAACCGCATGTGGGTTTAACTCTGGGTCTTCGCTGTATACCCCATCAACACGAGTTGCTTTCAGAAGAATTTCAGCAGAAAGTTCGCGTGCTCGAAGTGCTGCAGCTGTATCTGTGGTAACAAATGGGTTTCCTGTGCCCCCCGCTAGAATCACGATCCGGCCTTTTTCAAGATGCCTGATACAGCGCCTGCGGATATAGGGTTCTGCAAGGGTTTCCATGCGAAGAGCGGTTTGCAATCGGGTTTCGCAGTTTAAGCTTTCTAAGGCTTCTTGAAGTGCTATGCCATTAAGAACGGTGGCAAGCATACCCATGTAATGTGCGGAAGCTTGTTTGATTACATCTCCCCCTGCACTAAATTGGGCCCCACGCAAGATATTTCCGGCACCGACAACAATGGCGAGTTGTACGCCCCGTTGCACGATTCTTTGTGCTTGCCTGGCTATATTTAGAGTTTCATCAATGCTAATGCCCGACTTACCAGCGGGGCAGAAACCCTCACCGCTGATTTTTAAAATAACCCGCTTATACTTCGGGCTTAGTTCTTCTGCTGAAAGATTGTCATCCATGATTGCGTCTCGCTAGTATCAAAGTCCCTAATTACAAATCTAAGGTCATTATAGGTTCTCTGGGGCATTTTGGCAGCGAAGAAATTTTAACAACCCAGATCTCGATCTCGGCCAACGATTTCCCATTTTCCGATGACCTGATTATTAGCAATCGCAAGGGCATAACGATGAAGTGCAGTGGTGGGGCAAATATGAACCGGAACCGCAAGGATCGAATCGCCCAAGTTGAACTTTTCCGGGTTGGGATGCTTGAGCATCAAGTGTTCTTCGCTATGGCCTACAAATTCGAATTCAGGATTGTTTGGAAAAATACAGCGTTTCCCGGGTGGCTGATCTCCCGAAACAGCTTTATACCCGAGGTCAACGGTAATTCCATTGGCGCCTTGCTTGCTAATCACCCGGGTTAATAATCCCGCTCCATATTTAAAAGTCTTTAGTTCCGTGTAGCGATTGCCGTAACCAAAATCATGAAGAGTAAGTGTGCCAGGCGAGCATTCCAACCCAGGGACATTTAATTTGCTGTAAAGGATAAAAGTTGGAGTGCCTCCAGAAATTATTTTTGGAACAGCAACGCCGCTTTTTTCCAAAGTTGCCCGCATCTCCATAATTTGGCTCCAGACCCTATCAAGCTCGGCTAATCTATCCGCATGGTGTTCCAATTGATTGTGTCCATCGTAAGTGTGAAACCCTGTAGCTTTAATGCCCTTAGTAGAAGCGAGTGTGCGGTAAAGATCCAACGCAGCGGCTTCAACCGGGAATCCTGTTCGTTTAAAACCCATGTCGAAATCCAAAAGAACCTCAAGAATAAGGCCCTCGCTCATCATTGCATTTCCCAGCATTGCTGCAGCTTCTGGATGATCTACGCTTACAGAAAATTTAGTGCCCGCATACTTTCGAATGAGGTTGGCAAGCCTTTTTAGGTTAGGCCCAACCATAGGGTAGGCGATAAAAACATCTGGGGCTCCGCACATTGCAAGCATTTCGGCTTCTGCAATGGTTGCAGCTTTGTGTTTCGTTAATCCTTTGGCTAATTGGATTTTCACCACCTCTGGGCATTTGTGGGTTTTAACATGCATGCGCAGTCGCTCTGGTTGGTTGCCAACCCAACTTAGGCAGGTATCGATGTTGTGTTTGATTTCATCAACAAAAAAAAGAAGCGAAGGGGAGGGGTGTTCTGCGAGTTGTTTTAAATCAGTAATCATGATCTACATTCCTAAAGAGTATGTTGACGAGCCTAAGATAATCCTTTTTTGGGGTCGATGTAAGTCTAGGAATAAACATTTTGTCTTTTAGTTTGCCTGTTTCCTAAAAGCACCTTAACATCCAACTTCATTCCTGCATGAAAAAAGGAGCTATCAAATGAATACAAAGATTCGACTTTTAGCGTTAATCGTTGCATTGGTTATCGGAAATGCAAGCAGAGTTTTTTCGCAGGAAGATACTAAGCATGCGAATAAAACCAGAGATGCATACCTTCGAGATCAGGTCGGTAAAATTAGGGATAATTCTCTTAAAGGGATTGATTCAAAGGCGGATTGGGATGCTAATTCCAAGGAAATGCGCAGGCAATTACTCGAAATGTTGGGGCTTTGGCCTTTGCCTGCAAAAACAGATTTAAAGCCCGTTGTTACAGGGAAAATTGAAGCTGGCGGTATACGGGTTGAGAAAATCCACTTTCAATCAATGCCTGGTTTGTATGTGACTGCGAACCTTTACCTGCCTCAAAAAGTCGAAGGTAAAATCCCTGCGATCCTTTATGTATGTGGCCATGCTAATGTTTTGATCAAAGAAACTGCGGGCGATAAAACAATTGCAGTTTCATACGGCAGCAAGGCGCATTATCAATATCACCCGGTTTGGTTTGCACAAAATGGTTATGCCTGTATCGCTCTTGATACCCTTCAATTAGGGGAAATCCAGGGGATTCATCATGGTACTTACAACCAAAATATGTGGTGGTGGCAGTGCATGGGGTATACCTCTGCAGGTGTGGAATGTTGGAATGCAATGCGTGCTCTTGATTATCTGCAAACCAGACCAGAGATAGATTCTTCGCGCTTAGGGGTTACGGGGAGAAGTGGTGGCGGTGCAACTTCGTGGTGGATTGCTGCTGCAGATGAGCGAATCAAGGCCGCAGTTCCTGTGGCAGGAATTTCAGATTTGCAGGCGCATTTGCTTGAAGGCATCGAACCTCGATTGCGCAAGGGTGTAATAACAGGCCATTGCGATTGCATGTATTTCATCAACCTTTATCGGTGGGATTTTACCCAGTTGATCGCCCTTTGCGCGCCAAGGGCGGTTTTGCTGGGTAATAGCGATGAAGATCCTATTTTCCCCAAACCGGGGTATCTTCGCATGGTTGATAAAGTCAAAAAAATCTATGCGTTGCTTAATGCCCCTGATGGTTTTGCTCTTCTTGAAACCAAGGGTGGGCATGTGGATACCATTGAATTGCGCAGGGGCATTAATGCCTGGATGAATAAGTGGCTTAAGGGAGATACAAATCCACCCGCTGCAGAGAAACCAATCAAGTTTGAACCCAAACAATTGAAGGTTTTTGATTCGTTACCAACGGATGAAATCAACACCCAACTGCATGAGCACTTTATCAAGAAAGCTGTTTGGGAGACGCCCAAGAGTGATGATAGTTTTCAAGAAAG
>Ga0209597_1001797_pt1 | contig 13897 bp, 13 predicted proteins | sample M_140625_MF_Meta_FD_187316 | JGI IMG/M metagenome (GOLD analysis project Ga0209597, IMG submission 187316) | Freshwater microbial communities from Lake Montjoie, Canada to study carbon cycling - M_140625_MF_MetaG (SPAdes) (version 2) | ecosystem: Environmental > Aquatic > Freshwater > Lake...
AAAGGGCCACCTGGGGCTTGGAAGCGCGGTCGGCAGTGGGATCGGGAACCAGTTCGACCTTATCCTTGGGGTAAGATTCGAAATACTTCTTCGGGGAGACGTAAGGCGTGTGCGGGCGGAAGAAGCCTACGGCTAGGAAGAAAGGCTTGGCGCGTTTTTCCTGCAGGAACGTGATGGCCTGCGCGGCAATTTTACCGTCGGTCTGTTCGGAGTCCGTGCCTTCGGCGGCGAGCCAGCTGAGTGTGCCACCGTAGTTACCAGAACCCACGAGGATCTGGCCTGTCTTGCCCTTGGCCTTGTCGGCCGAGCTGCCAGCGCCGACCCCAATTGAGAAGATTTTATCCTCGTCGTCGCAATCACGGCCGCGCGGATTCCAGACCTGTTCCCACGACTGCGGGTCGTCGAGGCCGTTGGTGCCGATTTCCTTCGGCACGCCGTAGTGGTAGAGCTTACCGATGCGCCCGACGGTGTAGCCGTTGTTCTTGAACATCTGCGGCATCGTCACGATGTCCGGGATCACCTTACGGAATTCCTTTGCGTTGTCGTAGACGCCGGTGGTGTCGGGGCGGAGGCCGGTGAGGAAGGACGTGCGGCTCGGGTTGCAGAGCGCGTATTGGCAGTAGGCGCGATCGAAGCGGACGCCTTCACGGGCGAGCGCATCGATGTTCGGCGTCAGCGCCGGGCCGCCGTAGGTGCCCATGCGAGTGCCGCAATCATCGGAGACGAGCAGCAGGACGTTCTTACGGGTCTCGGCTGCGAAGGCGGACAGGCAGGCGAGGAGGGCGAGGGCGGTGGGGAGGCGCATGCTCGCTATCTAGGGGACAAGTGGGCAGGTGGGCAAGGGGGCAAGCTCGGGGTAGGGATAGGGGTGGGGGTAGGGGTAGTAGTAAACAGGTGGATACAAGAAGGGCCGAGGCTAGTTTCCTAGCCCCGGCCCTGTCTCTATCCCTCCGACGCTTCGCGTCGGTTACACTTCCCAATCGTCGCCCTTGCCCTGGAGGACCTTGTCGATGGCGCTGAGCACGAGGTCGACGGCTTCTTCCTGGGAGGTCTTGTCGGTCTTAATATGGACCTCAGGAGATTCCGGGGCTTCGTACGGAGACGAGATACCGGTGAATTCGGCGATCTCGCCACGACGGGCCTTGGCGTAGAGTCCCTTGACGTCGCGGGATTCGCAGACAGCGAGCGGGGCGTCCACGAAGACCTCGATGAACGTGTGGTTCGCGAGGGCAGCGCGGGCCTTGGCGCGGTCGGCGGCCAACGGAGCGATGAGGGTGACGAGCGTGATGTGGCCCGTGCCAGCGAAGAGGCCGGCGACGGCGGAGGCACGACGGACGCTTTCGGCGCGGTCGGCGGCCGAGAATCCGAGATCGCGATTCAGCGAGACGCGGAGGTCGTCGCCATCGACGCGGATGACGTTGCGGCCGGCGTCGAAGAGACGGCGCTCGACGGCTTCGGCGATGGTCGACTTACCCGAGCCAGAGAGGCCCGTGAACCAGATGACTGCAGGCGGGTGGCCGGCGCGGGCGCCGCGTTCGGAGGCGGTGACCTTGCCGGAAGGCGCTTCAGATTTAGAGACCGCGTCGAGGATGATGCCGCCGCCATGGATGCGGCCGCCTTCTTCGAGGGCGAAGCGACCCGTGATGGGGCACTCGCTGTGCAGATCGTAAGCGATATTACGCGTGGCACGGACGATCACTTCGCAGATCGAGTCGCGGGGGACGCTGGCGGCCTCCTTGGATTCGAGCGTCGAGGCGTCGGTCACCTTAATAATCTTGGCGATGACGGCGTCCACGTTCTGGGTGAGCAGGCGCAGGCGGTAGGTCTTGTTCTGGACGAGCGGTTCCTTGCCGAGCCAGAAGATGCGGGCACGGAATTCGCGGCCGACGCGGGGCTGGTTGGCCGGGTGGGAGGCGACTTGGCCACGTTCCACGAAGATCTGCTCGGAGAGCGTCACGCTGGCGGAGCCACCGGTGCCGACGATTGAGCGGGAATCAGGGCCCGGCCAGTCTTCGAAGGTGCGGACCGTGCTGCGACGGCCGCCAGGCTGGAAGATGAGCTCGTCGCCGGGGCGGATAGCGCCGGCTTCGACGCGGCCCGCGATGATGCGGCGGTGGTCAAAACGATAGATGTCGGAGACAGGCAGGCGCAGGGGAAGGCCGGTGAGGTCGTCTTCGTGGGCGAAGTTATCGAGGGCTTCGGTAACCGTCGGGCCCTTCCACCAAGCCATCTTGGCGGAGCGATCGACGACGTTCTCGCCGTGCTTGGCGGCGATTGGGATGAAGTGGACGGCGTTGAGGCCGAGGGTCTTCAGGAAGGCCGAGTATTCGACGACGATCTTCTGGTAGGTGGCCTCGGAGTGGTCGACGAGGTCCATCTTGTTCACCAGCACGACGAGCTGCTTCACGCCCAGGAGGGAGAGCAGGAACGCGTGGCGGCGGGACTGGTCCATGACGCCTTCCTTGGCGTCGATGAGCAGCAGGGCGGCGGAGGCGCTGGCCGCGCCGGTCACCATGTTCTTGAGGAACTCCTTGTGGCCCGGGGCGTCGATGATCGCGTAAGCGCGCTGCTTCGTGCGGAAGAAGATACGCGTCGTGTCGATGGTGATGTTCTGTTCCTGCTCTTCGATCAGGGCGTCGAGGAGGAAGGCGTATTCGAACTCCATGCCTTCGATGGCACAGTTCTTACGAACCTGCTCGATCTTGCCGTTAGGTAGGGAGTCGGTGTCGTTGAGGAGGCGGCCGACGAAGGTGGACTTGCCGTGGTCGACGTGGCCGACAACGACGACGTGCATCTTGCGATGGTCTTCGACGGAGGGAAGGGAGGTGCTCACAGGTTGGGAAAGGGATTGGGTGTTCATCTTGTTGGGCGGCTCACATGAAGCCCTTGGCGCGGAGTTCCTGCATGGAGTTGCGACCGACGTGGTCCTGGGCACGACCGGCGCGTTCGCTGGTCTTAGTCAGCTTCAGTTCCTCGATGACTTCGTCGATATTGCTGGCCGGGCTGTCGACCGGGTGCGTGATCGGGTGGCAGCCGAGGGAGCGGAAGCGCTTGCCGTCGCGGGCGAAGTAGAGGGTCGGGTTCGGGATGTTTTCGCGGCGGATGTATTCCCAGATATCGAGTTCGGTCCACTCGAGCAGCGGCTGCACGCGAACGTGACCACCTTCAGGGGCGGAGCTGGCGAACTGGCCCCAGAATTCCGGCGGCTGGTCCTTGTAGTCCCAGTTGCCTTCGGCGGAGCGAGGGGAGAACCAGCGCTCCTTGGCGCGGGTCGGGTCTTCGTCGCGGCGGATGCCGGTGACGAGGGCGTCCCACTTGAACTCGTCAATCGCGGCCTTGAACGGGACGGTCTTGAGCTCGTGAGTGACGGTCACCGGGTCGTGCGTGGCGTAACCGATACCGCGACGGATGGCGTCTTCGTTGACGCGGACAATTAGGTCGATGCCATGGATGACCTTGGCCTTTTCGCGGAACTCATACATCTCCGGGAATTCGTAGGTCGTATCGATGTGCAGGAGCGGGAAGGGGATCTTGCCGCAGAACGCCTTACGGGCCAGCCAGATGAGGACGTTGGAGTCCTTGCCCATGGACCAGGGCATGCAGACGGAACGGAAGTTGGCGAAGGCTTCGCGGAAGACGTGGATCGACGTCTGTTCGAGGCGCGTGAGGTGGTCGTTTTGAGCGTTGCGGGACATGCTGAAGAAAGCGGTTGGCGGTTAGCGGTTGGCGGTTGGGAACACAGAGAGGCTGAAGGAAAGGTGGAAGCGGTTGGCGGTTGGGATGACAGTGGGACTAGAAGGACGGAGGGTGGTTGGATTTTGGAGGTTTTCCTATCCGCCAACCGCTAACCGCTAGCCGCCCAGTCCTTTCTTCGTGCGCGTATGCAGGCCGCATTCCTTCTTATCGAAGCCAGGCCAGCGGCCGCCGCGTTCGTCGCCACCGGAGGTGGGCAGGGTGCAGGGGAAGCAACCGATGGAGCGGTAACCGCGGTCGTGCAGGACGTTGTGAGGCAGTCCGTGCTCCTTGAGGTAGGCCCAGACCTGGTCGCGACTCCAGTCGACAAGCGGGTTGAGCTTCCAGACGTCGGAGTTGTCGGGGCGGGCCGCGAGCGAGAGGAGGGGCGTCACGGAACGCTCGGCGCTCTGGTCGCGGCGCATGCCGGTGATCCAGAGGTCGAGGTCGAAGAGTTTCTTGCCGAGCGAGTCGACCTTGCGGAGTTCGCAGCACTTCTCAGGGTCGCGCTTCCAGAGTTCGGCGCCGTATTGGGCGGCCTGCTGTTCGACTGTCTGCGCGGGGTGCACTTCCTTGACCTTGATGCCGAGGTGGGCTTCGAGCTTCGCCTTGAACTCAAGCGTCTCGGGGAAGAGCAGGCCGGTGTTGAGCGTGAAGGCCTGGAGCGGAATGCCGGCGGTCTTGGCGAGGTGGAGAATGACGATGCCAGCGGGCTGGAAGCTCGTGCCGATGCCCGCACGGGCGCCGAAGGTCTCGTAGGCCCAGCGCAGACGGTCCACCGGCGCCAGCGTCGAGAGACGGGCGTCGAGATCCGGGATGCGGTCTGGGTTGAGGTCGGCCATCGACTGACTTAGGCGGCGGGAGCGGCGGGCCAGACGGCGGCCTGGTCGACCCAGTCACCGAAGGCCTGGCCGGTGGTGCGTTCCTTGGCGTACTGCTTGAAGAGTTCGCCGATGAGTACTGGGATTTCGTCGGCGAGGGCGGCTTCCTTCCAGAGGCGAGCGAGGCGGGTGCCTTCGCGGTTGCCGCCGAGCATGATGTTGTACTTGCCCGGGGCTTTGCCCACGAGACCGATCTCGGCGTTGTAAGGACGAGCGCAACCGTTGGGGCAGCCGGTCATGCGCACGACGAGTTCTTCGTTGGCGATGCCCGCGGCGGCCTGGCCTTCTTCGAGTTTCGCAAGGAACTTCGGGAAGACGCGTTCAGATTCGGCGAGGGCAAGTCCGCAGGTCGGGAGAGCCGGGCAGGCCATGCCGCGTCCCTTGATCAGGCCCGGGTTGAAGACGATGGCGCAACCATGGTCATGCAGCACCTTCTCGATGGCGGCCTTGTCGGCTTCCTTGATGTCGGAGAGGATGAGGTTCTGCGTGGCGGTGAGGCGGAAGGTCGGGGCGAACTGCTCGGCAATCGTGCGGAGGGCGGTCTTCAGCTTGTAGCTGTCGGCGTCCTTGACGCGACCGGTCTCGACGAAGAGGCCGAGGAACCAGTTGCCATCGAGCTGCTTGAACCAGCCGAAGGCGTCGCCTTGACCGCGGAAGAGGAAGGGCTTGGCCGCCGGGAGCGGGGCGCCGAGGCGCTTGCCGAGTTCGGCGCGGAACCATTCGACGCCCTTTTCCTGGAGGACGTACTTGATGCGGGCGTGCTTGCGGTCGGTGCGATCACCCCAATCGCGGTGGATGGCGACGACGGCGGAGCCGACTTCGACGACCTGTTCGCGGGTGATGAAGCCGATCACGTCGGCGAGGCGAGGGTAGGTGGCCTTGTTGCCGTGGGAGGTGCCGAGGCCGCCGCCGACAAGCAGGTTGTAGCCGATGAGCTTGCCGTTCTCGACGATGGCCACGTAGCCCATGTCGTTGGTGAAGATGTCGGTGTCGTTGTTCGGCGGGATGGCGAAGCCGGTCTTGAACTTACGCGGCAGGTAGGTCTTGCCGTAGAGCGCATCCGCAGGCGCACCGGATTCGTCCGTGTCGGCGGGCGGGGGCATGTACGGATTGGCCTGGTCTACCGAAGCGCGGGCCTTGGAGACCTTGTCGCCGAGACCGAGGTCTACCTGCACGCCGTCCACCCAGATGGAGTGATAGGCCGTGGTAGTCGGGAGGAGGGCGCGGGTGATGGCGAAAGCATCTTCGTCGACCTGCACGGCGATCTGGTCGACGGGCGGGTTGGATGGAGCAGTGACGTTACGGTTCACGTCGCCGCACGTGGCGAGGGTGGAGGAGAGCGCGTCGTTGATCGACTTGATCAGCGGACCGATGCCTTGCTGCAACACGCCGTGGAACTGGAAAGTCTGGCGCGAAGTGATGCGGAGGGTACCGTTGGCGAAGCGGCCGGAGAGCTCGTCGTAGACGATGTACTGGGAGGCTGGGACGATGCCGCCGGTCTGGCGCGTGCGCACCATGACGGAGTACTCTTTGCCCGTTTTGCGCTTGTCGCGGTCATCCTGCTGGTAGATGCCGTGGAACTTGATGAACTGCTCGTCATCCCCGGTGAAGCGGTCGGCTGCGGGGTTGGCGAGGGTTTCGCGAATATTGCCCGAAAGGTCGGGTTTATCCGCCTTCATGAGTTCGTTCTTAGCTAGGGGCTTGCCGGAGATAGGGTCCATGATTTAATACTTGATAAGATGAGTTAGGATTACATAAATAGGGGTCAAGTTTAAATAAATGGTAAATTGTGACATCGGCCGGGTGGCCTTCGTCGGTGCAGGACCCGGAGCCCCGGACCTGATCACCGTGAGGGGCCTGCGTCTGCTCAAGCAGGCGGATGTCGTGATCCATGACGCCCTGCCGGGGGACGCCCTTTTGGAGGAGATTCCGGCGACGACCAAGATCGTGCCGGTCGGCAAGCGCTGCGGTGTCCACTCGATGACCCAGGACGAGATCAACGCCGTGATCGTGCGTGAAGCGCGTCAGGGCGGTCTCATCGTCCGGCTTAAAGGCGGCGACCCTGGCATTTTCGGCCGTCTTGGCGAAGAGATGGATCATCTCGCCGCCCATGGCATTCCTTTTGAAGTCGTGCCGGGCATTACCGCCGCGACCGCTGCTGGCGCGGATGCCGCGTTCCCGTTGACGCATCGCGGCAAGGCCGCCTCTGTCACGTTCCTCACCGGTCACTGCGCCGATGGCACCGATCAGAATTGGAAGGCACACATCGAGACGGGCGCCACGCTCTGTCTCTACATGGGTGCGAAAGCGCTCCCGTCCGTTGCGGTGAAGCTCATCGCCGCCGGTGCTCAGGCCGATCTGCCGATTCGTCTGCTTTCGAAGGTCTCTCAGGATGGCACGTCGGACGTGCTCACGACGCTGAACGACCTCGCCTCAGGCAAGGTCGACGTTTCCGTGCTGCCCACGCCGCTCATCGCGGTCGTTGGTGCCGTCGTCGCTCCGCCTCGTCATGCTGGCCTGATGGGCCGCATCGCGGCCTTCGCCTGAGTTAGTTCTTCTTCCAGACCTTCGCGCGGAGGGTGAAGAATAGTAAGGTGAAGATCGTCGCGACTCCTCCGAGCCAGAGTAGTATGCGGCCGCCGAGGTCCATGTCTTTGGGCGCTAGGGCTCCGATCAGCACCGGTAGGAGTCCAATGAGAATGATGGTCCCGATGACGATATTCTTGGTTAACTTGAATCCAGAGGTGTAGAGATGGCGTCGGAAGAGCAACGCCGGCAGGGCGGGGTGCGTACCGAGTAGGGGGCTGAGTTTCCAGCGCAGGCCGGCAGGCGCGTGTTCCTTGGCGATGGTCGCAACGTCTCCGTCGCCGCCGGCGTGGCGGCCGGGTAGCAGGAAGAGCATCAGAATGACCGCCTCGCCGTTTGCGTCCTGCAACGCGTGTTCAAGCAGCGGTTCGTTGAAATCATATTCCGGTCCGTCTCGTCGCTCCATCGAGCAGGCGATCAGTTCGTCGTCCTTCAGGCCCAGTTGACTCCGAAGAGAGACGGCGAAGAAATTTCGGCAGCGCGTCACTTCGGGGATGGGTGAGCCGTGGTCGCAAAGATAGACCGTGCCGCTTCCCTTGGTCCAGCCGGTCGACTTCAGGTTGTCGACGAGCATGGTGGTGAGCTCGGGTCCGAAGAGCGGTTCGCGGATGCTGAGTTTCATCGTGCCTGGTTGAGCGTCGGCGAAGACTTTGGGAAGGTATTCTGTGATCGCGCGGCTAGGCCCGATGAAGAGCGGAAGTACCACGAGTTCGTCGATGCCGTCAGCCTTGGCCTGCTGGACGGCGCCTTCGAAGATGACCGCCGGTTGTCCGCCGAGTAGGGCAGGGTCGATCTTGGTCGAATGCATCGTCGAGACCGGCCGGACTTCCTGGCCGATCAGCTTGCTGACTTCTTGGGCCAGTCCGCGCAGGGCTAAAGTCGCGGCTGGCTCGTAGGAACCGTTGTCGACGAGGAGGATACGGGTGCCGGCCATAAGGGGGTAAGTGAGGGATAATCTTCATATTGGCAATGCAGGGTTGGCTGATTGTGGGTTGCCTCATTCCGAGGGCGGAGTTTCCTTGAGGGATGCCCCGCCGTTTCCTCGCCGCCGTCGCTCTCTGCCTGAGCGCGCTCTCCCTTTCCGCCGCCGACGTCTGGCTGACCGACCTCGATGAAGGCATCAAGCTCGCCAAAGCCGAGAAGAAGGCGATCCTCGTCGACTTCACCGGTAGCGACTGGTGCGGCTGGTGCATCCGCCTGAAGAAGGAAGTCTTCGACCAGAAGGAGTTCGCCTCGGTCACGAAGGACTTCGTGCTCGTTGAACTCGACTACCCTCAGAAGAAGAAGCAGAGCGCCGAGGTGAAGGCCAAGAACAAGGCCCTCTCGGAGAAGTTCGCCATCGAAGGGTTCCCGACAATCATGCTGCTGGACTCCAATGGTGAGCCTTTCGCCCAGACCGGCTACCAGGACGGCGGCCCGGTCAAGTATCTCGCCCACCTCGCCGACCTTTCGAAAGCTAATACGGCCGAAGGGAAGGCCAAGTTCGCCCAGGGCAAGAAGGACGAAGGTCTCGTGCGTGGCTACGGCGAAGAACTCGAAAAGCTCATCACACCCCTCCTCGAGAAGAAGGACCTCGCCTCCGCGGAGACCGCCATCGCCAAGTTCATCAAGGACAAGGCCGTTACCGGCGCCGCCAAGGTGACCCTTTCCGTCAACGCCCGCGTGGGTAGCGTCCAGGCCTGCAAGCCCGGCGACCATGCCGCCGTGCTCAAGGTTCTCGACGAAGTTATCGCGGACAACCCTGCCGACCTTACTGGCGAACTGAAGCAGTTCCGCGCTCAGGTCGCCGCCGCCCAGGCCGCCGACAAGTCCAAGAAATAATCTCATGAAGAAACTCATCCTTACCCTGCTGCTGCTCGCGACCGTCACGGCGCGCGCCGAACTCACCTGGCTGACCGACCTCGACGAAGCCAAGAAGGTCGCCACCAAGGAGAACAAGAAACTCTTGGTCGATTTCACCGGGAGCGATTGGTGCGGTTATTGCATCAAACTCCACAAGGAAGTCTTCGATACTCCAGAGTTCGAGAAATTCGCCAAGGACTACGTCCTCGTAGAACTCGATTTCCCGAAGCGGAAGGAACAGCCTGCCGCTGAGAAGACGAAGAATCAGGCGGCCCAGAAGAAGTACGGCGTGAACGGATTTCCGACCGTCCTGATCCTTACCGTCGGGGGGAAGGTCCTCAATCGCGCCGAGGGTTACTCCCCGGATTCCGGCCCGTCCGCCTATCTCCCGCAGCTCGGCGCCCCCGCCATCAAGAAGGTCAAGGCGCCCACTCCTGCTAAGAAATAATATGCGCCCCCTCCTATCTCTCCTCGCCGTTTTCGCCGCGGTCGCCGCTTCCGCCGCCGGGCCTGTCTGGCTCACCGACCTCGACGCCGCCAAGGCCCAGGCCGTGAAGGAGAATAAGCCCGTGCTCGTCGACTTCACCGGCAGCGATTGGTGCCCGCCCTGCATTCAGTTGCATAAGATAGTCTTCGAGTCAGCCGAGTTCGCCGCGGTCGCCTCGAAGTACGTGCTCGTCGAATTGGATTATCCGCGCAAGACGCCGCAGGCTCCTGAACTGAAGGCCAAGAACGCGGAGCTCTCGAAGAAGTTCGGTATCTCGGGCTTCCCCACGATTTTGCTCATCGACGCCAAGTCTGGCGAAGTGTTTGGCAAGACGGTCGGCTTCGGTGGCCAGACCGCCAAGGAATACCTCGATAAGCTGGCCTCGTTTAAGAACACCCCCGAAGGCAAGATAGCCCTCGAACAGGAACAGAAATCTGCGGCCGACCGTTCGACCAAGAGCCGCGTGCTCGGCCAGAAGATCAATGACGCCATCGCGGCCAAGGACTTTAAGGCCGCGGAGGCCGCCCTTGACGAGATGTTTGCCGACGTCACTGGTCCGCGTAAATCGGTGATGCCTTTCAATAAGGGCCGTATCCTGCTCATGATCGACCCGACGGCCAAGGAGCAGGCGCTCAAGTATATCGACGAAGCCCTGGTGCTCACGGCGGGCGACGAAACCTTGGCCAAGCCTTTCAAAGCCTTCCGCGAGAAGGTCGTCTCCGGTGCGACCGGCGCTCCGGCATCCGCCCCCAAGGGCGCTGCGCCCAAGGCGGCGGCCGACTCGAAGAAGGGCGCGTAAGCCTTCAGCTCAGCAGCTGGTTTAAAGGCGCCGTGAGAACTTCCTCTGGCGTCTTTCCTTTTTGGCGGAGTTCGCGGATCGAGAGGCCGGCGGTGCGCTTGGCGAGCCGCTTGCCGTCGGCATCAACGATCAGCGGCGCGTGCGCCCAGGTGGGGGCAGTCCAGCCGAGCGCCCGATAGAGTAAAATCTGACGAGCCGTCGAAAGGAGGAGGTCGGCGCCGCGCACGACTTCGGTGATGCCCATGGCATGGTCGTCAGCGACGACGGCGAGTTCATAGGCCGGGAAGCCGTCTTTACGCCAGACGAGGAAGTCGCCGAAGTCATGTCCGGCGACGAATGCCTGTGGCCCTTGGAGGGCATCGACGAAGGTGATGGTCTCACCGTCGGGCACGCGGAAGCGCCAGTTGGTCGGGCCGGGTTCGCGGGCTTCGCGGCCGGTGCCGAGGGGCGGACGCAAAGATGGCGGGAAGATCGGCTCAGCGTCGTCTTCGGCGTGCGGGGCGGTCAGGCTGCGTTCCACGTCCTTACGGGATTTGTCGCAGGGGGTGAGGACGCCGGCGGCTTGGAGCTTCTGCCAGACCTCACGGAACCAAGGGAGACGCAGCGACTGGACGTAAGAAGCATGGGGGCCACCTACGTCAGGACCTTCCGTCCACTTCAATCCGAGCCAGCGGAGGTCTTCGATCGCCGCCGCGGCGAACTCCAGGCGGCAACGTCCCGCATCGAGGTCTTCGGTGCGGTAGATCAGCGTCCCGCCAGCGGCGCGTTCGGCAGCGAGGGCGAAAGTACGGGCGTGCCCGACGTGCAGGTAGCCCGTAGGGGTCGGGGCTATCCGTCCGCGGGTCATCAGAGGGGGTTGCCCGTGGGGATGAATTCCCACTTCACGCCGAACTCCGTGGCCACCGCGCAGGCGAGGGCCTTCACGCCCCAGGTCTCGGTGGCGTAGTGTCCGCAAGGGTAGAGGTTCCAGCCTTGCTCGTGGGCTTCGTTGAAATGTTCTTCGCGCAGCTCGCCGGTGATGAGCGTGTCGCAGCCTTCGGCTTTCAGGTGGTCGAGGGCGCTTCGGCCGCTACCGCTCAGGATCGCGATCTTCTTTGGTTTCGACGATCCGAATTCGATGCCCTTGTAGGTCTGAGGGTAAGAGGCTTTGAGGCGCTTACGCAGCGTCGCTCGCGGAATTCCCTTGCAGATACAGGCGATGGGCAGGCCTTCGTAATCCACGAACCAATCCACGACCTTCAGGCCGAGGTCCTGGGCGATGAGCGCGTTGTTGCCGATGGCGGGATGAGCGTCGAGGGGGAGGTGGCTGGAGTAGAGCGACAGGCCGGTCTTCTTCAGCATGGCTTTGCGCAAGGCGCGGACTTCGCGTTCAGGCGAGACCGGGCGCCAATACATCCCGTGGTGGACGATCAGGAAGTCGACGCCGCGACGGGCGGCTTCGGCGAAGACCTGGGCGCCGGCGTCGACGGCCGCGCCGACCTTGCGGACCGGGCGCGTGCCCTTGTGTTGCAGGCCGTTACGGGAACCTTCGAAATCGGCGATGTGCTTACCGTTGGTGATCAGGTCGCAGAAGCGGGCGACCTGCGCGGCGGTGACTTGGGTCTTCACAGCTTTTTAAAGTTGGTCGGTTGTTCGGCGGGTTCGGCGAGTGTGGAGGGCTCGAAGGTCTGCGGCGCGAAACTTCCGCCGAGTGCGGCCTCGGTGATACGGAGCAGGTCGGCATCGCGTGTGGTTTCGTCGAGCAGGCTGCACGCGGCGAGCATCCACTGCTCGTCGACCTTGGAGAATTCCTCGACCTGCAGCGTGCGGGTCTTCTTGCCGTTGGCATCGAAGCAGGTCGCCTGGATGAGCACGCCGTAGACATGGTCGATGGCGTAGTTCACCTTGGCCGGTTCATGACCGATTTGATTGAGCGCGTCGAAGGTATGGACCGGCCGGCGACGTTTCTCCGTCGTCAGGTAGGCGGTGGCGGGCCAATGCGTGAAGGGTAACTGAAGATCGAACGGCGAGAGGATGAGCCCGTCCGCGAGCGGGATGAGCGGAGCCTGGTCATCGATTTTCTGCGTGGCGGCGCCTCGGCGCGACACCCAGACGCGGCTACCTTGCGCGGATTTGACGGTGATGAAGGCCAAGGCTGGCTTGCCTTGGGCGTCCTTGATCTCGCCGCGGAGGAGTTGTTCTGAGCCGTGCGATGCGGCCCAGAGCGTGCCTTTGACCGCGGGTAGCGACTCGCCTTTGCGCGGCTTATGGACGATCTCGAAGCGCAGACAGAGGTCGCTGTTCAGGCGGGCGGCGCGGAAGCCCGCGAGGAAGGCCTGGCCTTGCTCAGGCGTCAGCTGATCCAGCCCTGGGGCTGAAGGGATACGCGATTGCGCGAAGCAACCGAGTGCGATGAGACACGCTACCCAGCGGACAGACAGGCTGAGCAGTCGGGTTCTCACTCAGGCTTACTTGGCCGGAGCCGGAGCAGCGGGCTTCGCCGGAGTCGTCGCGGCCGGAGCCGGGGTGGACTGGGGCTTGGCCGCGGCAGGGGCAGGGGCGGACGGAGTGGCAACCGGAGCCTTGGGGGCGGCGGGAGCAGCGGCGGCCGGAGCAGCCGGGGCGGCGATGGGTGCGGTGGCCTCGGCGGCGAGAGCCTTCGCCTTCTTTTCCTTTACTTCGTGAATGAAAACGAAGCCGAGGTAGAGGCCGAAGCTGAGGACGAAGAGGACGACCGTAAGAACGGTGGTCATCTTCGAGAGGACGTTGGCGGATTCACCACCGAAGACCGTCTCAGCGGCACCGCCGCCGAGGGCCGAGCCCATGCCAGCGTTGGCGCTGGGGCGCTGCATCAGGATCACGAGGACCACGAGGATACAGACGAGGAAGAGGGCCACCACGGAGGCGTAGAGAAGGAAGTCCGACATGCCCCCCATCCAAGGGGTCAGTTTCCCATAAAACAACGCCAAAATCAGGCTTGGAGGTAGCTGCCCCCGGACACCCGGTAGGTCAGCCAGTCGCCAGAGGGCGGGGGAACGGTGCCAGTCGCGATAACCTGATGCTTTTCGCCGACTTCGTTCCAGAAAGCACGTCGGCGGGTGTCATCGAGTTCTCCGAGGACGTCGTCGGCCAGGATGACCGGCGGCGTGGGGGCGAGCAGGGTGTCACGCTGGAGCCGGGCGAGGCAGAGGGCCAGGACGAGGAGGCGTTGCTGGCCTTCGGAGGCATAGTCTGACGCATCCTTGCCGGCGAAGAGCATCCCGAAGTCATCGCGCTGCGGTCCGCGTAACGTCGTGCCCGTGGCGAGGTCGGCGACGCGCGTCTTAGTCCAGATCTCGACGAGCTGGTCGGCGGCCACATCGGGTTGGTAGACCAGGTCGGCGCCCTGATCGGGGAAGCCCGCGCGGGCGCACGCGTCGCGTAACGTCGCGGCGAGGTCGGGCAAAATACGGGCGCGGGTCGCAGCGATCAGCTGGGCCGGCGCAAGCATCGCTTTCTCGAAGGCACGCAGTTCCTCGTCGGAACGGACGCTCGCTTTAAGTAACGCGTTACGTCCATCGAGCGCGCGGCCGTAGTCGCGGACCGCGGTGA
>Ga0209597_1001799_pt1 | contig 13896 bp, 17 predicted proteins | sample M_140625_MF_Meta_FD_187316 | JGI IMG/M metagenome (GOLD analysis project Ga0209597, IMG submission 187316) | Freshwater microbial communities from Lake Montjoie, Canada to study carbon cycling - M_140625_MF_MetaG (SPAdes) (version 2) | ecosystem: Environmental > Aquatic > Freshwater > Lake...
TACGTGCGCGAGCACACGTTGGCACTGACATAAATTCTGCACGTGATGCAGTGATGCCAGTAATTCCGTAGAAATTGTAAATCGAGTCCGTTGTATTTGTAGGCGCAAGCGATGCCTGGACGTCATAGGTCGGTGACGGAGCCGATGTTGTGACGTTGCGAGAAAATAGACCCATGCGTGAAGTCTAAAGGTCTGCTATACATCTAGCCGACCAGAATATCAATCTCCATTTCTGGGCGTGTCGCAAAATGTGTCGCCAGAGCCGAAGCCACAGCTGCGCAGACTGCAACGCTTGAGGCGCGCCGACCAATAATCCAGCCGCCATCGCCCATTGGTAATCTCACGGCCGATAATATCTGCTTGGATAATTCTGCCTGTTTCCCGTGGATCAATCTTTTTGAAGTAATTGCACCGAGCAATTCATCGCAGCTTTGGCCATAAAGTGCGCCATCGATGCTGATGATGGGAATGCCGGCCGGTTGTAATCGCGCAGCTACGGCAGAGCTTGTTCGCTTACTGAAAGCCACATATTCCACCGGATATTTTCTAGCATAAGGCGCGACATCGTTGGCGATGGCTTTATCGTCTAGCGAAATCGGATTGTGCCAGGTATGTAGAAGCTTGATGTTGAAAGTGTCGTCGGCATTCTTTTGAGCCGCGACTAGCGCCCCATCTCTACGATCTGGCGATAAATCTAGGCCGAACCACGTCAGCTTCTCCACATCAAGCTGCACTTCATCAGATCCACACTCTTCCCATTCCTTCACGGGAATCGCTCCGGAGATTGTATTGACCCAACGGCAGAGCACCTCCGTCTGGACGACATCTGGTGGATCATTGAGAACGGCACGGATATTATCTTCGTGGATTGTGTGACCTAGCGCCGGATTGCTCGCGACCCAATTCTTTTCATCTTCAATTTTGTCCGAGAATGCTGACCACTCGAAATATGCGATGTCATCGTTTCCGCCGGCAGCCGAAGCCATACCGCGCTCGCGGAGTTGATTCAAGATTAAGGAATGCTGATCGCCAGCATTACTGAACGTCCAGAGTTGAGGATTTTTAGCGGCCATCATCGTATATCTCATGGCTGACCAGGCTTCGGTGTCTTTCAGCTGACGCGTCTCGTCCATGTACACAGTCTCCGGCTTAGCAAATCCACGCGCCGCAGCATTGGCCGCCTTTACGACGTAGCGAGCGCCGGACATTAGCTCAATTTCTTCGGATCCATGCGCCCATCGGATTTTTTTGACTTGCTTAGCTAGTGCTGGATTGCTTTCAATGATGCTGACCACGTGCCGGAAAGTCTCCAACGATGTAGTTAGAACGTGCGCTGATCCAAGCTGCAAGGATTCTTGCCATAGGAAAAGCCGAGCCAAGATTGACATCTCCATAATTGTGGATTTGCCATTCTGACGAGCTGCAACGACCACGACCAGAGGCGCGTGCCAGCGTCCGTCAGGCTTAACCTTAAGCGCGTGCTCAAAGACAAACTTCTGCCACGGCATTAGCTCCACGCCTATCTGTGACGCAAAGTCGATGATTTCCAAGCCCTTAGACGGCAAATCGTTGAGCCTAGAGTGGATTCTAGGCGTTCCTGAGCCAATTAGACGGCTAGGTTGGGTATCAATTCCCTGTTCGTCCCTGTTCGAGCCTGTAACGACCTGCAACGCCCGATTCTGCCCTGTTGTGGCCTTAGTCATGGCTTGTGCTCTCTTGTGTCGGTGAAAACGGAAAAGGAAGAGTCAGAGGTGTCCTTGCTTGTCCAAAAAACACGCCTGTTCGATTGCCTTTTGAATAATTGCATCGCGTACACGCTGCTAAGAGGTTATCTGGCTCATCAGTGCCACCCTTGCTGATTGGAATCACATGATCCACAGTAGTGGCATCGTTGCCACAGTATTGGCACAACCTTGCGTCCCTAATCAATATCCGTTCACGTATTTTAGACCAGGCTCTTGTGCCTCCATTGGCTCTTGCTGACTTAGCTGCCATCAGTGGAAACCATTAGCCTTGAAGAAGCGCCATGCGTTGCACATAGAACCATAACGTTTCGTGATGTATCTCGTACTCCAATCCACCATCGAGAAGCCATCAAGTCGCCCGTACTTAGCGTTCTTCATCTGGCCTAAGCCATAGTGTGATCCGTTGCGTGCATCGACTCTCCAGTTGCTTTCCTTCTGGATCAGCGCATTGAAGCAGCTGAACTGCTCGTAATTAATTATCCTTGAATGTGCATAGAGTTTAAGCAAATCAGTCTGTGACACTGCTTTTGCCTCTGTTGTTGTGGATATTGTCAAGATCAGAATTGACATAGGAATAGCCAATAAGTTTTTATTATTTTTTATTTTTATATTTATTTTCTTTTTATTTATCTTTATTTTCAAGATATTATCTTTCAAGTATAGCGATGGATCCTGACATTCTGTCAAGGATTGAGTCCGGAGTGTTGCATCGTCCACAGGTGCCTGTGGATAAGTCTGTGGATAACTATTCAAGGCCAGCCACCAGAGAATCATCGACTAGCTTGACCGAGAATGCTCCGCAACCTGAGCATTGAGCAAACCATTCGTGCATCGTCAGCTCTGCTCCCTTTGTGATGAGGTGTTCTTTACGCCCATCACCATAAAGCTTCTTGCAGATTGAGCAGTCAAATCGCAGCAGTGGCATATCCGCTCCTTACCAACGTGTCGATTGGATTGAGGTTGCCTTGATCTACCCACCAAGAGTCCTGACGTGGATTCTTAAATCGTTTTCGTTTAGCGAATGCTACTGGAAGCCAGCCGACGATGTAATAGACCGGCGACTTGCCCACCACTAACACGGCCACATCATCATCACGATCGTATGGATAAACAATAAGACTTCCGCCTGTGTAAGTAGTCCAGCGCACTTCTAAGCCCTGGCCTACATCTGCCCGTCTCTTGCCCTTGTTGTCATTGATGTCGTAATCAAGACCGAAGTATCTGGCCACTACCATTTCAGCAGCTAGTGATTCGGCATATTCGACGCATCGTTCGTGATTGTTTAGCTTGGAGTTGTATTGAATGCCGTGACCGAGAGATCCAGATTGTGCAAATATGACATCACTGGCACGTCGATGAATAGCCCACTCATCGGCCTCCGTTACTGTCATTTTCTGCATTTGCTACAGAACCACAACACCGGCTCTCCTCCGACCGCACGCAAATAACCTGCACGATCTAGGATCTCTATGCGCTCACAATGGTCGCATTTCTCACACTTAAACTCTGCGACTATTTTGCCATCAATCAACGTCCGACCAATCATGGTGTCCACATCAATCATTTCAGTTACGCGGCTCATACTTGTGGCCTCCACTGTCCATCAGATCCGAGCATGTACCAGGCTGGCGCACACTGCCTAGCCTTAACCTTCTCTGGACACATATAACCGCCCCAGCCTTTTCCAGTCTTAGCCGTTCCTTCTCGCCAAATCATGTGGCCATGAGAACACAATGGAGCAGCTGCTACTTGAACGCCGCCTAGTGTCTCTTTAATGGTGTCAATAGCTACTCCAAGCGTAGGAATGCCGGCTTCTTCTGCCTCTTCACGTGTCTTAAACGATGGCACGTCTCCAAATTTAGTGCTCCAGTAGTCATAGGCAACGGCAGAATCTTGAACAATCTTTGGATCGATTCGCTCTACCTGTTGCATATTCTGAACTGTTGGCCTCTTGTCCGTGCCCAAGACTAGCCCCGCGCAACGGCCTATCGCGGACGTGCATGTGTCCTCGATAAACCATTTTTTCATCTGGACGTTGTAGGTGTTCACGTTGCCGAATGCGTAATCAATGCCAGCCGGCTCTTGATCTTCATAATTACGATATATCCGGCATTCGACTAGAACATAGCCTTTTTCGAGATTGACGTCCATAATTGACGTGTGGATTTTGCCGTCTGGATAAGTAGCCCAAAATCGTTGAATGCGTGCAGCTACATCTTCGTAGTTGTCTAGGAAACTCATTTGATGGCCGCCTTTTGTGAGATGTGGCGAGTCACTGCTCGGCCTCGTTGATAACCTTCTTTGTGGCCTTCTTTATAGCCCATTGAATAACTCACAATCGCCCAGAGAATACAGGCGAGCGCCATGATAAAGAATAAACCGATTTCACTTGTTGTCATTTTTGCTCCCGTGGGAGCCTTGTCGAATGCTCCCAAATACAGAATGACATCGATGGCCGACAATTTCAAGATTGACGTCGGCGTGTCTATTTTTTAAGAGCAATCTCCAGCAGTAGTTGATCTAAACGTGCCTCAATTCTAGAGACTTGATCCTTGAGACTGTTGCCACCATTCGGTTGAAACTCCCGCATGATCGACTTCACCATGAATCGCATTGACGAATAGATGGCAGTGAGCACCGCAAGAACAAGCCCACCCACCGCCGTCCATTCGCCGACACTCACTTCGTCTTACCGAATTGTGCGTCGTTAGGATTTAACCAGCGAAGAATCACTGGCAGAATTGAAGCAACACCTGCCCCGATAATTGCTTTTGGATCTGTTACACCGGCCAAATAAACGGCGATGCAAGAACTGAGAAAACTTCGTCCCCACGAAGCGCCCATAGCCTTGAGATCTTTCATTTCTTTTTCTCCTTTGGCTTTACCTTTTGGATTGGCTCGACCACTGGATATTCTCCATCATAGGCAGCTAAACGAGCGCGAGCAAAACCAACAATTTCCTTGCCGATGTAGCGTTGCTTGAGCATCACCATTCCGCCGTTTCGTTGATCTCCATCGCCGGAAGTGTTGCCCTCGACGCAGAGCACGCTTGATGTGCCTACCTTGACCACAATTCCAATGTGACTAATTCTGTCCACGCCATCATGTGGAAAGTCCATGAAGCACAGATCTCCCAGTTGTGGCCTATCGTCAATCCAGCGTCCTAATTCTTTCATCTTGTGTGCGCCAGCAGCAGTGCTAACCATTGACGGAATCTTGACTTTTGCTTGGTCAAATACCCAATTGCAGAATGAACCGCACCAGGGCAATCCATCGGCCTTTGTAAATTTGCCGTACTTTGTCAGATTCTCGCCAGTCTCAACTGTTCCGATTTCTGCAAGTGCGACTTCAATTATCCGAGCAGCAGTGCCGTCTGGATAAGTCATTGAAGCAATAGTTTTGCTTCGTCAGCAGTGATTCCCAATTTAACCAATAAATCGTTTTTTAGTTTGGCATCATTTTCAGCCTTTACTTTGGCAGCTTCTACTTCAGCGACCACCAAAACAATGCTGGCTTTATAGTCAATTAATTCTTGGCCTTCCAATTTGCGCTTTTCATCGCCATCTTGGATCCAAATGTCTTTACTGTCCGTAGCCATAAACTGTATACCTTCCTGTCATTGTTCCTGCCGTCATAAATAAGCTTACAGAGTCAAAATTTGATGTAGTTAAAAAGTAACCGCCACCAATTCCTGTTTGTACCAATTCTCCTTGACCTTGCGTGTAATTGACAGTTTTTCGAGAAGTCACCATTGGATTTCCAATGTCAAAAATAGTTAAAGATTTGTCATAAGAATCAGAAATTTGCAGTGATGTTCCACCGCTTGTTGAATATTGAAGTGATGTTGCGCCACTGTATGGCACATTAAATCGCTGGCCATACCATGAAGCGTCGGTATTGTCTGTGCCGCTTGCTCTAAATCTCATAAAAATTCCGCTTGGTGAGCTTGCTACTGTGTCAATGTTTACCACTAAACGATAATTTCGGTACGTGGTAGTAAAAGTGCTAGTTGGTAATGAGAAACTAGAAACGGCTGAGAATGTGTTTGATGCTAAAAGCACCAAACCTCCACCACTAGGCGTCGCCCAACTAGGCGCACCAGATGCAACTGTGAGGACTTGTCCAGTGCTACCAATTCCTAAACGATCAAAAGTTCCTGATCCTGTACCTTTGATTAAATCGCCAGCGGTTGTGATTGCCGTCGCCATTGAGTTTGTAACTGTAACTGTTCCAGTTGTGCCACCGCCAGAAATGCCAGTGCCAGCAGTTACACCGGTGATGTCGCCTGTGTCATTAGTGATCCAAGTAAAGGCCATATCTGTTGCGCTTGTCTTAGACAAGATTTGACCAGTTGTGCCACCTTTTAGATATGCCATTGACGTATCAACTGCCTGGCCGAATGTATTGAAATCAGCCGGAAGATTCGTGACCAGAGAGGTACTGGTCGGCATCACCCAGCCGAAATTAGTTGTTGGATTTGCCATCGTTTCTCCTTAATTCACGACTAACGCGTGCGCGTAGTCAAGTGTGCCAGATAGGGTATTGAATTTTTCTAAGACACTCACATCTTGCCACGCCATCGCCTGAATTGAGAATGGCAGTGGAGACATGATGAGAGTGACCGAAAGTTCATTGTAGGAGGCCTGGAATCGCCAGCCCTCGACAAAGCCCAGGAAGTTTCCTGATTGCATATTGGCCGGCAAATTGGCCAGCGAAACCGGCTGACCCATGAACACATTGATGAGAGCGTCTCTGTCTGCATCATCTAACTCTGGATTTGTCAGTGCAAAAGTGATTGATTCCAAAAAAGGCTGAGGCGTTGATCTAAGTGTCAGATAAAAATTGGCTTGAGTTGTGGCATCGCCAGAGTTCTTGATTGACGTCGTAATCTGCTGAGCAAGGTCGCCATAGGTAGCGATTGAATCGGCGTCTGTTGCCGTTACGTTGCCGGCTGAATAGACCAAGTTGATGTCGTTTCTAATATCGCCGGCCTTTGTCTGAATCTTGATTCCACGTCCCAGAGCATCATTGGCCGAAAGTTCTGTGTATCCGTTAGCTGCTAAATACTGAGATCGATGCGTTGAGTCAGCATAACAAATTTGCCCTTGAGCATTTTCGTAGATATAGCCCAAGCCAGAAGTAGCAAGAGCTGCAACCAAGTCCCAGGTGACTGTTTTACTAGATCCACGATTGGCAAGAAGATAATCGCCTGGAGTATCAATCTCGCCAAGCCCTGTGTTTTGAGCATTAGCCCAGGTTTCGGTTGCTGGGTAATACGTCGCCCAAGTCATGGCAGCCGGAACCTCTGACCAGTTATTGACCAGTAAATCCTCAAGGATTGTATAGATCTGATTGCCATCGTAATCCTGAGTCAAAACGCCGTTTGTGAGTGCCTTTTGAAGCCGTGCTAAGGCTCCTAGAGCCGTGATTGTGACCTCTTGAGTAATTGCTACTGAGCCGACCTGTGAGACGGCCACAGTCACATCAACAACTGAACCGCCGAAAATTGCCACGTATGTCCCAGCCGTATTTTTGACCTCAATTGTGACTGCATCATTGATCTTGGCCGCAATCGCTCCCTGATCAAGATTGATGAGATTGACTGTGCAATAACCGGCTTGAGCCTGTGTGTAGATATTTGTGCGCCCTGATGAAATTGAAAGATTGGCTAAGACTGTATTTGTGACGACGACGCCTTCAATAGTTACGCGCCAGATTGGACTCCAGTTTGTCATTAGAGAGCGACCAGATTACCGCCGCCACCTGTGCCGCGATAGTAAGAATCATTGAGTGTGTTCACAATTGTTCGAGCAGTACCTTCGGCATCGATTGCCCCATTGACTGTGATGCTGATGCGTGCAGCATTTTGAGAATCCGTAAATCCTCCGCCACCCATAGCAGCTAGACGAGCCGCATTCTGTGAATCGGTAAATCCGCCTCCGGCAAGAGCAGCGCCTGAGACTGCTGATTTAACTCCGCCCGATGATGTTGTCGATCCTGTTCCGGTTGATGTCGTAGTCGTTGGCACTGTAATCGTTGGCACTGTCACTGACGGCGTTGCAGTCTTAGGAATTGTCACGTTTGGAACGCTAATTGATGGAGCAGAAATCAAGCCGACATTTGGCAAGAATGGAATTGAATTGTAAACCTTAATCAAAGCATTGATTCCGGCAACTGCTCCAGAAATCAATGCGTTCAATCCATTGATGACTGCTCCGATGACGTTAATGATTCCGCCAGCGATTTCTCCAACAACCTTGAACGCTCCGCCTAATACTGTGACCAGAACCGGCACAACGTACTTCTGAATAAAGCCGATGAATTCTGTGAATGCTTCCTTGTTTTTATCGATTGCGTCAGTGATTGGCTTGAAGAAATCAGCAAATTTGCCAAGAGCCGGAACAACGTCACTGACTACAAAATCAACTAATTTCTGAATGACTGGAAGTAATTTATATCCGATTGTTTCTTTTGCTTCATCAAAGGTGACTTTCAATCGATCCAAGCGGCCTTGATAGGTTTCCGCATTGGCCGCAGCTGCGCCACCGAATAGATCCGTCAATTTCTTTTGCACGTCAGTGAATGACATTGTTTTAAGTTCGGCAGAAGATAATCCGATGCCTAGTTTTCCAAGCGCGGCAGTATTGCCATCGTAGGCTTTACCAATTGCATTTGCCACAGCTTCTAATGGCTTGCCAGTAGATGTTGAGACATCGAGTGCAACAGAAAGAAGATCCTGCGCCTTGCTCAAATCATTAGTCGAAAGCGCGATGCGCTGCAAGGCCGGACGAAGTTTTGAATCGCTGACACCCGTTGCCAGAGACATTTTGAGAATCTGATCTTCGGTTGCTGCAATCTGTGCCTGTGTTGCACCTGTTGCAGATTTAAGAGCGTTGGCTAATTTGACCTGCGCTGCTTCATCTTCAATCGCCGCTTTGACACCATCGACGCCAATCTTGACCGCATAAGCAGCAGCAGCAGCGCCAGCAGCCGCGAAAGCCAATCCTGCTTTTTTGCTAAATTCGCCCATCTTGGAAGAAGAATCATCAACGTCTCCATTGGCTTGAGCCAGTGATTTCTTGAGCTGATCTACATCAGCAAGAATCGAGAGTTTGAGTGTGCGCGATTGTCCGGCCATTTACCACTCCTTCAAGATTCGGTCAAAAGCATTTTCCCACTTGTCAATGATCTCCGGCTGGATTGCGCGAAGTGTCGGATAAATAAACCAACCAGTTGAGCCGCGTCCAGTTGTGCCTGACCAGATGGGAAACTGCTTGAATTTATTTGATCCGAACTCCGTACCGCCCCAGAGATCCTTTGTTGTTGCACCGCCAGAAAACTTTTGACTTACGAAGCCAAAAGACAATTCACCAATCTTGGAAGATTTAGATACACGGGAGCCACTGGCAATTCGGTCGGCGGCCTTGCCCCTAGTGACTGCTTTCTGCTGAATTTTGCCTTGAGCGAATTCTGCAAGAGCTGAGGATTCTCTTTTAGCTGCATCGGTTGCTTCTGCGTCCATCGCCTTGAAAGCCGAAGTAATGGCGCGTAGATCTTGCTTGTTGTAAGCAATCTCAACGTTGTCGCTCATTCTGTTTCTCCAGTATCTCGAAAGCCGTGTAGATCTGCTCCGCCGTCGTCCATTCGCTCATCGGAATTCCCGTCGCTATTGCAAGCTCGACGAGTATGCGATTTACGCTTCCGGCGGCGTAACTTTTGGGAGAACGTCACCGACTGTCACATCGGCTACTGTTTCACACCAAATCTCATAGCTTTTGATTGGCTTGCCACCGGCTTCACGTTTCATCGCATTCCACGCAAGGAAGAGAAGATCAGAGATTCCAATCTTCTCCTGCGCTTGCGAGATTGTGCTGCCAGTCTTTTGTTCCCATTTCGCCCACTCTGGCGGTTGTGCGGTGTATGTGCCGAATTCGCCCGACGTGTATTCGATGGTGATTGGTAGTCTCATTTGGTGCTCCCGTTTCTATTGGTTGGATCAGGTGATTGTGAGAACTGGTGTTGTTGAGCAGAGCATCGCCCAGGTATCAGTCTGAGCATCTGGAGCAGCGCCGCCAGCAGTTGGAGCCACTGGAAAGACGTTGCCGGCAAATGATGCGCCTGTTGCTGATATGAGTGTGAATGCCAATGCAGTATTTGGAGCAGAAGTAAACGCAGTCCACATTGCTTCAAATAGTGACGAAGTTGCGCCCCAGTCTGCAAGAAGTGAAATGTTGAGAGTCCACTGATCATCGATGTGCTTGTAAGCCTTGCCATCGAGTGTTTGATAAGTAGTGATCACTGGCGCATTGACCAGAGTGACCGCAGTTGTCTGCGCGTCATAATTCACTGAATTCAGGGTGAAGGTTATGTCGCGACCCGTGACGATAGTTGTTGGCATTTGTCTATCTCCTTAGATTGTCTGTTGTGTGTAGTAAGTGCTGACCGCGAGATCCGCCACTAGTAGGTTGGTCGCGCCGACCTGCTGGATTGTCGGACGTTGAACGTCTCCGACTTCATATCCTGCTGGCATTGCTGCGATGATGCTGATAATAAGCTGCTCAAGATTGTCAAGTGCTCCGGCCGTATTGTTGTATGCAACGGCCGCAGTAACCACGAAGTTGATTTTCACGCGTACCGCAGATTTGCCGATTGTTGTCGTTTCCAAGTAAGGCGAATCGGGAACGATTACGCAAGCCGGCGGAATCACTGCTTCTGGAGGCGATGAATAAACTGATGCGACTACACCCGATAGAGAAGTGGCAAGAGTGCCTCTGACGTTGGTTGCAATTGATGTTGGCGTAGGCATTAGATGGCCATCGTTGAAGTGTCAAGGTATGGTGAAAGTAATCCGACCACTCTGTTCATTAAGGATCGTCCCATTCTGTAAGGCGATGGCGTAAAATCGACGCCTTCTATTTGGCCACCTGGAGCGACCACTGACTGGAAAATCTCCACACTTACAATCGTCACGGCTTGCTCTACTGCCGCAGTTGATGCGTAAAGTGTGGCGGCATTGGCTCCGGATAAGTAGGCAACGCCAGCTGGTATGACTTCGCGGAAGGAAATGTTTGCGTTTGTCTTAGCAGCTGTAAAGACATAAATTGCGCCAGAGTAAAGATTAAACACTGGAATGAATGGAAAAGTCTCCCAGTAATTTGATGTGACTGTAACTGTTCCGTTAAAAGTTGATGGAACGCAACCAGTGACCACGACTGTTTGACCCTCGACGAAAGTGTTGGGACGTTGCGTGACGTAATAGGCGACATTGTTTTGAAGATAAACGCCGGCGATTGCAGCTTGATTAGCAGTGAGCATCGGCAAAATTACTTGTTCAGCAGAATCAATGATTCCGTCAAGGTAAGCATCTGAATACAGGGACGACGAAACGCCCAAGACTGTTCGCAGTTGCGATGCAGTAATGATTGATGGCATTTCATCGTCCCTTCGTATTCGGCTGGGCTAGATACGGGAGCGCACCTAGCCCATGATTAGTTTGATCAGGTTAGGTTGAAACGACGGAGACCGCCGGCGAATGTCACACCTGCTGCGACATATCCGTAGAGCATCAATTCAATTTCTCCAGATGTTGGAACATTGGCTGAAAGTGTTAGCGCTGGAGATTCAAAAATCTCAATTGAACGTGGCTCGATGATGAATGCTGAATCGTCAATTGTTGTTGAAACCATGTTGGCATCAACATAGAGATCAAGACCCAAAACGTTTCCACGAAGTGATGTTGGATTTGCAGTACCACCGGCATTTTGAGTCAATGGCTGAGCGTTGTAAATTGGACGACCAGTTGAATCAGTTGCACCCATCAAGAGTGACCATTGTGATGTTCCAGCAACGTATGCAGTTGCAGTGCGCTTTGTTGCATTGTATGCAGCAGCCGCTTCTGTTGATACGAATGAGATGATTCCAGCTGATGATGCAGCTGTTGTTGCAGCTTGTGTTCCACCGGCAACAATTTGGGCAATTACGTACTCATCGACCGCTTGAGCGTAGCCATCACGGAGATTCTGGAGCATGATTTCATAGAATGATGGATCTGAGCGATCTAGCAATTCTACTGAATAGCGTTGGAATCCAGCCTTCTTGATTACTGTCGCATTGACGTAAGCAGAAGTGATTTGAGTTGTTCCAGTTGGATCTCCGCCTTCTGCCACTGTTGCCACTGTTGAGTTGGCAGTGATTTTAGGAATTGAGACTGTCATTCCGTATGAGTTAAGTGGACGTGTACCACCGCAAGCGTCCACTGTTGGACGAACCATTGTTGTATTAGTTGCAACGTCGCGAATATATGAAACTGGTGAGAATGCTGGATTTGTTGAGAATGAATCATCGGCAGCCATTACGTACTGACGAGAATCTTCGTTGCCTAGCTTCGCCTTGATTGTGTGCTCAAGGTATGCGCCTGGAGTTGCAATTGGTGAACGTGGCTTTGTGAAGTACAACGGACGAGTTGCATCTGTTGCTGTTACGACTTTGGAAGCTTCAACCGCTTCGGCTGCTGCTTCGGGAACGGCTGGAGTTGATTCCACTTCGTTTTCTCCTTCGATTGTTGGTGTATTTGTTTCTGACTCTTCGGCTTGTGGCTCTGATTCAGAATCTTCTGTTTCACTAGCTGCGACGGCTACCTTCGCGCTGGCAATTGCTGGATCTGTTACCAGCGAGACTTCTTTTAATGAACTTGCACTAATAACAAGAACGCCATCGACATTCTTATACTTCTCAGCTAGAACGCCTACTGAAAATCCATCGCGCAATCCAGATGATGCTTCGACTAAAGAATCGTTGCCGGCAGTTGTGTTGCCAATTGAAAATGTCGCATCAATTCCAGAATCGGTGACTTTGTAAGATTTTAAGAATCCAATTGGAGCTTCACGGCGATGCTCAAGTAGCAATTTTGTTGAATCGCCAAAAGTAATTGATCCAGGCTTAAATGATGTCGCTCCGGCTGATGTAGATCCAGTTTCATTCCAGGTGACTATGCGACCAGAGATTTCACGCTTTGGAAAGTCTGTGGCCGTGACCTTGATTGAGAAATCAAGATTCATCGGAGTTGGCTTTGTTTCTTTCATGAGATCATGTCCTCTTCTCGTCGGATTTCTTCTGTTGTGATTGCACCTATATCAAATAATAATTTATACACTTCTGCGCGCTCTTTGGCTGATCCACGCAAATAATCATCAAGGTCAAATTTAACTTCTTGCGATGCCGGAACAAAATCATTTGGCATTCCAGTCATTGACAAACGCTCTTCGATGCTGGTCATTACATTTCTCAACGAGAAATCGACAAGAGATTGACGTGAAAGAGCTGCATTTGAATAAGTCATACTGGAGCCAGTTTCAGCATCGACGTAATAAGCCGGAATGCCGCAAGCTCTTGCTAATTCAGTTGCAACGTAGGATCTAGCTTGATTGAGCTGCAATTTCTCTGGATCAAATCCTAGAGCTTGTAATTCGACGTCAGCATTTAAGAATGCAGTTGAACGATTGCGTCGAGCACTGCCCCAAGACTCAAGAAGCTTCGCGATGCGATCTGCTGGAAGTGCAGTGCCATTAGATTTCAGAACCATCGTTGGAACTGGCTCACGTGCATACATAACTGCAGCGCGTTCCAATTCTGCGCCGGCTTTGATTGTGCGACCAGCGCGATTCAAAATTCCTTCATCGTTTCCGTAAAAGACTGCAAGAGCACCGACGCCAGAATCTGGAACCGGAATGTTGTCCACTGTGTAATACTCAATCTCTGTTCCACGTGCGTTTGTAATAATTCCAACGCGAGTTGGCGAGATTCTTTCGGCTGCTCTGATGCGATACGTATCGGCATAAATCTCAGTAATTCTGAGATACCCATAACCGAACAGGAGCAAATCTTCGCAGAGCCAGGCATACGTGCTAGATCCTGGAACACGTGGATCAGGTTGATTGATGCACTTCGGCGGAGTCTCTACTTCTGTTCCATCAGCCTTTACACGCACTTTCAATGGAATTGATGCAACGCTTGACGTAATGATGTTACGTGCGCGAGCACACGTTGGCACTGACATAAATTCTGCACGTGATGCAGTGATGCCAGTAATTCCGTAGAAATTGTAAATCGAGTCCGTTGTATTTGTAGGCGCAAGCGATGCCTGGACGTCATA
>Ga0209597_1001802_pt1 | contig 13876 bp, 9 predicted proteins | sample M_140625_MF_Meta_FD_187316 | JGI IMG/M metagenome (GOLD analysis project Ga0209597, IMG submission 187316) | Freshwater microbial communities from Lake Montjoie, Canada to study carbon cycling - M_140625_MF_MetaG (SPAdes) (version 2) | ecosystem: Environmental > Aquatic > Freshwater > Lake...
ATGAGGCTCAGAAATTATTGCGCTTGGACGCAGGCACGTTGTACGACATGCAAGCTCCGCCCAACGCCGACGGAACTTTGCCAGTGCTTGGAACAAGCCCCGCGAAAGTGCACAAAGTGTTGGTGCGCGCCAAGCCTGGCGTGACTCCGGAAGAACTGAAAGCCGCGGTGATTGGCGCCTATGAAAAATTCGCGCTTGATGTGGAATTCGATCCATCCAAAGTGGTCAAGGCCCCGCGCATAGGAAACCTGACCATTATGACGTGGGAGCAACAACTGCGCGACTTGATTGCTCCTGTGGAAAAAGAGCGGGAAATGATGCGTATTTTATTCTCAATTGTGTATCTGGTGTGCGCCGGATTGGTGCTGAGCATCTTCTGGGCCATTGTGCAAGAGAAGACCCGCGATGTTGGAATTCTGCGCTCAGTGGGAGCAAGCCGATTTGGAATTTTATGGATCTTCCTGCAATACGGCTTGGTCATTGGCGCCATTGGTGGACTCTGTGGAGTTGGCCTTGGCTGGCTGGTGATTCACAATATTAATTTTATTCACGAGACCATTGGCCAAGACGCGCCCGCCTGGAGTTACGTGGCCAGTTTTATAATTGCCGCGATTAGTTTTGCCATGAGCGTGCGCGGCCTGACAACTGGCGTGTTGCTGAGCACGTTGTTGTGGTTGGTGCTTGGCATCACGATCACACTTGTTGGAATTGGGTTGACACTGCACCATGGCACATTGATTTGGGATCCAAGCGTGTACTACTTCGCAACCATTCCCGACAAAGTGGATTGGTTCACCGCCATCACCACGTGGTGTGGCGCGGTTATTTTTAGCGTGCTTGGCGCGAGCATTCCTGCGGCCAAAGCCGCTGACATTCATCCAGTCAGGGCCCTGCGCTATGAGTAATTTTCTGCTTGAAGCAAAAAATTTATGCAAGACCTACACGCTGGGACGCGTGAAAGTGCCCGTGCTTCGCGGCGCCAGTTTCACCCTGGCCCAAGGCGAGTGGGTTGCCATACTTGGCTCATCTGGCAGTGGAAAAAGCACGCTTTTGCACTTGCTTGGTTTGCTTGACGAATGCGATGCGGATTCCGGCGGCGTGTGGTTTGATGGCAATCCAGTGGCCGACTTGAAGTTTTCCGCGCGCAACGCCTATCGAAATCAAAGCGTGGGATTTGTGTTTCAGTTTTATCACTTGCTTCCTGAACTTTCCGTGTTGGAGAACGCGCTGTTGCCCAACATGGTCAACGCCGGCATGAGTTGGGTAAGCAAGCGTGCCCAAGCGCAACAGCACGCCACCGAATTGCTCGACGCGTTTGGCTTGTCGCATCGACTCACGCATAAACCAGCGGAACTTTCTGGTGGCGAGCGTCAACGTGTGGCCATCGCGCGCGCGCTGGCCAATCAACCGCGCGTGCTTCTAGCGGATGAGCCAACTGGAAATCTTGACACAAAAACTGGCGGAGAAATTCTTGACTTGATCGCCGCCAAGCATCGCAAAGGTTTATCCATTGCAATGGTCACGCATGATCCCGCGGTCGCCGCGCGCGCCGACCGCGTTGTGAAATTGGTCGACGGCCGCGTGGCGGGCGAGCGCGATTGAAATTTAATCACGCGCCCTATAGCGCGCCTTGACCGCTTGGGACAACTGCTTGACGTTCCAACCAAAGCGATTTTTGAAGGCTTCTTCCCACGGAATACCCGATTTCACATCCTTCACCCACTCGCCAAACGCCTGGCGATTTGTTTGCATTAAATAATCCACGGTGAGATAGCCAATCGCATATCCAATGGCGTCCGCGCCTGGCCAAGAACCATCCTCATAATTCATTTGAATCACATCCAGGACATCGTGAGTTCCACTTCGAATCCATTGCAACCCTTGCGGCTTGCGATCGCCTTTGGTTGTGGAGTCTGGAAAACTTTCCGCGGCCAGATATTCCGCGTAGCCCTCGTCGGCCCACGAAGGAAGTCGCAAAGGTGAACCATATCGATGCATAAATCCATGCGACGCCTCATGCACCAGCGTGGCCATGAATCGGTTCGCGTCCTCACTTTTATACGCGGTCACCACAACTTTGGGGCCGACCATGTGGCACAAACCAATCGCGCCAGGCGGCGGCATGCTATTGAACGCGGCCATTTCAATAGCGCGGTAATGCGCTTCCGTAGCCGAGACAATCACAACCGCTTTGCCGTGAAAAATATTCAGCCCAACTGGAAGCGCGAACATCTTGGCCACGGTTTCATACATGTCGTCCATGCGGAGCGCCAAATTTTTGGCCTGATCAATTGGCATATCAGCGTATAAAACCCAGTACTTTGCCTCCACAACCGTGTAGCGCAAATTGACCTGCTGTAACCAGCGATCCGCGTCGGCCTTCATGTCGGTCAAGGCTTCCGCGCGTTGCGCGTCGGTGGCCACGCTCCAAGGCTGTGCGCGGGGCGCGTCGCTGGGCACTCTTTCAGGCTGTGCACGGGGCGCGTCGCCGGGCACACTTTCAGGCTGTGGGCGAGGCGTCGGATTTTTTTTTGGCGTCGAGGTGGCGCCAACTGTCTTGGCTTGAAAATCTTTTTCGGCGGCGATGCGGCGATCTTCAACAATCTTGCGGCGATGCTCGGCGACTTCGACGCGCAATTGTTGAACATTGGAATCAAGTGTGCGGTCGCGCTTGATGGCGTCGCGCAACGCCACCTCGGCAATCTTGTCGGCGCCCTCCAATAAAAATAACATGCGCGCCAATTGGATGTACTGCAAGCCATCCTTCCAATCCATCAATTTCCTGCACAAGCGATTGGCGTCGTCGGGTTTGAATTTGCCCCATGGCACGTGCCCAAATGTTCCATCAATGCCCGAAAAATCCCACTTGGAAATTGCGCCCTTGAGGGCTTCGCCCGTAATCAATTTCACCTTCAACGGAATTGGTGGTTCCACCACGCCTTGGGCATGCGCGGAAGTCCATGAAATTGCGGTAAATGCCAACAAAATTAAGAATTGTGCGAATCTGCTCATCCACCACCAAAGTACTCGGCTACCATCACCGATGGAAGGTCAATTCCGCTTTTCTATAGACCATTTTTAGGAGACTTCGATGTTTGAACGTTTGACGGATCGTGCTCGCAAAGTGATGGCTCTCGCAAATCAAGAGGCCCAGCGCTTCAACCATGAATACATCGGCACTGAACACATTCTTCTTGGCCTTGTCAAAGAAGGTTCGGGTGTTGGCGCCAATGTGTTAAAAAATCTTGGCATTGATCTGCGCAAGGTTCGCCTTGAAGTTGAGAAGTTGGTCAAGAGTGGTCCCGAGATGGTGACCATGGGCAAGCTTCCGCAAACTCCGCGCGCCAAGAAAGTGATCGAGTACGCGATTGAGGAAGCGCGCAATCTGAACCACAACTATGTCGGCACCGAGCATTTGCTTCTTGGTCTACTGCGCGAACAAGATGGCGTGGCCGCGCAAGTATTGTTGAACCTTGGCATGAAACTGGAGGAAGTCCGCGAAGAAGTGCTGAATTTGCTTGGCGCTGGCGGCGAGAGCGAGCAGGAAAATCCACAACAAGCCGAGGCCACTGCGGAACCTGGTTCCGGTGACGCGCCCGCGGCCACTGGTCGCCGTGGCAAGAGCAAGACTCCCGCTTTGGATTCATTCGGCCGCGATCTCACCGAGCTCGCGCGCGCTGGTGAACTTGATCCGGTGATTGGCCGCTTCAGTGAAATTGAAAGATTGGTCCAAGTGTTGTGCCGGCGCACCAAGAACAATCCTGTTCTTCTTGGAGAAGCTGGCGTTGGAAAGACCGCGATTGTTGAAGGTCTTGCGCAACAAATTATTTCGCAAGAAGTGCCGGACCTTTTGCATGACAAGCGACTTGTTGTGCTTGACTTGGCGATGATGGTGGCTGGAACCAAGTACCGCGGCCAATTTGAGGAGCGCATCAAGGCGGTTATGAATGAAGTGCGACGCGCCAAGAACATTATTTTGTTCATTGACGAGTTGCATACGCTTGTTGGAGCGGGCGGCGCCGAGGGCGCCATCGACGCCAGCAATGTGCTCAAGCCAGCGCTTTCTCGCGGCGAAATCCAGTGCATTGGCGCGACCACCTTCGATGAATATCGCAAATACATCGAGAAAGACGCGGCTTTGGAGCGCCGCTTCCAGTCGATCGCCGTGGAGCCGCCAGGACCGGAACAGGCCTACGAAATTCTCAAGGGCTTGCAGGAAAAATACGCCACGCATCACCGCGTGGTCTACACCGATCAAGCCCTGCGCGCCGCTGTTGAATTGTCGGGCCGCTACATTCCTGGTCGCGTTCAACCAGATAAAAGCATCGACGTTATTGACGAAGCTGGCGCGCGTCTGCGCTTGAAGACCATGGCCAAGCCGCCTGATCTTGCGGATCTAGAAACTCGCATCGAGCGCTTGAGCATTGACAAGGATGACGCCGTCAAGAACGCGGACTACGAAAAGGCCGCGGACTTGCGCGATCAAGCCGAGAAACTTCGCAAGGAAAAAGAGAAGTTGCAACAAGGCTGGCGCGATCGCATGAACGAGACCACGGGAACCGTGGACGAGGAAATGATCGCGGAAGTTGTGAGCAAGATGACGGGCGTTCCATTGACGCGTTTGGCCAAGGAAGAAAGCAAGCGATTGCTTCAACTGGAGTCGGAGCTTCACAAGACCGTCGTTGGTCAAGAGGAAGCCGTCAAGACCGTGGCCCGCGCCATTCGCAAAAGTCGCTCTGGTTTGAAAGATCCAAAGCGTCCAATGGGTTCGTTCTTGTTTCTTGGTCCAACCGGCGTTGGTAAAACGTTGTTGGCCAAAGCCATCGCCGACTTTATGTTTGGCGATCAAGACGCGCTGTACACCTTGGATATGAGCGAATACATGGAGAAACACAACGTTTCTCGCTTGATTGGCGCGCCTCCAGGCTATGTGGGCTTTGAAGAAGGCGGTCAACTTACGGAGCGAATTCGCCGCCGTCCATACGCGGTTGTGTTGCTTGACGAAGTTGAGAAGGCGCATCCCGATGTGTTCAACATGCTTCTGCAAATCATGGAGGAAGGCCGCCTCACGGATTCATTCGGTCGACATGTTGACTTCCGCAATTGCATCATCATCATGACCAGCAATCTGGGCGCCGATGTGATCAAGGGTGGTTCCGCGTTTGGTTTCACCAAGCGCGCCGAAGTGCAGGACTATGAGAAGATGAAGAAGTCGCTCTCCAGCGAAGTGGAGCGCTTCTTCCGACCCGAGTTTGTGAATCGTTTGGATGACATGATCGTGTTCCGTCCACTCATTAAGGACGACTTGAATCAAATTATTGAGTTTGAGTTGAGCAAGTTGCGCAAGCGTCTCACCGAAAAGGGAATGGCTCTTGAGATTGATCAGAAGGCCAAGGACTTCTTGATTGACAAGGGCTACAACCCAGACTTTGGCGCGCGTCCATTGCGTCGATCTTTGTCGCAATTTGTTGAGGATCCGCTCGCGGAGAATCTGCTTAGCGGCGAGTTCGCCGCAGGCGATGTGATCTTTGTCACCCGTGAGGATGAGAAGGAGCACTTGGCATTCAGGGCGCAAAAGCCAGCGGAAGTTCCGCCACCGGCCACGCCAACCGCCGCGTAAATCACTGTATTTCCTGCCATTTTCAACCGCGCTTCCTTCACACGAAGCGCGGTTTTTCTTTTAGCGAATGCCCACAAGTTTCATGCCTGTCGGAGTGGATTCAAAATCAATCACGGTGAATCGATAACTTGTCCGAAGCGTGGAATCAAGTTCGGCGGTGAGATGTGTCTCATCTTTTTTTCGCAGTGCGACATGGCCGTTTTTTAAATTGATGCGCATGCAATTCAGGGTAGCCATGACCTCCTTGCGATTGTTTGTGAAAAATGTGGTTAAATACTTCATGCCCCCGCGCTCTTCAAGTTCTCGCTTGGCGTCGGAGGCCATCAACTGATTCCAGATCAAGTCATACTCCTCGTTGCGCACGCACTCCGCGAGATGGTCCACCACTTGCTCAGGAAATGTAGCGCGCAAAATCACCTCCCCATTGGCTTTCTTCTCGCGCAAATCCACGGGAGGCATTTCGACCGCCGTCGTGGTTGATCCAGCGCCGGCATTTGAACCTTGAACATTGATCTTCTCCCTGCGCTTTGAAGAATAGACAACCTTGGTGCCATCGGCCTTCACAAATGTTTCGTCCACGGGTCGACCGATCGCGTCTGCCTCGGCCTGTGAGCGATAGTGGTACTCCGTTCTTTCCTCGGCGCACCCAACTAGAAATACAGATGCGCTTGAGTTGATAAAAATCAATAAAAACAAGCCAAATTTCATGTTCATACTCCGCTGGACTGGGTCGGCGCAAATGCCCCGCGCGCCTTCCACTCAAAGTCCTCGCGGTTGATGTTCCACATAAAATGACCCTCAAGTTCGGGATCGATCAATGGTCGATCAAGCCGCGTATGCGTTCCGCGGCTTTCGTTGCGCGACAACGCCGCAAGCACCATCAAGCGCGCGCTGGTGAGCATGTTCTGGGTTTCCCATCCCATTGGATCCTCAAAGACGCAATCAAACGCGTAGCGACCCCAGAAGGAAAACATTTCAAGCATGTCGCTTAATTTAGCGGAGCTTCTTTCAATGCCAACATTGCGCCACATGGCACTGCGCAAACTACTGCGCACATCGGCCAAGTCCAACTCGCCGCGCTCGGGTCGCTCCACTTCATGGTTCAAGGGCACGGGCGTGGCTCCAGGAAGCGAATCAATTTCAATCGCTTGCGCCACGCGTCGACCAAAGACCAGACCTTCTAACAAACTGTTGCTGGCCAATCGATTGGCGCCATGAACGCCCGTGGCCGCGCATTCACCACACGCGTACAACCCGGTGACATTTGAGCGTCCAAACAAATCGGTGTGCACGCCGCCAATCGAATAATGCGCGGCTGGATGAACCGGAATTAAATTTCGACCCGCGTCCAGGCCAAATCCCTGCAACATGCGCGAAAGCCCTGGAAAACGCTTGGAAAACCCTGCAGAACCCATTGCCCGCGCGTCCAACCACACGTGCGATTGACCGCTCTTGGCCAAATGCCGCACGATGGCGCGGCTGACCACGTCACGTGGCGCAAGATCAGCAAGCTCATGCAAATGACGCATGATCGACTCGCCTTCGCGATCCACCAGTTTCGCTCCCTCGCCGCGCACAGCTTCGCTGATCAAGTGTCGCGGCGCGCCAGCAACATACAGCGTGGTGGGATGAAATTGCATGAACTCCAAATCAGTCAGGTTGGCGCCCGCGCGCCACGCCATGGATACTCCATCACCCGTGGCAACTTTTGGATTGCTGGTTTCACGGAAAATTTGTCCGCAACCACCACTGGCCAACACCGTGGCCTTGGCCCAAATAATTTGCAAGCCATGCTTGGGATGCCAAGTCAACACACCCGCCGCGCGGCGCGCGCCCTTGCGTTGATCCACCAAAATGTCAATTGCGAAACAGCGATCAAACACGCGCACGCGTCGTTGCAGACGAACTTTCTCCACAAGACATCGCGCCAATTCCACACCGGTGGCGTCGCCATCGCTATGAATAATTCTATGGCAATGGTGTCCGCCTTCTAGGCCCAGCGCGGGCTCGCCATTTTGATCGCGGTCCACGCGCATTCCCCATGCAAGCAGTTGCTTGATTTCATCGGGTCCCTCTTGCACCAATGCGCTCACAGCGTTCGGTTCGCACAAGTCGACCCCGGCCTCCAAAGTGTCATGAATATGGGCGTTTACGCTATCTTTTGCATTCATCACGGCGGCAATTCCGCCTTGTGCCCACGAAGTATTTGAAAGATCAATCGACTCCTTGGCCAACACGATCACATCGTGGCGTTGCGAAGCTTCGATGGCGGCGCGCAATCCAGCCACGCCCGTGCCCACGATTACAACATCGGTAAAAATTTGCGGCAGTAACGCCGAGCGAAATGGAATCAACATTTCTCGTTCGTGATACGAATTCATTTGGGTTTCTCGGCTGGAGCGTTTGTGGAATTGTTTGAAGTGGTTGCTGACGGAGTGGTTGTGACTGGTGTGGAGGATGTGTCTGTCACGGGCGCGACAAGTTCGCCCATCAGCAAATCATTCTGCGACATGTTCGCTAACCAAAGTTGGCTGGAGCGTCCAGGTCCACGCTGGCTTGTCCACATCAATAATTTTCCATCGGGACTGATCGCAGGCAAAAGATCCGCGCCCCCCGCATGCGTCACACGCCTTGGTTGCCCGAGTGGCGCCAAGCGATCCGCGGGAACAGGCACGGCCAGAAGTTCATAATTGTCGTGACCCACACGGCTTGATGCGTAGACAATCACCTTGCCATTGGGCGAAAAATAAGGCGCCCAATTCACAGCTCCATCATTGGTCACGGCGATGGGTTCGCCAATGCCAACCACCGCGCCCGTGGAATCAAACACAACGTCCGCGACGAAAATTTGCAGTAAATTATCGGCATTTCTGTCGGCCCGCCACACAATCTTCTTGCCGTCTGGGCTAAAAAATCCGCCACCGTCGTAGCCAGTCAGCGCGGTCAGTCGCGTTATTTTTTTGCTGGTCATATCCATGGCGTACAAATCGCCATCGCCACTTTCAAGACTTGTATACAGCAACGTGCGGCCATCGGGACTTGTGGAGCATTCGGCGGTGTACGCCTTGCCGTCGCCCACAATCGTCTTCAAACTTTCTGTGGTGATTTCCTTCGCGCCCAAATCCAATTCCACCACGCGCATCTCGGGTGGAAAACTCCAGCGATAATTTCTGGTGCCTCGCTGATAGCCCGGAGTCTCTTGCTTGAGGGGCGCGCTGATGGTGCTAGCGAATATCAACGTATTGGGCTTAGTGGGATGAAACCAGCCGCACGTATTGGCGCTACCAATTGGACTCACCCGACGAATGTGCTTCAAGCGATAGCGCCGCAGATCTGGCCCGAAGGATTGTCCCTTGCCCTCGTCGCGTAATTGCGCCACATACATGCTGTAATACTCGCTCTCTGGATTGCCCTGCGCGTCATGTTCAATGGCTTGAAAAACAATTTGCGTGGCGTCTGAATTAAAATAAGCCTCGCCAGCTTTCACAAATCGCTCGGACAGAGTGAGTTGCATTTGATGCGACAACACACCCTCTGCCTTGCGCCAATCCACGGGATCTTTCTGGGCGCGTGTCATATCGCTGTTGGCGCTTTGGGTGGCGGGCGCGACGGCTTCAACCTTGTCCTTGGTTGGCGCGGAAGATTGCGCCAAGGCGCAGATGAAAATCAGTATCAATGTCATAATCCCAAAGTGTACGCCTTGCCACTTCTATGTTGTACTTTGGATTTATATTCATCCCGCCCGCGCTTTGCGCGCCGATCACGCTCAACACCATGAAAGAACCCAGCCTTTCACTCGACGGATTTCGCGTGGTGCATGCGCAGGACGATTTTGTCGTGCTTGAAAAAGCTTCGGGATTGCTTTCGGTGCCTGGCATTGGCGCGCACAACGCCGATTGCTTGGCGACTCGCGTCGCGCTTGTGTTTCCTGGCGCGCGAAACGTGCATCGCCTTGATCAACACACCAGTGGGTTGATCGTGATGGCGCTCAACACCCAAAGCCATCGCGCGCTCAGCATGTTGTTTGAGGCGCGGCGCGTGACCAAGGCCTACCACGCCATCGCGTTTGGACACCCCGCGCAAACCGCCGGCGAAATTAACTTGCCCCTGCGCAAAGAGGCCCTGGGTAGCGCGCGCCAAATTGTGTGCCATGCGCAAGGCAAGGCAAGCGTGACGCGATGGACAGTTGAAGCATTGCTTGAGCGCGTTCCATCTTCCGTGGCCACCTCGCGCGAAACGTGCCACTGCGCGCGATTTCGTTTAGAACCTATGACTGGCCGTAGCCATCAATTGCGCGTGCATTTGTTGGCGCTTGGATATCCCATTCTTTGCGATGACTTATACGCGCCAGACAACGTGAAACACATGGCGACGCGATTATGTTTGCACGCCAGCGAATTGTCGTGGGACAACTACGCGTTCACCGCGGCGCATCCGTTTCAATAAGAATCAATAATCATTTCTTTTAATGAGACGGCGCACCACCATGTGGCGCGTTGCGGCCCACGGCTTCACTCTTTGCATGGGCTTGTAGATATCTGCCCAAAGCCATCAGCGGAAAATAAAGTCGATACAAGTGGTAACGCAAATAAAAGACCTTGGGAAATCCCGTGCCCGTGAATTCAGTCTCGCGCCAGGATCCGGCGGGGTCCCCATCGGGGTTTTGTAGCGGATTTTGCGCGTCTATTTCACTTAATTGCGTGTGCGCCAACCACGCCAGCGCGCGCGCCAGATCGGCGTCATGCGCGCCATAAATTTCCTGCAAGATCATCGCGGCCCACGCCGTTTGACTGGCCGTGCTGACGCCTTGGCCCTTGAGTGCTGGATCAATATAACTATTGGCGCTCTCGCCAAAACTGCCATCCGGCTTTTGCACAGACTTGATCCACTGGCCGGCCTTGGCGATCCACGCTTCATCGCGCGACACGCCACATCGAATCGGACCAATCACCGCTTGCCATGTTCCGTAAATATAATTCACGCCCCATCGTCCAAAAAAACAACCCTCGGGCTCCTGCTTTGACTTGATGTACTCAAGCGCGTTTCGCACCGCGGGATGATCGCATTTGATTCCATGCCAACTCAAACATTCAAGCACGCGCCCGGTGATATCGGGACAACTTGGATCTTGAATGGCGTTGTGATCCGCGAACGGAACATACTCAAAAATTTTGCGATCTTGCGTGCGATCAAACGCCGCCCATCCTCCATCATTATTTTGCATGGCCAACATCCACTGCACACCGCGCATGGCCGCCGCTTCGTTGGCGGGTCCACCAATGCGCTTCAGGGCCATGGCCACCATCGCGGTGTCATCCACATCCGGATACCACGCGTTGGCGTATTCAAAAAACCAGCCCGCGGGCGCGGTGCCAGACTTTGTATTTTCAGCCCAATCGCCGCGAAATCTGCACTCTTTTTCCCGCAACCAATCGCCGGCGCTTTCAACCGCGGCGTCGGACACGGTGTAGCCACAATCGGCCAAGGCATACAACGCAATACCGGTGTCCCACACCGGACTAAAGCAGGGTTGAATACGAATGCAATCACCTTGTTCAATAAAAAATTCATCCAGCTCTTTTTCCGCGCGAGCCACCATGGCGTCGCCGCGGCGCACACCCAATGCGTGCAACACAATCTGTATGTACACCATTGGCGGAAAGATTGCGCCAAGGCCGCGGGTGGGCGCGGGTAGATCTTGACCACACCGAATTGCGCTCCAACGAAACGCCGCCGCGATGGCGCGCTTGCGCCAGTTGGTTCCAAAAATAGTGTGCGTTAATTTCAGGGCGCGATCGGTGGCGTGAAAAAAAATCCTCCAGCCACGTGGCACATCTTGGCGCATCTTCAATCGGTGCCGCGCGCCTTCATCCACAAAAAGTTCGTCAATGCCTTGGCTGGCGGCCAACGTGCGCGTTGGCCGCAGGGTGGCCACGATGGCCAATGGCAACAACATGGTTCGGCTCCACGCGCTCATATTGCTGAGATGAAAATAAAACCACTTTGGCGCCCACACTAATTCTGGCGGAATCGCCGGCACCGCATTCCACGAAATCTGACCCAGGCAGGCCAAATAAAAGTTGGAGAAACTATTGCAGTGCTCCGCGCCTCCCATGGATCGCACCAAATCCCGTGCCTTCTTCATGTGCGGGGCGTCGGGCGAATCTCCATGCAATTTCAGGCAAAAGTAACCCTTCACCGTGGCGCTGATATCCGCATCCGAACCAGGATATTGCCCCCAACCACCATCGGGCCGCTGTTGATTGCGAAGTTGGCGAACCAATTTCAGCAACGTATCGGCGGGGCGGCCGTCCCCCATGGGCGCGTTCTCTTGCGACAAAATCCATTTCATAAGTAAATATTCGCTTTGCAAAATGGAATCACCTTGCAACTCGGCGCACCAATGACCGTCGGTTTTTTGCAACACGCGAAGCGCGTTGTTGGCCGATGTGGCGCAGGCGCGCAACGCTCGCATGGCCGCGGAATCGGCGCTTGTTGTTGGCGTTGTTGCTACTTGCATATTCATACGGATAAAAAGTATACCCAGCGACGCGGGTCGCTCCAACTTTTTACAGTGCGTCGGTCCGCATCCAGCATCGTTCGCGGGCGCTGATGATTGCGGCCTCTAGAACTTGCTGGGTTCTATACGCGTCCACAAAATCAGCCAGTGGTTGCGCGGGCTCTCCACCCGCCAACACCGCGCAAATATCAGCGGCCATGCTTACAAATTGATGCTCATACCCAAGCACGTGCCCTGGTGGCCAATAGTGTCCGGCATACGGATGCGATGGATCAGTGCACAAAATCCTGCTCCAACCTTGCTCACGCGCGGGAAGCGTGTCGTCCCACCATTGCAATTCATTCATGCGCTCAAAATCAAATTTCACACTGCCTAATTCTCCGTTGATCTCCATGCGATTTGCATTTTTATTTCCCGTGGCCATTCGACTGGCCTCAAAGCTGGCCACCGCGCCGTTGTGCATGCGCGCAAGAAACAAAAAAGCATCATCCACCGTGCATGCTTGCCGCTTGGCGCCACGCTTGCTTTTTTGCGCACCCAAACCCAAAAGTTTTGAATGTCCATCCACCCCTGCGCGCTCATGAACAAATTGCGCCTCCATGGCGCCGCACACTTGAACAATTTCATCGCCCGTGACAAAGCGCGCCATATCCACCATGTGCGCGTTTAAATCACCATGCGCGCCACTGCCCGCAAGCTTTGAATCAAAGCGCCATGAAAATGGCGTGCTCGCCCTGCCCCAATCTTGCAAATACTGCGCACGAATATGGCGGATGCGACCCAGGCGCCCTTGCAGAATTAAATCGCGCATCAGGGCGACCGCGGGACATCGTCGATAGTTGAACCACACAAATGTGCGCGCGCCATTCTTGGCGCCAAGGGCGGCCAGAGCCATTTCGCGCGCCTCGGTGATGTTGGTGCCCAATGGTTTTTCACACGCCACATGCTTGCCCGCCTGCAACGCCGCGATGGAAACCTCGGCGTGCAAATAATTCGGAACGCACACATCCACCAACCCAACACGTGGGTCCTTGATCAAACCCTGCCAACTTTGGTCGGCGTGCAGAATGCCCCATTTTGAGGCAAATTCATTTGATTCACGGGCGTGACCCCCGGCAACCGCGGTCAACTTTGGCCCGCACTTCAGGTTAAAAAAAAGAGGCGCCTGCCGCCACGCGTTGGCGTGAATACGTCCCATGAATCCCGCTCCCACAAGACCAATTCCAACTTCTCGCATGGACTTGGTTTTCAACGCTCGTTTAGATTTTGTTTTTTTCATAGCGTCACTTTGTCTTTACGTTGAATCGCCGAGCCATGAATTCGCACACCGCGACTCATGCCCGCCGTATGCTAACGGCTCAACTTAAGGAGCTTCCATGACATCAATCGAAACCCGTCTTGAACACATCGAATTACAACTTCAACTGATCAAGCAGAAACACCGCCGTGAGCGATGCGTAGGTTTGATCTGCGCCACATTGCTTGGCGCCGCGGCTCTTGTGGGGTTCACCCGCGCGCCCGAGCCGCAAGTGATTCAAGCCAGCCGGCTGGAAATTTTAGATGCCAATGGAAAAATCACCTGCCTGCTTTCAAACTCGCCAACCGGTGGGCAACTTGATGTGTGGGGCAGTGGCGGCTCCAACGTGGCGCGTCTTTCATCCAGTGAATCCGGTGGCGATCTAACAGTTTGGAATTCCGCGGGAAAGCCCGTGGCCGGACTGTTTGCCAACAGCACG